>Ga0134121_10000024_pt1 | contig 161193 bp, 133 predicted proteins | sample KB301_FD_96463 | JGI IMG/M metagenome (GOLD analysis project Ga0134121, IMG submission 96463) | Terrestrial soil microbial communities without Nitrogen fertilizer from Kellogg Biological Station, Michigan, USA - KB3-0-1 | ecosystem: Environmental > Terrestrial > Soil > Unclassified ... | reverse complement strand
GTCGGCGTGCTCGCACTCGCCATCGCGGTGCTGTTGGCGATGCCTGCCACGTTCGCAGCGATCATGCCGCTTGCCGAGCAGATCGCGCGACGCCTGCGCCGCAACATGCTCCTCGTCGCGATCATGGGAGCACGATCCGCGACAACGCGGTCGGTCGCCGTCGGCGCGATCGCGGCGCTCGCCGTGTTCGGAAACGTCGCGATCGGCGGCGCCCGCGACGATCTCGTGCGTGGGCTGGAGGCTGGCTACTCGGATCACCTCGACACCGCGGACGTCTGGGTGACGACTGCCGGCCAGAGCCTCACCACCGATGATTTCCCCGTGCGCGCCGGCGAGGTGGCTCGTCTGCGGCGTGCCCCGGGGATCGCAAGCGTCCGCGTTTATCAAGGCGGCATGCTCGACACCGGGGATCAGCGCACGTGGATCATCGCGCGACCGCGCGGCGATCGACAGATGCTCCCGCCAAGCCAGCTTGTCGAGGGCGATCTCGCGCTGGCTGAGCAGCGGCTGCATGCAAGCGGCTGGGCGGCCGTCTCGCGAACGATCGCCGACAGACGTCACCTGCAGATCGGCCACGCGTTCCTGACGCCCACGCCGGATGGGACGGTGCGGCTCAGATTGGCCGCGATCGTGACGAACCTCAGTTGGGGACCGGGCGCCATCATCCTGAACACCAGTGACTATCGGCGTGCATGGGGCACGTCCGATGCAGCAGCGTTGGAGATCGGCCTCGACCCGGGGGTGACCCCCCTCGCAGGTCAGCGCACGGTGAAGCGCATCCTTGGACGTGGCCGAGCGCTCGACGTCGAGACGCGCGCTCAGCTCGAGCGCGAGTTTCGCAGCCTGCTTCACGAAGGGCTGGCTCGGCTCAGTCAGATCTCCGCGCTGATGCTCATCGCAGCAATCCTCGCGCTCGCCGCAGCCATGAGCGCGTCGGTTTGGCAACGCCGGCAACGACTCGCCGCGTACAAGGTCCAAGGCTTCAAGGAAGGACAGCTTCGCCGCATCCTCCTGCTCGAGGCCGTGCTGGTCCTGGCGATCGGCTGCTCGCTCGGCGCCGTGGCCGGGGTGTACGGCCATCTGCTCGGCAACCGCTGGCTGGAGCTCACGACGGGGTTCCCTGCGCCGTTCTCGGCGCAGCCCAGCCAGACGGTCGCAACGCTGGGGGTCATCACGGTCGGCGCCGCCGCATTTGTCGCCGTTGCCGGATATCTCGCCGCTCGCGTCTCAGCCCGCCTGAGCTTTCAGGAATAGCCGGACGGGTTATCGCCGCAGCCGCCACCGAGAGCTCAAATACATGGCTGGTACTGTCGCGACGGCCTGGTGGCGCGTCCGGCTCACCTGCGCTGCCGTCTGGGCGTTGACCGTCTACTGGCTTGCCATCTTCCCGCGCGCCCGCCTCGAGCTGCGCCACTGGCATGCACGCGCATCCGCGATCCCGGATCCGGTGCTGCGACGACAAGCGCTCCACAAGCTGCAGACGGAGCACTTTACGGCTGAGGGCGCAGCGGCGTTCGCGATTCTCAGCACGATGCGCTGCTGCTGGAAGGTCGTACGCCTGTGCGTCGCCTTCGAGGTCATGTACGACTTCCTCGACGCGCTGGCCGAAGAGTCGGTCGCCGACGTCCTGGCCGACAACCGCCAGCTGTATCGCGCACTCGGCGCAGCCTTCGCCACGAACGCCCAGCCTGAGGACTTCTACGCGCACCATGACCAGCACGACGACGGGGGCTACCTTCAGGCGCTCATCGACACCTGCGGACATGCGCTGATCGAGCTGCCTTCCCATCATCAGGTCCTGCTGGCCTTGGATCAGCTCGCGGCCCGTGCGGCCGAAGCGCAGAGCCTTCACCACGCAGCCACGCAAGACCGGTACGCCGCGCTGGCACGATGGGCCGAGCATGAACGCCCGGCGGGCTCGGCGTTGCACTGGTGGGAGCTGGCGGCGGGTTCCGGCTCCCCGCTGGGGATCTTCGCGCTCGTAGCCGCAGCCTCGCGGCGGCGAACGACGGCTGCTCAAGCACTGGAGACCGAGCGGGCCTACTTTCCCTGGGTGGCGGCGCTTTCGTGGCTGCTGGAGAGCCTCGTCGATCTCGGCGACGATCTGCGCCTGGGCGGCCACAGCTACGTTGCGCACTACGCCGCGCCAAGCGAGGCCGCCACCCGTCTCGCACTCATCTCCACGCAGGCCGCCGCCGACGTGCGGCGGCTGCGGCAGCCGGCGCGCCACAGTCTGCTGCTCGCCGGCATGGTGGCGATGAATCTCTCGCACGCGGGCGCGAGCAGCGCGGGCGCACGGGAGGCATCCCGCGCTGTCCGCGAGGCGATCGGCAGCTCGATCTCGCCGCTGCTGGCGGCCCTGCGCCTACGCCGCTTCCTATCGAATGCGGCGCCGCGCCTGCGCCGCGCCTCAGCCGCCGGTACCTGAGCCGCGCAGCGGCACGACCGGTGCCTGGGCGGGGACGACCTCCGTGCGCAGCTCGCCGTCGCTGATCGCCAGCGCGCGGTCGACGCCGGCGACGCCGAGCGCCTCGCCGGTCGTCATCAGGACCGCGACGCCGTCGTCGGCGATGCTGCGCAGCAGCGCGAGCACCGACTGGCGCTCGAGCGGGTCGACGTTGCGCGTCGGGTCGTCGACGACGAGCAGCCGCGGTCCCCGCGCGAGCGCCTGGGCGAGCGCCACGCGGACGAGCTCGGTCGCGTCGAGCTCCTGCGGGGGCAGCGGCGCGCAGGCGGCGGCGCCGGTGCGGTCGAGCTGCTCCAGCGCACGGGCGCGCGCCTCCTGCGGCGCGACGCCGCCCGCGAGCAGCCCCATCGCGACGTAGTCGGCGACCGCCTGGCCGGCGACGCTCACGCGGTCGGGCTGCGCGAAGCCGATGCCCTCGTCGAGCCAGTCGCCGTGGCGCTCGGCGAGGTCGCGGCCGGCGAAGCGGACCACGCCGGCGTCCGGCGCCTCGAGGCCCGACGCGACGCGCAGCAGCGTGGTGCGCCCCGAGCGCGGCACGCCCCAGATGGAGACGAGCTCGCCGGCCTCCACGCGCAGCGTCGCGTGCTTGAGCACGAGCCGCTCGCGCCGCCCGAGGCGGGCGCGCTTCGTCACGCCCTCAAGCGCGAGGAGGCTCATCGCCCTGCTCTCCGTCGCGTCCGGCGAACGCCTCGATCTCGCGGCGCGCGTAGTCGATCCAGGTGAACTGCGCGTCGAGCAGACCGCGACGCGCAGCGAGCATCAGTCGCTCGACGAGCTCGCCGGCGGCCGCGGCCGGCGTCGCCGCCGCCCGCGGCTGCGGCAGCGGCGTGCGGCTCGCCTCCTCGACGCACGCCTGCTCGTAGTGGTCCACGAGCTCACGCATCACGCCGACGCGATCGGAGCTTGCGCCGGCCGCTGCGGCCAGGCGCCGCAGCAGCTCGACGTGCTGCGGGTCCTCGCGCATCTGCTCGGCGACCCACACACGGAAGGCGCGCGCACCGGCGGCGGTCGCGCGGTAGTGCACCTTCGGCTGGCGGCGCGCCCGCCGGGGCGGCTCCTCGGGCTCGGGCAGCTCGATCCGCTCGGCCGGCAGCGCTTCGATCAGCGCGGCCCGCTCGAGCGCGTCGAGCGCGGCGTATATCTGCGAGATCGGCGGCTCGAGCACGCCGCCGTAGCGGCGCTCGAGGCGCTGGAACAGCTCATAGCCATAGCTGGGTCGCTCGATCACGAGCCCGAGGACCGCCCAGTTGACCGCCGACTTCATCCGTACCGATGCGCCCATGTCACTCCTCCCGCCCCATCCGCGAAACGGCGATGTGGCGGACGCTAGTGGACGAGCACGTTCAGATGCAACCAATCGAGCGATCACTCGGCAGTTGAACGTTCGCGCTACGGGCCGTCCTACGCTTCCGTGTACGCCGGCTCCAGCTCGGGCTCGCCCTCGGGCGCCCCGTGCGCCATCGCCTGCGCGGGCATCGGCTCGAGCACGATCGCCGCGACGACGATCGCGACGGCTGCGAGCGCCGCGCCGACCAGGTACGCGAGGTGATAGCCCCCGTTGAGGGCGGCGTTCAGCGACTTCCCTTGGCCGAGCAGCGTGTCGGTGCGCTCGCTCGCGAGCGTCGCGAGCACGGCGAGGCCGATCGCGCCGCCGACCTGCGGCGTCGTGTTCGCGAGCCCCGAGGCGAGCCCCGAGTCGCTCGGCGTCGCGCCCGACATCGCGAGCGAGATCAGCGAGGGGAAGCCGAGGCCGGCGCCGAAGCCGAACAGCAGCATCAACGGCAGCAGGTCGACCACGAAGCTCCCGTCCACGGGCGTGCGCGCGAACAGCAGCATCGCCGAGCCGATCGCGGTGAGGCTCACGAGCACCGCCGTGCGTGGACCGAAGCGCAGCATGAACGGCCCCGAGAGCCGCAGCGACATCGTGCCCATCACGAGCGTCGCCGGCAGGAACGCGAAGCCGACCTGGAGCGGGCTGTAGCCGAGGATCAGCTGCAGGTAGAGCGCACCGAGGAAGAACATCCCGAACATCCCGACGACGAGCAGCATCAGCACGAGGTTCGCGCCCGAGACGTTGCGCGAGCGGAACAGGCGCAGCGGCATCAACGGCGTCGCGACGCGCGCCTGGCGCACCACGAACGCAGCCAGCAGCACGAGCGAGACGGCGCCGAGGCCGAGCGTCTCCGTCGCGCCCCAGCCCTTCTCGTTGACCTGCAGGATCGCGTAGACGAACAGCATCAGCCCACTCGTGAGCAGCACCGCCCCGGGCAGGTCGGCGCCCTCCTTGAAGCCGAGCCCAGGACGCGCCGCGACGAGCCGCCGCGCGAAGAACGCCGTCGCGATCCCGATCGGGACGTTGATGAAGAAGATCCAGTGCCAGTTGATCGTGTCCGTCAGCACGCCGCCCGCAAGCAGCCCGATCGATCCGCCCGCGGAGGCGACGAAGCCGTAGATGCCGATCGCCTTCGCCATCTCGCGCGGCTCCGGGAACATCGTCACGATCATCCCGAGGACCACGGCCGAGGCGAGCGCGCCGCCGATGCCCTGGACGAAGCGGGCGCCGATCAGCATCCCCTGGCTCTGCGACAGCGCGCACAGCAGCGAGGCGCTCGTGAAGATCGCCAGCCCGATCAGGAAGATGCGGCGCTGGCCGAGCAGGTCGCCCATCCGCCCGCCGAGCAGCAGCAGCCCGCCGAACGCGATCAGATAGGCGTTGACGACCCAGGCGAGATTGCTCTGCGAGAAGCCGAGGTCGGCCTTGATCGAGGGCAGCGCAACGTTCACGACGGTGGCGTCGAGGACGATCATCAGCACGCCCAGGCAGAGCACGTACAGCGCGATCCATCGTGTTCGGTCGGGGCTCGTCATGGCGTCCTCCGTCGTCGTCGTGTTGTCCGGCACCGACCCCTCACCATAGCCAGGCGTGCGCCACGAACGTCGTGCGGCTGCGATCGGCTGACCGTCGCGCCCGGCGACGGGGTTGGCTAGGCTCGCGCGGCCTCATCCGTCATCCCACCGTCATCGCAGGGGAGGCCCATATGAAGCTCGTGATCGGGATCGTTCGCCCGGAGAAGGCGAACGACGTCCTCGAGGCGCTCTACCGCGCCGAGGTGCGCGGCGTCTCGCTCAGCCGCGTCCAGGGCCACGGAGGGGAGCTCGAGCGCGTCGAGACCTACCGCGGCACGACCGTGAAGGTGGGCCTCTCGGAGAAGGTCCGCTTCGAGATAGCCGTCTCCGACGAGTTCGTCCAGCCGACGATCGACGCGCTCTGCGCCGGCGCGCGCACCGGCGACGTCGGCGACGGCAAGATCTTCGTCGTGGCGTTGGAGCAGGCGGTTCGCATCCGCACCGGGGAGACCGACCAGGGCGCCGTCACGCCCGTGGGGAGATGATCGCGTGGGCGTGCTGATCGCCGCCGCGCGCATCGACACCGGCGACACCGCCTGGATGCTCGTCGCGACCGCGCTCGTGCTGATGATGACGCCGGCGCTCGGGCTCTTCTACGCCGGCCTCGTGCGCTCGAAGAACACGCTCAACACGTTCATGATGTGCATCGGCGCGATCGCGGTCGCGATGGTCACGTGGGCGCTCGTGGGCTACTCGCTCGCGTTCGACGGCGACGGCGCGATCGTCGGCGGCCTGCACCTCGCGCTGCTGCACGACGTCACGTTCGCCCCGCGCGACGGCACGACGATCCCGCAGTTGCTGTTCTTCGCCTTCCAGGCGACGTTCTGCATCATCACCGTCGCGCTGATCGCGGGCGCGGTCGTGGAGCGCATGCGCTTCGGGCCGTTCCTCGTCTTCGCGGCGCTGTGGTCGGTGCTCGTCTACTCCGTGCTCGCGCACTGGTCCTTCGGCGACGGCTGGCTGCACGCGCACGGCATGCTCGACTTCGCCGGCGGCGTGCCGGTCGAGATGGGCTCCGGCTTCTCAGCGCTCGCGGCGGCGCTCGTGGTGGGCGCGCGCAAGGACTACGGCCGCCAGGCGCTGCTGCCGCACAACGCGCTCTACGTGCTGCTCGGCGCCGGCCTGCTGTGGTTCGGCTGGTTCGGCTTCAACGGCGGCAGCGGCTTCTCGACCGGCAACCCGAGCGTGCTCGCGTTCACGAACACGCTGCTGTGCCCGGCCTGCACGCTCGTCGTGTGGTTCGCGCTCGACCTGATCCGCGGCCGCAAGGTGACGGCGATCGGCGCGGCGACCGCGATCGTCGTCGGGTGCGTCGGCATCACCCCGGCGGGCGGCTACGTCAGCCCCGGCTGGGCGATGGCGCTCGGCGCGCTCGCCGCCCTGCCGAGCTACGCGATCATCGTCTTGCGCCCGCGCACACGCGTGGACGAGACGCTCGACGTGCTCGCCGCCCACGGCATCGCGGGCTTCACCGGGATCCTCTTCATCGGCTTCTTCGCGCAGCTGTCGTGGAACGGCGCCTCCGACGGGCTCTTCTACGGCGATGCCGGCCAGCTCGGCTGGCAGGCGCTCGCGGCGATCGCGACGCCGGCCTACGCGTTCGTCGCGACGTACGCGCTGCTGCGGCTGCTGGCGCTCGTGATGCCGCTGCGCGCACCCGAGCTCGACGAGGCGATCGGCATGGACGTCACCCAGCACGGCGAGGAGGCCTACGCCTCCGGCGAGGGCGCGATCCTCGTCACGCCCGAGGCGGGGATCGACGGCGAGCGGTTCGTGGCCCAGCCGGAGCCTGCCTGACCGACGGGCCGAGCTACATGCGGAAGACCGGCGCGGCGCGCCCGGCGAGCGGCGCGTTCGCGCACGCGCCGAGGGCGAGGCCGACGACGCGGCGCGTGTCGAGCGGGTCGATCACGCCGTCGTCCCACAAGCGCGCGGTCGCGTAGTAGGGGTGGCCCTGGCGCTCGTACTGCTCGCGCAGCTGCGCGCCGACCTCCGGCTGACCGACCTCGGTCATCACCGTCGCCGCCTGCTCGCCGCCCATCACCGAGATGCGCGCGTTCGGCCACATCCACAGGAAGCGCGGCGAGTAGGCGCGCCCGCACATGCCGTAGTTGCCCGCGCCGAACGAGCCGCCGACGATCACCGTCAGCTTCGGCACGCGCGTCGTGGAGACGGCGGCGACCATCTTCGCGCCGTCCTTCGCGATCCCGCCCGCCTCGTACTCGCGCCCGACCATGAAGCCGGAGATGTTCTGCAGGAACAGCAGCGGGATCCCGCGCTGGTCGCACAGCTCGACGAAGTGGGCGACCTTCAGCGCGGACTCGCTGAAGAGGATCCCGTGGTTGGCGACGATTCCGACCGGGTGGCCGTGGACGTGCGAGAAGCCGGTCACGACGGTCGTCCCGTACTCGGCCTTGAACTCGTGCAGGCGGCTGCCGTCGGCGATCCGCGCGACGATCTCGCGGGGGTCGTACGGCGTGCGGCTGTCGGGCGGCACGGCGCCGTAGAGCGTGGCGGGATCGACGGCCGGCTGCTCGACCGCCCGGCGCTCCCAGGGGGCCGGCGAATGCGGCCCGAGCGTCGCGACGATCGAGCGCACGATCGCCAGCGCATGCTCGTCGTCGTCGGCGAGGTGGTCGACGACGCCCGAGGTGCGCGCGTGCAGCGCACCGCCGCCGAGCTCCTCGGCCGTCACGTCCTCCCCGGTCGCCGCCTTCACGAGCGGCGGACCGCCGAGGAAGATCGTCCCCTGCTCCTTGACGATGATCGTCTCGTCGCTCATCGCCGGGACGTAGGCGCCGCCGGCCGTGCACGAGCCCATCACCGCGGCGATCTGCGGGATCTCGCGCGCCGACATCGTCGCCTGGTTGAAGAAGATGCGGCCGAAGTGCTCGCGGTCGGGGAAGACCTCGTCCTGCAGCGGCAGGAAGGCGCCGCCGGAGTCGACGAGGTAGACGCACGGCAGCCGGTTCTGCAGTGCGACCTCCTGCGCCCGCAGGTGCTTCTTGACGCTCAGCGGATAGTAGGTGCCGCCCTTGACGGTCGCGTCGTTGGCCACGACGACGACCTCGCGCCCGTGCACGCGCGCGACGCCGGCGATGATCCCGGCACCGGGCGCCGCGTCGTCGTAGAGGCCCTCGGCCGCGAGCGGAGCCAGCTCGAGGAATGGGCTGCCGGGGTCGGTCAGACGGTCCACGCGCTCACGCGGCAGCAGCTTGCCGCGCGCCGTGTGGCGCTCGCGCGCCTTCTCCCCGCCGCCGGCCGCCACGCGCGCCAGCCGGGTACGAAGGTCGGCGACGAGCCGACGATGCTCCGCCTCGTTCGCGTCGAACTCCGGCGTGCCCGGATGGGCGTGGGTGTGCAGGACGGTCATGGCGCCACCTCAGGTGAACTGTGCAGGTCTGTGGGTCCATCCGACCCCAATTCCTGCACAGTCCCGTCAAGCACCACCAGGGACTGGCCGCGGGCGACGCGATCGCCGGTGGCGACGAGCACGTCGGTGACGCTCCCGGCGCCGGGGCTCTGCACGGCCAGCTCCATCTTCATCGACTCCACGACGACCAGCACCTCTCCCTCCCCGACCTCGTCGCCTGGCGCGACGCGCACGTCGATGACCGTGCCCGGCATCGGCGCCTCGAGCGAGCCCGACGCGGCGCCGGCGCGTGTGCGGCGCTCCTCGCCGGCGAGCGCGTAGCGAACCGGCTCGCACCCGCCGTCGATCAGCCAGATCCCGTCGCCGTCGCGCTCGATCGCCAGCGGGCGGGTCACGCCGTCGACGGTGAGCCGATCGCGGTCGAGCGCGAAGGCACCGCCCGCCCACTCCCACGAGCCGTCCGCCAGCGCCCGCACGGCGACGTCGTCCTGGCCCAGACGCGCGCGCGTCCAACCGGGCTCGCCGCCGATCCGCCAGCCGTCGCGGGCGTCCCACGGGTCGTCGGTGGCCGGCGCGCCGAGCAGCGCCGCAAGCGCGACGGCGGGCAGCTCCGGCGCGTGCGCGGGCGGCGCGACCTCGCCGCCGAGCCGCTCGATCAGGCCCGTGTCGAGCTCGCCGGCGCGCACCTCGGGCCGCGCGAGCAGCGCGCGCAGGTACGCGCCGTTCGTCGCCGGGCCGAGCACGACCAGCTCGCCGAGGGCGCGCTCGAGCCCTGCGACCGCGGTGGCGCGGTCGGGCGCGTGGGCGACCAGCTTCGCGAGCATCGGGTCGTAGTCGGACCCCACCTCGGTCCCCGCCTCGATGCCCGAGTCGACGCGCACGCCCGCAGGCGCACGGTAGGCGACGACGCGGCCGGTCGAGGGCAGGAAGCCGTGCGCGGCATCCTCGGCGTAGAGGCGCGCCTCGATCGCATGGCCGCTCAGCGTCACGTCCTCCTGCGCGAGGCCGAGCGGCTCGCCGGCCGCGACGCGCAGCTGCAGCTCGACGATGTCCAGGCCGGTGACGGCCTCGGTGACGGGGTGCTCGACCTGCAGGCGGGCATTGACCTCGAGGAAGAAGAAGGCGCCTGGATCGTCGCGCTCGGCGAGCAGCTCGACGGTGCCGGCGCCCACATAGCCGCTGGCGCGCGCCAGGGCGACGGCCGCAGCCCCGAGCCGCCCGCGCAGCGCCGGGTCGACGACGGGCGAGGGCGCCTCTTCGATCACCTTCTGATGGCGGCGCTGGAGGCTGCACTCGCGCTCGCCGAGGTGCAGGACGGTGCCGTGCGTATCCGCAATCACCTGCACCTCGATGTGGCGGCTGCGCTCGACGTAGCGCTCGACGAACAGGCGGTCGTCGCCGAAGGCGCCCTGCGCCTCGCGGCGCGCGGCAGCGAGCGCGTCGGGCAGCTCGGCGAGCGCGCGGACGATCCGCATGCCCTTGCCGCCGCCGCCCGCGGCCGCCTTCAGCAGCAGCGGCAGCTCCTGCTCGGCCGCCCACGCGACGATCTCGTCGTCGGCGAGCGCGGCGCCCGTCAGGCCGGGCAGGACCGGCACGCCGGCCGCCGTCGCCGCCTCCTTCGCGGCGACCTTGTCGCCGAGCAGCGCCATCGCCTCGGGGCTCGGGCCGATGAACGTCAGGTCGGCGTCCGCGACGGCGCGGGCGAAGTCCGGGCGCTCGGAGAGGAAGCCGTAGCCGGGATGGATCGCCTGCGCCCCGCTGCGCAGGGCCGCGTCGATCACGCGCTCGACGTGCAGATAGGACTCGGCGGGCTCCGCGGGCCCGAGCCGCAGGGCACGGTCGGAGGCACGGACGTGCGGCGCGCCCGCGTCGGCGTCGGAGTAGACGGCGATCGCCTCGATCCCCAGCCGGCGCAGCGTGCGCGCCACGCGGACGGCGATCTCACCGCGGTTCGCGATCAGGACGCGCGTGAACACGACAGAACTTATACCGAATAGTCGGTAGATGCGGTAGCCTGCAACGAATCGTGCCCGCTCCGCCAACGCGTCCAGCGCTGCGCGCCCGCTACGACCGCCGCCGCCAGGAGGTCGTCGACGTCGCCGCGCAGCTGTTCGCGCAGCGCGGCTACCACGGCACCTCGATCGAAGATCTGATCGCCGCGACCGGGCTCACCCGCGGCGGCCTCTATCACTACACCGACAGCAAGCAGGGGCTGCTGTTCGGCGTGCTCGACGAGCTGATGGACCCGCTGCTGGAGCAGGCGCGCGGGATCGTCGGGGAACCGGGTCGGCCCGAGGAGCACCTGCGCCTGGTCGCGCGTGCATGGCTCGCACACGTCGCCGCCCATCTCGACCACATGGTCGTCTTCGAGCGCGAGCGCGCGACGCTCGAGGCCGATCCGCGGTGGGAGCAGGTGCGTCGCGCACGCCGCGAGTTCGAGCATCTGCTCGCCGGCGTGCTCGAGCGCGGTCGCGCCGACGGCAGCTTCGCGATCGACGACCCCCAGCTCGTGCTGCTCGCGCTGCTCGGGATGGTCAACCACACCGCCAACTGGCTGCGCCCCGCCGGCCGCCTCCGTCCCGAGCAGGTCGCCGACAGCTTCTGCGACGTGCTGCTCGACGGGGTGCGGGCGCGGTGAGCGGGACCTCAGCGCGACCGGCGCAGCCCGCGGAGTCGCAGGCGACCACCCTGCTCACGTCGTTGTTGGCGGCGTTCCTTGTAGTCGCGCCAGATGTAGACGAACGAGTTGAATCCCCAGAGGTCGGGGATCCACATCCAGTCCGGAAGCTCCGGCGCCTTGTCGAACGGCGGAAGATCACGGAGGCGCGGTTCCATGCTGTTCACGCTATTGCTGCCGCGATCGCAAGTCCACACACTTCGAGCAGCATGCCGCACATCATCAATGTGAATGCGAAGTGGAGCCACCTGATCACCTGTTCATTTGCGGCGCGCCGATCGTCGAGGCCGGTCGTCACAGCGCCGTAGAAGGCCGTCGACTCTGCGATGCCGCGACGCTCGGCGAATGACGCTGCGGCCGCAGCGGTGAGGCCGAAGCGCAGCCGCCGCGGCGCCAGCACGTACAGCGCCGCGGCGACCTCGACCGCGATGCCGAGCAGGCCGACCGCTACGAACGCCACTTCAAGGATCCCCGCTGGATGCCCGCCACGGAACGCAAGCGGCGTCAGCAGCGTCGCACCGAGGCCACCGGATGCGAGGATCGGCGTGAGGCGTCCCCGCAGCTCCGCGACCTGCCGCTCCTGCTCGGCAAGTGCGCGGAGTGCGAGGTCGTAAACGTGGGCGAGTGCTTCGGACACGGGCACATTGACCGCGGCGAACCGAGTGCTTCGCCCCCACCGTCTCAGCACATACTCACGGACTGAGCGTCATCACCGGCTCTCCATTGCCCGTAAGGCCGGTGCCCGTACGGGTGCATGTGCCGCCTTTCGGCGTGCCGGCGTTGTAAGCCTGGCGCAGGCAGTTGCGCAGCGCGAGCTCGCCCCAGTAGTTGGGGTGCAGCGACTCCTGGATGAAGTATTCGGAGCCGATCGTCGAGACGGTGCGGATCTGGTTGACCCACTCCGTTCTGTCGACGGCACCGGCCGCTCTCCAGTTCGCGAGTCTGACCTCCTCCAGCAGGCCGACCGTGTTCTCGCACAGCCGCCGCCCGTTGAACGCCGTCGACAGGTACATGTGCTTGACGTTCGCGAGTCTCGTTTCGGTGGCCGCGGTGTGCACCGCGCTCGAGATCGTCGGCAGGGCGGTCGCGTTCGCCCAATTGGCGTCGTTGTTCCAGAAGCCGCAGCCGCCGACTTCCTGGCGCGTGAAGCCGGACTCTTCGTAGCGGAAGCCGGAGCCGTTCGGGATCGGCGACTCGTAGTCCTGCACGAGGATCGTGTATCTGGAGTCTTCGTAGCCGGCTTCTCTCATCGCCGTGTGGACGTTGAGGATCGCGTTCTTGATCGCGGTCGTCTGCGTCGCGACGTTTTCTCTCGTGAAGTTGCTCGTCACCGACGAGTCGTCGTTGCAGTAGTTCGGCCACCACCAGGGTGACGTCAGCCAGTCGGTGAGGCAGGTCTGGATGATCGAGGCGAAGTTGAAGTTGTTGCCGCCGATCGAGATCGCGACGAGCTTGACGTTGTGCGTCGTCGCGTATTCCTGCAGCATCAGCGCCTGGCCCTTGTTGGCGCCGGAGCTGTAGAAGTCGAGGCCCGGCTTGAAGTTGCCTTCGCCGTCGGTGAACGTCGAGGTCTTCGCGCCCGAGCAGGCGAGGTTGACCGACGCGACGCCGCCGCCGACGTAGGCCTCCGCCGCTAGCGAGCGGTGGCAGCGCGTGATCTGCTCGCTCGTATGTTCCGCGTTGTCGTAGTAGGCGGTTCTGCCGAGCGCGTCGATGTTCGCTTCGCTGCCGTTCGTGTTGCCGGCCCAGCGTCCCGCCTCGCCGGAGATGTACGAGTCGCCGAGCGTGGCGACCGTCGGCGTGCCCACCCCCGGCCCGTCCGCGACCGCGGGCGCGGCGTGCAGGCCGCATGCGGCCGCGAGCAGTGTCGCCACGCCGAGTCGGCGCAGCGTGAGTCGTCCTGCGAGCTGTCCCATCTCTCCCCCTTGCCGCGAGCGACCCCCGTCGCCCGCTCTTTGCACTCGATCTTAGATCGCCGCCGGCCCGGTTACCGGTTGCGCGTCCGGACGAGGACGTGCGGGACCGCGGCGCGCCGTGAGCGGGATGTCGCGACGATGTGCCGATGCAGATCGCGATCGTCGGCGGCGGCATCGTCGGTCTCGCCACGGCGCGGCTCGCCGCGCGCGAGCATCCCGGCGCTCACGTCGTGGTGCTCGAGAAGGAGGGCGCGGTCGGCCGCCATCAGACGGGCCGCAACTCCGGCGTCGTGCACGCCGGGCTCTACTACGCGCCCGGGTCGCTGAAGGCGCGCCTGTGCCGCCGCGGCGCCGAGCTGCTGCGCACGTTCTGCAGCGAGCGCGGCCTGCCGTACGAGCAGTGCGGCAAGCTCGTCGTCGCGCTCGACGAGCGCGAGCTGGACCGCCTCGACGCGCTCGAGCAGCGCGCGCTCGCCAACGGCGTTCCGGGCCTGCGGCGGCTCGACGCGGCCGGGTTGCGTGCGATCGAGCCGCACGCGGCGGGTCTCGCGGCGCTGCACTCCCCGACGACGGCGACCACGGACTTCGGCGTCGTCGCCGCCGCGCTCGCCGCCGAGGTCGCGGCGCTCGGCGGCGTGGTGCGCTGCGGCGCCGAGGTCACGCGCGTGCGCACGACGACGGTCGAGCTGGCGGACGGCTCGGAGCTGCGGTCCGACCGCACGATCGTCTGCGCCGGGCTGCACGCCGACCGCCTCGCGCGTCGCTCGGGTGAGCCGGCCGAACCGCGGATCGTCCCGTTCCGCGGGGAGTACTGGCGGCTGCGCCCCGCGCGGGCCGAGCTCGTCAGGGGCCTGATCTATCCCGTCCCCGATCCTGCGCTGCCGTTCCTCGGCGTCCACCTCAGCCGCGGGATCGACGGCGTCGTCTCGATCGGCCCCAACGCGATCCTCGCGCTCGCGCGCGAGGGCTATCACCGCACGACGCTCAGCGCACGCGACGCGGTCGAGACGCTGGCGTGGCCGGGGACGCGCCTGCTGCTGCGCCGCCACTGGCGCGCCGGCGCCGGCGAGGTCGTGCGCTCGGCCTCCAAGGCGGCGTTCATGCGCGCGGCGCGACGCTACGTCCCCGCGCTCGAGGTGCGCGACGCGATCCGCGGCCCGGCCGGCGTGCGCGCGCAGGCGGTCGACCGCGACGGCACGCTCGTCGACGACTTCCGTCTCGGCGGCGACGGTCGCGTGGTCTGGGTGCGCAACGCGCCCTCCCCGGGTGCGACGTCGTCGCTCGCGATCGCCGAGGAGCTGATCGGGCGGCTCGGGCTCTAGCGGCGGTGCTTCGGCGGCAGCTTGAAGGTGACCTTGGCCTGCTTGACGCGCTTGGGCGGCTTGCCCTTCGCGCCCTGCTGCGTGGCGGTGAAGTAGAGCGTCAGCTTGCCGTGCTTGGCGTGCTTCAGCAGCTTGCGGCCCTTGGCGTTGAGCTTGATCGTCACCTGCTTGTGCTGACCGCCTCGCAACGTCACGGTCTTGCGGCCGAGGATCACGGGCTTCGGCTTGCGCCTGCCCTTCTTGGCCGCGATCGAGGCGAGCGCCGACGCCGTCGAGCCGGAGAAGCCGGTGACGTACTCGTGCTGCGAGATCAGGTAGACGAGCGAGCAGCGATCCGCCGGAGGGCCGACGCAGATCTGGTTCACGCTCAGCGACGTGCCCTCCGTCGAGGGCGTGCCGATCTTGGCGGCGCCGACGCTCGACGGCTTGACGACCTTGCCGCCCCCGCCGCCGCCACCACCGCCGCCGCCCGCGGCGGCGACGACGCCGGCCAGCCGCCCGATCAGGGTGGGGGCCACGTCGGTCGCGACGGTGAACCAGACGTTGCCCTTCGTGTCCGGCGCGACCCCGAGCGGGTACCTGCCGGCGCCGAGATGGAACACCTTCGCGGTCGGCTGCGGCTGGCTCGGGACGAGCTTGACGATCGCGTTCGCGTTCGGGCTCGAGAAGCCGCCGTACTCGACGACCCACAGCGTCCCGTCCGGCGCCGCGCTGATCGCGCGCGCCTGGCCGCCGGCCAGTCCCGGGTCGATCGCGGGCAGGCTGTAGTTCGTGAACGTGTGGCCGGCCGCATCGAGCCGTCCGACCTCGTTCTTGAGCTGGTTGGTGAACCAGATAGAGCCGTCCTTGGCGACCGCGACGTCGGTCGGGCCCGTGCCGGTGTTCGAGCCCGAGCACGGCGAGCCCGAGCAGGGCGCGAGCAGGTACTCGTCATAGCCCAGCCCGTTGGCGGTCGCGATGCGGTAGCCGGGGGATCCCGCGTTCGCCTCGGCGAACCACGGCTTGCCGGCGGCGTCGACGGTGATGCCCTGCGGCTGGGCGGGGTAGCGCGCGGGGTCGAGCGTCACGCGGTGGTTCTGGAGCGCGATGTTGTCGCTCTCGGTCACGCTCAGGCTCGCGTCGATCGACGCGATGCGGTCGTCGGGGTAGGGCGCGAGGTTGTAGTCGCCCTCCTCGGAGAACCAGGCGCGGCCGCCCGGGCCCACCGCGATGTCCCACAGCACCGGGTGATAGTCGGGATGACCGCCGGGGATCGGGGTGCTCAGCAGCTTGTCGGTCATCCCGGCGCTCGTGCCCGGCGAGACCGCCGCGGCGTTGGCGAAGCCGACGATCCCGTCGTTCTGCACGAACCACACGCGGTTGTTGGCGGCGTCGAACGCGACGCTGCGAGTCCCGTTCGCGCAGCAGCTCGTCCCCGTCTGCGTCGGCGTCGGGAACGTCGCGACGCCGTTCGTCGTGCCGGGCGAGGCCTGCGCCGGGATCAGCCGTCCGAGCGAGGGCTGCGGCGTCGCGACCGGATTCGCGACGAACCAGACGCTGCCGTCAGGCGCGGCCGCGACCCCTGCGCCCGCGGTGAAGCCGGTGGGCAGGTCGAAGTACTGAGGCGCCGGGTCGGCAGCCAGTGCGGCCGGGCTGAAGAGCGCGAGGATCAGCGCGGCGAGGAGCCAGCTGCGGGGACGCATGCGCGATTCCTACCACACGGTCGGTTGTGGACGGCGGCTCAGTCGGTCACGTCGACGTCGTACCCGGCGGCCCGCAGATCCGCGAGCATCCGCGCCAGGTGGTCGCGTCCGCGCGTCTCGACGGTGAGCACGACGCCCGTCTCGCGCACCGCGAGCGAGACGCCGTCGCGCACGTGCTCGACGGCGATCACGTTGGCGCGCGCCTCGGCGACGGCCGACAGCAGGCCGGCGAGCCCGCCCGGCCGGTCGCTGACGTGCGTGAACAGCCGTGCGCGGCGCCCGGCGCGCGTCTCCTCGTGGCCCGCGATCGAGGCCAGCAGGCCGATGTCGACGTTGCCGCCCGAGAGGAGCGCGACCGTCGTGCCGGCGGGCGCGGGCGCGACCGTCGCCGTGAGCAGCGCCGCCAGCGAGGCGGCGCCCGCGCCCTCGACGAGCAGCTTGGAGCGCTCCAGCAGCAGGATCATCGCTTCGGCGATCGCGTCCTCCTCGACCGTCACGACGTCGTCGAGCAACTGCTCGATCAGCGGCAGCGTGATCTCGCCCGGCCGCTTGACCGCGATGCCGTCGGCGATCGTCTGACCGGCCGCGACCGGCGCGCGGCCCGCGATCGCCGCCGCCACCGGCGCGCACGCGGCGGCCTGCACGCCGACCACCTCGACCTCGGGGCGCTGCTGCTTGACCGCGAGCGCGACGCCGCTCGCGAGCCCGCCGCCGCCGATCGGGACGATCACCTTCGCGAGATCGGGCAGCTCCTCCGCCAGCTCGACGCCGACGCCCGCCTGTCCGGCGATCACGTCGCGGTCGTCGAACGGGTGCACGAACGTCAGGCCCGCATCCGCGGCCCGCTCCCGCGCGAGCGCGACGCACTCGTCGACCGACGAGCCCTGCTGGCGGACCTCGGCGCCGAAGGCGCGCACCGCGTCGAGCTTCGAGACCGCCGCGTCGAGCGGCATGAACACCTCGCACGCCACGCCGCAGTGGCGCGCGGCGTACGCCAGCGCCTGCGCGTGGTTGCCGGCGCTGCCCGTCACCACGCCCGGGCTCCCGGCGCCGATCGCGCGCAGCTTGTTGAGGGCGCCGCGCAACTTGAACGAGCCGGTGCGCTGCAGGCACTCGGCCTTGAACGCGACCGTGCCGCCGCAGCGCCGCGAGACGCTCGCCGAGGTCAGCAGCGGCGTGCGACGCACGACGGGCGCTGAGGCCGCGTGCGCTGCCAGCAGGCGCTCGTAGCGCAGCGCCTCGTCGACCTCGAGCGCCGGCGAGGCCATCATCCCACCGCCGCGACCGCGTCCGAGCGACTGGGTCTCAGGCGGGCCGTCATGGCAGCAGCTCGCGATAGGCGGCGGCGTCGAGCAGCGCCTCGCGCTCGCTCGCGTCCGTGATGCGCACGCGCACGAGCCAGCCCGCGTCGTAGGGCGCGGCGTTGACGCAGCCGGGCTCGTCGGCGAGCGCGGCGTTGACCTCGACGATCTCGCCGGAGAGCGGCGCGACCACGTCGGAGACGGCCTTGACCGACTCCAGCTCGGCGTACGGCTCGTCCTTCGTGACCTGCGCGCCGACCGCCGGGCCGTCCCAGAAGACGATCTCGCCGAGCGAGTCCTGCGCGTACCAGGTGATCCCGAACGTCGCGACGTCGGGATCGGCGGGGTCGAGTCGAGCCCAGTCGTGCTCGGGGTGGTAGAGGAGGTCCTCGGGGTAGGGCGCGTCGGGCATCAGCTTCGCTCCGGTCGATAGAGGGGCTTCTCCATGACGACCGCCGCGCGCATGCGGCCGCGCACGTCGATCTCCAGCCGCTCGCCGACGGTCGCACGCTCCGCGGGGACGTAGGCCATCCCGATGCCGACCTCCAGCGACGGCGAGAACGTCCCGCTCGTCACCTCCCCGCCGCCGACGACCGGGTTGCCCTGCCGCGGGATCCCCGGACCGTCGATCGAGAACGCGACCAGCCGCTCGGCGGGGCCGGCGGCGCGCACGGCCGCGACCGCCTCGGCGCCGACGAACCCCGTCGCCTCCTTGCAGCACCAGCCGAGCCCGGCCTCGATCGGGCCGCGCGACTCCATCAGGTCGTTGCCGTAGAGGTGGAAGCAGACCTCGAGCCGCAGCGTGTCGCGCGCCGCGAGCCCGGCGGGGACGGCGCCGGCCGCGACGACCGCGTCCCACAGCGCCGGCGCGTCGGCGGGAGCGCACAGCAGCTCGACCCCGTCCTCGCCCGTGTAGCCGGTCCCGCACACCAGCGCCCGCACGCCGGCCAGCGTGAGCTCGGCGGTGTGCATCCGCGCGGGCAGCTCACCGTCGGCCAGCGGTGCGAGCAGGCCGCGCGCCGCCGGGCCCTGCACGGCCAGCATCGCGTAGTCGTCGATCCGGTCGATCAGCTCGACGTCGAAGCCGTCGGCGTGGTCGCGCATCCATGCGAGGTCCTTCTCATGGTTCGACGCGTTCGTCACCGTCAGGAAGCGATCGCCCGCGAGCCGATAGGTGAAGAGATCGTCGAGCACGCCGCCGTCCTCGCGGCACAGCACGCTGTACTGCGCGCCGTCGACCGGGATCTTCGCGACGTCGTTGGACAGCACGCGCTGCAGGAACGCGAGCGCACCCGGCCCGCGCGTCTCGACCTCCCCCATGTGCGAGACGTCGAACACGCCCGCGTGCGAGCGCACCGCAGCATGCTCCTCGCGCACCCCCTGGTACTGCACCGGCAGCTCCCATCCCGCGAACGGGACGAGCCGCGCAGCGGCGGCGAGATGGCGATCGTGAAGCGGCGTCGTGCGCAAGAGCGGGCCCAACGGAAGGATGGTCCAGTGGCTGGACCAGTGTGCCAAATCGCCGAGCGGGGTGTCAATGCCGGCGAGCAGGCCTCGGCCGTCAGCGAGCTGCGCCGCGCTCCGGCGAGAGGTCTGCGAGTCGCGCGCCGCATGCCGCGGCTACGTCCGCGAGATCGACGTCGGCCGCGAGGCGCTGCTGACGGTCGTGGCCCGGAGCCAACGTGCGCAGCGCCTGCTGGTAGGCACGGCGGGCGGCAGGCTCGTCGTCGAGCGCGTCGTATGCGCGGCCGAGCTGGAAGGCCGCAAGCGCGAAGGCCGGGTCGACGTAGAGCGCGCGGCGCAGCGACTCGGCGGCGCTGCTCGCATCGCCGCGACCGAGGTGCGCGACGCCGCCGACGAAGTGCGCATCGGCGTCGAGCGGGTCGGCGTCGAGCACCTGCTCCGTTGCCGCGATCGCGTCCTCGAGCCGACCCGCGTTCGCCGCGACCAGCGCGGTCGCCATCGCGTCCTCGATCGCGGACGCGGCGGCGGGCGCCTCGTCGTCGCGACGGCCGCGCCAGCCGCGGGACGCGCTCCGCTCAGCGGAGCGCGCCGGCACCGGGGGGCGTGCGGAGACGGCCGGCGCCGGACGGCGTCGGGAGCGCGCGGCGCCCCATGCCGAGGGCAGGCGGCAGAGCCGGTCGGCAGCGCCGAGCAGCAGCATGCCGCCGGGGGCGAGGGCGCCCTCGAGCCTGCCCACCACGCGCTCGACGGTCGGGGGGTCGAAGTAGATGAGGACGTTGCGGCAGAGCACGAGGTCGAACTGCCCGACCGGGGGCTCGTCGGTCACGAGGTTGTGCCGGCGGAACGTCACGAGCCGCCGCAGCGGCTCGCCGACGCAGAGCTTCGCGCCGTCGGGGTCGAAGTAGCGCTCGCGCAGCGGCGCCTCGACGGGATGGACCGAGCGGCCGCGGTAGCGGCCGCGCTCAGCGCGGCCCAACGCTGCGGCCGACAGGTCCGTCGCGAGCACCGCGAGCGGCGGGCCGGCGCCGAGCGCCTCGCTCGCGAGGATCGCCAGCGTCCAGGCCTCCTCCCCGGTGGAGCAGCCGGCAACCCAGACGCGCACCTGCTCCGACCCGGCGGCACGCGCGTTCGCGTGCAGGACGCGCCAGTCGATCGCGTCGAGGTCCTCGCGCTGGCGGAAGAAGAACGTCTCGTGCACGGCAACCGCTTCGAGCAGCGCGGCGACGAACGCCTCGCCGGTCCCCGGGTCGCGCGCCGCGCTCAGCGCGGCGGCGGCGTCGAGCGGCGGATCGAGCTTCGCGAGCGCGGCGCGGAGCGAGTTGATGCGGTGCGGACCGTGCAGCACGATGCCGCTGCGCTCGCGCACGAGGTCGGCGAGCTGCTCCAGGCGCTCGCTCATCCTCGCGCCGGGCACAGCTCGCGCAGCGCGGCCGCGATCGCGGGCGGCGAGAGAGGCCGTGCGCCGACCTCCACCGCGGCCCGCGGCATGCCGTAGATGCGCGAGGTCGCCTCGTCCTGGGCCAGCAGCAGCCCGCCGGCGGCCTTGACCGCCGCGGCCCCGCGCGCGCCGTCGCGTCCCATCCCGGTCAGGACGACCGCGACGGCCTCGGCGCCGAGCACGGAGGCGAGGCTCTCGAGCAGCAGGTCGGCCGACGGCCGATGGGGGCCGGCGACCGTCCGGCGGTCGAGCACGAGCTGCCGCGAAGGCGCGAGCGTGAGATGGGCGTCCTCGGGGGCGAGCCAGACGCCCGGCTGCAGCGGTGCGCCATCGCGCGCGATCGCGACGGACAGCGCGACGTCGTCGTCGAGCATGCGCATGAGACCGTCGATGAAGCCCGGCGCGATGTGCTGGACGACGAGGATCGGCAGCGTGAAGTCGGCGGGCAGCTCGCGGATGATCTCGGCGAGCGCGCCGGGGCCTCCGGTCGAGGTGCAGATGCCGATCACCCGCGTCGAGCCCTCCGCGCCCATCCCGCGCCGGACCGCCGGGACGGTCACGGTCATCGTCCGATCAGCCGTTCGACCGTGTCGAGCAGCGCCCGCTGGTCGAAGCGATCCTTCGTGACGTAGGCGTCGGCGCCCGCCTCGAGGCCGCGTCGGCGGTCGTCCTCGCCCGCGAGCGAGGTCACGACGACGACCGGCAGCGAGACGAGCGCGGGGTCCTTGCGAACGCGTCGCAGCAGCTCAAGGCCACCCATCTCCGGCATCTCGAGGTCGGTGACCACGAGCTGTATCTCGGCATCCGCGGTCAGCTGCTGGAGCGCGTCGACGCCGTCGTTGGCAGTCGCCACGCGGTAGCCGGCGGCCTCGAGGATGCTGCGCTGGAGCTCGCGCACCGTGAACTGGTCGTCGACGACGAGCACCTTGGCGGCGTGCGGAGCCGCGGGCGGCGCGGCCTCCGGCACCGTCGCCCGCCGGATCGACGCATCCGCGACCGCAGCCGTCGGGTCGACGACGAGCGCGATCCGCCCATCCCCCAGGATCGCGCCGCCGAGGTAGCCGCGGCGCCCGCCGAGGATCGGTCCCAGGCTCTTGACGACCACCTGCTCCTCGCCGAGCAGCCGGTCGCACGCCAACGCGACGGTCGTGCCCGCGTGGCTGATCACGAGCGCGGGCGGGTGCGGCGCCAGCTCGCCGGCACCGCCGAGCGCGACGGCGAGGTCGCCGAGCGGGATCGACTCGCCGCGCAGCGCGATCGACGGCCGCCCCCCGAGCGACGTCGTCTCCTCGGCGATCACGACCTCCTCCACGCGCGCGACGGGCAGGGCGAAGACCTGCCCGAGACGCTCGACGAGCAGGACGTGCAGGACGGCGAGCGTCAGCGGCAGGAGGAGCGTGATCGCCGTGCCGCGGTCCGGCTCGCTGCGCGCCTCGAGGCCCCCGCCGAGCGCCTCGACGTGGGTCTTGACGGCATCGAGGCCGACGCCGCGGCCGGCGACGCCGTCCACGCGCTCGGCCGTCGAGAAGCCGGGCTGGGCGAGCAGGTCGACGAGCGAGTCGTGCCGGCCGGCCTCGGCCAGCAGCGCAGCCGAGACGCCACGGCCGTCGTCGACCACCTCGATCGCCACGAGCCCGCCGCGCTGCTCGGCGCGCAGCTCGATCCGACCGCGTGCGGGCTTGCCGGCCTGCAGGCGCTCCTGCGGCGGCTCGATCCCGTGCGCGATCGCATTGCGCAGCACGTGCACGAGCATGTCGGAGAGGCCGTCGAGGACCGTGCGGTCGAGCTGGGTCTCGACGCCGTGCAGCGACAGCTCGACCTCCTTGCCCTCGGCGACCGCGAGGTCGCGCACGTAGCGCGGCAGCCCGCCGGTGATCGCCGAGAGCGGCAGCGCACGCAGCTCGATCGCAGCGTTCTGGAGCTCGTCGAGCAGCACCTCGCCGCGGTCGAGCGCCTCGCCGACGCGCTCGTCGACGTGCGGTCCCAGCAGATGTCCAAGGCTGCGCTGGTGCAGCGCGGCGCCGCCGACCGTGTCGAGGACGCGGTCGACCTTCGCGGCCGAGACGCGAATCGACTGGTCGATCCGCGTCACGGGCGCGTCCACCGCGGCGGGCACGCCGGAGGCGACCGGCGCCGGTGCGTCCAACGCGTGCAGCGCCCCGAGCGCCTGCTCGGCGAGCCCTTCCTCGCCGGCCACCGCACGGCGCATCGCGTCGGCGGCGCTCAGCAGCGGGCCGGCCATCTCCGCCGGCACGTCCGCGCCGGAGCGGCGCACGTCGCTCAGCAGCTCCTCGGCGGCGTGGGCGATCGTCCGCAGCTCGTCCAGGCCGACGAGACCGGCACCGCCCTTGAGCGAGTGGACGTCGCGAAACAGCGCGTCGGTCGCGTCCGCCGACGGCTTGCCCGCGTCGACCGCGAGCAGCGTCTCCACGACCCGGTCGAGGCGCTCGTTCGCCTCCTCGCGGAAGATTTCCAGCAACCGTGACTGGTCGATGCTCATGCCGCCAGCTCCGTCTCGAGCGTGTCGAGGACCGTCGCGAGGTCGATCGCGCCGACGAGCACGCCGTCGAGCAGGACCGTCCCGCGCAGCCGCTCCGACGCGGAGCCCTCCGCGACGGCCGGCAGCTCAGCCACGTCGAGCACCTCGTCGACGGCCAGCCCGACCCCGCGGTCGACGACGACGACGCGGCTCGGTGCGCCGCGCGCGACGCCGAGCACCGTCGCCAGGTCGAAGACGGGCAGCAGCGCGCCGTCGAGGGCGCGCAGCCCGAGGACCGTCGCGGGTGCCCCGACGACCGGCGTGAGGCCGTCCATGTCGACGATCGAGCGCACCTCCTCGACGGGCAGCGCATAGCGCTCCTCGCCGACACGCAGGTGCACGTGCATCAGGCCCTCACGGGTGGGGCGGCGCCGTTGCCGGCGCCCAAACCGTGCTGGGCGAGCGTCTGCTCGAGCTCGCGCACCAGCACGTCGACCTGCTCGGTGACCGCCGCGCGCTGACGCTGCTCGCCCGCGAGCTCCTCGGCCGCCTTGCGGATCTCGAGCATCGTGCTCGTGACCTGGCTGGCGGCGTCCTTCTGCTGCTCGGTCGCCTGGATGCTGTCGTCGAGCACACCGGCGGTCGTGCGCATCAGCTCGCCGACCTCGCCGGCCTGGCGGGCGCCCTGCTCGGTTGCCATGATCGTCGCGTTCGTCTCGTCCTGGATCGCGGTGACGATCTCGCGGATCGACTCGGTCGAGCGCACGCTGCGCTCCGCGAGCTTGCGCACCTCGCTCGCGACGACCGCGAAGCCGCGGCCGGCCTCGCCGGCACGGGCGGCCTCGATCGCCGCGTTGAGCGCGAGCAGGTTCGTACGCTCGGCGATGTCGTTGAGCAGCGAGAGCACGTCGCCGATCTTCTGGCTGCGCTCGCCGAGCGCGAGCGAGCGCTCGGAGATCGTGCGCACGTGGTCCTGCATCTCGCTCATCGTCTGGCCGGTCTGGTCGGCCGCGGAGGTCGCAGACTGCGCGTTCTCCGCGATCGACGCCGCGGTCGCGCTCAGCTCCTCGATCGTGGTGGCCACCTCGCTGATCGCAGCCGCCTGCTCGGTCGTGGCGGCGGCCGTCTCGCTCGCGGTCGAGCGCAGGTCGCCGAGCGCGGTCGCCAGCGTGCCGGCGGTGCGCTTGATGCGGTCGAGCAGGCGGTCGAGCAGGCGCACGGCGTACGCGAGCAGCAGCAGCATCGCGACGACCGCGAGCGCGCCCATCATGAGCATCAGGACCCGGCCGCGGTGCGCGGTCGCGATCGCGACGGTCTCCGTCCGGTCCTCGCGGCGGCTCGCCTGCTCCCCGAGCGGATCGAGCACGTCGTTCTCCAGCGCACGGACGTCGGTCGTGTAGCGCTCCAGCGCGGGCTGGGCCGCCGTGGTGCCGGCGGCCTGCAGGAGCTCGGCCTCCGGTCCGGTGATCAGCCGGGCGCCGCGGGCGAGCGCAGCGTCGAAGTCGCCTGCGTCTGCGTTCTCGACGGCCCGCGCGTGCCGGATGGCGCCCTCGAAGCGGGTCTGCAGCCCCATCAGCTGCGATGCGCTCGGCTGCACGCCGCTGAGCGTCGCCTGGCTCACGAGCACCGCCCGATCGAGCAGCGCCTCCTTGGCGTCCTGGACGTAGCGGATGGCGTCGCCGTGGACGATCGTCATGTGGTAGCCGCTCTCGACGTCGTCGTAGCGCCACAGCGCGACCGCGATCGTGGCACAGAAGAGGACGACGATGACGCCGCCCACCGCGGCGATCCGGTGCGAGGGCGTCTCGAGCCACTTGCGTGTTGAAGGCATCGTCGTGTTTCCCTTCGGGAAGGCGTGGTCGCCCCCAACCGGGGGTCGTGTCCTCGACGTTCGGCGCCGATACGACAGTGAACGCTGACGTGACTACTTCGATGCACCGCTACCGAATCCTCGTCGTAGACGACTCCAAAGTTGTGCACGAGCTCGCGCACGCGGCGCTCGCGGCGACGGGTTGGGACGTCCGCTGCGTGGCCTCCGGCACCGAGGCGCTCGAGCTCGAGGCATCGATGCGTCCGGATGCGGTGCTGCTCGACGTCGAGATGCCGGGGCTGGACGGTCCTGCGACGCTTGCCGCGCTGCGCGCGCGCCCCGCCTCGGCACGCACGCCGGTGCTCTTCCTGACCGGGCACGACGACCCGACGGAGCGGGCGCGACTCGCGGCGCTGCCCGTCGACGGCGTGCTGTCGAAGCCCTTCGACGTCGCCGCGCTCGCCGGCGACGTGGCCGACGCGCTCGGGTGGCCGCGATGAGCGAGGCCCGGGCCACGGCGCCGACGATCGTTCCGCCGTCCCTCGCGGGCATCTGGGAGCGGCATCATGCCGGCATCCTCGATCAGGTCGGCGTGCTCGCGGACGCCGTCGCCGCGCTCGCGGGCGGCGGGCTCGACGACCGTCGACGCGAAGCGGCCCGGCGCGAGGCGCACAAGCTCGCCGGCTCGCTCGGCAGCTTCGGGCTCGTCGGCGCGTCCGAGCAGGCGGGCGAGATCGAGCGGCTGCTCGAGGACGGCGTCGGTGCGGCGTCCGCTCCGCGGCTGTCGGCGCTCGTCCTCGCCGTCCGCGACACCGTGCGCAACGCACCCGCCGCCGGGTCCGCGCCGGCGCCTGAGGGCCACGCGCCGACGCCGGAGGCCGCGCCGCTGCTGCTGATCGTCGAGGACGACATCCCGCTGGCCGAGCGGCTCGCGCCCGAGGCGGTGCGGCGCGGCATGCGCGTCGAGATCGCCGACTCGCCGGCCGGCGCGCGTGCGATCCTCGACCGCACACGACCCGACGGCGTGCTGCTCGACCTCACGTTCGAGGCGGGCACCGCCGACGCCTACGAGCTGCTGTCCGAGCTGAGCAGCGCCACACCGCCGGTGCCCGTGCTGGTCTCGACGATGCGCGACACGTTCACCGATCGCGTCGAGGTCGTCCGCCGCGGCGGCCGCGGGTTCGTCACGAAGTCGCTGCCGCCTCAGCAGGTGATCGACCAGGTGATGCGGCTGATCGATCGGGAGGACGCGCGCGCCACGACGCTGCTCGCCGTCGACGACGACCCGATCGTGCTCGACACCGTGCGCTCGCTGCTCGAGCCGCACGGCATCCGCGTCGTCACGCTCGACGATCCGCTGCGCTTCTGGAACGAGCTCGACCGCCTGCACCCCGACGTGGTCCTGCTCGACGTCGACATGCCCGACGTGACCGGCATCGAGCTGTGCCGCGTCATGCGCAACGAGACGCGCTGGGCGACGATCCCGGTGCTCGTCCTCACGGCGCGACGCGATCCCGCGTCGATCGAGCGCATCTTCAGCGCCGGCGCCGACGACCACATCGCCAAGCCCGTCATCGGGACGGAGCTGCTCACGCGCGTGCGCAACCGGATCGAGCGCCAGGCGCTGCATCGGGCGCTCGCCGAGACCGATGGGCTCACCGGCGTCCCGAATCGGCACACCTCGACGCAGGAGCTCGACCGGCTGCTGCGGCTCGCGGCACGCTACGAGCAGCCGCTGGCGCTCGCGGCGCTCGACCTCGATCGCTTCAAGCAGGTCAACGACGTCCACGGGCACGCGGCGGGCGACGCCGTGCTGCGCCGCTTCGGCGCCCTGCTGCTCGAGGACTTCCGCGGCGAGGACGTCGTCGGTCGCTGGGGAGGCGAGGAGTTCGTCGTCGGCATGTACGGGATGACGAGCGCCAACGCGCGTCAGCGACTCGCCGACCTGCTCGCGGCCTTCGAGCACGAGCAGTTCGAGGGCGCCGACGGGGCGCGCTTCAGCGTCGCCTTCAGCGCCGGGGTCGCGCAGTACCCCGAGGACGGCGCCCACGTCGCCGCGCTCTACCAGACCGCCGACGCGATGCTCTACCGCGCCAAGGCCGCCGGGCGAGGCCGCGTCGCCATCGCGGCGACGGTCGCGCCCGTCTGACGACCGCTGCGGCGCTCAGCCGACCGAGTCGGCCCAGTCGCGCAGGCGGCTCGAGAACTGCGGCGTACCGGCGCTGACCTCGACGACCACGTCCGCCGGGACGTTGGCCTTGCGGGCCGCCGAGAGGATCGCGTCCGGTGACGGCGCCTCGTAGAGGCAGTAGGTGCGGCGGCGGTCGGCGCTCAGGAAGGAGAACAGCCAGCGAACGCCTTCGTCGCCGTTGACCTCCTCGATCAGCTCGACGTCGTCGCTCGTGAGGTCGAGCTGGTCGGCGAAGCTGCGCTCGATGACGTAGAGCGGCATGAGACTAGATCGTAGTCGAGACCAGCCCGTGCCGGTGGGCGAACGACGCGGCCTCGGTGCGGTTGGCGCAATCGGTCTTGCGCAGGATGCTGCGGATGTGGTTGGCGGCGGTGTGCTCGCTGATCGCGAGGGTGCCGCCGATCTCGCGGTTGCTGAGCCCCTGGGCGACCAGCACGAGGATCTGCGCCTCGCGCGGGGAGAGCCCGCTCGGCAGCTCGCCGGCGGGCGCGGAGGCGGGAACGCCGAGCGCGTGGACACGCGCGAGCAGCGCGTGCATGCCGATCCGCCCGGCCAGCGCCGCCGACTCGGCGGCCAGCGCCTGCGCGCGCGTCGCGCGTCCGCCCCCCTGCCCGTGCAGGAAGCGCGCGTACTCGTAGGCGGTGTGCGCGACCCACGTCGACATCCGCATGCGCCTGTTCAGCTCGAGCGCACGCTCGAAGTGCTCCTCGGCGCGCTCGCGCTCGCCGAGCGTCGCGGCGAGCATCCCGAGGTAGCGGTCGGCGGCCCCGTAGCACGAGACCAGATGGCCGATCATCACGTTGGCGCCCGCCAGCGGCGCGAGCTCCGGGTAGACGAGCGCCGCCATCGACTCGTCGCCGAGCGCGCAGGCGGCGTCGGCGAGGTAGGCGAGCGCGGCCGTCCACAGCGACGTGCGCAGGCCCTCGATGCCGTCGGCGGCGATGCGCGCGAGCTCGCGTCGCGCCTCGCGCTCCATCCCCAGCTCCGCGAGCACGGCGACGAGCCCGGGACGCCACGGCCCGTCGCGCTCGGCGCCGCCGGCGAGGATCCTGACCGCCGGCGCAAGCTCCGCCAGGCGCCCCTGCTCGCGGCGGATGCTGAACATCTGGATGCCGTAGGTGCCCGAGGCGTCGCGCCCGGTCAGCAGCGTCCCCCACTCGCGGGATCGCTCCGCCATCGCCTCGGCCTCCGCGAGCTGCCCGTCGCACAGCGCGATCGCGGAGCCGTAATGCTCGGCGACGTGGTGCATGAACGGCTGCGCGGTGCGCTCGGCCATCTGACGCAGCGCGGCGACCTCGACCCGCGCGGCGTCGAGGTCGCGGATCGCGACGAACGTCGGCACCCGCCAGGCCATCGTCTCGGCACGCGTCTCGGCGTCCTCCAGCTCCTCCGCGAGATCCTTCGCCTCGGTCAGCATCGCGAGGATCTCGTCGAGCGAGCTCGTGCCGCGCGCCCAATAGGAGCGCACGAGCACGCGGGCGAGCCCGGAGCGGTCGTCGAGCGCGCGCGCCAGCTCGATCGCGTTTCCGCGCACGATCGCCCCGCGCTCGCGCTCGCCCTGGCGGTCGAGCGCACGCGCGAGTCCGGCGAGCAGCCCGACGCGCAGCTCGGGGCCGTCGCCGTCCGCGAGCGCGGAGATCGCCTCCTCCAGCATGTCGACGGTCTCCCCGTAGGGGATCCCCGGGCGCCAGCAGGCGTCCTCGTAGCCGATCGCGGCCCGCGCGAGCAGCTCGCCGCTTGCGAGCTCGCGTGCGATCGCTCCCGCCGCCGCGAAGGCCTCGAGCGCGGCCGTCGCGTTCCCGGCGCGGTGCTCGGTGCTGCCCAGCTCGAGCAGCGTCTCCGCCCGTTCGCGCTCGTCCTCGATGCCGAGGTCGATCGCTGTGCGCAGGCGCGCCGCCGCCTCCTCGAACGCGAGCGCGGCGCCGGCCGCCCGCGCCGCCAGGACGTTGTAGTGGATCGCCCGCTCGCTGCCGCCGAGCGGGGCGGCGGCGGAGAAGTGGTGCGCGAGGTCCGCGAGCGCGCGAGCGGGGGCTCCGGCGGCGACGAGCGCCTCCCCCACGCGCAGGTGCAGCTCGGCGCGGCGAGCGCGCGAGAGGCGGTCGTAGACGGCCCGCCGCACGAGCTCGTGCGTGAAGCGGCAGACGAGCCGGGGAGCCGGCAGCTCCTCGACCATGCCGCTGCCGATCGCCTCCTCCAGCGCGGCGAGCAGCTCCGGCTCGGCCAGCCCCGCCGCGCGGCGGATCGCCTCCAGCTCGAACTCCGGCCCGATCGTGGCCGCGAGCTCGAGCACCGCCGTCGTCCTGGGATCCAGCCGCCCGAGCCGCTGGCTGACGACCTCGCGCACGCCGCTCGGCGTCGCGAGCTCGTGCAGCGGGCCGACCGCGATGCGCCCCGCGCCGAGCTCCACGGTCCCGGTCTCGACGAGCGCGCGCCACAGCTCGCAGACGAGGAACGCGTTGCCGTCGGTGAGGTCGTGGATCGCCGCCGCGAGCTCGCGGACGGTGGGATCGAGCTCGCAGCCGGCGGCGCGCCGCACGAAGTCGGCGACCTCCGCCTCGGAGAGCGCGTCGAGCCGCATCCGCACGACGTCGTCGGAGCGGCGCAGGTCCGCGAGCGTCTCAGACAGCGCACGCGGCATGTCCACCTCCGTGTCGCGGAACGTCGCGACGAGCAGCACGCGCCCGCTCCAGCTCGCGCGCGCCAGGTGTCGCAGCAGCAGGAGGGTCCCCGCGTCGGCCCAGTGGCCGTCCTCGAGCACGAGCAGCACCGGCTGGGCACGTCCGGCGTTCGCGAGCAGGCCCGTGACCGCCGTGTGCAGCCGGTGGCGCTCGGTGTCCGGATCGGCGTCGGCCGGCGCCTCCAGCCCGCGGATCCGCGACGGCAGGTCCGGCAGCAGCCGCGTCAGCTCGCCGGCACCCGGCCCGAGCTCGGCGAGCGGGTCCTCAGTGCGCTCGGCGACCCGCACGAGCCGCTCGAGCGCCTCGACGAACGGCCCGTACGGCGTCGGCACGACCGCGTCGCAGGCGCCGTAGAGGACCAGCGCGCCGCGCGCGGCCACCTCGACGGCCAGCTCGCGCACGAGCCGGCTCTTGCCGCCGCCGGGCTCGCCAGCCAGCAGCACGACGCGGCGCTGCTCCCCCGCGGCGTTCGGCATCAGCGTACGCAGCAGGTCCAGCTCCGCCGCGCGCCCCACGAACGGGAACGTCGCTGCGGGGCGCAGCGAGTCGGGCAGATCGTCGATCCCATCGTTCACGACACGCCGACGATAGTCAGGTCTGACCATCGCGTCGAACAGTGGGCGCGCGACAAGCTCCGGAATTGGGTCAGATCAGGTCATGACAGGCGTGCGAGCGGCCCGTACGGTCGCGGTCCGACGCTTTCTCGACGACCGCAAGGAGACGAACCGTGAGCACGCCCACCATCACGACCATCCCCGGCTTCCGGGGGCGCCTGGTCGGGCCCGAGGACGCGGGCTACGACGAGGCGCGCAAGGTCTACAACGCGATGATCGACCGCCGGCCGGCGCTGGTCGCCTATGCCGCCGACGCGGACGACGTCGCCGTCGCGGTCTCCTTCGCGCGCAGCAACGACCTCCTGCTGGCCGTGCGCGGCGGGGCGCACAACGGCGCCGGGCTCGGCACGTGCGACGACGGCCTCGTGCTCGACGTCTCCGCGCTCAAGGACGTCGACGTCGACCCGGCCGCGCGCACCGTGCGCGTCGGCGGCGGCTGCACGTGGGGCGAGGTCGACCGCGCCACGGCCGCGCACGGGCTCGCCACGCCGAGCGGGATCATCTCCACGACCGGCGTCGGCGGCCTCACGCTCGGCGGGGGCATCGGCCACCTGACGCGCAAGTGCGGGCTCACGATCGACAACCTGCTCGCGGCGGACGTCGTGCTGGCCAGCGGCGAGCGGGTCCGCGCCAGCGCGGAGGAGCACCCCGACCTCTTCTGGGCGATCCGCGGCGGCGGCGGCAACTTCGGCGTCGTGACGTCGTTCCTGTTCCGGCTGCACGAGGTCGGCACGATCCTCGGCGGCCCGACGTTCTGGCCGGTCGAGCTCGGCGCCGAGGTGCTCGCCGCCTACAGCGAGTTCCTGCCCAAGGCGCCGCGCGAGCTGAACGGCTTCTTCGCCTTCACGACGGTGCCGCCCGCGCCGCCGTTCCCGGAGGAGCTGCACCTGCGCAAGGTCTGCGGCGTCGTGTGGTGCTACGTCGGCGACGCCGAGGACGGCGCGCGGGCGATGGCGCCGCTGCTGGAGGCGCTGCCCGAGCCGCTCATGCACGGCGTGCAGCCGATGGGGCACCCGGACCTGCAGGGCGCGTTCGACGCGCTCTACCCCGCCGGCGACCAGTGGTACTGGCGCGCGGACTTCGTGAAGGAGATCCCGCCCGCCGCCGCGGAGGCGCACGCCCGCTTCGGCGCCGCGATGCCGACGCTGCAGTCGACGATGCACCTGTACCCGGTCGACGGCGCCGCGCACGACGTGGGCTCCTCGGACACGGCCTGGGGCTACCGCGACGCGGTCTGGGCGAGCGTCTACGCGGGCGTCGACCCCGACCCGGCCAACGCCGAGGCGATCCGGAGCTGGTGCGTCGACTACTTCGAGGCGCTGCACCCCCACTCCGCCGGCGGCGCGTACGTGAACATGATGATGGACGAGGGTCAGGAGCGCGTGCGCGCGAGCTACCGCGACAACTACGACCGGCTCGCGCGCGTCAAGGCCCAGTACGACCCCGGCAACCTGTTCCGCGTCAACCAGAACATCCAGCCGGCGTAGCGTCCGGGGAGGAGCACGCTCACCACAGCACGGTCGGGGCGACGGTCAGGTCGACGGGGCCGTCGTCCGTGATCGCGATGACGTTCTCGAGCCGCACGCCGCCGACGCCCGGGACGTAGAGGCCGGGCTCGATCGCGACGACCATGCCGGCGGTCAGCTCGACCTCGGCGCGACCGATCGCGGGCAGCTCGTGCAGGTCGGTGCCGATCCCGTGCCCGGTCAGGTGCTCGTAGACGTAGCCGGCGTCGGCGGCGATCTCGGCGCCGAGCTCGTGCACGGCGCGGGCGTCGGCGCCGGGGCGCAGCATCGCGTGCTGGGCGTCGTACATCGCCCGCGCGGTCTCGAGCATGCGCAGCTGCTCAGGGCCCGGATCGCCGCCGCCGACGACCGCGGCGCGGGCGACGTCGGCGCAGTAGCCGTTGTGGCGCTCGGCGTTGTCGAACAGCACCAGCTCGCCGGCGACGAGCGGCACGTTGCGCGGCTGCGTCGTCATATCCGCCGCACGCGGCCCGCCGCCGAGCACGACCTCCGACCAGACGCGCTCGAGCCCTGCGCGGTGCATCGCCGCGTAGATCTCGGCGGTCAGCTCCACCTCGGTGCCGGCTCCGCGCCGCACGCCCTCGGTGAACGCGACCGTGCCGGCGTCGATGATGCGGCTCGCGTCGCGGATCAGTGCGATCTCCTCGTCGCTCTTGCTCCAGCGCACGCGCTCGAGCACGTCGGCGGCGGCGAAGCGGCTCGCGGGGTCGAGCAGCCCGAGCTGCCCGCCGAGCGGCGTCGGCAGGAAGTCGATCCCGGCGAACGCCACGTGCCGTGCGCCGCCGAGCAGGCGCTCGATCGCCGCGACCGGTTCGTTCGTGCGATGGACGTCGGCCGGATCGAGCCAGGAGCTGCCACCGGTGTGGGCGAACTCGAAGGTGGGGGTCACGAGCGAGACGCGCTCGGCCGTGACGACGCACCAGGCGTCGCAGTAGATCGGCTCGTAGCCGGTGAGGTAGATGACGTAGCCCGGGTAGTCCGGCAGCGCGTAGGCGACGAGCGCGTCGAAGCCCTCCTGCTCGAGCGCCTCGCGCAGCGCGGCCAGGCGCCGGGCGCGCTCGCCGGCGGAGAGGACGACAGCCGGCGCGGCGCGATCGGGCGTGCTCATGCCGCTGACGCTACGCGATCGCCGCGGCGCCGAGGTTGTCGCTGGACACGAACGCGCCGACGGCCGCTTGGACGGGGACGCGAAGACGCCGGGCGCTTGCACGACTAGCGTCGTGCCGCATGCTCGACGCGTATCGCGACGTGGTCAGGTCGCGGCTCGCGCAGCGCCTGCTCGTCCTCGCCGCCGTCTCCGCGCCGCCGCGCGAGACGTATCCGATCGCGCTCGTGCTGTTCGCGCGCCAGGCGACCGGCTCCTACGCCGCCGCCGGTGTGGCACTCGGTGCGAGCACCGTCGCCGCGGCGCTCACGCTCCCGCTGCGCGGCTGGATCGTCGACCGCATGGGCGTCCGCACCGGCGTCCCGGCGCTCGCGGTCGTGCGCACGGCCGGGCTGCTCGGCCTCCTACTGGCGGGGCGGCTCCACGCGGGCGCGCCGACGCTCGTCGCGCTCGCGATGCTCGTCGGCACCGTCGGCGCGCCGCCGGTGCCGGCCGCGCTCGCCTCCCAGACGCTCGCGCCGACGCTGCTGCCGGCGACGCTCGGGCTGCAGATGCTGCTCGACGCCGCCGCGACGATCGTGGGCGACTTCGCGGTCGGCGCGGTCGTCGCGCTCTCCTCGGCCGCGGCCGTGCTGCTGCTCGTCGCCGGCCTGACGGTGCTCCAGGGCGTCGTCTTCCTGTTCGCACCGGACGGCCGCGCCGCCGGAGCGACCCCGTCGCGACGGCCGCACGTGCCGCCGCGACGGCTGCGCGCGCTCGTCTGGACCGCGCTGCCGCTCGGCGTCGTGCTCGGCCTGCTCGACGTGATCGTGCCGGCGTTCGCGCGCGCGCAGCACGCCGTCGCCGCCGCCGGGCCGATCTACGCCGCGCTCGGCCTCGGCGTGGCGCTCGGCGCGCTGGTCTACGGCGGCATGCGCTCGCAGGGGGACCGCGGGCGCGGGTACGTCCGACTGTGGGCGATCGCGACGCTCGCGTTCGCGCCGCTGCCGCTCGCCCGCTCGATCGCCGGCTTCGCGCCGCTGCTCGTGCTCGCCGGCATCGCCTTCGGCCCGCTCGTGAACGCCTCCGTGCTGCTCGTGCGCGAGCTGACCACGGGTCGGACGGTGACCGAGGGGATGTCATGGGTGGCCGTCGGGACGATGCTCGGCGTCGCGATCGGCGGGGCGCTCGCCGGTCCGACGATCGACGCCCACGGGGTCGACGCGGCGCTCGTGCTCGTCGCGGCATGCCCGGCGATCGGCTGGGCGCTCGCGTTCGGCCAGCGCGCGCAGCTGCAGGCCGCGCCGCCGCCCGGCGCCTGAGGCGCTCGGTCAGTCGCTCGCCGCGTCGGCCGCGAGGCGGTGCAGCAGCAGCGCCTGCGCGACGGCGAGGCGCTCGAGCAAGCCCAGCGAGACGCTCTCGTCGGGTCCGTGCGCGCTGCAGTCGACGTCGGCGATCGCGCTCAGCACGACCGACACGTCCGGGTAGGCGCGCACGACCTCCTCGACGATCGGGATCGCCGCGCCGGAGCCGATCCGCTCCAGCGGCGCGCCCCATGCGTCGGCAAGCGCCTGCGCGGCGATCGGAAGCACGCTGCCGCCGCCGGCGGCCAGGTCGACGCCGGGCATCGCCGAGACCGTGCGCACGTCGAGCTCAGCGCCCCAGGGGACGTGCGCGCGCAGGTGGCGCTCGAGCGCCCGGGCCGCCTCCACGGCGTCCTGGGAGGGCGCCGTGCGCAGCCCGATCCGCGCACGCGCCGCCGGCGTCAGCTGGCTGCCGTCCTCGCTGCCGCTGCGCTCGAGCGCGTAGACGGCGAGCGCGGGCGTGCGCCAGAGCGTTCGCGCGACCGGACCGCAGCCGAGCGCGCCGACGCCGGGCAGCGCCCCCGCGCCCGCGAGCAGCTCCGCCGCCGTGGGCTCGAGCCAGCCGTCGGGCAGCGGGTCGCGCACGAGTCCCGCGATCGCGGGCGAGCCGTCCGCGTCGGTGAGCGTCGCGAGCAGCCGCGCGAGCGCAAGCGCGGCGTCCGGCACGACGCCGCCGAAGAGCCCGTCGTGCACCGGCGCGGCGAGCGTGCGCAGCTCCACGTCGCACTCGACGAGCCCGCGCAGGCTGAGCGTCAGGTAGGGGCGCTCGACGCTGAGCGCGTCGGCGTCGGGGACGACGATCGCGTCGGGGCGGCGGCCGTCGAGCGCGCGCTCCAGCAGCGCCATCGCGCACGGCGAGCCGAGCTCCTCGGCGCCCTCGACGAACAGCAGCAGCGACGGCGCCTCGGCGTCGGCGAGCGCCGCGACGGCGGCGAGGTGCGCGGCGATCGCGCCCTTGTCGTCGGCGCTGCCGCGCCCGTAGAGGCGGCCGTCGCGCACTGCCGGCTCGAACGCGGGCGTCGTCCACCCCTCCGGCGGGCCCGGCGGCATCACGTCGTAGTGGGCGTAGAGCACGACGAGCGGCGCGGACGCGTGCCCGGCGCGGTGGGCGACGAGCGCGGGCGGCGCACCGTCGTCGGCGAGCAGCTCGGCGCGCTTGAAGCCGGCGGCCAGCGCCGCGGCGGCGATCGCCTCGGCGCAGCGCACGCACTGCTCGCGCGGCCAGGCGGGATTGCTGACCGACGGGATCGCGATCAGGCGCTCGAGCGCCGCGAGCGCCGCCGGCAGCGCGGCGCGCACGCGCGCACGGATGCTGTCCGTGGAGAGAGCGCTCATCGCGGTGTCTCGGCGCACACGCGTCGGAGCTGCCGGTCAGGCGCTGCTCGTGCGCTCCGACGCGCCGCGACCCCGCCGCCGCGGCCCGAAGAACGGCACGTGGGTGCTGCGCGGGCTCAGCGCGTCCTCAACGGCGAGCCCGATGAGCGTCGCGCTCGCGACGATGATCGCGACGAGGATGCCGGGGGGCAGCAGCACCCACCAGGCACCGGACGCGGCGGCGCTGTGGTCGTAGGCGTTCTCGATCAGCTTCCCGAGCGAGGCCTGCGTCGGGTCGCCGAGGCCGAGGAACGCGAGTGCGGTCTCGGTGAAGATCGCGGCCGAGACCGTGATGATCGTGTTCGCGACGAGCAGCGGAGCGGTGTGCGGGAGGATGTGGCGCACGATCACACGGATGTGGCCGGCGCCGAGCGCGCGGGCGCGGCGCACGTAGGTGCGCTCGCGCAGCGACTTGACCTGCGCGCGGATGATCCGCGCCGTCGTCGTCCACAGCAGCAGCCCGAGGATCAGGATGATGTGACTCAGGCTCGGGCCCCAGATCGCCGCCACCACGATCAGCAGCGGCAGCGCGGGGATCACGATGAAGTAGTCGGTGACGACCGTGAGCACGAGGTCGAGCTGACCGCCGAAGTAGCCGGCGACGATGCCGAGGAAGCCGCCGATCACCATCGAGACGAGCGCGGCCGCGAAGCCGACGAGCAACGAGATGCGGCAGGCCCAGATCAGCTGCGAGAGCACGTCATAGCCCTCGTCGCTGAGCCCCAGCCAATGCTGGCTGCTCGGCGGCGTGAACGGCTGTCCCGACTGCGTCGTGATGCTGTACGGCGCGATCACCGGCGCGAGCACCGCCGCCACGATGATCACGAGCAGGACGATCGTCCCGACCACGGCGGCGGGCCGCCGCCGCACGACCTGCAGCGCCCAGCCGAACGTCGAGCGGCCGGAGGTCTCCTCCGGCCCCTCCTCGGAGAAGTCGAGCGACTGGCGCGACGCTGCGACGCTCATGCCGAGCACTCCATGCGCATGCCGTCACCGTAGCGCGGGCGATCGGCCGCCCCCTTGTCGCGGGCCACGAACGGGCCGCGAGAGGTCGATGCGCGACCACCACCGAGCGCGCGCGCCGCGACTCTACGTTCTCGCCATGGAGGTGCCCGGCGACCCCGTCGCGTCGACCCCGCCCGTCGCGGGGGCGATGACCGCGCATGCGCGGCTGCTCCCCGGCGCCGTGCGCCTGGCCGCCCTGCACGCCGCGGCGCTGCCGCAGAAGGAAGCGCTGTGCGGGGCCTTCTGGGCCGCGCTCGCGCTCCAGACCGCCGCCGCGCCGGACGCGGCCGCCGACCCCGCGCTCGACCAGGAGGCGGTCGCGGTCGCGGCCGGCACGACGATCGACCGCGCCGCCAACCCGTCGATGCACCCCCCCGGCGCCGTGCCGCGCCTGGACTACCGGCTCGAGCTGCCGGTGAACGCCGACGAGCAGCGCAGCGGAACCGCCGCCGCGGGCCTCGTACGCGCGATCGAGCGCCTCTCCGACGGCGCGCTCGCGGTCGTGCCGGTGCGCGGCGCATGGTCCTCCGCGCGGCTGATCGCGCTGATCGAGCTCGTCGAGGCCCAACCGGCGCCGGCCACGATCGTCGCGAACGTCGCGACGGGCCCCTTCTGGCACTCGCGCGTGCCGTTCGCGCAGGCGCTGCGCTACCTGGCGGAGGGCGACGACGAGGGCCCCGACTCGGAGTGGCAGGTCGGGCACTTCGTCGGCGTGCTCGGTCGTGTCGAGGGGCCGCGCGGCACGCTCGTGCTCGTCGCCGACACCTACCGCGAGCTCGGCGACGACGGCGTGCACCGCCAGCCGATCGAGCGCTTCGTCCGCGCGCTGCAGCGCGGTGACACGGGGAAGGGCGGCCTGCTGCTGACGGTCGCCGCCGACCGCGCGCCCGCGCTCGCGGCGGCGGTGTCGGCCACGGGGCTGGTCGTCGAGGTCTGGGACAACGGCAGCGACGACGTCGCGGAGGACGCGGATGCGCGGTGAGGAGCTCGCCGGCTTCCTGTACTGCGACCTCGGCGGCATCGTGCGCGGGCGCTTCATGCCCGCCGACGAGGCGGAGCGCCGGGTCCCGAGGGGGCTCGGGTGGGTGCCGGCCAACCATGCGCTGACGCCGTTCGGCGAGATCGCCGAGCCGAACCGCTTCGGCTCCGTCGGCGACCTGCGGATCCTCCCCGACCCCGACACGCGCGTGCGCGTCGACTTGTGGGAGGACGTCGGCCCGCTGCACTTCTACCTGTGCGACGCGACCGAGCTCGACGGCTCGCCGTGGGAGTGCTGCCCGCGCACGTGGCTGCGCGGCGTGCTGGAGCGCTTCGAGCGCGAGACCGGCGCGCGCGTGCAGGCAGCCTTCGAGCACGAGTTCCAGCTCGTGAGCGAGCTGCCCGCGCCGCCCCCGTTCTCGCTCGAGGCGCTGCGCGCCGCCGAGCCGTTCGCCGCCCAGGCGGTGGCGGCGCTGCGCGCGGCGGGCGCCGCGCCCGAGCTGCTGCTGCCGGAGTACGGCGCGCACCAGTTCGAGGTGCCGTGCGGCGTCGCCACGGGCCTCGCGGCCGCCGACCGCAGCGTGATCGTGAAGGAGGTCGTGCGCGAGGTCGCGCGCCGGCTCGGGCAGCGCGCGACGTTCGCGCCGCTGACCGCGCCCGACGCGGTCGGCAACGGGACGCACATCCACCTGAGCCTCTGCGACGCCGACGGCGGCTCGCTCACCTACGACGAGCAGGCGCCCGGCCGGCTCAGCGCGCTCGCCGCCGCGTTCACCGCCGGCGTGCTCGCCCACGCGCCCGCGCTCGCGGCGCTGACGGCGCCGACCGCGATCTCCGCCCTGCGCTTCGCCCCGCACCGCTGGGCGGCGAGCGTCGCCTGCCTCGGGCAGCAGAACCGCGAGACGCTGCTGCGCATCTCGCCGCTCGTCGAGCTCGGCGGCGCCGACCCCGCACCGCAGCACAACGTCGAATATCGCGCGGCCGACGCGGCCGCCTCGCCCTACCTCGCGCTCGGCGCGCTCGTGTGCGCGGGGCTCGAGGGAATCCGGCGCGAGCTGCCGTGCCCGCCCGTGCTCGACCGCGACCCGAACGAGCTCGACGCCGCCGCGCTCGCCCCCTACGTCGGCTCCTCGCTGCCCGACTCGCTCGAGCACGCGCTCGCGGCGCTCGAGGCGGACGCCGTCGCGAGCGCGTGGCTGCCGGAGGCGCTGCGCGAGACCTATTTCGACGTCAAGCGCGCCGAGCTCGACGCCGTCGCCGGACGCGACCCCGAGGAGGTGTGTCGCCGTTACGCCCGCGTCTACTGACGCGACCCTCGGCGAGCTGCTCGGCGCGATCGAGGCCGAGCTGCCGGCGGCGGTCGCGCTGCGCCGGCGGCTGCACGCCCATCCCGAGCTGGCGCACGCCGAGCACGCGACCGCGCAGATCGTGCGCGAGGCGATCGGGCTGCCGACGGCGCCGGCACCCGGGACCGCGGTCGTCGTGCCGCTCGCCGCGAGCGGCGGCAGGCGCACCGTGGCGGTGCGCGCCGAGCTCGACGGGCTGCCGATCGCCGAGCGCACGAGCGTCGGCTGGGCTGCCGCCAACGGCGCGATGCACGCCTGCGCGCATGACGTCCACGCGGCCGCGCTCGTCGCGCTCTGCCGCGCGGCGGCGACGCTCGGCGAGCGGCTGCCCGGACGCCTGACGGCGGTCTTCCAGCACGCCGAGGAGGCCTACCCGTCCGGTGCGCAACAGCTCGCCGGCGCGGGGGTGCTCGCGGGCGTCGAGGCGATCGTCGCCGCACACGTGCACCCGCTCGTGCCGTGGGGCAGGGTCGCGCTCGACGTGGGCGCCGTCAACGCCGCCTGCGCCAACGTCGCGGTCGAGCTCACGGGCCGCGGCGGCCACGCCGCCTATCCGCACGACGCGGTCGACCCCGTGCCGGCGTTCGCGGCGCTGCTGCAGGCGCTCTACGCGCTCGCCGGCCGGCGCACCGACCCGACGCACGGCACGGTGATCGGCGTCGGCGTCGTCGAGGCCGGCGGCAGCGAGAACGTGATCCCGGGCTCGGCGCGGCTGGGCGCGACCGTGCGGGCGCTCGACGCGCGCGACCGCGAGCGGCTGCTCGCCGCGATCCACACGCTGGCGGCGGGGATCGCGCAGGCGCACGGGTGCAGCGCCGAGGTGCGGGTGACCGAGGGCGAGCCGACGCTCGTCAACGACGCGGCGATCGTCGGCCGCGCACGCGCCCTGCTCGCGGACGCCGGCCTCGAGCGCGCGCCGGCGCTGCGCTCCTGCGGTGCCGACGACTTCGCGTACTTCTCGGCGCTCGCGCCGATCGCGATGGCGTTCGTGGGGCTCGACGGCGCCGCGGGGTTCGCGGCGCGCCCGCTGCACCATCCGGAGTTCCTGCCGCCCGACGCCGCCGTCGGCGCGGTCGCGCGCACGCTCGCGGTGCTGTTCCACGCCGCCTGCGGCGCCGGCGGCCCCGACGGCGCGGCCGTGCGCGCGTGACGCGTTTGGGCGATCCGCCAACCGCCCGCAGCGCCATTTGAGGCGAGCCGCAAGGCTCGCCGGGCATGTTCCTGGTTGGCTGCACGGCACAGACCACCGCCGCGCGATCGGGGGATCGTCCACAGTGAACCGCACAGCTCTGCCCGACTTCCGCCTCGAGGTGTACCTCGGGCGCTGGGAGTTCACCGCCCGCCACCACCTCACGGCGTCGGACGCCGAGTCGCTCACGATCGGCGAGCTGCTCGACCTCGCCTCCGAGCAGGAGCGCGAGGCGTTCCTCGCACAGAAGCTGATGTACACCTCGACGTGGGGCGAGCGCCCGCTGCTGGAGGCGATCGCCTCGACCTACGAGCACGTCGACGCCGACCACGTGCTGACGTTCGTCGGCGCCGAGGAGGCGATCTTCTGGGCGATGCAGGAGCTCGTCGGCCCCGGCGATCACGCGCTCGTGACGGTGCCCTGCTACCAGTCGATGGAGACGATCCTGCTGCGCGGCGGGGCGGACGTCAGCCCGCTGCACCTGCGCCCCGAGGACGATTGGCGGATCGACCTCGACGCGGTCGAGCGCCTGCTGCGCCCGAGCACGCGGCTCGTCGCGGTCAACTTCCCGAACAACCCCTCGGGCGCGGTGCTCGACCACGACACCTTCCGGCGACTCGCCGAGCTGTGCGACGAGCGCGGCATCCACCTCTTCAGCGACGAGGTCTTCCGCGGCCTCGAGCGCGACCCGGCCGACATGCTGCCGCAGGCGGCCGACATCTCGCAGAACGCGCTCTCGCTCAACGTCATGTCGAAGTCCTACGGGCTGCCCGGCCTGCGACTCGGGTGGCTCGCCTGCCGCGACCGCGCGCTGCTCGAGCGGCTGGAGCGGCTCAAGCACTACACGTCGATCTGCAACCCGGTCCCGAGCGAGTTGCTGGCCACGATCGCGCTGCGCAACGGCGAGCGGATCCGCGACCGCAACCGCGCGATCATCCGCGAGAACGTCCCCGTCTTCGCCGAGTTCTTCGCCCGCTGGGAGGAGCTGTTCGAGTGGGCGCCGCCGGAGGGCGGGTGCGTCTCGTTCCCGCTCTACCGCGGCGCCGAGGGCGCGAACGCCTTCTGCCGGGCCGCCGTCGAGCAGGCCGGCGTCGTGCTGCTGCCTGCGGAGATCTTCCACTCCGAGCTCGTCGAGATCCCCGACGACCGCTTCCGCATCGGCGTCGGCCGCCGCGATCCGCAGCCGGGCCTCGAGGCCTTCGACGACTTCCTGCGCTCCCGCCGGGCCGCCTGAGCGCGCCCCGCGTCAGCCGCTCGGCTCGCCGAGGCCGTAGCGCGTCATCCAGTCGACCAGGCGGCGGTCGTAGTCGAGCCGCAGCGACACCGGCCAGGTCGCGTAGACGTGGTGGACGCCCGGGTAGACGACCAGCTCGGTCTCGCGGCCGAGGTCGCGCAGCGTCGTGTAGAGCTTCTCAGCGCTGTGTATCGGCGTCGTGCGGTCGTCGCTGCCCTGCATGAACAGCACCGGGGTGGTGATGCGGTCGGCGACCCTGATCGGCGAGATGCGGTCGTAGAGCTCCTGACGCTCGAACGGGCGCCCGCCGAGCTCGTTCACGACCAGCCCGACGCCGACGTCGGCGGTCCCGTACATGTCGCTGAAGTCGCAGAAGCTCGCGCCCGAGACGGCCGCGCGGAAGCGGTCGGTGTGCGCGAGCAGGTAGTTGGTCATGATGCCGCCGTAGCTGTAGCCGGTCACGCACAGGCGGTCGGGGTCCGCGACGCCCTCCTCGACCAGCGCGTCGATCGCGGACATGAAGTCGCCCATGTCGAGCTCGCACCAGCCGTTGAGCACGCCGCGGAAGAAGTCCTGCCCGCGGCCGAAGCTGCCGCGCGGGTTGAGCATCAGGACGTTCCAGCCGCGCGCCGCGAACTCCCAGTTGTGCAGGTCCTGCTCGTTGATCGCGGGGACGTAGGCGTAGTGCGGGCCGCCGTGGATGTTGACGAGCAGCGGTCCGGGCGCGGAGCGCTCCGCGCCACGCAGCAGGACCCCGTGGACCTCGAGGCCGTCGGGCGCGGTGAACGTCCGGTACTCGGGCTCCACGAGCCCGTCGAGCAGGCCGCCGGCGACGTTCGTGAGCCGCCGCCGCGCGCCGTCGCGGCCCAGCAGCTCCACCTCGCCCGCCGTGGTCGGGTCCGAGACGACGGTGACGATCTCCTCGCCGGCCACGGTCGTGACGCCGATCGCCTCGAACGGCTCGCCGAGCAGCCGCTTGGTCGGCCCGCCGTCGAGCGGCGAGCGGAAGAGCGAGACCTCGGCACAGTCGTAGGCCGTCCACAGGACGTGCTCGCCGTCGCTGTCGACGACGGCCACGGAGCCATGCCACAGCGGGTACTGCGAGACGTCGACCTCGCGGTCGACGTCGGCGGCGATCCGCCGCAGCTCGCCCTCCTCGGGGTCGCATACGAACAGCTCGCGCTGGCCGACGCTGCGCGCGACGCGCTTGCCCGAGACGACGAGGCGAGCGCCGTCGGGCGTCCACGTCACGTGCTCGGCCTCGCCCTCGGCGGGCGTGACGCTGCGCGGCTCGTCCCCGGCCTCCGTGTCGAGCAGGTAGACGTGCGACGGCAGGTGCGCGTGGTGGCCGCCGCAGAACGCGATCGTGCCGTCGCCCGTGGGGCGCCACGCGGGCGCGCTGACGTTGTACTCGGTGTCCGCCAGTCGCCGCAGGCCGCCGCCGGGCACGTCGACGAGGAACAGCTGGTCGGGGCCGGCGCCGAGCTGGCGGCCGTTCGTGTGGATCGGCACGTCACGCACCACGATCGGATCGCCGGGATCCGGGTCCCCTGCAGCGAGCACGAGCGCGATCGCCTGCCCGTCGGGTCGCCAGGCGAGGTCGACGACGCCCGCGACGTCGACCAACCGCTCCAGTCGCTCGTCGCCGGGGCGCCACAGGAACAGGCCCGCTCCGTCCGCATGGCGGTCGTCGACGAACGCGAGCGTCGTCCCCGTCGGCGACCAGCGCGGGGCGCTGCCGCCGAAGCCGGCCGTCTGCGTCCAGTCGCCGCCGTCGCGGGCGAGGACGACGATGCGCGAGAGACGCGCGTCCGCCGCGCGGTCGAGCTGCAGCACGACGTGCGCAAGCAGCTCGCCGCCGGGAGCCATGCGCGGCTCGTCGGCGGTCTGGATGCCGAAGTAGACGTCGTCGAGCAGGAGGGGGAGCGAGAGCTTTGGCATGACGCAACGTTCGTCGCCAACGCAGTCTCGCGCGTTGTGCCGGCAAGAGAACCGCGGACCGCCCCGTTGTCAGCCGCGACTAGCCGAGGCGAGGCCGCGCGTGCGGGGAGTGGCGGTGCCGGGCGCCAGGCGCCGGCACCGCCACTCCGTCGCGCGCGTTTACTTCTGCGCGACGCTGACCGCGGTCTCGTGCGTGCCGTAGAACCAGCCCTGCGGACCCGCGACGAAGCCGGTCCAGGGATCGCGGTACGCGTAGATGTCCTTCAGGTAGGCGATCACGAGCAGGGGCCGGTGCTCCATCACCCAGCGCTGCTCGTCGAGCGTGTACTTCTGCGCGGTCGCCTCGTCGGTCGCGGCGGTCGCCTTGTCATCGAGCGCGTCGAACTCCTTGCTGCACGTGCCCGAGTAGTTGTACGCGCCGAGCGCGTTGCAGCGGAACACCGGCAGCGTGCCGCTCGGCAGGTAGTTGCCGATGAACGAGAGCATGAACATGTCGAACGTCGAGTAGTCCTTCTTCGGCCCCTCGAGCGCGGCCAGCGCCGCGGTCGCGTCGAGCGGCGTGACGTTGATCTGGATGCCGATCTGGCGGAGATCGTTCTTCATGATCTCCAGCGTCGTCTGCTCCGGTCCACCCGGATCCTGCAGCAGGATCACCTTGTACGACATCTTGTGGCCGTTCGCGACGCGGATGCCGTCGGAGCCCTTCTTGTAGCCGAGCCCGTCGAGGATCGTGTTCGCCTGGTCGAGGTCGAACGGCGTCGGCGGAGCGTCGAGGTGGAGGTTCAGGTTGGCGGGTGGCATCACGGCCGCGCCGGGCTCCGCGGAGCCGAACATCGCCGTCCGCACGATGCGCTCGCGGTCGACCGCCATGTCGATCGCCTCGCGGACCTTGAGGTTGTGCAGCTCCGGGTGCTGCGTGGGCTTCGACGAGTCGTTGATCGTCAGCCAGAGGCTGTCGAACGCGTCGGGGTTGTCGATGTGCACGCCCGCCTTGCGCAACGCCGGCAACGACGCGTACGGCGCGCCGTTGATCGCGTCGACCTCGCCGTTCTTGATGCCCTGCACCATCGCATCGGTGCTCGAGTAGAGCGTGAAGCCGAGCCGCTTGACGTGCGGCTTGGGCCCGTAGTAACCCGGGTTCACGTTGAAGATCGCGATCTGCTTCGGCGTGTACTTGGCGAGGTAGAACGGGCCGCCACCGACGTGCGGCGCAGGGTTCTGGAAGGTCGTGAGCGCCTTCCCGTCGCCCTTGGCGTACTTCGCCCACACGTGCTCGGGCAGGATCGGGATCGAGGCCAGCTGGCCGAGCGCGACCGTCGTGGGCGCCGAGAGCTGGACGACCAGCGTCGTGTCGTTCGGCGCCGAGGCGCTCTTGAGCGTCGGCATGTAGCCGTCGAAGTTGGCGCCCGGACCTGCCTTCAGCCGCACGACCGTGTTCAGCATCCAGGCGGCGTCCTTCGCCGTCAGCGGCTGCCCGTCGGACCACTTGCCGCCGCTGTGCACCGTGATGCGGATCGTCTTGAACTGGTTCGAGATCGTCCAGTCGGTGGCGAAGTCGCCCTTCAGATGGCCCGTGTGGTCGTGGTAGAAGAGGAACGGATACTCCTGGTCGAACAGCTGGTTCGGCAGCAGCTGCAGCGCGGTGAAGGGGTTGACCGTGTCGATCGTGCTCGACGTGCCGATCTTCACCAGCGCCGCGGTCTTCGTGCCGCCACCGCCGCCGCAGCCGGCGGCCGCGAGCGCGATGCACAGCGCCGCGCAGACGGCGAGCGGGAACCCGCGTCTACGTCGCGGCGTTCGGGGGAACCTCATAGACGACCTCCTCGAGTCGTTCCCGGGCGGGGGGGTCACCCGGGTTCAATGCCCGCGACCGTATGGCCGCACGAGCGACCCTAGGCCGCATGCGGCGGACTCACTTCATGGCAGGTGAAGAACGCCGCAAGCGCCGGTTGTCGGCCCACACAAGCCGATCAAGCTCGGGGATGCCCGCATCGCGTGACGCGCCAACCGCTCCGCGGTCCTCACGCTTGTCGCGGGCGACGAACGCATGACGAGCACTCGATGCGCGTCCACCAGCGGCCGCGCGCAGGACGGGCCTACCCTGTGAAGGGCGATGAACGCCCTGGGCGGAGAGCAGGTGTCGACGGAGGCTGACGGCGGCGCGCCCGGCGCCGGCGCGCTGTTGCGCGTGCACGACCTCCACGTCAGCTTCGCGACGCCCGAGGGCCGGCGCGTCCACCCCGTCCGCGGCGTCGACTTCGACGTGCGCGCGGGCGAGCGCGTCGCGCTCGTCGGCGAGTCCGGCTGCGGCAAGACGACGTCGGTGCTCGCCGTGATGGGGCTGCTGCCGCCGAACGCGGAGGTGCACGGGTCGATTCGGATCGCCGACACCGAGGTGGTCGGCCTCGGCGAGCACGAGCGCCGCGCGACGCGCTGGCGCGACGTCGCGATGGTCTTCCAGGGCGCGATGAACTCGCTGAACCCCGTGCAGCAGGTCGGCGCGCAGATCGCGGAGCCGATGACCGTCCACCAGGACGTCGAGCGACGCGCCGCGCGCCGACGCGCCTGCGAGCTGCTCGAGCTCGTCGGCATCCCGACCGCGCGTGCGACCGCCTTCCCCCACGAGCTGTCGGGCGGCATGCGTCAGCGCGCGGCGATCGCGATGGCGCTCGCCTGCGATCCGAAGCTGCTGATCGCCGACGAGCCGACGACGGCGCTCGACACGATGGTGCAGGCGCAGATCTTCGAGCTGCTCGTGCGCCTGACCGACGAGCTCGGCATCGGGCTGCTGCTCGTCACGCACGACCTCCCGATCGTGATGCACTTCTGCGACCGCGCCGGGGTCATGTACGCGGGGCGCATGATCGAGTCGGCTCCGGTCGACCGCCTCTACCACCACCCTGCCCATCCGTATACACAGCGCCTGCTCGCCGCCTCGCCGGACCTGCACACGCGCGAGTCGGTCCAGCCGATCCCCGGCACGCCCCCGCGCCTGGACCGGACCGTCGTCGGCTGCGGCTTTCGCGATCGCTGCACCGTCGCGGTCGAGCGCTGCGCGCAGGAGGACCCGTCGCTGATCCACGTCGAGCGCGAGCACGACCACCGCGCCGCCTGCTGGCGCGCGCCGGCAGCGGGCGAGGAGCAGCGATGAGCGACGGCGCGCCGCTGCTGGAGCTCGAGGACGTCGCGGTCACCTTCCGCCAGCGCGCGACGGGCGCCCCGCTGAAGCCCTGGAGCCGCGTGCCGGTGCACGCGGTCGCCGGCGTCTCGCTGCAGGTCGGACGCGGCGAGATGGTCGCGCTCGTCGGGGAGTCGGGCTCCGGCAAGACCTCGACCGGGCATCTCGCGCTGCGGCTGATCGAGCCGTCCGCCGGGACGATCCGCTTCGACGGGAGGGACGTCACCAAGGCGCGCGGACGGCAGCTGCGCGAGCTGCGCCGCCGCATGCAGCTGATCTTCCAGGACCCCTACGAGGCGCTCGACCCGCGCTGCCGGGTGGGCGCCATCCTCGAGGAGCCGCTGCAGATCCACGAGCCGAAGCTGCGCCGCGCCGCGCGCCGCGAGCGCGCCGCCGAGGGCCTCGCGCGCGTCGGCCTGAGCCCGCCCGCGACGTACCTGCGCCGCTACCCGCACGAGCTCTCCGGCGGCCAGCGCCAGCGGGCGGCGATCGCCGCCAGCCTGATGCTCGGGCCCGAGCTGGTCGTCGCCGACGAGCCCGTCTCGATGCTCGACGTCTCGGTGCGCGCGGAGATCATGGGCGTGCTCGGCAGCCTGCGCGACGCCGGCATGGGCGTGCTGCTGATCACGCACGACCTGCCGACGGCGGCCAAGTACGCCGATCGGATCGCGGTCATGTACCTCGGGCGGATCATCGAGATCGGCCCCGCGGCGGACGTCGTCGACGCGCCGCAGCACCCGTACACGCGCGCGCTGCTGTCCGTCGTGCCGCGGCTCGACCCGCGCCTGCGCAAGCAGCTCGAGCTGCTGGCCGGCGAGGTGCCGAATCCGACCGACGTGCCGTCCGGCTGCCGCTTCCACCCGCGCTGCCCGGTCGCGTTCGAGGACTGCCCACGGCTCGACCCGCGGCTCGCACCCGTCCCGGACGATCCGAGCGGCCGCCACACCGCGGCGTGCCTGCTCGTCAACGCCGCGGCCGGGGAGCCTGCCGCCGCTACTGCGTGACGCGCGGGTCCAACCGGACCGCGATCACGTCCGCGATCAGGTTGCAGGCGACGACGGAGACGGTGAGCACCACGAAGATCCCCTGCAGCATCGGGTAGTCGCGCGATCCGACGGCGCTCGCGGTCGCCTGCCCGATCCCCGGGTAGGAGAAGACGGTCTCGACGAGGATCGCCCCGGCGACGATCTGCCCGAGGATCAGCGCCGTCAGGCTGGTGATCGGCAGCAGCGCGTTGCGCAGCCCGTGGCGGATCAGCTGGCGCGAGGTCGAGAGGCCCTTCGCGCGCGCGGTCAGCATGTAGTCCTCGCCCATCACGTCGAGCATCGAGGAGCGCACGATGAACGCGTACTGGCCGAGCAGGAAGAGCGCGAACGCGGTGCCCGGCAGGATCATGTGCCGCAGCTTGTCGACCAGGTGCGTGGTGAACGACGGGTCGATCAGGTACTGGTCCTCGATCCCGCCGGAGGGCAGCACCCCCGCGAACAGGTAGAGCAGGATCAGGCCGACCCACTGCGTCGGCAGCGCGTAGGTGACGACGATCGCGAGCAGGCCCGAGCCCTCGGCCTTCGTGTTGCGCATCCAGGCGATCAGCACGCCGATCACGAGCCCGAGCAGGAGCGCCAGGGAGGTGGCGATCAGGACCATCGGAAGCGTGTTGAGGAGGTCTGTCTTGATGTTGTCGACGACGTATGCGTGGTTCGCGGTCGAGACGCCGAAGTGCAGCCCGCCGAGCTGGCCGAGGTACTTGACGTACTGGGTCAGGAGCCCCTGGTCGAGCCCGTACTCGTGGCGCAGGTTGTGGACGAGGGCAGGCGGCGTGTTCGGCTTCAGCGCCAGCAGCGTCGTCGGGTCCCCGGGCGCCGCGCGGAAGATGAAGAAGTTGACCGTGACGGCGATCAGCACCGTCAGGATCGCGAACAGGAAGCGCTGCAGCAGGTACTGGGTGCGGGTCATGCTGCCTCCGGCGCGCGCGCGATCGCGTCCAGCACGCACGCTGACGTCATGATGCCATCGAGGAAGCGCGCGAGCTCGATGTTCTCGTCCGGGGCGTGGTTGGCCTCGTCGGCGTTGGCGAGCGGGATGCCGAAGCAGGGCGCACCGAGCACGTCGGTGAACGCGGACAGCGGCAGCCCGCCGCCGATCGCCGGGACCCGCAGCGGCTCGATGCCCGTGCCGAGCCTCACCCCGTCGCGCACCGCCTGCGCGAAGGGCGCGTCGAACGGCGTGCGCGAGGGCTCCATGCCGCCGTTGACGACGAGCTCGACGCCCGGCGCGTGGCGCTCGACGTGGCGCCGGATCGCCGCGACCACGCGCTCGACCCGCTGGCCGGGGACGAGCCGCACGTCGCAGTAGGCCGCTGCAGCCGTCGGCACGACCGGCCGCGCGCCCTCGCCGCCGTCACCGACCTTCATCGCCTCCAACGTGAGGACCGGGTGCACGACGAGGCGCTCGGCGACGGAGCGGTCCTCCGGCGCCGCCAGCCGCGTGATGCCGATCTCCCCGGCGGCGGCGCGGTAGAGCGGCTCGAGCTCCGCGAGCGCGTCGCGCTCGGCCGGCGTCGGCGGCTCGATCCCGTCGTGAAAGCCGTCGATCGTGATCTCCCCCTCGGGCGAGAGCATCGACGCGAGCAGGTGCACGAGGCTCCAGCCGGGGTTGCGCGCGATCCCGCCCCAGTTGCCCGAGTGCAGGACCCCGCGCGCGTCGTCGCGGGCGTGCAGCTCGAACAGGATCGCGCCGCGCACGCCGTGATCGACCGACGGACGGGCGCTGTCGTGGACCGCGCCGTCGCTCCAGACCACGACGTCTGCCGCGAGCCGCTCGCGGTGGCGCGCGACGAACGGCGTCAGCCCCGGCGAGCCGATCTCCTCCTCGCCGTCGAGCAGGAAGATCACGTTCAAGGAGGGGCCGTCCGCAAGCGTGCGCCACGCCCGGTAGCCGAGGACGTGCGCCAGGTGCTGGCCCTTGTTGTCGCCGGTGCCGCGGCCGTAGACGCGTCCGTCGCGCACGCATGCCGCGAACGGAGGGCTTGTCCACGCCTCGAGCGGGCCGGCGGGCTGCACGTCGTAGTGCCCGTAGATCAGGACCGTCGGCGCGCCGGCGACGTGCGGCGAGCGGCCGACGACGAACGGATGGCCGTCGCCCGGCTCGACCGCGGCCTCCAGGCCGGCGTCGCGCAGCAGGTCCGCGGCGTACGCGGCGGCACGCTCGATGCCCTCGCCGGTCGCGCTGACGCCACCGACGTCGACGTAGCCCAGCAGCGTCTGCACGCAGGCGTCGCGCTCGGCGGCGAGGTGCGCGTCGAGGCGGGTACGCAGCTGCCGTCGTTCGCCGTCGTCGGGGGCCACGAGTCGAATGTAGGCGATCGTCGGCAGGGTCAGATTGTGGGCTGCGACAACGGCGTCGGCCGGAGTTCTCGTCACCCGTCAAGCGCCGTCGCCGGCAGACAATGGAAGATGGCGCATGCACGAAACCGCCCGCGCGGCTCCCACGCCGATCTGGACCCCGAGCGCGGCGCGGCGCGAGCGTGCGGCGCTCACCGGCTACCGTGCCTGGTTGCGCGAGCACCGGGGACGCGACTTCGACGACTACGCGGCGCTGTGGGCGTGGTCGGTCGGCGAGCTCGAGGACTTCTGGGGCTCGATCTGGGAGTTCTTCGACGTGCAGGCGAGCGTGCCGTTCGAACGCGTGCTCGGGTCGCGCGCGATGCCGGGCGCGCAGTGGTTCCCCGGCGCACGGCTGAGTTACGCAGAGCACGTCTTCCGCGGCCGGCGCGAGCAGGACGCGGCGATCCGCCACGCCTCGGAGCTGCGCCCGCTCGACACCTGGACATGGGGCGAGCTGCGCGCCCGCACCGCGGCGATCGCGGCGGGGCTGCGCGAGCTCGGCGTCGGCGAAGGCGATCGCGTCGTCGCCTACCTGCCGAACCTGCCCGAGACGGTCGCCGCGTTCCTCGCCTGCGCGTCGATCGGCGCGATCTGGTCCTCGTGCTCGCCGGACTTCGGCGTGCGCAGCGTCGTCGACCGCTTCGCGCAGATCGAGCCGAAGGTGCTGCTCGCGACCGACGGCTACCGCTACAACGGCCGCGACTTCGACCGCCGCGAGGAGGTCGCGCTGCTGCGCGAGCGGATCCCCTCGCTCGAGCACGTCGTGCTGCTGCCCTACCTCGGCGCGGGGCCGCTCGACGGCACGCTCGCGTGGGAGGCGCTCGAGCGCAGCGGCGCGGGCGCCGAGCTCGCGTTCGCGCAGCTGCCGTTCGACCACCCGCTGTGGGTGCTCTACTCCTCCGGCACGACCGGCCTGCCGAAGGCGATCGTGCAGGGGCAGGGCGGGATCCTGCTCGAGCACCTCAAGCACCAGCACCTGCACCTCGACGCGCAGGCCGACGACCGCGTCTTCTGGTTCACCACCACCGGCTGGATGATGTGGAACTTCCTCGTCGGCGTGCTGCTCACGCCCGCCTCGATCGTGCTCTACGACGGGAGCCCCGGCCACCCGGACCTCGACGTGCTGTGGGAGCTCGCCGAGCGCGCCGGCGTCACCTGCTTCGGCACGAGCGCGAGCTACCTCGCCTCCTGCATGAAGGCGGGGGTCCGACCCCGCGAGGGCCGCGCGCTCGCGTCGCTCGCGAGCGTGGGGTCGACCGGCTCGCCGCTCGCGCCCGAGGGCTTCCAGTGGGTCTACGACGAGCTCGGCGCCGACACCTGGCTGTTCTCGGCCAGCGGCGGCACCGACGTCTGCACCGCCTTCGTCGGCGGCGTCCCGACGCTGCCGGTGCATGTCGGCGAGCTGCAGGCGCGCGCGCTCGGCGCCGACGTGCAGGCATGGGACGAGCAGGGGCGCGCGCTCGTGAACGCGGTCGGCGAGCTCGTCGTCGCGCAGCCGATGCCGTCGATGCCGCTGCGCTTCTGGAACGACGCCGACGGGACGCGCTACCGCGAGAGCTACTTCGACATGTTCCCGGGCACCTGGCGTCACGGCGACTGGATCGAGATCACCGATCGCGGCACCGCGATCGTCTACGGCCGCTCGGACTCGACGATCAACCGCGGCGGCGTGCGCATGGGCACGAGCGAGATCTACAGCGCGGTGCTCGCGCTGCCGGAGATCCTCGACGCGCTCGTCGTCGACGTCCCCGAGGAGGGCACGATCGGCTGGATGGGGCTGTTTGTCGTGCTGCGCGAGGGCGCGGAGCTCGACGAGGAGCTGGTCGGGCGGATCCGGCGGCGGATCCGCGAGGACTGCTCGCCGCGCCACCTCCCCGACGCGGTCCACGCGATCGCCACGGTGCCGCGCACGCTCTCGGGCAAGGTGCTCGAGGTCCCGGTCAAGCGCATCCTGATGGGCGAGCCCGTCGAGCAGGTCGCCAGCCGCGACAGCCTCGCCGACCCCGACGCGCTCGACTGGTTCGTCGCGTTCGCCCAGCGCGATCGTGGTTGCGCGGACCCCGCTCCTTGACCGGCCCTGAGCTGCTCGGCTAGCGTCGTTCGCGCGGGTGCGGGGGCGCTGCTGCCGGCAGCGAACAGGGGGACAGGGGGAGGAACGATGCGCACGAAGATCACTGGTGGGCTCGCGGCGGTCGCCGTCGCGGCGGCGCTCGCGTCGGCGACGCCGGCACAGGCCGCATCGCCCGAAGGCTTCGCGACGGTGGAACGGACGGTCGTGGCGGGTGGACCGCTCGACCCGTCCAAGCCGAGCTTCCTGACGCTGCAGCAGGGTCCGGGTTGGGCTCGCGTCACGCGGGAACTGCTGCCGGGGCAGGCGCAGGCCGGGCGCGAAACGCGGCGCTCGTCGCTCGCCTACTTCGCCCAGGTCACCGACTTCCAGATGGCCGACGAGGAGTCGCCGGCACGCGTCGAGGCGGCCGACTCGCTCGCCTCCGGCGCCTGGCGCCCGGAGGAGGCGCTCAACCCGTTCTCGATCGACGCCGCGATCAGACAGATCGACGGCTTCACGGGCGCGAGCCCCGTCCAGCAGGCGGGCGGCACGCGCGCGGGCATGGACTTCGCGATCTCCACCGGTGACAACGCCGACAACCAGCAGTACAACGAGAACGTCTGGGTCCGCCAGCTGCTCGAGGGCGGCACGACGCTGAGCCCGAACAGCGGCGTCAAGTCGAGCTACTCGGAATGCAGCACGATAAGCAGACTCGCGCTCCAGGGCAGAGAGCTCCTCGGCAGACTGCCGAACGAGCCCATATACACGGGGGTCCAGGACTTCGGCGACCAGACCGTCGACACGAGCACGTTCTACGACCCGAACAGCCCGAGCGGCAGATACGTCGACTGGCCGAGATACAGAGGCCTGATGGATCGTGCGCAGCAGAGCTTCACGCCGACCGGCCTCAGAAAGGGCGCGAGCGCGCTGCCGTCCTACATCGCCAACGGCAACCACGACGGGCTCGTGCAGGGAAACCAGGCGTCGACCTCGTTCATCGAGGGGATCGCGCTCGGGTGCATAAAGCCCGTCGTCCCGAGCCTCGAATTCGGCGGGATCATCGAATCGCTGACGTTCTTCGTGCGGCCGGACCCGAATCGCCGGCACGTCGACAAGGCCCAGCTGAAGGCCGTCTATGCCGGCGGCTCGCAGACGGACGCGCACGGCTTCTCGTTCGTCGAAGCCGCGCAGAACACGGCGTCGAACGGCGCCGCCTCCTACTACGCGTGGGATCCCAAGCCGGGCGTGCGCTTCATCGCGCTCGACACGGTCTCCGAGGGCGGCGTGATCGCAGCCTCGGCCGACGGCAACCTCGACGACCCGCAGTACCAGTGGCTCAGAAGACAGATCGCCGACGCGACGGCGGCGAGAAAGCTGATCGTCGTCTTCGCGCACCATCCGATCCGCTCGCTGACCGCCAACGTCTCCGACGAGACGGCGCCGGCGTGCACGAGAAACGACAGCCACGGCCACGACGTCAACCCGGGCTGCGACCGCGACCCGCGCGTCTCGACGCCGATCCATCTCGGCGCCGACGTGCAGGCGTTGTTCAACGCCAATCCGAACGTGATCGCCTACGTCACCGGCCACACGCACGAGAACCGCGTGCTGGCGTGCGGCTCCGAAGCGGGCTGCCCGGCCGGCGCCAACTGGTGGGAGCTCAACACGGCCTCCGAGATCGACTGGCCGCAGGAGAGCCGCCTGCTGGAGATCATGGACAACAGAGACGGGACGTTGTCGATCTTCGGCACGCTGCTCGACTCCGCCTCGACGTACGAAGTGCCGGCGGCCGGCACCGCGAGCGGCTTCAGCGTCGCGCAGCTCGGCGCGATCAGCCGCACGCTGTCGTACAACGACCCGCAGTCGGCCCACGGTGCAATCGGTCAGCCCGGCGATCGCAACGTGGAGCTCGTGCTCGACGATCCGCGCTGAGCGACACTGATGACACTCGGGTAGGCACTGATATCATCGGCGCGATGGTCCGTACGATCGTGCAGCTTCCCGACGAGCAGGCAGCGGCGCTGGAGCGCGCTGCGCATCGGCGCGGCGTGTCCAAGGCCGCCGTCGTGCGCGAGGCGCTCGGACTTCTGCTCGGTCCCGAGCAGACCGCGGACGGCGAGGCGCTGAAGCGTGCGCTCGCCGCCGCGGGAAGCGTCGCGTCCGGCGTTCCGGATCTCGCCGAGCGTCACGACGACTATCTCGCCGAGCGGTGAGGTTCGTCGACACCTCGGCGCTGCTCGCGTTCCTCGACCGCGACGCGACGCACCACCGCCAGATGGTCGATGCGCTGACCCCTGTGCTCGCCGAGCGAACGGGCGTCACCCACAACTACGTCGTGCTCGAGACCGAAGCGCTCGTGCACCGACGACACGGCGCCGGCCCCGCCCGCAGGCTCCTGCAAGACGTCGTCCCGCTGCTCGACGTCGCTTGGATCACGCCCGAGCTGCACGCCGCCGCCGTGGATGCGCACCTCGCCGACCTGCGCCGGCGGACGTCGCTCGTGGACCATGCGAGCTTTGTCCTGATGCGCGCACGCGCCATCGATCACGCACTGGCGCTCGATCGCCACTTCGCCGAAGCCGGCTTCGCCGTCAGCCCGGCGTAGGGAGCGGCTTGGGCGAAGCGCCAATCGCCGTCCGCGCGGTTGTTCGCCGCGCCCAGGATCCGGCGGCTCCGTTCGTGATTGGCTGGGTGCCCATGTCGTCCGCACCGACCCAGCACGCAGAGGAGCGCGTCGTCGCCGCGACGCCGCAGCGCCTGTACGTCGACGGCGAGTGGTGCGACGCCGAGGGCGGCGCCACGCTGGCGGTCGAGGATCCGGCGACCGGCGCGACGCTGTGCGAGGTCGCCGACGGGACGCCGGCGGACGCGCTGGCGGCGCTCGACGCGGCCGATCGCGCGTTCGCCACGTGGCGCTTCTCGGCGCCGCGCGAGCGCGCCGACGTGCTGCGGCGCGCCTACGAGCTGGTGCTCGCGCGCCAGGACGAGCTGGCGCTGCTGATGACGCTGGAGATGGGCAAGCCGCTCGCCGAGGCGCGCGGGGAGATCGTCTACGCCGCCAACTTCCTGCGCTGGTACTCGGAGGAGGCGGTGCGCATCAACGGGCGCTTCACCAACGAGGAGCACGGCCGCGACCGCGTGCTCACGCTCCAGCAGCCCGTCGGGCCGTGCGTCTTCGTCACGCCGTGGAACTTCCCGTTCGCGATGGGCGCGCGCAAGGTCGGTCCGGCGATCGCGGCCGGCTGCACGATGGTCGTCAAGCCGGCGCAGCAGACGCCGCTCTCGATGCTCGCCTTCGCGCAGATCCTGAGCGACGCCGGCCTGCCGCGCGGCGTGGTGAACGTCGTCACGACCTCCTCCGCGTCGCCGGCCGTCGCCGCGCTGATCGACGACCCGCGCATGCGCAAGCTGTCGTTCACGGGCTCGACCGAGACCGGTCGGCGGCTCGCGGCGCAGGCGGCCGAGCGCGTGCTGCGCGTCTCGCTGGAGCTGGGCGGCAACGCGCCGTTCATCGTCTTCGAGGACGCCGACCTCGACGTCGCGGTCGAGGGCGCGCTGCTCGCCAAGATGCGCAACGGCGGCGAGGCGTGCACGGCCGCGAACCGCTTCCTCGTCCACGAGCAGGTCGCGGCGGCGTTCAGCGAGCGGCTTGCGCAGCGGATGGCGGCGCTGAAGGTCGGGCGCGGCACCGAGCCGGGCGTCGAGCTGGGCCCGCTGATCGACGCGCGCCAGCGCGACAGCGTCGAGGCGCTCGTCGAGGACGCGGTCCGGCGCGGCGCGCAGCTGCTCGCCGGCGGATCGCGGCCGCCGGGCGCCGGCCACTTCTTCGCGCCGACCGTGCTCGCCGACGTGCCCGCCGACGCGCAGCTGCTGCACGAGGAGATCTTCGGGCCGGTCGCGCCGATCACGACGTTCGGCGCCGAGCAGGAGGCGATCGCCGCGGCGAACGACACCGAGTACGGGCTCGTGGCCTACCTCTTCACGCGCGACGTCGATCGCGCCTTCCGCGTGATCGAGCAGCTTGACACCGGCATGGTCGGCTTCAACCAGGGGATCGTCGCGAACGCCGGCGCGCCGTTCGGCGGCGTCAAGCAGTCGGGCTATGGGCGCGAGGGCGGTCCCGAGGGACTGCAGGAGTACCTCGAGACCAAGTACGTCGCGCTGAGCCGCGGCCGGGCGGTGCCTGCGTGAGCGCGCTGTGGCACCCGTTCGCGGACATGGGCGCCGTCGAGCGCGAGCGGCTGCTGCTCGTGCGCGGGGAGGGCGCCTGGGTCTGGGACGACCAGGGCAACCGCTACCTCGACGGCACCGCGGCGCTGTGGTACGCGAACCTCGGTCACGGGCGCAGCGAGATCGCCGCGGCGGTGCGCGAGCAGCTCGAGCGGCTCGACGCCTACAGCATCTTCGGCGACTACGCGAACGAGCCCGCGCTCGCGCTCGCCGAGCGCCTCGCGGCACTGGCCCCGACGCCCGGCAGCAAGGTCTTCCTCGGCTCCGGCGGCGGGGACATGGTCGACACCGCCGCGAAGCTCGCGCGCCGCTACCACGCCGAGCGCGGCGCGCCGGAGCGCACGCACCTGATCGGGCGCGAGCACGGCTACCACGGCACGCACGGCATCGGCACGAGCGTCGGCGGGATCCCCGCGAACGCGGCGGGCTTCGGCACGCTCGTCCCCCAGGCGTCGAGCATCGCGCACGACGACGCCGAGGCGCTCGAGCGCGAGATCCAGCGCGTCGGGCCGGAGCGGGTCGCGGCGTTCTTCTGCGAACCGGTGATCGGCGCAGGCGGCGTGCGCCTGCCGCCGCCGGGCTACGTCGAACGGGTCGCGGAGATCTGCCGCCGCCACGGCGTGCTGTTCGTCGCCGACTGCGTGATCTGCGGCTTCGGGCGCCTGGGCACGTGGCTCGGGATCGACCGCTGGCCGGTCGCGCCGGACCTCGTGACGCTCGCGAAGGGCGTCACCGGCGGCACGCTGCCGCTCGGGGCGCTGCTCGTCGCACCGCACGTCGCGGAGCCGTTCTTCACCGGCGAGCCCGGCGCGCCCGCGTTCAGACACGGCGCCACGTACGCCGGGCATCCGAGCTGCTGCGCGGCCGCCAACGCCGCGCTCGACATCTACGAGCGCGAGCAGCTGATCGAGCGCGGGCGCACGCTCGAGCGGCCGCTCGCCGACGCGCTGGCGCCGTTCGCGGACGATCCGCTCGTCGCCGAGGTGCGCGCCGGGCTCGGGCTGATCGCCGCGCTCGAGCTGACCGAGGAGGCGCGCGCCGCGGATCCCGGACTCGTCGTGCGCCTGCAGATGGCGTGTCGCGAGGCCGGCGTGCTCGTGCGCCCGCTCGCCGCCGGCGTCGCCGTCTCGCCCCCGCTGGTCGTCGGCGAGCCCGAGCTCGAGCAGCTCGCCGACGGCATCGCCCGCGGGCTTGCGACGGTCCAGCTGCACGGCTCCGGGGCGCGCTCCTGATGGCGCTGCGCGAGATCCTCAATCCCGCCAGCGGCGCGGTGCTCGCGACCGTGCCCGACGGGACGGCCGAGGACGTCGAGCGCGCGGTCGAGGCGGCGCGCGCGGCGCGCACGGAGTGGGCGCAGGCGACGCCCGGCGAGCGCGCGGCCGTGCTGCTCGCGCTCGCCGACGTGCTCGACGACAACGCCGCCGAGCTGGGCGCGCTCGAGTCGGCCAACGCCGGCAAGCCGCTGAGCGCGGCGCGCGAGGAGGTCGGCGCGTGCGCGGACGTGCTGCGCTACTTCGCCGGCGCGGCGCGCAACCTCGAGGGCAAGGCCGCCGGGGAGTACATCCGCGGCTTCACGTCGATGATCCGGCGCGAGCCGATCGGCGTCGTCGCGGGGATCGCGCCGTGGAACTACCCGCTGATGATGGCCGCCTGGAAGATCGGCCCCGCGCTCGCCGCGGGCAACGTGCAGATCCTCAAGCCGGCCGAGCAGACCCCGCTGTCGCTGCTGCGCTTCGTCGAGCTGGCCGGCGACGCGCTGCCCGCCGGAGTCCTGAACGTCGTCACCGGCGAGGGCGCCGTCGTCGGCGCCGCGCTCGTCGAGCACCCCGAGATCGGGCTCGTCTCGCTGACCGGCGACGTGCGCACCGGCAAGACGATCGCCCGCAACGCCGCCGACTCGCTCAAGCGCGTGCACCTCGAGCTGGGCGGGAAGGCGCCGGTCGTCGTGCTCGCCGACGCCGACCTCGACGAGGCCGTCGCGGCCCTGCGCGTCGCCGGCTACTGGAACGCGGGTCAGGACTGCACCGCCGGCACGCGCGTGATCGCCGACCGCGCGATCTACGACGCGCTGCTCGAGCGGCTCGTTCCCGCCGTCTCCTCGCTGCACGTCGGCGACCCGGCCGACGGCGAGCAGGTCGAGATGGGGCCGGTGATCTCGCGCGCCCAGCAGGAGCGCGTGCTCGGCTTCCTCGAGCGCGCGGTGTCCGCGGGCGGGCGCGTGCTGACCGGCGGCGCCGGCGGGCCGGCGAGCGGCTGCTTCGTCGAGCCGACGGTCGTCGTGGACGTCGCCCAGGACGCCGAGATCGTGCAGCGGGAGGTGTTCGGCCCGGTCGTCACGGTGCAGCGCGCCGAGGACGCCGACGAGGCGCTGAGGCTCGCCAACGACACGGTCTACGGACTTGCGGCGTCGGTCTTCACGCGCGACGTCGCGCGTGCGCTGGACGCGGCGCGGCGCCTCGAGTTCGGCGTCGTGTGGGTCAACGACCACCAGTCCCCGATCACCTCCGAGATGCCGCACGGCGGCTTCAAGCAGTCCGGCTACGGCAAGGACATGTCGATGTACTCGCTCGAGGAGTACACGCAGGTCAAGCACGTCGCCGTGAAGCTCGGCTGACGCCCCGCCCAGCTCTCAGTCGAGCAGCTGCTTCTGGACCTTGCCCATCGCGTTGCGCGGCAGCGCGGCGAGGAAGCGGACCTCGCGCGGGCGCTTGTGCGGCGTCAGCGTCGCGACGACGTGGTCGACGAGCTCGCGCTCGTCGGCGCGCGCGCCGTCGCGCAGGACGACCCACGCGACGATCCGCTCGCCGAGGTCGGGGTCCGCCAGCCCGAGCACCGCGGCCTCGCCGACGGCGGGATGGGCGAGCAGCGCGCCCTCGATCTCGGCGGCGCCGACGCGATAGCCGCCGGTGTTGATGAGGTCGGTCGAGCGCCGTCCGACGAGCCGCAGGTAGCCGTCCGGCGAGCGCGTCGCGACGTCGCCGGTCGCGAACCAGCCGTCCTGGAACGCCTCCGCGGTGTCCGCCGGCCGGTTCAGGTACTCGGCGAAGCAGCTCGGTCCGCGCACGAGCACGCCGCCGATCGTCGCGTCGTCCGCCGGCACCTCGACGCCGGCGTCGTCGACCACGCGCACCTCGACCCCCGGCAGCGGCAGGCCGACGTAGCCGGCGCGGCGCTCCCCGTCCGCGCGCACCGCGGTGATGATCAGCGTCTCGCTCATGCCGTAGCGCTCGACGATGCGGTGGCCGGTGAGGCGCTCGACGCGGTCGTGGTCGCTCGGCAGCAGCGCCGCCGAGCCGGAGACGAGCAGGCGCGCGCCCGCGAGCGCGTCGCGCACGGCCCCGTCGGCCTCGGCTGCGTCGGCGAGCCGGCGGTACATCGTCGGGACGCCGAACAGCATCGTGGCGCCGTCGCGCAGCGCGGCCACGACGCGCCCGACGTCGAACGAGCCGACGTGCCGCACCGCGCCGCCGAGATACAGCGGCCCGAGCACGCCGAGCAGCAGCCCGTGCGTGTGGAACAGCGGCAGCCCGTGGACGAGCACGTCCGCGGCCGTCCACTCCCACGCGTCGGCGAGCGCGTCAAGGTTCGCGGCGAGCGCCGTGCGGCTGACGACGACGCCCTTCGGCGGCCCGGTCGTGCCGGACGTGTACATGATGATCGCGGGCGCCTCACCCGGCGGCTCGGCGGGCAGCGGGACGTCGGGCGCGTCGGCCGCCGCGGCGAGCACGTCGATTCGTCGCAGCCCGTCGAGCGCCGGCGGCAGCGCGACCCCGGGGGGCGCGATCACCGCGCCGGGGCGGGCGTCGTCGAGGTGGTGCGTCAGCTCGGTCGCGCCGGCCTTCGGGTTCAGCGGCACGAGCGGCGCGCCCGCGGCGAGGCCGCCGAGCAGGCCGACGACCGTCGCGAGCGAGGGCGCCGCCCACAGCGCGACGCGCTCGCCGGCGGGCAGCTGCGCGGCGGCGGCCGCGACCGCGGCGCGCAGCTCGGCGTACGTCATCGAGCCGTCGCCCATCGCCACCGCCTCGCGCTCCTCGCCGCGGGCGAGCGCCGCGAGCAGCGTCGGGTGGGCGTCGGCTTTTGTATCGTCTGGCGGAACGCTGGACCGCATCGGAGGCGGAGCATATTGCACGCTCCGAGCGGACGGCACTGCGGCGGCGCCGGCGCTCCTCAGCCGTCGTGCAAACCGAGCATCTCGCAGAAGGTGTCCGCGATCTGCTGGGCGTCGTAGCGCCCGCCCGGGCGGTACCACCAGTACATCCAGCTCAGCATGCCGATGATCCCCTCCGTGACGACGCGCGTCGGGGCCTGCGCGGGCAGCAGCCCGAGCTGCTGCACGGCGGCGACCACGTCGTCGATCCGCGCCATGTAGCGGCGCAGGTCCGCGGCCGTCTCCTCCCGCACCGCCTCCGGCAGCGAGTGCTGCTCCTGCCAGTAGACGGCGAACGTGCGGTGGTTGCGCGTGAGCGTGTCGGCGAAGGAAGCGATGATCCCGCGCAGCTGCGCGACCGGCTCGTCGCTCGCCGCGACGCTGCGCTCGAGCGCCGCGCTGAAGTCGCGGTCGACCTGGTGGGCGATCTCGCTGATGAGGTCTTCCTTCGAGCCGACGTAGTGGTAGATCGCCGGCTGGCTGAGGCCGACGCGCTGGGCGATCTCGTGCGTCGTCCCACGCGCGAAGCCGCGCTCGAAGAAGACCTCGGCGGCGCCGGCGAGGACGCTGCGGCGGCGGCGATCCCAGCTCGTCTCGTCGGGCGCCGTCGCGGGGGGCTCCTCCCCGCGGCTCGCGCGCGCGGCGGCGCGCTCGGCGAGCTGGCGCCGCCCGCGGGCGAGCGCCCTGCGGCCGGTCGCCGTCAGCACGACGGGACGGCGGCGGCGATCGTCGGCGGTCTGCGTGCGCGCGACGAAGCCGTCGCGTTCGAGCCGATCGACCGCGCGGGTCGCCGTCGGCTGCGCGACGGCGGCGGCGGTCGCGATCCGGCTGATGCCCTCGGCGCCGCTGTCGGCCACCGCCTCGAGGATCGCGACCTCCGTGTCGCTCAGCGCGGGCGGGCGGGCGACTCCCGGGGTGCCGTTGCGCCGGCCGCCGGCCGCTCGTGCCTGGACGCTCGGTTCCACGCGCCGATGCTACCGGAGCGATCGGAGAACATACGTATGCGCTTGTCAATTGGTTGATCGACCGGCTATGCTGCTGCGCATGGATACCGTCGACGTCGCCGGCGTGCGCACGACCTACCTCGAGGCGGGGACCGGAAGCGCCGTGGTCCTGCTCCACGGCTCGGGCCCCGGCGTCTCGGCCGCGTCGAACTGGGCCGGGGTGATCGGGGCGCTCGGCGCGCGCCACCGCGTGCTCGCACCGGACATGCCCGGCTTCGGCTTCACCGACTTCCGCCCCGACGGCGACTACGACATCAAGGTCTGGACCGGGCACCTGCTCGGATTCCTCGACGCGCTCGGGCTCGAGCGCGTCGCGCTCGTCGGCAACTCGCTCGGCGGCGCCGTCGCGCTGGCGCTCGCGCTGCGCCACGCCGAGCGGATCGAGCGGATCGTCGCGATGGGCACGCCCGTCGGCGAGTACCCGATCACCCCGGGGCTGGCCGCCGGGCGCGCGTACGAGCCCTCGCCGGAGGCGATGCGCGCGGTGATGGAGCACTTCCCGTACGACCCGTCGCTGATCGACGACGCGATGGTGCAGGCGCGCTTCGCGGCCAGCGACCGCCCCGGCGCGCAGGACGCGATGCGCTGCCTGCTGCCCGCGCCCGCCGCGGACGGCGGCGAGACGATCGTGCGCGGCCTGCCGGAGTCCGCGCTCGCGCACGTCGCGATGCCCGTGCTGATCCTGCACGGGCGCGAGGACCGCGTGATCCCGTTCGAGCACGCGCTGCGACTGCACCGCGGGATCGCCGACTCCGAGCTGCACGCCTTCGGCCGCTGCGGCCACTGGGTCCAGCTCGAGCGCCGCGACGGCTTCGTGCGCCAGGTGCTGGGCTTCCTCGGCGACGGGGCGCCGGCCGGGCGATGACGCCCGCGAAGCAGCTCGCCCGCCTCTGCGCCGCCGACGCGCTCGCCGTCGGCGAGATGCGCCGCTTCGAGCTCGACGGCGCGCCGCCGATCGCGCTCTACCGCCTCGCGGACGGCTTCCACGCGACCGCCGACACGTGCACGCACGCACGCGCGAGCCTCACCGAGGGCGATCTCGAGGGCGACGAGATCGTCTGCCCCGTGCACTTCGGCACGTTCCACGTGCCGAGCGGCCGCGCGCTCTGCTTCCCCGTCACGGAGGACCTGCACGTCTACCCCGTCCACCTCGCCGACGGCGACGTCCACGTCGAGCTGTCGTGAGCCTCCCGCCCCCTGCCGCGCTCGTCGACGTCGAGCGCGGCACCGTCGACCGCCGCATCTTCTGGGAGCGCGAGCTGTACGAGCGCGAGCTGGAGCGGATCTTCGCGCGCTGCTGGCTGTTCGTCGCACACGAGTCGCAGCTGCCGGAGCCCGGCAGCTTCCTGACGACGACGATGGGCGAGGACAACGTGATCGTCGCGCGCGGGCGCGACGGCGTCATCCGCGCCTTTCTCAACTCCTGCCCGCACCGCGGCAACCGCGTCTGCCACGCCGAGCGCGGCACGGCGCGCGGCTTCGTCTGCAACTACCACGGCTGGTCGTTCGGGCTCGACGGCGCGCTGCGCGGGATGCACGAGTCGGGCGCCTACGAGCGCACGCCCGGCTTCGACCCGGCCGAGCACGGCCTGCTGCAGGTCGCGCAGATCGACGCCTACAAGGGTTTCGTGTTCGCCACCTTCGACGCCGAGGCGCCGCCGCTGGCCGACTACCTCGGCGACTTCCGCTGGTACCTCGACATCCTGCTCGACAACGACGACGGCGGGACCGAGTTCGTCGGCGGCTGCATCCGCTCGGTGATCGCGTGCAACTGGAAGGTCGCGGCCGAGAACTTCGCCGGCGACGCCCTCCACGCCGGCTGGACGCACGACTCCGGCGCCCGCGCGATGGGCGGCGCGAGCGTCCCCACGCTCGACGGCCAGGAGTCCTACCAGGTCAACGTCAACGGCCACTGCTGGGAGTTCAACCTCGACCTCGTCGGCAACGCGGCGACGTTCGGCGACAAGCGCGTGACGAAGAACCTGCGCGTCCGCGAGCAGGAGCTGGCCGAGCGGCTGGGCCCGCTGCGCGCGCGCATGATCGGCGCGATCTCCTCCGCGACCGTCTTCCCGAACATGTCCTTCCTGCCGGGCCAGCAGACGTTCCGCACCTGGCAGCCGAAGGGCCCCCACCACACGCAGCTCGACACGTGGGTGCTCGTGAACCGCTCGCTCTCCGACGAGCTGAAGGAGGCCTACCGCAAGGGCGTGATGATGACGTTCTCGCCCTCCGGCGTCTTCGAGATGGACGACGGCGAGAACTGGGAGTACTCCACGCGCTCCAACGCCGGCGTCGTGACGCGGGCTCAGAAGCTGCACTACGGCCTCGGGCTCGACAGCCGCATCGAGCATCCGGAGCTGAAGGGCAACGTCTTCCGCTCGCAGCTCAACGACGCCAACGCGCGCGCCTTCTACGCGCGCTGGACCCAGTTGCTGGAGGCGGACTCGTGGGCGCAGGTGAACGACCGGTGAGCGCCGAGCTCGCTGCGGCCGAGCGCTTCCTCTTCCTCGAGGCGCGGCTGCTCGACGCCGAGCGCTACGACGAGTGGCTGGCGCTGCTGACCGACGACGTCCACTACTGGGTGCCGGGCGTCGAGAACCGCAACCGCACCGACGCCGAGGGCCCGTTCGCGCCCGGCCGGATGGCGCACTTCGACGACGGCTGGACGGACCTGCAGCGCCGCATCGTGCGCTTCACCTCGGAGACCGCGTGGTCGGAGAACCCGCCGACGCGCCACGTCCACGTCGTCTCCAACGTCGAGGTCGAGCCGGCCGAGCGCGAGGACGAGCTGCTCGTCCACTCGCTGACCGTCGTGCACCGCGGCCGCTACGAGGCCAGCGACGAGGCGCTCTACGGCCGCCGCGAGGACGTCCTGCGACGCGTCGAGGGCGAGCTGCGGCTCGCGCGGCGGCGCGTGATCCTCGCCCACAACGTCCTGCCCTCCAAGAACCTCAACACGTTCCTGTGAGCGGGCGCCTCGCAGGCCAGGTGGCGCTCGTGACCGGCGGCGGGAGCGGGATCGGCCGCGCCGTCGTCGAGCGCTTCCTCGCCGAGGGGGCGCGCGTCGGCGTGCTCGTGCGCGGGGAGGAGCGGGCGCGCGCGCTGGAGGCCGAGCTCGGCGCGGGCGTCGTCGCGAGCGCCGGCGACGTGCGCTCGGCGGCGGACAACCGGCGCGCGGTCGAGGCGACGCTCGCGGCCTTCGGGCAGCTCGACGCGCTGATCCCGAACGCCGGCGTGTGGGACTTCGCGAAGCGGCTCGACGCGTACGCGCCCGACGAGCTGGCGCCCGCCTTCGACGAGGTCTTCGACGTCAACGTCAAGGGCGGGCTGCTCGCGGTCGCCGCGGCGCGCGCGGCGCTGCAGGAGCACGGCGGCTCGATCGTCTTCACGATCTCCAGCAGCGGCTCCTACGCGGGCGGCGGCGGGCCGGTCTACGTCGCCTCCAAGCACGCCGTCGTCGGGCTCGTGCGCCAGCTCGCGTTCGAGCTCGCGCCCGCGGTGCGCGTGAACGGGATCGCCCCCGGCGCGACGCTGACGTCGCTGCACGGCCCGGCCGCGCTCGGGCTCGACGACACGCGCATGGACGAGCTCGACGACTTCGAGGCGCGCGTCGCGCGCCAGCTGCCGCTCGGCTTCGTCTCGCGGCCCGAGGACCACGCCTCGCTCTACGTGCTGCTCGCCGCGCGCGCCGAGTCGCGCTTCATCACGGGCGCGGTGATCCCCTGCGACGGCGGGCTCGAGGTGCGCGGCGGTGGGCGCGGCCGGCGCACGCTCGCGGACGCGGCGGGAGCGGCATGACGAGCGCCGCGCGCGCCCGCGTCGAGCAGCTGCGCGCGCAGCTGCGGATCCCCGTCGTCGCAGCGCCAATGTTCCTCGTCTCGGGCCCGGAGCTGGTGATCGCGGCCTCGTGCGCCGGCGCGATCGGCTCCTTCCCGGCGCCGAACGCGCGCACGGTCGACGACCTCGAGGCGTGGTGCACCGGCATCGCCGGCGCGCTCGCCCCGGAGGGACTGCCGTGGGCGGTCAACGCGATCGTGCACTCCTCCTACGACCGGCTCGCCGACGAGCTGGCCGTGTTCGCGCGCCATCGCCCGCCGCTCGTGATCACCGCGCTCGGCAGCCCCCGGCGCGTGCTCGACGAGGTGCACGCCTACGGCGGGCTCGTGTTCGCCGACGTCGCGACGCCGGCGCACGCGCAGAAGGCGGCGGCGGCCGGCGCCGACGGGCTCGTGCTCGTCTGCGCGGGCGCGGGCGGGCACACCGGCTCCTTCAGCCCGTTCGCGTTCGTGCGCGAGGTGCGCGCCTTCTGGGACGGGCCGCTGATTTTGTCGGGCGCGATCGGCGACGGCCGCGCGATCCGCGCCGCGGAGCTGCTCGGCGCCGACCTCGTCTACGTCGGCACGCGCTTCATCGCCACGCGCGAGAGCCTCGCGAGCGAGGCCTACCGGCAGATGCTCGTCGAGGCGCAGATGGCCGACGTGGTGCTCAGCAGCGAGGTCACCGGCGTGCCGGCGAACTGGCTCGCGGCCAGCGTCGCGGCGGCCGGTGCGCCGGCCGCGCCCGCAGCCGGCGTCGACTTCTCCGGCACGATCAGCGAGCGCAAGGCGTGGAAGCACATCTGGTCGGCCGGGCACGGCGTCGGGCTCGTACGCGAGGTGCTCGGCGTCGCCGAGCTGGTCGACGAGCTGGCGGTCGGCTACGAGGCGCTCGCGCCGGCCGCGGAGCGGGAGCGCGCGCGATGAGCGCCCGCAAGGCCGCCGCCGCGATCGTCGGCTCGGGCAACATCGGCACCGACCTGCTGGAGAAGCTGCTGCGCTCCGACGCGGTGCAGCCGCGCTGGATGATCGGCGTCGACCCCGCCAGCGCCGGCCTGGCGCGGGCGCGCGAGCGCGGCGTGGAGACGAGCGCGGAGGGCGTCGACTGGCTGCTGGCCCAGGACGAGCTGCCCGATCTCGTCTTCGAGGCGACCTCGGCGGCCGTGCACGCGGCGAACGCGCCGCGCTATGAAGCCGCGGGGATCGTCGCGATCGACCTGACCCCGGCTGCGGTCGGGCCGTTCGTCGTCCCGCCCGTGAACCTGCGCGAGCACCTCGACGCGCCGAACCTCAACATGGTCACGTGCGGCGGGCAGGCGACGGTGCCGATGGTCCATGCCGTCAGCCGCGTCGTCGACGTCGCCTACGCCGAGATCGTCGCCTCGATCGCGTCGCGCTCGGCGGGCCCGGGCACGCGCGCGAACATCGACGAGTTCACCGAGACGACGGGGCACGCGGTCGCCTCCGTCGGCGGCGCGGGGCGCGGTAAGGCGATCATCGTGCTGAACCCGGCCGAGCCGCCGCTGATCATGCGCGACACGGTCTTCTGCGCGGTGCCCGACGGCTGCGACGAGCAGGCGATCGCGGACTCGATCGCGGCGATGGTCGCCGAGGTCCAACGCTACGTGCCGGGCTACCGCCTGAAGGCGCCGCCGCAGTTCGGCGACGGGCGCGTCGCGATCTTCCTCGAGGTCGAGGGCGCCGGCGACTTCCTCGCCCCCTACGCCGGCAACCTCGACATCATGACCTCGGCCGCGGCCGAGGTCGGCCGCGCGCTGGCGCGCCATCGGCTCGGCGTCGCGGTCGAGGAGCCGGTCTGATGGCGTTCTCGGAGGCGCTCGACGTGCGCCTCACCGACTCGTGCCTGCGCGACGGCTCCCACGCCGTCGCGCACCGCCTGACCGTCGCGCAGGTCGAGGCGACGGTCGCCGCGCTCGACGGGGCCGGCGTGCCGGTGCTCGAGGTCAGCCACGGCGACGGGCTCGGCGGCAGCTCGTTCACGTACGGCTTCTCGGGCACGGACGAGCGCGAGCTGATCGCCGCCGCGGTCGCGACCGCGGAGCGCGCGCGGATCGCCGCGCTGCTGCTGCCGGGGATCGGGACGGCCGAGGACGTGCGCGCCGCCGCCGACCTCGGCGTCGCGATCGTCCGCATCGCGACGCACTGCACCGAAGCCGACGTCGCGATCCAGCACTTCGGCGTCGCGCGCGAGCTGGGCCTGGAGACGGTCGGCTTCCTGATGATGTCGCACTCGCAGCCGCCCGCCGTGCTGGCCGCGCAGGCGCGCGTGATGGCCGACGCCGGCTGCCAGTGCGTCTACGTCGTCGACTCGGCCGGCGCGCTCGTGCCCGATGCGGCGGCGCAGCGCGTCGCGGCGCTCGTCGCGGAGCTGCGCGACGACGCGCAGGTCGGCTTCCACGGCCACGACAACCTCGCCTGCGGCGTCGCGAACACGCTCGCGGCGATCGACGCCGGTGCGCTGCAGGTCGACGCCAGCACGCGCCGGATGGGCGCCGGCGCGGGCAACACGCCGAGCGAGGCGCTCGCCGCGGTGCTCGAGAAGCTGGGTGTGCGCACGGGGATCGACGTGCTCGCGCTTGCCGACGCCGCCGAAGAGGTCGTGCGGCCGCTGATGAGCGGCGAGTGCGTGCTCGACCGCGGCGCGCTCGTGCTCGGCTACGCGGGCGTGTACTCGAGCTTCCTCAAGCACGCCGAGCGCGCCGCCGCGCGCCACGGCGTCAGCGCGGCCGACCTGCTGATGGAATGCGGGCGCCGCGGGCTCGTCGGCGGCCAGGAGGACCAGCTCGGCGAGATCGCCTACGCGCTCGCCGGGCACGTGGCGGAGCCGGCCGCGTGAGCGGAGCGCTCGCCCGTCCCGGCGCCCGCGTCGTGATCGCCGGCGCCTCGCTCGCCGGCCTCGCGGCCGCGCGCACGCTGCGCACCGAGGGCTTCGACGGCGAGCTCGTGCTCGTCGGCGCCGAGCCGCACCTGCCGTACGACCGCACGATGCTCTCGAAGGAGCTGCTGCTCGGCGAGGTGCAGGAGCCGCGCCCGCTCGTCGACGCGGCCGAGCTGGAGGCGCTCGACGCCGAGTGGCTGCTCGGCCGCCGCGCCCGGGCGCTGCGCGCCGACGTGCGCGAGGTCGAGCTCGACGACGGCCGCCGGCTGCGCTTCGACGCGCTCGCGATCGCGACCGGCGCGACGCCCCGCCGCCTGCCGTTCGCCGCGCTCGACGGCGTCGCCACCTTCCGCGACCTCGACGACGCGCGCGCACTGCGGCGGGCGCTCGTGCCCGGCGCGCGCGTCGTCGTGATCGGCGGCGGCTTCGTCGGCCTCGAGGTCGCCGCGGCCGCCCGCCATGCCGGCGCGGAGGCGACGATCGTCGAGGCCGCCGAGCAGCCGCTGGCGCCCGTGCTCGGCACGACCGTCGGCGCCGTCTTCGCGCGCCTGCACCGCGAGGAGGGCGTCGCCGTCCACACCGACGTGCAGGTGCGCGCGCTCGAAGGGCGCGACCGCATCGAGCGCGTCGTGCTGGAGGACGGGCGCATGCTCGCGGCGGAGGCCGTCGTCGTCGGCATCGGCGCGCAGCCGGCGACGAGCTGGCTGCTCGGCTCCGGCCTCGCGCTCGACGGCGGCGTCGTCTGCGACGAGCGGCTCGCGACCGCGATCCCCGGCGTCGTCGCGGCCGGCGACGTGGCGCGCTGGCATCACCCCGGGCTCGACGCGCTCGTGCGCAGCGAGCACTGGGAGACCGCCCACGAGCAGGGCGCCGCCGCCGCGCGACGGCTGCTGCACGGTCCGGGCGGCGTCGCGCCGTTCGCGCCGCTGCCGTTCGTCTCCTCGCGCCAGTACGACCAGATCCTGCACGTCGCGGGCTGGCCGGCGCCCGCGGCCGAGCTCGTCGTGCTCGACGGCGACCCCGCCGAGAGCCGCCTCACCGCCGCCTACGTCGCCGGCGGGCAGGTGCGCGCCGTGCTCGCGCTGAACGACCCGCGCGGCTTCCGGCGGCTGCGGCGCGCGCTCGGCGACGGCGCGCCGCTCGCCGCGCTCGCCGGCGCGACCGCATGAGCGTCCACCCCACCCCAAGGAGCCCGTCATGACCCCGGAGCTGGCGAAGCTCGGACACATCGCCCTCGTCACCCCCGACCTCCAGCGTTCGCTCGCGTTCTTCACCGACGTGATCGGCCTCGACGAGGTCGCGCGCGCCGACGGCGTCATCCACCTGCGCGCCTGGGGCGAGCGCGAGCACCACTCGCTGAGCCTGCGCGAGGGGCCGACCGGCGTCGACCACATCGCCTTCCGCACGCGCCGCCCCGAGCACGTCGCGGCGTTCGCGCAGTCGCTCGCCGCCGCCGGGATCGAGGTCGCGCACGTCGAGGCGGGCGCGGAGACGGGCCAGGGCGAGGCGATCCGCTTCCTCACGCCGAACGGCCACCCGTTCGAGCTCTACTACGAGATGGAGACCCCGGAGGCGCCGGAGGAGCTGCGCTCGCGCCTGCGCAGCAACGTCGCGCGCCCCTTCCGCCGCGGCGCCTCCCCGCGCCGCATCGACCACGTCAACCTCGCCGACACCGAGGTCGAGCCGGGGCTCGACTGGCTCGGCGCGCAGCTCGGCTTCAAGCTGCGCGAGTGCGTGCGCTCCGAGAAGCACGGGATCGTCGCCGGCTGGACGTCGGTCACCTCGCAGGTGCACGACATCGCGCTCGGGCGCGACCTCGGCGGCCGGCGCGGCACGCTGCACCACCTCGCCTACTGGCTCGACACGCGCGAGGAGGTGATGCGCGCCGCCGACCTCGTGCTGGAGGCCGGCATCCCGATCGACCACGGGCCCGGCATGCACGGGATCGCGCGCTCGTTCTTCTGCTACGTGCGCGACCCCGGCAGCGGCCACCGCGTCGAGCTGTACTCCGGCAGCTACCAGATCTTCGACCCCGACTGGGCGCCGGTCGAGTGGGACGCGAGCGAGATCCGCGCGGCGCTGTCGTGGTGGGGCCCGGAGTACCTGCCCGGACGCGGGCACCGCTTCGACGAGACGACGCCGTGCTGCGAGGGCTACGCTCAGTGAGCGTCCTCCGCGCGCAGCCCAGCGCCGGCCGGCGCTGAGCGATGGCCTACCGGCTCGAGGACAAGTACGCGCTCGCCGAGGGAGCGGTCTTCCTCACGGGCGTGCAGGCGCTCGTGCGCATGCCGCTCGACCAGCGGCGCGCCGACGCCCGCGCGGGGCTGCGCACGGCGACGCTCGTCTCCGGCTACCAGGGCTCGCCGCTGGCCGCCTACGACAGCGAGCTGGCGGCGCAGCGCGCGCTGCTGGCTGCACACGACGTCGTCCACCAGCCCGCGGTCAACGAGGAGCTCGGCGCGACGGCGATCCTCGGCAGCCAGCTCGCCGCGGCGCGCGCCGACCGCCGCTACGACGGCGTGGTCGGCATCTGGTACGGCAAGGCGCCGGGGCTCGACCGGGCGCTCGACGCGATCCGTCACGCCAACTTCATCGGCGTCGCGCCGAGCGGCGGCGCGGTCGCGCTCGTCGGCGACGACGCGATCGCGAAGTCCTCGACGCTGCCCTCCGCCTGCGAGCACGCGCTGCACGACGCGCAGCTGCCGATCCTCTACCCCGGCGACGTGCAGGAGGTGCTCGACCTCGGCCGCCACGCCGTCGCGCTCTCGCGCGCCGCCGGCCTGTGGGTCGGCATGAAGATCGCGACGAACGTCGCCGACGGCTCCGCGACGGCGCACGTCGGGCTCGACCGGGTCGCACCGATCCCCGTGCAGATCGAGCTGGACGGGCGCCCCTACGTGCACGTGCCGAACGCGAAGCTCGTCTCCCCCGTGCCGCTGCAGCTGGAGCATTCGCTGCACGCGCGCGTCGAGGCCGCCCGCCGCTACGGCGTCGCGAACGCGCTCAACCGCATCGCGGTCGCCGGCCCGGAGGACGTGCTCGGGGTCGTCGCGGCCGGCAAGACGTCCGTCGACGTGCGCCACGCGCTGCGCCGGCTCGGCCTGCGCGACGACGCGGACCTCTACCGCTTCGGCATCCGCCTGCTGCACGTCGGGATGCCGTTCCCGCTCGACGGCGCGCTCGTGCGCGAGTTCGCGCAGGGGCTGCGCGAGCTGCTCGTGATCGAGGAGAAGCGCCCGTTCCTCGAGCCGTTCGTCAAGGACGCACTCTACGGCCGCAGCGCGCAGCCGGCCGTGAGCGGGAAGCATGCTCCTGACGGCGCGCCGCTCGTGGCCCACGGCGGCGAGCTGGACCCGGACGCGATCGCGCAGGTGCTCGGCGCGCGCCTGGCCGCGCACCGCGACGTGAGCGCGCTCGCGGAGCGCCTCGACGCTCTGCGCCCGGCGCTCGCGCCAGCGCCGCTGCCGGTCCATCGCACGCCCTACTTCTGCTCCGGCTGCCCGCACAACAGCTCCATGCGCACGCCCGCGGGCGCAACCGTCGGGGCGGGGATCGGCTGTCACGGCCTCGTCGTGCTGATGGAGGACGACGGCAACGTCGGCGAGATCCTCGGGATGACGCAGATGGGCGGCGAGGGCGCGCAGTGGATCGGCATGGCGCCGTTCGTCGAGACGCGGCACGCGATCCAGAACGTCGGCGACGGGACCTTCTTCCACTCCGGCTCGCTCGGCGTCCGCGCCGCGGTCGCGGCCGGCGCCAACGTCACGTTCAAGCTGCTCTACAACTCCGCCGTCGCGATGACCGGCGGGCAGGCGGCGGCGGGCGCGAGCAGCGTGCCGGCGCTCACGCGGCTGCTCGAGGCCGAGGGCGTGCGCCGCATCGTCGTCACGACCGAGGATCCCGACCGCTACCGCGGCGTGACGCTCGCCGCCAACGCGGAGGTGTGGGACCGCGGGCGGATCGTCGAGGCGCAGGAGCAGCTCGCGGCCGGCGGCGGCGTGACGGTCCTGATCCACGACCAGGAGTGCGCGACCGAGCTGCGGCGCAAGCGCAAGCGCGGCAAGGCGGCGGCGCCCGCGGAGCGCGTGCTGATCAACGAGCGCGTCTGCGAGGGCTGCGGCGACTGCGGCGTGAAGTCGAACTGCCTCTCGGTCCAGCCGGTCGAGACGGACTTCGGGCGCAAGACGCGCATCCACCAGGCCTCCTGCAACCAGGACCTCTCCTGCCTGGAGGGCGACTGCCCGTCGTTCCTGACGGTCGTGCCGGCGAAGGGGCGCGCCGCCGGCCCGCCCGCCGTCGCGGCGCTCGACGCGGCGGCGCTGCCGGAGCCGACGCCGCGCGTGCCCGCCGAGGCGTTCGGCGTGCGCATCACCGGCGTCGGCGGCACGGGTGTCGTGACGGTCGCGCAGATCGTCGGCGTCGCAGCGCTGCTCGAGGGCCGCTGCGTCCACGGCCTCGACCAGACCGGCCTCGCGCAGAAGGGCGGACCGGTCGTCTCCGACCTGCGGGTCGAGGCGACGCCGTCGGCGGCGCCGGGGAAGCTCGGTCGCGCCGAGTGCGACCTCTACCTCGGCTGCGACCTGCTCGTCGCCGCCGAGGAGCGCAACCTCGCCGTCGCCGACGCGGAGCGCACGCTCGCGGTGCTCTCGACGGCGCGCGTGCCGACCGGCGGGATGGTCGTCGACACGGGCCTGGCGTTCCCCGACGCGGACGGGCTCGTCGCGCGGATCGGCGCGAGCGCCCGCGCCGACGGGCTGGTGGCGCTCGACGCGGCAGGGCTCGCGCGGCGCCTGTTCGGCGGGGAGCAGACGGCGAACGTGCTGCTGCTCGGCGCCGCCTTCCAGGCGGGCGCGCTGCCGCTGCCCGCCGCGGCGATCGAGCAGGCGATCGAGCTGAACGGCACGGCCGTCGCGCTCAACGTCCAGGCCTTCCGGCGCGGGCGCCAGGCCGTCGCGGACCCGGACGCGCTTGAGGCGGCGCTCGCGGCGGTGGCGCCCGCCGCGCCCGATCCCCCGCCGCCCGACCCGGCGGCGCAGGCGATCGCCGCGCACGTCGGCGCGCCGGAGGGGAGCGAGCTGGCGCGGCTCGTCGCCTCGCGCGTCGGCGAGCTGATCGCCTACCAGGGGCGCGCGTACGCGCGCCGCTACGCCGAGCGGGTCGAGCGCGTGCGCGCGGCGGAGGCGGCGGCCGTGCCCGACGGCGACGGCGCGCTCGCGGAGGCGGTCGCCTTCCACCTGCACAAGCTGATGGCGTACAAGGACGAGTACGAGGTCGCGCGGCTGCACCTCGACCCGGCCGTGCGGCAGGCGATCGAGGCGGAGTTCGGAGCGGGCGCGCGCTTCCGCTGGCAGCTGCACCCGCCGCTGCTGCGCGCGCTGGGGATGCAGCGCAAGCTCGGCCTCGGACCGTGGTTCGCCGCCGTCTACCGCCTGCTCTACGCGCTGCGCCGCCTGCGCGGCACGCCGCTCGACCCGTTCGGGCGCGCCGAGGTGCGCCGCGTCGAGCGCGCACTGATCGGCGAGTACGAGGCGCTGCTCGACGAGCTGGTCGCGGCGCTGGCGCCCGCGACGCACGCGCTCTGCGTCGAGCTGGCCAGCACCCCGGACCTCGTGCGCGGCTACGAGCACGTCAAGCTCGCCGGCGTCGAGCGCTTCCATGCGCGCGTCGCGGAGCTGCGCGAGCGGCTCGTCGCCCCCGCTCAGCAGCCCGCGTCCGCCGCCGGCTGACCGTCGCGACAGCTAGGCGACGCCGGGGACGCCCGCATCGAGCGAGCGCCGTGCGAGCGCGAGCGCCGCGGCCAGCGGCGTGACGCCGTCGCGCTCGGCGTCGTCGAGCACGCGCGCGAGCGTCTGCTCGATCGCGTCGACCCGGGCGCCCGCCTCGCGCTCGCCCGCGCCCTCAACGTCGCGCGCGATGCCGTCGACGATCCCGCCCGCGCTGGCGATGAAGTCGGGCGCCCACAGGATCCCGCGCGCGGCGAGCAGCTCGGCGACGGCCGGGTCGGCGAGCTGGTTGTTGGCGGCGCCGGCGATCGCGTCGCAGCGCAGCGCAGCGACGACCGCGGCGCTCAGCACGCCCCCGAGCGCGCAGGGCGCGAGCAGCTCCGTCGGCTGTGCGAGCGCGTCCGCGGGCTCGAGCCAGGACGCCGCGAGCTCGTCCGCAAGCTCGCGGCGCTGCTCGACGACGTCCGTCACCTGCAGGCGGGCGCCCTCCTCGGCGAGGCGACGCGCGAGCGCCGCGCCCACGCCGCCGAGCCCGACGATCGTGACCGTGCGCCCGGCGAGCGACGGCGTCCCGTACAGGCGACGGGCGAGCGCGCGCAGGGCGGCGTGGACGCCGCGCGCGGTCGGGCCGCTCGAGTCGCCGGCGCCGCCGTGCTCGGCCGGCAGGCCGAAGACGTGCGCGGTGCGCTCGCGGATCGCGACCATGTCGGCGCTGCTCGTGCCGACGTCCGGCGCGGCGGCGTAGCGTCCGCCGAGCGCTTCGACGAGGTCGCCGAAGTCGTGCAGCGCGGCGCGGCGCAGCTCGTCCGTGAGCACGACGCCGGGCGGGAGCGCGATCACGCCCTTGCCGCCACCGCGTCGCACGCCCGCCAGCGCGCTCTTGAGGCTCATCGCCTCGGCCAGGCGCAGCGCGTCCTCGACGCCGTCCTGCCAGCGCTCGTAGGCGCGCATGCGGCAGCCGCCGACGGACGGGCCGAAGCGCGTCGAGTGGATCGCGACCATCACCGGGACGCCGCTGCGCTCACCGCGCCGGACGGTCAGCTGCTCGTGCTCGAACGACGCCTCGGCGGCCATGCCGTGAGCCTATCGCACCACATGCATCTTCCGATTGATTGCTCGACCGATTAGACTGATGACATGCATCGACTCGACGAGGTCGCCGCCGCGCTGCTGGCGGCCGAGCGCTCCCGCACCCCCGTCTCGCCGCCGACGGAGACGCTCCCGCAGCTCTCGATCGCCGACGCGTACGCGATCCAGCGCATCGGCCTGCAGCTGCGGCGCGCCGAGGGCGCGGTCGTCGTGGGCCACAAGATCGGCCTCACGAGCCTCGCGATGCAGGAGCTGCTCGGCGTCGACCAGCCCGACTTCGGCTACCTCACCGCGGCGATGGTGAGCGAGAGCGGCTGCATGCTCTCCGCCGGCGACTTCCTCGCCCCCCGCGCGGAGGCCGAGATCGCCTTCCGCTTCGCGCGGCCGCTGGCCGGACCCGACCTCGACGTCGCCGACGTGCTGGCGGCCGTCGACGCGGTCGCGCCGGCGATCGAGGTGATCGACAGCCGCATCGCCGACTGGCGGCTCACGATCGCCGACACCGTCGCGGACAACGCCTCCTCGGGCCACGTCGTGCTCGGCGCCTGGCAGCCGCTCGGCGCGCTCGACCTCGCCGCCGTCGAGGCCGAGCTGACCGTCGCCGGACCGGGCGGGCGCCACGAGGCCGTCCAGGGCCGCGGCGGCGCGGTGCTGGGCCACCCGGCGACCGCCGTCGCGTGGCTCGCGCGCGCGCTGCACGAGTACGGCGGCACGGCGATCGCCCCCGGCGAGATCGTGCTCTCGGGCGCGATGGCGCGCGCCGTCGTCGTACAGGCCGAAGACACTGTGCGCGCGACGGCCGGCCAGCTCGGAGCCGTCACCGCGCAGTTCGCGGCTGCGCGGCCGCGCTCCGGCTGAGCCGTCCTCAGGCGTCGGGCAGGTGCCGCGTCACCCAGCCGACGATCCGCCGCCAGGCGTCCATCCGCTGCGACAGCGGCCAGCCGCTGCCCATGTGGTCGGCGCCCGGATAGAGCACCAGCTCGGCCTCGCGGCCGAGGTCGCGCAGCAGCGTGAACATCGCCTCGGCGTGCGTCGGCGGCGTCGTCTCGTCCGCCAGGCCGGTGAAGAACAGCGTCGGCGTCGTGATGCGATCGACCCGGCGCATCGGCGACATGCTGTCGTAGAGCTCCAGGTGCTCGGAGGTCGGCAGCGCGCGCAGCTCCTGCTCGAAGAGGTGCTTGCGGTCGCTCGCGCCGTACCCCCAGAGCATGTCGGAGACCGACGCCTGCGAGACGGCGGCGGCAAAGCGATCGGTGTGCGTGATGAGGTAGTTCGTCATGTAGCCGCCGTAGCTGTAGCCGGTGACGGCCATGCGGCGCGGGTCGACGAGCCCCTCCTCGATCAGGCCGTCGACGCAGGCCATGAAGTCCTGCATGTCGTGCGTGCCCCAGCCGCCCTCCACGGCCGTCGAGTAGGCCTCGCCATAGCCCGTGCTGCCGCGCGGGTTGACGAGCAGCACGGTGTAGCCGCGTGCGACGAACTCCCAGTTGTACATCTCGACGTCGCGCAGCGCGACCAGCCAGGCGCTGTGGGGGCCGCCGTGGATGTCGAGCACGAGCGGCGTCGGGCCCTCGACGGCGGGGTCGCGCAGCACGACGGCATGGACCTCGGTGCCGTCGGGCGCGATGAACCAGCGCTCCTGCGGCGGTGCCAGGCGCGCGAGCAGCGCCGGGTCGTTGAGCGCGGTCAGCCGGCGCGGCGCGCTCCCGTCGGCGCTCGCGACGACGACGTCGCCCGGGTCGCAGGCGCCAGCGACGATCGTCACGAGCCGCGTCGGGCCAGCGCTGACGCCGCGCACGCCGTCGCTCTCCCCGCCGGGCAGCGCCTCGGCGGGGCCGCCGTCGAGCGGCGCGCGGAAGAGCCGCACGCGCGCGCGGTCGGGCGCTGCGAACAGCGCGAAGCGGCCGTCGGCGCTCACGCACGGCAACGCGCCGATGTCATAGCCGCCGGACAGCTCGACGCCGCGATCGAGCTCGGACGCCAGCTCGCGCGGCGTGCCGCCGTCGAGCGGCACGAGGAACAGGCGCGCCTCGCCGAGCTTGCGCGCGTCGGGCTTGCCCGTCAGCAGCAGCGCGTCGCCGGCGGGCGTCCAGGCGACCGCGTAGCACTCGCCGCCCTCCGGGCTGACGCGCTCCAGCGCGCCGCTCGCGGGCTCGAGCACGTAGGCGTAGGACACGTCGCGCTGGTGGTAGCCGGCGGCGAACGCGATCCGGGTGCCGTCGGGGGACCAGCAGGGCGAGCTGACGACGACCTCGAGCTGCGTGAGCTGGCGCGGCTCGCCACCGCCGGCCGCGACGACGAACAGCTGCGGCGGATCGAACGGCAGCGGGCTGCCGTTCATGCGGAAGCCGCCCTCGCGGAAGACGAGCGGCGCGAGCGGGTCGCGCTCGACCGGTGCGGCGCCGACGAACGCGATCGTGCGCCCGTCGGGGCTCGGCGCGAGGTCGCCGACGCCGTCGGCCGCGCACACGCGCTGCGGCGCGGCGTCGCCGAGCGTCCAGCGGAAGATCCCAGCCGGCTCCTCGCCGTCGGCGTCGCGGACGAAGACGAGCGTGCGCGCGTCGGGCAGCCAGCGCGGGAGCTTGCCGGGCAGGACGGCGCCGGCGGCGGCGTCCGCGCCCGTCTCGGCGTCGATCACGCGCAGCGTCCGTTGGAAGCCGTTGCGCTCGCGGTCTGGCCGCGCCTCGACGTAGGCGACGAGGCGCTCGTCGGGCGCGAGCCGGGCGTCGTGCGCGACCGTCAGCGCGAAGAAGAGGTCCTCGAGCGCGAGCTCGACGTCGGCGTAGTCGGTCATCGGTCGGTTCCTCCCGTCTTCAGGTGTGGTGAGCGCCGACGTGGAGCAGCGTCGGGCGGTCGCGCTCGAACGCGGCGCGCAGCAGTCCGGGCAGCTCGGCCACGTCGCCGACGCGCTCGGCGTGCAGCCCGAAGGCGCTTGCGAGCGCGGAGACGTCGTAGCCGGGCAGGTCGACCGCGAGCGGCGGGATCCCCTCCTCGAGCATCTCGCGCTTGATCTCGCCGTAGGAGCGGTTGTCGTGCACGACGATCGGGAGCGCCAGGCCCTCCGCTGCGGCCGTGTGCAGCTCGGCGACGGTGAACAGCAGCCCGCCGTCGCCGATCAGCGCGGCGACGTTCGCCTCCGGGCGCCCGAGCTTCGCGCCGATCGCGGCCGGCAGCGAGTAGCCGAGCGTCGCGTAGCCGGTCGGATAGAGGAAGCGCCGGCTGCTCGTCAGCGGCAGGTAGTGCGCGGCGCCGTAGTAGCAGGCCATCGCCGAGTCGCAGGCGAGCACGCCGTCGGAGCCGAGCCCGTCCGCGAGCGCGTCGATCAGCGGCCGGTAGGCGGCCCCGTCGCGGTCGGCGTCCGCCGCGAGCGCGCGGCGGACGTCGGCCAGCAGGTCGCTCGGCGCGCGGCGATCGCCCGCCGGCAGGCCGTCGAGCAGGGCCTGCAGCACGAGCCGCGCGTCGCCCGCGATCCCGACCTCTGCGAGCGCGTTCTTGTGCAGCTGGGCGGGGTCGACGTCGACCCGCACGAGCCGCCCGCGCAGCGCCAGCGGCGGGCGGCGCCAGAGGTCCGACTCGGCCAGCTCGGTGCCGACCGCGAGCACCACGTCGCAGCTCGCGAGGAGCTCCTGCGCGCTGGCGAGGCGGATGCACGCGCCGAGCGCGAGCGGATCGAGCTCGGAGACGGTCCCCTTGCCGTTGATCGTCGTGATCGTCGGCGCGCCGAGGCGGCGCGCGAGCGCAGTCGCCTCCACGCCGGCGTCGACGGCGCCGCCGCCGAGGATCAGCGCGGGACGCTCGGCGCCGCGCAGCAGCGCGAGCGCGCGCTCGACCGCCTCGCCGGCCGGCGCGAGCGGCGCGGGCGCGAGCGGCACGTCGGCCGGCAGCACCGCCGCCGGCGCGTCGAACGCCTCCAGCGGCACGTCCCAGTGGATCGGCCGGCGGCGGCCGACAGCGTACTCGAGCAGCGCGCGGTCGACGGCCGCGACCGCCTCGTGCGGGCTGCCGATCCGCTCGCTGCGCGCGGCGATCGAGGCGAGCGCGCCGTGCTGGTCACGCGTCTCGTGCAGGAAGCCGGTGTCGCGCCCCTCGACGTCGCTGGCCATGCTCGGCGAGAGCGCGAGTAGCGGCACCGAGTCGGCGTAGGCGACCGCGATCGCGGTCGCGGCGTTGAGGATCCCCGGCCCGCTCGTCGTCAGGCACAGCGCCGGGCGCCCCGTGACGCGCGCGTAGCCGTCGGCGGCGTAGCCGCCGCCCTGCTCGTGGCGCGGGGCGACGTGCCGCAGCGGCGCGCTCGCCAGCTCGCGGTAGAGCGGCAGGTTGTGCGTGCCGGGGATGCCGAAGACGTGCTCGACGCCGTGCGCGGCCAAGCGGTGCAGCAGCGCACCGGCGGTCGTGCGCGGGGTCGCGTCGCTCACGCCGCGCCGGCTCGTCCGCTCGCGACGGCCGCGAGCGCGAGCAGCTCGAACATCACGTTCGCCGCCGCGATGCCCGTCGTCGCGCCCGGCGTGTCGTAGGGGGCGGAGACCTCGACGAGGTCGAAGCCGCGGAAGCGCATGCCCGCGAGGCTGCGCAGGTACCCCTGCGCCTCGCGCATCGTCAGTCCGCCCGCCTCGGGCGTGCCCGTGCCCGGCGCGAACGCCGGGTCGAGCACGTCGATGTCGAACGACAGGACGGCGGGCGCGTCGCCGACGCGCTCGCGCACACGCGCGCCGTACTCGGCCGGCGAGAGCGCGACCAGCTCCTCGTGCGGGATCACCTGGAAGCCGAGCTCCGCCGGCTCCCCGAGGTCCTCGCGCCCGTAGAGCGACCCGCGCATGCCCGCGAGCAGCGAGCGCTCCGGCAGCACGAGCCCCTCCTCGACCGCGCGGCGGAAGGGCGTGCCGTGGAAGATCGGCTCGCCGTAGAAGCGGTCCCACACGTCCGCGTGGGCGTCGAGCAGCACGAGCGCGACCGGCCCGTGGACGGCCGCGTGCGCGCGCAGCTCACCGAGCGCGATCGTGTGGTCGCCGCCGACGACGACCGGCACGACGCCGGCCTCGAGCACCGGGCGCAGCGCGTCGGCGATCTGCTGCGTCGTGCGCGCGGCGTTGCCCGGCGTGATCGCGACGTCGCCGGCGTCGACGCACGAGAGCGTCTCGAACACGTTCACGTCGAGGATCGGGTGGTAGGGCCGCAGCAGCGTCGAGTGCGCCCGCACGTGCTCGGGGCCGAAGCGCGGACCGGGCCGGTAGCTCGTGCCCGTGTCGAACGGGACGCCGAGGATCGCCAGGTCGACGCCCTCCAGCGTCGTCACGTGCGGCAGCCGCGCGAACGTGCGCATGCCGGTGTAGCGCGGCGCGAGCAGCGGATCCGACGGCCCGTAGCGGGGCCCGCCGCCCTCCTGCCGGTCCTGCGGGGCGGGATTGTCCTGTGAGCTCATGGCGCGGACGGTACGTCACCGCGCCGCACATCGGGTTGTCGTATCGACCAACCCGGCGACGCGCGCTTGCGTCGAACGCAGCATCACACGTGCGGCAGGATCCGCTGCAGCACGGTGAGCGCGCGCTCGCGATGCGCGTCGAGCTCGCCGACGAGGCGCTCCGCGTCGCGCGCCCGCGCGGCGCGCAGGATGCGGCGGTGCGCCGCGACCGCCGCGCGGCGCTCGCGCGGCGCGTTGTAGTACAGCGCGCGGTAGGCCTCGGTCGAGTCCCACAGCAGCCGGATCAGGCGCAGGCAGTGCGGCTGCTCCGGCACGTCGAAGAGGACGAAGTGGAAGCGCCGGTTCTCCGCCAGCTCGCGCGCGACGTCGGCCGCCTCCGCGGCCGCCTCGCAGGCCCGCGCGGCGTCGGCCATGCGCGCGAGCGCGGCGTCATCCAAGCGCGGCAGGGCATGGCGCACGGCGCGCTCCTCCAGCAGCGCCCGCAGCGCGTAGATCTCGACGAGGTCCGCGGCGCGCAGCGCGGTCACGGAGTAGCCGCGGCGCGGGCGGTAGGTGACCTGCCCCTCGCCGGCGAGCACCTGCAGCGCCTCGCGCACCGGCACGAGGCTCACGCCGATGCGCGCGGCGATCTCGTCCTGCGGGATGCGCTGGCCGGGCACCAGCTCGCCCGCGACGATCGCGGCGCGCAGCCACTCGACCGCGTGCTGCTGCGTCGTCGCGTGGCCCGGCGCGGCGCGTGCGCTCACCGGAACGCCTGGATCCCGGTCAGCGCGCCTCCGATGACGAGCGCGTGGACGTCCGCGGTGCCCTCATAGGTGACGACCGACTCGAGGTTGCTCATGTGACGCATCGGCGGGTACTCGAGGCTGATGCCGTTGGCGCCGAGCATCTGGCGCGCGGTCCGCGCGACCTCGAGCGCGGCGTTGACGTTGCCGAGCTTGCCCATCGAGACGTGCTCGGGACACAGCGTCCCGGCGTCCTTCATCCGCCCGAGGTGGAACGCGACGAGCGACGCGCGGTTGACCTCCAGCGCCATCAGCGCGAGCTTCTGCTGCTGGATCTGGGTGGCGGCGATCGGACGCCCGAACGCGATCCGCTCCTGCGCGTAGTCGAGCGCCGACTCCAGGCACGCGCGCGCCGCGCCCGCCGCGCCCCACACGATCCCGTAGCGCGCCTCGTTCAGGCAGGAGAGCGGCCCCCGCAGCGAGGTCGCCTCCGGCAGCAGCGCCTCCGCCGGCAGCCGCACGTCGTCGAGCACGAGCTCCGAGGTCACCGACGCCCGCAGCGAGAGCTTCTTGTGGATCTCCGGCGCGCTGAAGCCGGGCGTCCCACGCGGGACGAGGAAGCCGCGGACGCCGTCGTCCGTACGTGCCCACACGACCGCGACCTCCGCGATCGAGCCGTTCGTGATCCACATCTTCGCGCCGTTCAGGATCCAGTCCGAGCCGTCGCGCCGCGCGCGCGTGCGCATCGCGCCGGGATCGGAGCCGGCGTCGGGCTCGGTCAGCCCGAAGCAGCCGATCGCCTCCCCGGCCGCCATCCGCGGCAGCCACTCCTGCTTCTGCGCCTCCGAGCCCCAGCGCCAGATCGCGTACATCGCGAGCGAGCCCTGCACCGAGACGAGGCTGCGCACGCCGCTGTCGCCGGCCTCCAGCTCCATGCACGCGAGCCCGTACGCCGTCGCGCTCGCGCCCGCGCAGCCGTAGCCCTCCAGGTGCATCCCGAGCAGGCCGAGCTTCCCCAGCTCGGGCGCGAGCTCGCGCGGGATCCGCCCCTCCTCGAACCAGTCGCCGACGTCCGGCAGCACGCGCTCGACGACGAAGCGCCGCACCGTGTCGCGGATCAGGCGCTCCTCGTCGCTCAGCAGGTCGTCGAGCGCCAGGAAGTCCCGCGGGCGCACGCGCGGGGTCGTGTCGGTGCCGGTCACAACGCGTCCCTTCGATTCGAGAATCTAATCTCTAGGATCAAACCACATGGACGACGCGCTCGACGATCTCACGGTGCTCGACTTCTCCCGCGTCCTCGCCGGGCCGCTGGCGACGATGCTGCTCGCCGACTTCGGCGCGACGGTCGTCAAGGTCGAGCGCGGCGGGCCGGGCGCGAGCGGCGACGACACGCGCGCCTGGGGTCCGCCGTACGACGAGCACGGGACCGCGACCTACTTCCTCTCCGTCAACCGCAACAAGCGCAGCGTCGCGCTCGACCTGCGCGACCCGCGCGACGCGCAGCGCGCGCAGGCGCTCGCGCGCACGGCCGACGTCGTCGTCGAGAACTTCCGCCCCGGCGTGATGGAGCGGCTGGGGCTCGGCTGGGAGGAGCTGCGGCGCGAGCGCCCGTCGCTCGTGTACTGCTCGATCACCGGCTTCGGCACCGGCGAGGGCGCGGCGCTGCCCGGCTACGACCTGCTCGTGCAGGCGCTCGGCGGGCTGATGAGCGTCACCGGCGCGTCCGACGGCGGCCCGCAGAAGGTCGGCGTCGCGCTCGTCGACGTCGTCGCCGGCCTGTTCGCGACGGTCGGCGTCCTCACGGCGCTGCGCCATCGCGCGCGCACCGGCGAGGGCCAGCGCGTCGAGGTCGACCTGCTCTCCTCGCTGCTCGCGGCGCTCGTCAACCAGGCGGCGGCGTACACCGCCGGCGGCGTCGTGGCCGAGCGCATGGGCAACGCGCACCCGAGCGTCGCACCCTACGAGTCGCTTGCCGCGCAGGACGGCGAGCTCGTGCTGGCCGTCGGCACCGACCGCCAGTTCGCCCTGCTCTGCGACGCGCTCGAGCTCCCGGAGCTGGCCGCACAGCCTGACTTCGCCACGAACGCGCAGCGCGTCGCCAACCGCGCACGGCTGCGCGCGCTGCTCGAGCAGCGCCTCGCGCTGCGCCCGGCCGCCGCATGGGCGGAGCTGCTCGCCGAGGTCGGCGTGCCGGCGGGCTGCGTCAACGACGTCGCGCAGGCGTTCGACCTCGCCGAGCGGCTCGGCCTGCAGCCGATCGTCGAGCTGCCGGGCGAGGACGGGACCTCGACCCGCCTGCCGCGCAACCCGATCCGCCTCTCGGCCACGCCGGCCCGCTACCGCAGCGCCCCGCCGCGGCAGCCCGCGCCGCCCGCCTGAGCGGCGCGCCGAGGGCGATCAGAGCGCGAGCGTGCGCCCGACGCCGCGCTCGGCGGCCGCCCGCGCGACGAGGTTCGCCATCGCCGCGTCCTGCACGCCGATGCCGACGAGGTCGAGGATCGTGATCTGGTCCGCGTCGGTGCGGCCCGCCGCCCTGCCCGCCGCGACGTCGCCGATCGCGACGACGTCGGCGAGCGCGATCGCCCCGGCGGCGACCGCGTGATGGACCTCGCCGTGCAGGTTGGCGCTCGCCGGATGGTCGGCGACGACGACGTCGGCGCGCGCCAGCGCGGCGACGTCGAGCTCCTGCTTGTCAGCGAGGTCGGATCCGAGCGCGGTCACATGCACGCCCGGACGCAGCCACTCGGCGCGGATGATCGGCGCGCGGGCCGTCGTCGAGGTCACGATCAGGTCGGCGCGCTGGACCGCGGAGGCGAGGTCGTCGGCGCGCTCGACGTGCAGGCCGAAGCGCTCGGCGGCCTCCGCGGCGAACGCCTCCGCGCTCGCCGGCGTGCGGCTGTGGACGCGCACGCGCGCAGGCTGGCGCACGCCGAGCAGCGCCTCGAGCTGGAAGCGCGCCTGACCGCCGGCGCCGACGAACAGCAGCTCCTCGATCTGCGGGCGCGCGAGCAGCTCGGCGCCGAGCGCTCCGGCCGCGCCGGTGCGCAGCTCGCTGAGGTAGCCGTTGTCGAACAGCAGCGTCTCGAGCTGGCCGGTCGCGGCCGAGAAGACGAGCGAGAGGCCGCCGGCGACCGGCAGGCCGAGCGCGGGGTTGCGATGGAAGCCCGTGGAGGCCTTCAGCGACCACGTCGGGCTGCCGTGCAGGAACGCGCCCTTGATGTGGGCGTCCCCGTCGTGGTCGGGGAAGTCGAAGTCGAGGATCGCCGGCAGCGACACCGTCCCCGCGGCGAGGCGCACGAAGGCGTCGCGCACAGCGGCGAGCGCCTCCGCGGGGCTCACGAGCTCGCGCACCTCCCGCTCGCCGACGACGCGAACGCAGCGGTCGCCCTCCGGCGCTTCGCTCACGCGGCGGCCTGCCCCGCGCCCTTGATCGCGACCGCGTCGATCTCGACGAGGATGCCGCCCAGCTCGCTCGCGACCGTCGTGCGCGCGGGACACACGTCGGCGAAGAACTCGCTGTAGACGGCGTCGTAGTCGTCGAACAGGTCGAACGAGTCGATGTGCGCGCCGACGCGCACGACGTCGGTGAGCCCCATGCCGGCCGCGCGCAGGATCGCCTCGAGGTTGCGCAGCGTCTGACGCGTCTGCTCGGCGATCGTCTCGCCGACCGGCACGCCGGTCTGCGGGTGGTACGGCCCCTGGCCCGCGACGTACACCGTGCCCTCGACGACGACCGCCTGCGAGTAGGCGCCCTGCGGGCGCGGGGCGTCGTGGGTGTCGATGATCCGCTTCACGCGATCGCCTCCACGGCGGCGCGGATGCGCTCGCCGACGAGCACGTCGTGGTGCTCGCGGATCGTCTCGACGGCGAACACGAGCTGCTCGCCCTCGCGCACGCAGAGGATGCTCGGCTCGCCGTCGGCGAGCGTCCGCTCGATCTGAGCGGCCGCGCCCGCGCGCTCCGGCTCGACGACGAGCGCGTTCGGCGCCGCTTCGACGAGCCGCTCGTCGAGCGTGAACTGGCGCGCGAGCGTGCCGACGCCGGGCACGTCGGCGAGCGCCTCCCGCAGCGCCGCGACGCGCTGCGCATAGCTCGCCCAGCGCGCCTCGTGATCCATCGCGAGCCACTCCTCGAGCGCGAGCAGCGTGCCGACGATCGTCGTGCGGTCGAGCTTGAAGGGCCGGCCGAAGGTGAGCCGCGGCCCGGACTCGTAGCGCGTGAAGTCGAGCTCGACGATCGCCGCGACGAGGTCCGCGCGGCCGGCGACGAAGCCGCCCCCGTTCGGCCCCCAGAAGTACTTCGCGCTGAAGCAGACGAGGTCGGCGCCCGCCTGCGTGAAGCTCGGGAGCAGCTCGAGCGGATAGCTGAGGTACGCCGCGTCCACGATCACAGGGACGCGATGGCGCCGAGCGATCTCGGAGACCGTGCGCAACGGGACGGTGCCGTGGGCGCCGTCGAGGTGCGCCGGCAGCAGGATCCCCGCGGTGTGCGGGCCGATCGCCGCCTCGAGCTGGTCGGCGGTCGTCTGCTCCGCGTCGCCCGCCTCGACGATCGAGGCGCCGGACAGCAGCGCGCAGCGCCCGTACTTGTAGCGGTGCCCGCGCTGCATCAGCAGGTCGCGGCGCGGCGCGGTGCCATGCGGGAGCTGCTCGTTGAGCTCGCCGTCGCGGCCGGCGATGCAGGCTGCGGCAGACAGCGCGATCGCGGCGGAGGCGCCGGGGACGACGCGCGCCGCCTCGGCGCCGACGAGCTCCGCGATGCGCCGGCCGGTGGCGTCGAGCAGCGCGGGGATCGACGCCCACGACGCGTTGACCTCGGTCAGCGCCTCCCACACGCTCTCGGACAGGCACGAGCCGCCGAGGTCCGTGTAGATGCCGCAGGCGTTGATGACCGGTGCGACGCCGAGTCGCTCGTAGGGCTCGGTCCGAAGATGGGTGTGCGTGCTCACGAGCTGCGCGTCCTTCCTCCCGCCGGCGCGGCTGCGGCGACGGGCGTCGATCGGGAGTGGGTTGGTGCGGCGGTCACCGGCGTCAACCGCGCGCGAGCTCGGCCGGCGCGATCAGGCGCAGCTGCGCCTCGAGCGCGAAGCGCTCCAGCGGCTGGTCGAGGTCGACCCCGGCCAGCTCCATCAGGCGTCTGATGCGGTAGCGCAGCGTGTTCGGGTGGATGTTGAGCTGCTCGGCGGCGAGCGCGCTGTTGCCGGGCGAGTCGAGGTACACGGTCAGCGTCGCGACGTAGTCGGTGCCGTTGAGGCGGTCGTGCTCGTAGAGCTGCGCGAGCGGCTTGGCGAGCGGGCGCGGATGCGCGGCGATGTACTCGGCCAGCTCGAGCAGGAAGCATTCGCCACGCGCCTCCTCGAGGTCGACGGCGAGCCGCTGCTCGTCGTCGTCGGCGCCGACACGCAGCGCCCGTTCGGCGCCGAGGCGCGACTCGGGGATCTCCGCGAGCGTCGCGACAGTCGTCCCGATGCCCGCGTGGAGGTGGAGCTTGAGCGCCTGGCGCGTGCTCGCGACACTGTCGCGCACGACGAGCGTGAGCGCCTCGCGCGGATGGTCTCCGTCATCGACGACGAGCGCGTACACGCGCGCGCCGTCACCGACCACGAGCGCCTCGCGCCGGTAGGAACGGAAGTACATCGCGATGAAGTCGACGGTGCGCGTCTCCAGCAGCGCCGCCTCGTCGCGGTCGGCGCAGGCGAGGTCGTAGGCGACCACGGTGTACTGCGCCGGGCTGCGCAGCTCGAGCTCGGCCGCGAGCGCGTCTGCCGGCCCGCGCGCGTGCAGCAGCGAGCGCAGCAGCTCGCCGCGCATGCGTCGTTCGAGATCGGTCACGACGCGGCGGCGCAGCAGCAGCGGCGCGGCGAGGCGAGCCGCCTCGCGCAGCGCGGCGTCGGCGTGCTCGCTCAGCCCCTCGCCGGCCTCGGCGACGCACACGTAGCCGAGCACGAGGCCGCCGGCGCGGATCGCGATCACGCGCCGTGGGCGCATCTCGGCGCAGACGAACGGGACGACGTCCTCCGTCGCGCCGACGCGCGCGACGATGCCGTCGGCACGCAGCTGCTTGGCGACCCGCTCGGGGGTGCGGCGGCCGAGGATGCTCGCGGCGCGCTCGTCGTCGACCTCGGCGTCGCCGTCGCAGCGCGAGAACGCGAGCACGCGCAGCTGCGCGTCCTCGATCGTCACCGGGCCGCCCGCCAGCGCTGCCGTCGCGTCGGCGAGCGCCGACAGGTCGTCGCTGCCGGCGCCGAGCGCGTCGGCGCCGCCGAGATCCTGCGGCGGACGGATCGTCGCCGCGGTGACGAGCGCGTGCAGCGAGCCCCAGTCGATGCCCGTCGCGGCGACGAGCACCGCGACCCCGAGCCGCTCGGCGTCGGCGAGCACCTCGTGCGCAACGCCGCGCGGGCCGCGCAGCACGATCCCGGCGCCGCGCGCCGCGGCGACCGCCTCGACCGCACGCAGCGTCTCGCGCGAGCTGCCGTCGAGCCCGACCCCGAGCAGCAGCTCGTCGCGACGCAGCTGCCGCTCGTCGAGCGGGTCGAACAGCCGCGCCCCGCCGACGGCGACGTCGACGCCGCGCGGAGCGATCACCACGCGCAGCAGGTCCGCCCCGATCGTGCCGTAGAGCGCCTCGAGCGTCGCCGACCATCCCTGGCCGGTCGGGCGCAGCGGGATCGGCGAGCCGGCGCCGGGGGCGTGGCTGGGAGCCGACCGTCGGATGACACTGTGGGCAGTCATGGGTCCCTCCTCCTGCTCGGGCGGGCTTCGCTCAGCGCTCGCTGAGGTACGCCGTGGCCTCGATCTCGAGCGACCCGCCGAGCAGCAGGGCGCTCACGCCGACCGCGGTGCTCGCCGGTGGTGCACCGTCGAAGGTCTCGGCACGGACTTGCGCAAAGATCGGGTACTGCTCGAGGTTTGTCAGGTAGGCGCGCATGCGCAGCACGTCGCCGAAGGAGGCGCCGGCGCGCGCGAGCGAGCGCCGGACGTGCTCGAAGCACAGCTCCGCCTCGCGCCGGAAGTCGGCCGGCACCTTGCCGTCCTCGTCGAATCCGATCTGCCCGGAGACCGCGATCCAGCGTCCGGGGCCGCTCACGACCGCGGGGTCGCTGAACGGCGCTCCCGGGGCCAGATGCCGTTCGATCGCGTTCGTGTCACTCATCGCTGCACGACCTCCTGTTGGGTTTCGCCAAGCCGCTTCAGCTCGTCGGCACATGTCGCCAGCGCCGCGCCCAGCCGCTCGCCCGCCTCCGCGATCACGGCGGCGTCGACGGCCGTGCTCACGCAGCAGACGCCGTCCCAGGGCACGAGGAACACGCCCGCGTTGACGGCCGCGAGGTGGAACTCCGCGCGGGCGCGGGCCTGCAGCGGCCCGTCGTCGAGCTTGGGCTCGTCGGTGAAGAAGTGGAAGCCGACCATCGAGCCGACGCACGAGACGGTCAGCGGCACGCCGCTCGCCGTGGCCGCCTCGGTCACCGCGCGCTCGAGCGTCTGCGCGTTCGCGTTCATCTGCTCGGTCGCCTCGGCGGTGAGGTGCCGCAGCGTCGCCACGCCGGTGGCGGTCGCAAGCCGGCTGCCGTTGTAGGAGCCCGAGTGGTAGAGGTGGTCGGGGCGCGTCGGGTCGAGGTGGTCGAGCACGGCGCGCTTGCCGGCGACGACGCCGAGCGGCAGTCCCCCGCCGATGAACTTGCCGAGCATCGTCAGGTCCGGGTCGACTCCGATGCGCGACTGCAGCCCGCCGAGCGCGGTGCGGTAGGTGATGCACTCGTCGAGGATCAGCAGCGCGCCGACGCGATCCGCGGCGGCGCGCAGGCGCGGCAGGAAGTCGGGCGGCGGGAGCACGGCCCCGGTCACCGACGCCGGCTCGATCACGATCGCGGCGACGCGCTCGCCCTCCTCGGCGATCACGCGCTCGAAGTCGGCGGCGTCGCCGTAGCGCGCCAGCCGCACCCGCCCCGGCAGCTCGCCGTTGTGGTGCAGGCCGGCCTCGAGGTCGTCGAAGCCGCCGTGGTAGCCCCAGATCGCCTTGACGAGCAGCGTGCGGCCGGTGGCGCGGCGCGCGACCTTGGTGGCGAGCATGCCGGCCTCCGTGCCGGAGGCGACGAAGCGGACCTCCTCGGCGCTCGCGATGCGCTCGCAGAGGATCTCGGCGAGCTCGACCTGCTGCTCGCTCGGCCCGCCCCACGCGGTCCCCTGCCCGGCGGCGCGGGTGAGCGCCTCGACCACCGGCGGGAACGCCTGGCCGTGGATGATCGCCATGCCGTTGCAGTTGAGGTCGATGTAGCGGTTGTCGTCGCCGTCCCAGACATAGGGGCCGCTGCCGCGCACGAGCGCGAGGGGGTAGGGGTCGAAGTGCGCGCAGGTGCGCGTGTTGCCGCCGGGCATCGCGTGCCGCGCGCGCTCGGACAGGGCGCGTGAGAAGGGTGTCCTGCGTTCGTAGTCGGCGATCAGAGTGCTCATTGGGCCGAGCGTAACGTCGGTTTGTAGGATTGTCAACAATTATTTTTTGGACACCCGCCGCTCGGCTCGGTAGGCTGGTCGCAATGAGCGACGTGGCCCCAGGACTGCCGCGCATCACGCGCCAATCGGTCGCGGACGCCGCCTATGAGACGGTGCGCAGCGCGGTGGTCAGCGGCGTCTTCGCGCCCGGCGAGCAGCTCATCGAGACGCGGGTCGCCGAGCAACTCGGCGTCAGCCGCGGCACGGCCCGCGAGGCGCTGCGGCGCCTGCGCGACGAGGGCCTCGCGATCGGCGCGCCGAACCGCGGGATCTTCGTGCGCGAGCTCACGCTCGACGACGTGATCGACCTCTACAACGTCCGCGTCGGGATCGAGGGCGTCGCGATCCGCATCTGCGCGCGCCTGCGGCGCCCGACCGCGACGTTGCGCGAGCTGATCGAGGAGATGCGCGCGTGCGCGAGCCGCGGCGACCTGTTCAGCGTCAGCGACCGCGAGTTCGCCTTCCACGAGGAGCTCTGCGCGCTGTCCGGCAACGCGCACCTCGCAGCGACGTTCCACTCGATCTCCGGGCTCGCGCGACTCGCGTTCGTCGGCGAGTACGCCGCCTACGGCGACGTGACGACGATCGCCGCCGAGCACGAGCCGCTCATCGCGGCGATCGAGTCCGGCGACGAGGAGCACGCCGTGCAGACGCTGATCGCGCACATGGACATCGCGTTCACGCTGCGCCAGGCGCAGGCCGGCTTCAAGTGGCCCGAGAGCGCGACGGTCGGCGAGGAGCTCGTCGCGGTCGCCGGCGTCGCGACGCACCGCGCCGCAGCACCCGAACCCGCCTCAGGCGCGGATCAGGCGCGCAGCCGCGGGATCGCGTCGAGCAGCTGACGCGTGTAGGCGTCGCGCGGCGACTCGAAGACCTCGCGCACCGGGCCGGTCTCGACGATCCTGCCGCCGCACATCACGGCGACGCGCTCGCTCAGCTGGCGCACGACGCCGAGGTCGTGCGAGATGAAGACGTAGGTGAGCCCGTGCGCGCGCTGGATCTCCTGCAGCAGGTTGACGATCTGCGCCTGGATCGAGACGTCGAGCGCGGAGACGGGCTCGTCGAGCACGACGAGCTTGGGGCGCAGCGCGAGCGCGCGCGCGATGCCGACGCGCTGGCGCTGGCCGCCGGAGAGCTCGTGCGGATAGCTCGTGCGCAGCGCCCGCGCGAGGCCGACGTCGTCGAGCAGCTCGAGCAGCCGCTGCTCGACGTCGGCGCGCGGCCAGCCGTGGTAGCGCAGCGGCGCCCCGATCAGCGCCTCGACGGGCTTGCGCGGGTTCAGCGAGCCGTAGGGGTTCTGGAAGATCATCTGGAGGCTGCCGCGCAGCGGCCGCAGCCGGCGGCCGGAGAGCGTCGAGATGTCGTCCCCGTCGAAGCGGATCGTCCCCGACGTGGGCGCGAGCAGGCGCAGGATGCAGCGCCCGAGCGTCGACTTGCCGCAACCGGACTCGCCGACGAGCCCGAGCGTCTCCCCCGCCCGCACCTCGAGCGAGACGCCGTCGACGGCGCGCAGGCGCTGGCCGGAGCTGCCGCCGAACGGGCCACCGCCGACGCGGAACTCCTTCACGACGTCGGTGAGCGCGAGCAGCGGCTCGCCCACTGGCGCGCTCACGATGCGGCTCCCGCGTCGAGCGGCGCCGCCTGCCGCGCAGCCGCCTTGGCGGCGGGCTCGAGGTGGCAGCGATCGCGATGGTCGGCGGCGACGCGCCCCAGCAGCTCGGGCCGCTCCGTGCAGGCTTCGAACGCGTGCGCGCAGCGGATCCGGAAGGGACAGCCGCTCGGCCGCGCGGCGACCGTCGGCGGCTGGCCCGGGATCGCATGCAGCGGCTTCGGCGGCCAGCCCTCCAGCAGCGGGATCGAGCCGAGCAGCCCCCACGTGTAGGGATGCTGAGGATTCGCGAAGACCGCCGCGCTCGCGCCCTGCTCGACGACGTCGCCGGCATACATGACGGCGATCTGGCTCGCCATCTCAGAGATCACGCCGAGGTCGTGCGAGATCAGCACGACGGCCGCGCCGAGCTGGTCGGCGAGCTCGCGCAGCAGCGCCAGGATCTCCGCCTGGATCGTCACGTCGAGCGCGGTCGTCGGCTCGTCGGCGAGCAGCAGCGCCGGCTCGCACGAGAGCGCCGCCGCGATCATCACGCGCTGGCGCATGCCGCCGGAGAGCTCGTGCGGGTAGCTGCGCGCGCGGCTCGCGGCGTTCGGGATGCCGACGCGCTCCAGCAGCTCGACCGCACGCGTGGCGGCCGCGCCGCGGTCCAGCCCGCGGTGCGCGCGCAGCTGCTCGGCGACCTGGTCGCCGACGCGCTGGACCGGGTTCAGCGAGCTCATCGGGTCCTGGAAGACCACCGCGATCTCGGCGCCCCGCAGCTTGCGCAGCTCGGGCTCGGACAGCGTCAGCAGGTCGCGGCCGCGGAAGCGCACCGCTCCGCGCACGCGCACGCGCGGCGGCAGCAGCCCGAGCAGCGCGAGCAGCGTCATCGTCTTGCCCGAGCCGGACTCGCCGACGATCCCGAGCACCTCCCCGTCGGCGACGGTGAAGGAGACGCCGCGCACGATCGGCAGCGCCGTGCCGTCGGCGCCGCGCACCTCGATCGTCAGGTCCTCGACCTCGAGCAGGGGCGGGGCGGTCGCGCTCATGTGGCGGGATCGAAGCCCGAGCTGCGCGTACGCGGGTCGAGCCAGGCGTAGAGGATGTCCACGGCGGTGTTCGCGAGCACGACGAAGATGGCGCCGTAGATCACGGTCGCCATGATCACCGGCAGGTCGAGGTCCTGGAAGGCGTGGAACGTCAGCGCGCCGATCCCCGGCAGTCCGAAGACGACCTCGGTCACGAGCGCGCCGCCGGCGACGAGGCCGGCGAAGTCGAGCCCGAAGATGCTCACGAGCGTCAGCAGCGAGTTGCGCAGCGTGTGCGCGACGAGGATCCGCCGCGGCGAGAGGCCCTTCGCGCGCGCGGTGCGCACGAAGTCCGCCTCGGAGACCTCCTGCAGCTTCGAGCGCAGCACGCGGCTGTAGATCCCGACGTAGGCGACGGAGAGCGTGATCCACGGCACGACGAGGTGCGAGAACCAGCCCCACGGGCTCTGCGCGAAGGGCACATAGCCCAGCGGCGGGATCCAGCTGAAGAGGAAGAAGCCGTGCAGCCGGTCCTGCGTGATCAGGTTGAGCAGGTCGCCGAGCAGGAAGGTCGGGATCGAGATCGCGATCAGCCCGGCGCCCATCAGGAGCGGGTCCAGCAGGCGCCGGCCGGACGCCGCGAGCACGCCGATCAGCACCCCGGCGACCAGCCACAGCAGCGTCGCGCCGAGCACGAGCGAGAACGTCACCGGCGCCGCGTCGACGAGCTGCGGCAGCACCTTGACACGGCCCTGCGAGTAGGACGTGAGATCGCGGTCGATCACGAGGTGCTTCATCATCAGCGCGTAGCGCACCGGCAGCGAGCGGTCGAGCCCGAAGTCGTGCTTGATCGTCGCGACCGCCGCCGGCGTCGCGCCGCGGCCGGCGAGCTGGTGGGCCGGGTCGACGCCCGGCGCGGCGAAGAAGATCAGGAACGTCAGGATCGTGATCGCCACCACGACGGCGAGCGTCCAGGCGAGCCGGCCGACGATGAAGCGCGTCATCGCGGCAGCTCCTCGCGCTGGCCGGGCTTGAGCGCGTCGCGCACGCCGTCGCCGACGAGGTAGAGCGCCATCAGCGTCAGCACGATCATCACGCCGGGCAGGATCGAGACGAGCGGGCGCGTGTAGAGCAGGTCCTGCCCGTCGCTGACGAGCGACCCCCAGCTCGCCTGCGGCGGCTGGACGCCGATCGAGAGATAGGAGAGCGTCGACTCGTAGATGATGTTGCTCGCGACGATGAACGGCGCGAGCACGAGCACGACGTCCAGCACGTTGGGCAGCAGCTCGCCGACGATCAGCCGCCACGTCGAGGCGCCGCTCGCCGTCGCCGCCTCGACGAACTCGCTGCTGCGCACCGCCATCGCCTCCGCGCGCACCGGTCGCGCGACGTAGGGGATGCTGACGAGCGCGATGATCAGCGTCGGCAGCAGGATGCTGCTCGAGTCGATCGTGAGCGGACCGAGCGGGATCCCGTGCGCGAGCGTCGCGGAGGCGAGCGCGATCGCGAGCAGGTAGACGGGGAACGCCCACACGAGGTCGAGCACGCGCGCGAGGATCGCGTCGAACCAGCCGCGGAAGAAGCCCATCGCGAGCCCGAGCGCAAGCGCTATCAGGCACGTGATCCCCGCCGCCAGGAAGCCGATCGTGAGCGAGATGCGCCCGCCGTACAGCACGCGCGCAAACGCGTCGCGGCCCTGCCCGTCGGCGCCGAGCAGATACCGCGACGTCCACGTCGGCCCGATCGGCGTCTCGCCGAGGCCCGTGGCGCCGGGCTGCAGCACGCTCACGCGCTGGCCGTGCACGACGATCGTCCCGTTCGGGTTCGGCGCGAACGCGTCGGTGTGCGCGATCCAGTGGGCGTACAGCGGTGCCGCGAGGCTCAGCGCGACCACGAGGGCGAGCACCACGAGCCCCGCGAGCACGCTGCGACGCCGAATCAGCGCAGCTGCCACAGGTACCACAGCGAGTAGCCCGCCGAGCTGTAGACGGTGCGGGCGACACGCGAGGAGGACACGACGATGTTGTTCGGGTTGAAGGCGATCACGAACGGCGCCGCGTCGGTGATCTCGCGGTCGATCTTCGTCCACAGCGCGTTCGCCGCCTGCTGGTCGGTCAGCTCCAGCTTCTGCGCCTGCGCCATCTGCGCGTCGACGCCATGGTCGCAGTACTCGCCGAGGTTGTAGCTCCCCGGGTCGTTCGGGATGAACGCGCTGCACTTGAAGTTCGTGACCATGAAGTTGCTGGCCGCCGGATAGCTGCCCGTCCAGCCGCTGAAGTCGGCCTGGATCTTGTGCGAGGAGTTGTCGATGTAGCCGTAGTAGGCGCTCGTGGAGAGCGTCTTCACGCTCGCCTTGAAGCCGAGCTGGTTCAGCAGCCCGACCATGTAGAGCGCGACCTGGCGCTGCGGGTCGGCCTGCTCGGCCCACACCTTGACGCTCGTGCCGCGGAAGCGCGACTTCGCGATCAGCGCGCGCGCCTGCGCCATGTCGGGCGCCGACCAGGGGCCGTTGCCGTCGGGCGCGGGGTTGGCGGTGTAGGGGCAGTACTCCTCATACGCCGGGAAGTTCGGCGGCAGGATCTGGCAGCTCGCGTGCGCCGCGGCCGGACCGCCCCACAGCTTCACGATCGCGGCCCGGTCGGTCGCGAAGTTGAGCGCCCTGCGCACGTTCGGGTCGCTGAACGGCGGGATCGCCGTGTTGAGGTCGAACCAGTACGTCGCCGGCGTCGGCACGACGCGGACCTGCTTCGCGTAGCGCGTCGCAAGCTCGCCGAGGCGGTCGGCCGGCAGCGAGTCGTTGCCGTAGAAGTCGGCCGAGCCGTGCTCGAGGTCGGTCGCGATCGCCTCGCCGGTGACGCCCAGCCGCAGCACGATCTTGTCCGGCGAGCCATCCGGCTGCGCCTGGGCGGACCACTGGCGGAACTTGGGGTTGCGCACCCACGTGACCTGCCGGTGCGGCACGAAGCTCGCGAGCACGTAGGGACCGGTGCTCGGCAGCGGCTCCGTGGCGGGCGGCTTGACCGCGGTGCTGGGCGGCAACACCGACGCGAAGGTGCTCGCGAGCCGCAGCAGGAAGTCGGACTGGGGCGCCGTCAGGTGAAACGTCACGGTACCCGCGGCGTCGTCGGCGACGATCCCCTTCGAGAGGTCGCAGCTCGTCGGCTGCTTGTCGCACGCGGCGGAGCCGACGATGCTGCCGGTGCCGCGGAAGAAGATGTCCGGGCTGCCGGACTTCCACAGGCGCTCGAGCGAGAACCTGACGTCGCTCGCGCGCACCGGCGCGCCGGTCGAGTAGCGGATTCCCTTGCGCAGCTGGAAGACATAGGTGCGGCCGCCATCAGTCGGCGTCGGCAGCGTCGTCGCGAGGTCGGCGACGAGCGTCGTGCCGGCCTTCCCGTCCGCCTTCTGCAGCGCCGTGAGGCCGTCGTTCGTCATCCGCAGGAAGGCCTGGGAGAGGTTGATGTTCGCCTGCGCGGGGTCGAGCGAGTCGGGACCGTCCGTCGCCTCGCCGACGAGCGTGCCGCCGCGATGGCCCTGCGCCTGCGTCTGCGTGCCGCCGCCGGTCGAGCTGCTGCCGCACGCCGTGACCGTCGCTGCGATCGCCACGAGCGCGCCGGCGCGCCAAAGCCAATGCCTCATCGAGCCTCTCCTTCCGCGGCGGCCGGGGGGAGCCGCCATGGGTACTGCCCGAAGCTAGAAGCTCGGGTGCACCGTCGCGTCATCTGAGCCGACAACGTGCGACCTTCAGGATTGTGGCGCGACACCAGTGGCGTCAGACTCCGGGCGAGGGGCTCAAATCGTCGTCTCGGCCGCGGGGACGGCGCGTGCGGCCGCCACGCGGGCGAGCGCCTGCTCCACCGCGACGTCGATCGGCAGCGCATCGCGCTCGCGCGCCTCGGCCAGCAGCACGCCAACCTGCGCGACGCACGTGTCGAGCTGGGCCGCGAGCGCCTCGGCGCTGAGCTGCTCGAACTCGGCGGCGACGTGGACGATGCCGCCGTTGTTGGCGACGAAGTCGGGCACGTAGAGGATCCCGGCGTCGTGCAGCGCAACGGCCGTCGCGCGGTCGACGAGCGGGTTGTTCGCGGCGCCAGCGATGATCCGGCAGCGCAGGCCGGCGACGTCCGCGGCCGCGATCAGCTCGCCGAGCGCGCAGGGCGCGAGCACGTCGAGATCGCGCGCGAGAAAGCCGTCGACCGCGACCGCGCCAACCTGGCCCGGCGCCGCCGCGGCGCACGCCTCGGCGCGCGTACGCTCGACGTCCGCGACCGTCACGCGCGCGCCGGCCTCGGCGAGCAGCGCGACGAGCGCGGCGCCGACTTTCCCGGCGCCGAGCACGCCAACGTGGACGCCCGCAAGCGAGGCGTCGTCGAGCTGCAGGCGCACGGCCGCCTCGATCGCGCCGAAGACGGTGCGCGCGGTCGCGGGCGAGGGATCCCCGCCGCCGCCGTTCGCCGGCGAGCGGCCGACGACCCAGGCGGTGCGGGTCGCGATCAGGTCCATGTCCGCCGGGCTCGTGCCGACGTCCTCGGCGGTCACGTAGCGCCCGCCGAGGCGCTCGACGACGTCGGCGAACGCGAGCATCCGCGCCTCGCGATCCTCCCACCGCCCGTCGTCGATCAGCACCGCCTTGCCGCCGCCGAGGCGCAGGCCGGCGGCGGAGTTCTTCAGCGTCATCGCGCGCGCGAGCCGCAGCGCGTCGACCGCGGCCGCCTCGACGTCCGCGTAGCGGCGGATCCGCAGCCCGCCCATCGACGGGCCGAGCGCCGTCGAGTGGATCGCGACCGCGCCGGTGAGGCCCGTCGCGGGGTCGCGGAACAGCTCGAGCTGCTCGTGCTCGAAGGCGTCGGTGAGCTTGATCATGGGGTCTCCAGTCGTCGGCGCAGGGCCGTGAGGAACTGGGCCGCATACGCGCCGTCGAGCGCGCGGTGATCCCACGACATGCAGAGGTTCACGAGCGGGCGGATCGCGATGGCGTCGCTCCCGTCGGGAGCGGTCACGACGACGGGCCGCTTGACGATCGCCTCGAGGTCGAGGATCGCGACCTGCGGCTGGTTGATGACGGGCGTCGCGATCAGCGCGCCGTACTGGCCCGGGTTCGTGATCGTGAACGTGGCGCCGCGGACGTCGTCGGGCGTCAGCTGCCGGGCGCGGGCGCGGCGGGCGAGCTCCTTGATGCGCGCACCGAGCCCCTCGACCGCGAGCTCCTGCGCGTCGTGGATCACGGGCACGATCAGCCCGTCGGCGCCGAGCGAGACGGCGATCCCGAGATGGACCCGCTCGTAGCGGGTGAGCGTGTCGCCCTCGAGCGTCGCGTTCAGCTCGGGGAAGTCGCGCAGCGTCTCGATCGCCGCGCGGGCGATCAGCGGCAGCGCGGTCAGGCCCAGCTCGCGACGGCGGCGCTCGACGTGCGTCACGTCGCATTCGACGACCGTCGTGCACGTCGCCGCGGTCTCCAGCGAGCGGCGCATCGCCGCGCCGACGGACCGGCGCATGCGCGACAGCGGCGCGGCGACGCCGCCGAGGTCGTCCGGCGCGGCCGGCGGCGGCGCGGCGACGGGCTCGGGTCGGTAGGGCGACTCGCTGTGCAGCGGGCGCTCGTCGGCGGGCGGTGCGGCGCCGTTGCCGCCCTGCTCGATCCATGCGAGCACGTCCTGCTTGGTGACGCGTCCGCCGCGCCCGGTCCCCGGTACGCGGGCGAGGTCGACGGCGTGCTGGGCGGCGATGCGCTGGACGACCGGCGAGTAGCGGCGCGGCGGCGCGGCGGCGCCCGCGGCGATGCGCGCGAGCACGGTGCCGACGTCGACCGTCTCCCCGACCGCGACGAGGATCTCGGCGAGTGTGCCGGCGACGGGGGCGGGGCACTCGGTGTCGATCTTGTCGGTGGAGATCTCGCAGACGGTCTCCTCGACGGCGAGCGCGTCGCCGACCGCCTTGCTCCACGCGACGATCGTGCCCTCGGTCATCGAGGTGCCCATCTGCGGCATCAGCACGTCGACGAGCTGGACGTCAGTAGGCGAGGAGCTCACGGCACGCCTCCTTCACGCGCGCGACGTTCGGCAGCAGCGCGTCTTCCAGCGGTGGGCTGAACGGGATCGGGACGTCCGGGGTGGCGAGCCGCCGCACCGGACCGTCGAGGTCCTCGAACGCGTGCTCGGCGATCAGCGCCGCGACCTGCGCGCCGGCGGCGCAGGTCGCGTTCGCCTCGTCGAGGATCACGACCTTCGAGGTCTTGGCGACCGAGGCCAGGATCGCCTGCTCGTCGAGCGGCACGAGCGAGCGCAGGTCGAGCACCTCGATCGAGGCGCCGTCGAGGTCCTCCGTCGCCTCCAGCGCGACGTGCACCATCGCGCCGTAGGCGATCACCGTCAGGTCGGAGCCGGCGCGCGCGACGCGGGCGGTGAGCGGAGTCGGCTCCGACTGCTCTGCGACCTCGCCCTTGACGCGGCGGTAGAGGTGCTTGTGCTCGAGGAACACGACGGGGTTGGGGTCGCGGATCGCCGCGATCAGCAGGCCCTTTGCGTCCTGCGGCGTCGAAGGCGCGACGACCTTCAGGCCGGGCGCGTGCATGAACCACGCCTCCGGGTTCTGCGAGTGGAACGGACCGCCGGAGAAGCCGCCGCCGGACGGCAGGCGCACCGTCAGCGGGGCGGCGAGCCCGAGCCGGTAGTGCATCTTGCCCGCGACGTTCACGAGCTGGTCGAAGCCGCAGGCGACGAAGTCGGCGAACTGCATCTCGCACACCGGCCGCAGCCCGGCGATCGCCGCGCCGACCGCGGTCCCGACGATCCCGGCCTCGGCGATCGGCGTGTCGCGCACGCGCTCGGGACCGAACTCGTCGAGCAGGCCGTCGGTGACCTTGAACGCCCCGCCGAACGCGCCGACGTCCTCGCCCATCACGAACACCCGCTCGTCGGCGCGCATCTCCTCGCGCAGGCCGTCGGAGATCGCCTGCAGGTAGGTGCGCACGGCCATCAGGCGACCCCCGCCTCCACCGGCGCGAAGCCGCTCCACGGCGCGAGGCCGTTGCCGAGCGGCTCGGGCTCGCCGACGCAGAAGACGCCCTCGGCCGCGTGCGCCGGATCCGGCATCGGCGTCGCCAGCGCCGCGGCGACCGCCGCCTCGACGGCCGCGTCGACCTCCTCGCGCAGCGCGCCGACGTCCAGCCCGTGCGCCTCCTGGGCGGCGGCGAAGCGCACGATCGGGTCGCGCTCGGCCCACGCTGCGACGAGCTCGGTGGGCACGTAGCGCATGTCGTCGTGCGCGCCGTGGCCGTGCATCCGCATCGTCACCGCCTCGATCAGCGTCGGCCCCTCGCCCGCGAGCGCCCGCTCGCGCGCGGCGTGCGTCGCCGCGAAGACGGCCTCGACGTCGTTGCCGTCGACCGTCACCGCCGCGATCCCGTAGCCCGCGGCGCGCTCGGCGGGGTTGACCGCGAACTGCCGCTGCGTGGGCGTCGAATACGCGAGCTGGTTGTTCTCCAGCACGAAGATCACCGGCAGCCGGTCGAGCCCGGCCCAGTTCATCGCCTCGTGCCAGTCGCCGCGCGAGGTCGCGCCGTCGCCGAAGAACGTCAGCGCGCAGCGCTCCTCGCCGCGCATCCGGAACGCCATCGCCAAGCCGACCGCGACCACCATCATGTCGGGCAGCATCGAGACCATCCCGACGACGCCGCGCCGGCGATCGCCGAAGTGCACGTTGCCCTCGCGCCCGCGGCTGAGCGGGTTCTCGCGGCCCATGTAGTGCCGGAAGAGGTCGGCGAGGTCGGTGCCCTTCACGAGGTGGGAGCCGAGGTCGCGGATCAATGGCGAGCAGACCGGGTCCGCGGCCGCGAGCGCCCACGTCGCCCCCACGCTCACCGCCTCCTGCCCGCGGCCGTCGTAGAAGGAGCCGGGGACCTTGCCCTGCTTGTAGAGGCTGAGGCCGCGCTCCTCGACGGCGCGCATCAGCAGCATGTGCCGCAGCAGGCCGCGACGGTCCTCGTCGCTCAGCAGCTGGGAAAGCTCAGCCGCGATCGCCATGACCGCAGCCTAGGACGAGCTCTCGGCTCGATCCACGCTCGGCAGTCGGGCGCTGCAAGCGCCGGACGCGACAATTGTCGCGTCAGTCCCCGAGCGCTCCACCGCCCAGTCGCCACAGCCGCAGCCCGATGTGCAGGTCGAGCCGGTCCTCCCCGGCGTGCAGGTCGACGCCGGCGATCTCCTCGATCCGGCGCAGGCGCCCGTAGAGGCTGCTGCGATGGACGAACAGCGCCGCGGCGGCCGCGCGCGCGTCGCCGCCGCGGTCGAGGTAGCACTCGAGCGTCGGCACGAGCGTCGCCGCGTCGGCGCAGGCGCGCAGCCGCGTGAGCGACGCCGGCAGCAGCGCCAGCGGATCGGCCGTCCCCAAAAGGCTCGCAAGCGTCCGGTAGGCGCCGAGCGCCGACCAGCGCACGAGCGGGCCGAGCCCGTCGACCGCGCGCCCGACGCGCACCGCCCGCTGCGCCTCCTCGTGCGCGCGATCGAGCTCCCGCACGGAGGCGCGCTCGTCGCCGAGCCCGACGATCGCCGACCACCCCGGGGTCCCGGCGAGGTCGCGCTCGGCCGCGGCGGCAAGCGCCTGCCCGCGCCGCTCGGCCTCGTCCTGATCGGCGCACGCGAGCACGACGATCACCTGCTCGCCCGCCACGAGCGCGAGCAGATGGTGCGGGGCGACGCCGCGCCGCACCTGCTCGGCGGCCGCGACGAGCCGCACCCGCACCGCGTCGGGGGGCTCGTGGCCGTCGGCGTGGAACGCCTGCAGGACGGCGACCGCGTAGGCCGGCGCCGACGCGAGGAAGCCGTCGCGCAGCAGCTCGCTGCCCGCCCCGGCGGGCTCGCCGTCGCCGCGCCCGACGAGCCGGCGCAGCAGCTCGCGCTCGCGCTCGCGGTCCTGATGCTCGAGCTGGCGCAGGCGATAGAGCTCGACCGCGACCTCCGCCGCGCACTGCAGCGCCTCGCGCACCTCCGCCTGCGACAGCGGCGCAGGCTCGTCGATCAGCCACAGGTAGCCGAGCAGCGTGCCGTCGAAGCGGACCGGGACGCAGACGCGCGCCGCCATCCCGAAGTCTGCGTTGGCGGGCACGCGCACGTACCCCTGCGCCTCGGCGATCCCGAGCGACTCGAGCCACGTCGTCACCTCGCGCGGCGCCTCGCGCTGCAGGATCGAGGCGAGCCGCACGCGGTCGATGCCGTCGGTGTGCGAGCTGTACGCCAGCGCCCGGAAGCGCCGGTCGTCGACGTTCACCGGCCGGTCGAGCTCCGCGGCCAGCGCGTCGACGAGTCCCTGCAGCTCGTTCATTCGCCACTCCACTCCACCATGTCGACCGCCGCGGCGCCGGGCGGGATCATCGGGAACAGCACCTCGCCCCGCTCGACGTGCACGTCGAGCACCGCCGCGCGCCCGCAGCCGAGCGCCTCCGCGAGCGCGGCGTCGAGCTCGGCCTCGGTGCGCACCGTGAAGCCGGCGGCCCCGAAGCCGCGCGCGACGAGCGCGCAGTCGGTCGGCTCGGACAAGTCGACATGCGAGAGGCGCTGCTCGTAGAACATCGTCTGCCATTGGTGGACCATGCCCAAGCCGCCATTGTTCAGGATCACGACGATCACGGGAAGGCGCTCCGCGACGGCGGTCGCAAGCTCCTGCGGCGTCATCTGGAACGAGCCGTCGCCGTCGACGCAGACGACGGTCGCGCCCGGCCGCGCGGCGCGTGCGCCGATCGCGGCCGGCACGCCGTACCCCATCGTCCCGTGCCCCCCGGAGGTGAGGAACGAGCGCGGCCGCTCGCAGCCCAGATACTGCATCGCCCACATCTGGTGCTGCCCGACGCCGGTCGCCCAGATCACGTCGCCGGCGCGCCGGCGCATCACCTCGTCGAGCCGCTCCAGCACGCGCTGGGGCTTGAGCGTCTGCGCGCGCGTGTCGTAGCGCAGCGGGTGCTGCTCGCGCCAGGCGCGCAGCTGTGCGAGCCACGGCTCGGTGCGCGGCGCGGCACGCAGGCGCAGGCGCGTCTGCGCCAGCGCCTCGCGCAGCGGGCCGAGCACGGACAGATCGGCGTGGCGGACCTTGTCGATCTCGTAGGCGTCGATGTCGAAGTGCGCCACGGTCGCGCCCGGGGCGAAGTCGGCGAGCCGCCCGGTCACGCGATCGTCGAAGCGCGCGCCGACCGCGAGCACGAGGTCGGCGCGGTTGAGCGCGAGGTTGGCCCAGCGCGCGCCGTGCATCCCCGGCCAGCCGAGGAACAGCGCGTGCGACTCCGGGATCGCCCCCTTCGCCATCAGCGTCGTCACGACGGGGATCCCCGCCCGCTCGGCGAGCGCGACCAGCTCGCCGCTCGCGTCCGCGTTGACGACCCCGCCGCCGGCGTAGAGCACAGGCCGCTCCGCCCCCTCGACGGCACGCGCGACGGCCGCGACGGCGGCCTCGTCGACTGCGGCCGGTGGGCTCCAGCCGGGCAGGTCGCGCGGCGCCGGCAGCGCGAAGTCGACCTCCGCCTCCTGCACGTCGCGCGGCACGTCGACGAGCACCGGACCCGGGCGCCCGCTGCGCGCGACGTGGAACGCGTCGCGCAGGACGCCGGCCAGCTCCTCGACGTCGAGCACCAGCCACGAGTGCTTCACGAGCGGCACGGTCACGCCGACGATGTCGCACTCCTGGAAGGCGTCGCTGCCGATCAGGTGGCTGCGCACCTGCCCCGTCACGCACACCAGCGGCGTCGAGTCCATCATCGCGTTCGCGATCGGCGTCACGAGGTTCGTCGCGCCCGGCCCGGAGGTCGCGACCACGACGCCGACCTTGCCGGAGGCGCGCGCGTAGCCCTCGGCCATGTGGCCCGCGCCCTGCTCGTGGCGCGCGAGCACGTGCCGCACCGTCGTCCCGCGCGCGATCGCGTCGTAGAGCGGCAGGATCGCGCCGCCGGGGATCCCGAAGCAGACCTCGACGCCTTCGGCCTCGAAGGCGCGCAGGATCGCGTCGGCGCCGAGCATGCGCTGGGGAGAGTCGATCGATGGTGGCGCGACCGCCGCGGTCGCGCTCGCACGGTGCAGCGTCATTGAAGGTCCGATCGTCGCGAGTGGGCGTGCACCGGGACGGGCCCCGGTGACGGGCGGAGGAGGGTGAGGCGTGCCTGGACGCTGACGAACGATCCCCTTAGCGGGGAATGAAGCGAGCGATGCGAGTCGCCGCTGCGCGCATGGCGCGACTCTAGCGCGCCCTCCGCCGCGCTTCGCGCGACGGCTGTCGCGTCGCCCCCGCCGCCGGCCGCACTGCTGTCGGGCGCGTGCGGGCCCGGCGCGGGAACGTCAGTAGACCGGGGTCTCGCTGTAGGAGCCCCACACCTGCTGCAGCGCGTGGACGATCTCGCCCTCGCTCGCGCGGGCGCGAGCGGCGTCGAGAAGCGCGGGCATCAGGTTCGCGCCGCCGGCTGCCTGCGCGCGGATCGTCGCGAGCGCCGTCTCGACCGCGGCGCTGTCGCGGCGTGCGCGGACGCCCTGGAGGCGGTCGATCTGCTTGCGCTCCAATGCGGCGTCGATCTTGAGGATCGGCGTCTGCGCGTCGTCGCCCTCGGTGAAGGCGTTGACGCCGACGACGATCCGGCGGCCCGCGTCGATCTCCCCCTGCAGCTCGAAGCTCGCATCGGCGATCTCGCGCTGGGGGTAGTTCTCCTTGACCGCGGCGACCATCCCGCCCAGCTCGTCGATCTTGCGGAAGTACTCGTAGGCCTGCGCCTCGATCTCGTCGGTGAGCGCCTCGACGAAGTAGCTGCCGCCCAACGGGTCGATCGTGTTCGTCACGCCCGTCTCGTGCGCGATGATCTGCTGGGTGCGCAGCGCGATCCGCACCGCCTCCTCGGTCGGCAGCGCAAGCGCCTCGTCGTAGGAGTTGGTGTGCAGCGACTGCGTGCCGCCCAGCACCCCCGCGAGCGCCTCGACCGTGGTGCGCACGATGTTGTTCAACGGCTGCTGCGCCGTCAACGACACCCCGGCCGTCTGCGTGTGGAAGCGCATCAACCAGCTCTTCGGATCCTTCGCGCCGAACGTCTCGCGCAGCTCGCGCGCCCAGATCCGACGTGCCGCACGATACTTCGCGATCTCCTCGAAGAAGTCGATCTGCGCGTTGAAGAAGAACGACAGGCGCGGCGCGAAGTCGTCCACGTCCAACCCACGCGCAACCGCCTCCTCCACATAGGTGAGACCGTCTTTCAACGTGAACGCCAGCTCCTGCGCCGCCGTCGCCCCCGCCTCACGGATGTGGTAGCCGCTGATGCTCACCGGATGCCAGCGCGGCATCGCCGAGGAGCACCACTCGATCATGTCCCCCAGGAAGCGCATCGCCGGATCGATCGGGAAGCACCACTCCTTCTGAGCGATGTACTCCTTCAGGATGTCCGCCTGGATCGTGCCGCCCAACCGCTCCGCGGGCACGCCGTTCTCCTCCGCGGCGACGACGTAGAACGCCATCACGATCGGCGCCGGCGCGTTGATCGTCATCGACACGGTCACCTCGCCGAGGTCGATCCCGCCGAACAACGTCTCGACGTCCTCGACGGTGTCGACCGCGACCCCCTCGCGCCCCACCTCGCCCAAGCTGCGCGGATGATCGGAGTCGTGCCCCATCAACGACGGCATGTCGAACGCCGTCGAGAGCCCCGTCTGGCCGTGATCGATCAGATAGCGAAAGCGCTCGTTCGTCTCCTCCGCGGTCCCGAACCCCGCGAACTGCCGCATCGTCCACAACCGGCCCCGATACATCGAGTCATAGACGCCGCGCGTGAACGGGTACGCACCCGGCATGCCGATCTGCTCGGGATCGGGCAGGTCCGCCTCCGTGTACAACGGGCGCACCGACGCACCCGACAGCGTCGTGAAGCCGGTGTCGCGCTCCGGCGTCGTCGCGTAGGCGGCGCGCCACTCGTCGTACGTCGTGGGGATGCCGAGGGATGTCATGGCACGTAGTGTATTCATGAGATAGTTGGAGGTCCAACTATCTTGCCGAGCGGCTACGACGAGAAGTCGCCGGCCCCGGCGCGCAGGCACCGCAGCATGTCGGTGAGCGCGACGACGTCGGAGCGCCGCAGCGGCTCGGTGCCGAAGCGGATCGCGTTGAGCACCTCGGTCGCCTGCGCGGCGACCTCACGGCCGCGTTCGCTGATCGCGGCCAGCGTCGTGCGGCGATCGCTCGGATGCGGCGTCCGCGTCGCATAGCCGAGCCGCTCCAGCCCGTCGATCAGGTTGGTGACGCTCGCCGGATGCACCTGCAGCCGCGCACCCATCTTCCCCAGCGGCAGCGAGCCGCGGCGGCTCAGGAACAGCAGCATCAGCGCTTCATAGCGCGCGAACGACAGCTCGAACGGCGCGAGCGCCTCGTTGAGCCGCGCCACGAGGATCTGCTGCGCGCGCATGATGGACGTCACCGCCGCCATCGACGGCGCCGGCGCGGCGCCCCAGTGCTTGCGCCACTGGCGCGCTGCCTCCTCGATCGGGTCGAAGCTCAGCGGATCGGACACCGGCCGGAGGTTTCCAGAGCGGTCGGCGGCGCGCCGCGACAAGCCTGCCGGCCGACGGTCACCGCTCCAGCAACCCGACCGCGGCGAGCCGCGCCAGCCCCGCCTCGACCTCGCTCTGCGGACGGCCGAGCGCCGCGGCGAGCGCGTCGCGGTCGCGGGTCCCGTCGAGCAACGGCAGCAGTGCCGCGTCGAGCTCCTCTTCGAGGCGCACATTCGCGTGCAGCAGCGAGCTGACGAACGTGGAGCCGGCCGCGCACTGCGCCCGCGCGAGCGCGCTCGCCAGCGGGCGCTCGCCGCCGCGCTCCGCCGCCGGCCCGACCGGCGGCGCGCTCCCGTGCAGCAGCACCACTCGCGCCAGGTACGCCCGCAGGAGCACCTCGCGCAGCCGCGCCCCGACGTCCCCCGCGGGAAGCCCCGGGTCGACCGCCGCGCGCGCGGCCGCGAGCAGCTCGTCGAATCCCAGCGCCGCCGGCCACGCGCCTGCCAGCGCGTGCATCGCCGCGCGCACGTGCGGCTCCGAGGTCGTCATCGAGAAGCCGTCCGGCGTCGCGAACGTCTCCTCGCCCTCCAACGTCGCGCCCTCCGCGCACACGGAGGAGGACACCGCGAAGCGCTCCAGCACGCGGTCGTCGAGCGCTCGCAGCGGCGCCGCCTCGGCGTGGCAGAGCAGCGTCTGGCGGAACATGCGGTTCCTGAAGAAATCGAGGTACTGCTCGCGCGCGACGACGTCGTCGCCGAGCGCCTCCATCAGCGCCGCGGCGCTGTCGGGCACGTCGCGCATCTGGCTCTCGAACAGGTCGGCCTCCGCGAGGAACCGCAGCCCGTGGCCGGCCGCGTGCTCGACGAACTCGTGGAAGTAGAACGGCGTGCTGATCTCGGCCAGGTCGTCGTGGAACAGCAGTGCGTCGCTGTAGCGCAGCATCCGCTCGAGCTGCTCGCGCAGCACGCGCGCGTAGGGCGACGGCTCCTCGATCGCGACGATCGTCGCCATCAGCTCATGCGCGCCCGCGAGACGCGCCTGCGGGTCGGTCACGTCGCGCAGGTGGAAGCGCAGCATCTCCCCCGCCATGTCGCGCAGGTAGCTGCCGGGGTAGGCGTTGTAGCTGACGAACGCGATCCCCGCCGGTGCGAGGCAGCGCCGCGCGCACGCCAGCAGCGCGGCGCGGGCGGCCGGCGGGATCCACGAGTAGACGCCGTGCGCCACGATGTAGTCGAACTCGCCGAGCTGCTCGGGCAGCCGCTCGAACGCGCCCACGCGCAGCTCGACGTTCTCCAGCCCCGCCGCGCGCGCGAGCGTCGTCCCGCGCGCGACGGCGCCCGCCGCCGCGTCGACGCCCAGCACGCGCGCGTCCGGCAGCGTCTGCGCGATCGACAGCGCGTTGCCGCCGTCGCCGCAGCCCAGCTCGAGCACCCGGCAGTCCGCCGCGGGCGCAACGTCCAAACCGAACAGCCGGCCGACCGCCTCCAGCCGCGACGGGTGCGTGGCAGCGTAGGCGTAGCCCGGATAGGTGAGCTGCTCGTAGGCGCTGGCCGCCGCCGGCTCGACCAGGGCGCCGTCGCGCTCGGTCAGCTCACGCCTTCTTGTCGATGCCGACGTTGATGCTGATCTTCTGGATCGGCTTGCCGCTGCCGCTGAGGAACGTCTCGTTGACCTTCGCGAAGTTGAAGGTGATCGCCTCTTGCGGCGACTGGCTGTGCCCGACGCCCTGCTGGACGCCTGAGATCAGCACGTCGAAGAACTTGAACTGAAGGTAGTCCTGCTGGGCACCGTGGTGCCTGTGCGCAAAGGACAGCGTGACCTCCTTGTAGTGCTGCCCAGTCGCGGCGGCCTTGAACAGCAGCGGCGAGGCCTTGTCGAGCTTCTTCGTGATCTCGAAGCTGGAGATCGTCTTGCCGGCGCCACCGCCGGAGCCGTGGGCCGACGTCCCGCCGCCACCGACGAGCGAGAACGACTCGACGACGATCTCACCCTTGTGCTTGTGGTCCGTCGACTCGCCCTTGATGCCCTGGATCTCGAGGAACGTGCCACCGCCGTCGTTCTTGAGGCCGAACGTCGTCTCGCCGATCAACGGCGCGCCCTGCAGGCCGCGCGCGCCGGCGACGCCCTGGGGGCCCTGGGGTCCGCGCTGGTTCCAGGTGATCGTCTGCTCGTCGGGAAGGCAGGCGCCCTGCGGGTTCGGCCCGCCGCCCGGCAGAGCCGCAGGCTGGCTCGTGTCGATCACGCGCAGCTGGCCGTAGCGCAGGCCCGGCGCGTTGGCGACGTCGGTGAGGTAGCACCCCGTGATCGTCCCATTCCCTCCGGGGATCGAGCCGATCGCGACCGCCGCCCCGGCGCCGAGCACGGCGGCAGTCGGCAGCGCAAACTTGAGCCCGGCATTGCGCGTGCGCCGCACGCGCTGGACCGCTCGCGCGATCCGGTTCGCCTCTTCCTGGCTCATCATGCGGGACCCAACCAGACCCTGGCCGGGCTGTCAAGACGAATGGACGAGGACCCTACTCTAGCCCGCCGCCACCGCCGCCCGCAGCAGCACCGTCGCATCCTCCGCCGTCAACGGCTTCGCAAAATGGAAGCCCTGCGCCAACGGGCAGCCGCGCTCGATCAGGAAGCGGCGCTGTGCCTCGCTCGTAACGCCCTCCGCGACCGTGACCATCCCCAAAGCCGCGCCGAGCTCGATGATCGCGGTCGTCATTGCGGCGGCCTGGGCGTCGTCGGGGACCCCGCGCAGGAAGGACTGGTCGATCTTCAGCATCTGCACGGGCACGTCGCGCAGGCGCGCCAACGATGAGTGCCCGGAGCCGAAGTCGTCGATCGCGAGGCGCAGGCCCTGGTCGTGCAGGGCGCGGACGATCGGGTTCGCGCGCTCGGAGTCGTGCATCGCGGCCGACTCGGTGATCTCGAGCGTCAGCGCGCTCGGGGTGAGGCGCTCGGCCTCGAGCGAGCCGCGCACGGTCGTCGGGAAGTCGGGTCGGCGCAGCTGGCGCGGCGAGACGTTCACGTGCACGTGCGCGTCGAGGCCGTCGTCGGCCCAGTAGCGCAGCTGCGAGCAGACGGCGTGCAGCACCCAGCCGCCGATCGCCTCGATCAGCCCGGCGTCCTCCGCGAGGGGGATGAACTCGTTCGGCCCCACCATCCCGCGCTCCGCGTCCTGCCAGCGCACCAGCGCCTCGAACGCCGCCAGCTCCCCGCTCTCCGGCTCCACGATCGGCTGGTAGTGCACGACGAAGTCGTCGCGCTGCAGCGCCCGGCGCAGCTTGCTCGTCAGCGACAGCCGCGCGAGCGTGTGGCGGGAGTCCCCGCCGTAGCTGGCGATCCCGCCGCGCCCGGCCTGCTTGACCTCGTACATCGCCGCGTCCGCATGGCGCAGCAGCGTGTCCGCGTCGGAGGCGTCGTGCGGGTAGATGCTGATGCCGATCGACGAGCCGATCTCGAACTCCGCGTCGGCGATCGAGAACGGCTCCAGCAGCGCCGCCTCGACCTGCTTGGCGACCGCCTCCGCGCTCAGGCGCGGGTCGCTCGTGAGATCGGTCAGCAGGATCAGGAACTCGTCCCCGCCCTGGCGCGCGAGCAGGTCGGTCGTGCGCACGACACCGCGCAGGCGCACCGCGATCCGCCGCAGCAGCTCGTCGCCGGCCGCGTGGCCGAGGCTGTCGTTGACCGCCTTGAAGTCATCGAGGTCGACGTAGAGCAGCGCGACCGCGTGCCCGCCGCGGCGCGCACGCGCAAGCGCCAGCGCGAGATGCTCGTCGAGCAGCGCGCGGTTCGGCAGCTTCGTGAGGCTGTCGTGATAGGCGAGGAAGGCGATCTGCTCCTGCGCCTTGCGCCGCTCGGTGATGTCGGAGAAGGCGGAGACGACGCCGTAGGGCTGCGACTCGCCCTCGCGCATCAGCGGGTGGCTGCTGAGCGACGCCCACAGGTCCGAGCCGTCGCGATGCACGATGTGCATGACGACGTCGCGCTGCGGCACGCCGGTCTCGAACGCGCGGCGCGAGGGCGAGTTCTCCGGCAGCACCGGTGTGCCGTCCTCATAGGTCATCGTGATCGGCCAAGCGGCGGCGGGCTTGCCGAGCAGCTCGGACTCCGGCAGGCCGAGGATCCGTGCGGCCGCCGCGTTGCAGCTGATCGCCCGCAGGTCGGCGCCGTAGATCAGCAGCCCCTCCTCGAGCGCGTGGATCACCCCGCGGTTGCGCTCCTCGCTCGTCGCGAGCGCCGCCTCGGCGATGCGCGTCGCGGTGACGTCCATGATGATCCCCTGCGACATGCGCGGCTCACCCTGCTCGTCGCGGATCACGGTGTCGCGCTCCCACACCCACACGACGCTGCCGTCGGCGGCGAGCATGCGGTACTCGCAGTCGAACGCCTTCTGCTCGCGGAACGCGTAGCGCGTCTCGGCGACGACGCGCTCGATGTCGTCGGGGTGGATGTGCTGCTCCCAGATGCCCGAGTCGCCGAGCCAGCGCTCGGCCGGGTAGCCGAGCAGCTCCTCGATCTGCGGGCTGACGTAGAGGAAGGAGCCGACCTCGTCCCAGCTGGCGATGTAGGCGACGGCGGGGATCGTCTCGATCAGCGTGCGGTAGCGCGCCTCCGCCTCGGCCAGCTCGACCGCGGAGTTCACGCGCGCGGTGACGTCGTGCAGGACCCCGATGTAGCGCCGCGTGACGCCGTCGCCGTCGGTCACCGGCGTGAGGAAGACCTCGTTCCAGAACGGCGAGCCGTCGCGACGGTAGTTGCGCAGCGTGACCCAGCACTCCTCGCCGGTGCGCAGCGCGCTGGCCATCTCGGCGATCGCGTCGGGATCGGTCTCCGGCCCCTGCAACAGCGCAAGGCTCTTGCCGATCACCGCCTCGGAGCGGTGTCCCGTGAGCTGCTCGAACGCCTCGTTGACGTAGCTGACCGCCCAGCCGCGCTCGCACGCGTCGGCGATCACGATGCCGTTGTTCGTCGCCGCGAGCGCGCGCTCATGGAGGTCGAGCAGCGCCGCGCCGCGCCGCTGGCGCAGATGCAGCGCGACCTGGCCGGCGAGCGCCGCGACGCCGTCGAGCAGGCCGGGGTCGGGCTCGACGTCCGGCGCCATCTGCAGCTCCAGCACGCCCTCGCAGACGCCGCCGGCGAGCAGCGGGACCGCGACCCGGCCGTCGGCGGCCACGACCGCCGCGGCGGCGACGGCACGCTGCGCGAGCTGCTGCTCGCCCTCGGCGGGCTTGAGCTGGGCCGGCTGCGGGGTCCCGCCGTGCGTCGCGCGCGCGTGCAGGACGCCGTCGGATGCGAGCTCCCAGGCGACCCCGCCGGCAGCGTCGAAGAGGACCGCGAGCGCGTTGAGCGCCTCGCGCAGCAGATCCTCCGGCGTCAGCTGGGGAACCGCGAGATGGTCGGCGAGCGCCTGTTGGCCGGCGAGCAGGCGCTCGGCACGGCGAGCGGTGGCAAGCGCCGAGGCGGCTGTGGGATCTTGGTCGTCGGATGCGCGCACAGCCGTCGGCTCCCCGTGATCACGGGAATGGCTCAAAGTACTTCATCCGTTCGTCGTCTTGGCACATGCGCACAAGTTCTGCACGAGCGCTTGCCAAGGAACCTGTGCGGTGGGCGCCCGCGTATGGTTCGGGGCCCGCGTCCCCGAGGAGGAAGGCCGCAATGCCAGGCACGATCGTCGTCGGCTACGACGGCTCCGACCATGGGTCCGACGCGCTCGCGCTCGGCCGGCTGCTGCGCGAGCTGCTCGACGGCGAGCTCGCCGTCGTGTGCGCCTACCCGGACGACCCGCTCGGCGAGAGCGCGACCGCCGTCGAGATCGCGAAGGGGATGCAGCAGGACGCTGAGGCGAAGCTGGAGCGGGCGCGCGAGCTGTGCGCGGACGAGCAGCGCGTCGAGTACCGCGCCGTCGCCGGCGCGACCCCCGCGCGTGTCCTGCACGAGCTCGGCGAGCAGCTGGAGGCGGCGGCGATCGTCGTCGGCGCCAGCCACCACGGCACGGCGCTCCGGCTGCTGACGGGCAGCACGCCCGAGCACGTGCTCGACCACGCGCCGTGCCCGGTCGCGGTCGCGCCCGCGGGCTTCGCCGGCCGGAGCGCCGGGGTGCCGCAGCAGATCGGCGTCGCGTACGACGGCTCGCCGGAGGCCGATCACGCGCTCGCCGTCGCCGCCGGCCTGGCGCGCGCGACGGGCGCGCAGCTGCGGCTCGTGAGCGTCGTCAACGCGGCCGGGGTCGGGCTCTACCCACCGCTCGACGTGACCTCCTATGAGCAGATCGGCGAGCTTGCGCGCGAGCGGGCGCGACAGCAGCTCGACGCGGCGGTCGCCGGCCTGGACGGCGTCGCGGCCGATGGCGTCGTGCTGGAGGGCGACCCCGTCGAGGTGCTGATCGAGGACTCCGCCACCGAGGGCCTGCTCGTCACCGGCTCGCGCGCCCACGGCCCCTTCCGCCGCGTCCTGCTCGGCTCGATCTCCACCCGCCTGCTGCGCAGGGCGAGCTGCCCGGTCGTGGTCGTGCCGCGCGGGAGCGGCGAGGGCCCATAGCATCCGCGCGCGTGAGCAGCCCGCTCGAGCGCCTGCAGCAGGAGACCGGCCAAGCGTTCAGCGCGCTCACGGCCGCCCGCGCACGCACGGCGCAGCGCCTCGGCGCGCGGGCGGCGCTGCTGGAGGACCTGCCGCTCGCGCGTGACGCGACCGTCGCGCTGATGGGCTCGTGGGGCCGTCGCGAGCTGACGGGCGGCTCCGACGACGACTACGTCGTGCTCGTGCGCGGCATCGCGCCCGCCGACGGCTGGGGAGCGGCGCACGACACCGCGGCCGCGATCGCGGAGCGCTTCGCACGCGACCCCGGCGGCTTCGGCGCGCCGGGTCGGCAGGGGGTCTTCGCGGAGGTCGTCTACTCGAGCGACCTGCTCAAGGTGGGCCTGGACGACGACACGAACACGAACCTGACGCGACGCATGCTGCTCGTGCTGGAGTCGGTCGCGGCCTGCAACGAGGACGTGCTGGCCGGGGTGCGGCGCGACGTGATCCACGACTACCTCAGCGACGCGCTGAAGGATCGCCGCCCGCCGCGCTTCCTGCTCAACGACCTGGTGCGCTACTGGCGCACGATCGGCGTCGACTTCGTCGCGAAGGACCGCGAGCGCGACGGGCGCGGCTGGGGGTTGCGCAACGCGAAGCTGCGCACCTCGCGCAAGCTGCTGTTCGCCAGCGGCCTGCTGCCGGTGCTGCGCTGCCACGAGCATGCGGCCGAGGCGATCGGGCCGTTCCTCGCCGAGCAGTTCGCGCTGCCGCCCGCCGACCGCGTCGCCGATGCGTTCCTGCGCTACGGCGCAGCCGCCGAGGGCGCCGAGGTGCTCGCCGCCTACGACGCCTTCCTCGCGCTCGTCGACGACGCCGACGTGCGCGCGGAGCTGCACGCGATCGGCCGCCGCAGCGCCGCCGACGCCTCCCCCCGCTTCCGTGAGGTCGCCGCGCTCGGCGCGCGGATCGAGCGCGGGCTGCTGGCGCTGCTGTTTGGCTCCGACTTAGCGCCGGTCACCCAAAGCTACGCCGTCTTCTAGCCCGTCGGAAGCGGTGCCTCGAGCACCCATGGCACGCCGATGCAGCGCTCCAAGACAGGCGCGAACGCGTCGGCGTCCTCGGCGCGCAGGGCGATGTGCTCGCCGTCGGCGCGGATCGAGCTGACGTGGACCTCGACGAGGCGCTCGCCGAACGCGTCGAGCAGCGCGTGCGCGAGCCCCATCGTGGGGTCGTGCAGCTGCGCGTGGGCGACGTCGAAGCAGAAGCGCGCGGCGGGCAACGCGGCGAAGTGGCGGGCGAGCTCTTCGACGGTGCGCGCGTCGTCCTTGCGCGTGTCCATGTTCTCCAGCCGCAGCCGCTCGCCGAGCTGCGCGAACGGGGCGGCGTCGCCGAGCGTCTCGGGGTGCATGACGATGCCGTCGATCTGGGCGGGCAGGCCCGCAAGCGCCGCGGCCAGCGCCGCGGGCGTCGCCTGCCAACCCTTCGACGGGCCGTGGACGGAGACGTGCGCGAAGGGAAGGTCCCCCGCCTCTTCGGCCAGGAACCTGAGCAGGCCCGGCAGCTCCGGCGCGGCCAGCGCGGACAGCTCGACGACGTCGAGCGAACAGGACTCCGCCGCCGCCACGAGCCGCGGCCAGTCGCCGCGGGCGCCGGCCATGTAGCCGGTCGACGCGCCGACGAGCCCGGCGTTCATCCGCAGCAGTTCGGCCGCAGCGCTCATCGGTGGAGCTTGCTCGAGGGTCGCCAGCACGCGAGCAACCCTATCCCGCGCGCGAGACGGAACCCCACCGTCGGTCGCTCAGGATCCGGCGCGGCGCAGCTGCTGCGCGAGCCCCCACGCCGAGACGACGCCCCAGACCGTCTCCAGCAGCACGAAGCCCCATTGCCGTGCGTCGAGCGCGGCGGCCGCGAGCAGTGCCGACCCGGCCAGATTGAAGCCGAGGTAGGTGACCGACTCGACGCTCAGCCCCCGCAGCTGCACCCACGCGAACGGGATGAGGATCAGCACCGCGCCGAGGAGTTGGAGCGCTTGCGCCATCGCGCGGCGAACCGTAGCGCGCGCAGCCGAGCGAGCTGCTCTCGCACGGCTGACAGCCGCCTGTCATCGCCCCGCCGCCCGTCAAGTCCCATCCCACCAGGCCGATCACCGGGACGTGCTCTCCTCCGCCCTGATCGCTCTGCCGCTCATGGCCAGCCTGCCGCTCGCACGCCGCGCGCGGGGCCGTGGAGCACGGCGAGCGGACGCGGAGCTGCGCGCGATCTTCGAGACGGCGCCGATCGGGCATCTCGTGCTCGACTGCGAGGATCGGATCGTGCTCGCGAACCCCGCGCTCGAACGCATCGTCGGCGCCCCGCGGCACATGCTCACCAGCTGCTCGCTCGACGCGCTCGTCCATCCCGAGGACCTGCCGCTGCTGCGGATCGTGCTCGCCGAGCTGCGCCATGACGTGTGCGCGACGCTGGAGACCGAGATCCGCCTGCGTCCGCTCGCGGTGCGCAGGGACCCGGTCCCCGTCGCCGTTCATGCCGCGGTGCTCGAGCCTGGCGGCCGCGGCCCGCGCCGCGTGCTGCTGCAGGTCCTCGACGCGACCGAGCGCAAGCGCGCCGAGGCCCAGCTCCAGCACATGGCCGATCACGACCCGCTCACCGGGCTGCTGAACCGGCGCAGCTTCGAGCGCGAGCTCGAGCGCCACATCGCGCACATGCGCCGCTATGGCGCCGAGGGCGCCGCGATCGTGCTCGACGTCGACCGCTTCAAGCCGGTCAACGACACCTACGGCCATGGCGCCGGCGACCGCCTGATCGTGCGGGTCGCCGAGCTCGTGCGCGCCCGCCTGCGCACGACCGACGCGATCGCCCGCCTCGGCGGCGACGAGTTCGCGATCCTGCTCCCGAAGGCCGACCGCGCCGGCGCGGAGGCGGTCGCACACAGCCTCGTGGAGACGGTGCGCGCAGAGGCCGGCACGGACGGGGACACCGGCGGGCCGATCACGATCAGCGTCGGCGTGGCGATGCTCGACGAGCATCCGGCGCCGAGCACCGCGGCGATCATCGCCGCCGCGGACCTGGCGATGTACGAGGCCAAGCGCGCCGGGCGCAACGGCTACGCGGTCTTCGTCGCCCCCGCGCCGAAGCTCGCGATCTGAGCCTCAGTTCGTCGGTTCCTTTTCGGGCGTCAGCTCGGGGTTCTCGCCGCCGACCGACTCGACGTATTGGGCGACCGCGCGCAGTTCCTCGGGCGGCAGGCGCTTGCCGAACTTCGGCATCGCCTGTTCGACGCCGATTTCGAGCATGTGCAGGATCCACTTCTGGCTCGGCTTGACGACGTTGAAGTCCGTCCCGCCCCATGTCGGTCTGCCGAGGCGCTGGGCGCCGGCGATGCCGTGGCAGCGGGCGCAGTGGTCGGCGAAGATCTGCTTGCCGGTGGCAAGATCGGGGCTGGCGTCGGCGCCTGCGTCGTCGACCCGATGGCCGGCGTTCTGTGAGACGTAGGTCGCGACGGCGTCCACCTGGAACGGCGTCAGTTCGCCGTTGAACGACTGCATGTCTATCCCGCCGTTTTTGACGCGGTACTTCACGTAGGCGAACGTCGGTCTGACCTCGTTGAAGTTCGGCGGCGGCACCTCGAACGTCGGCGCGGTGCGACGTCTTTCCAGCAGCGAATGACAGCTGTTGCAGTGCTTGGCGAAGACCTTCCCGCCGGTCGCCAGCAGCTTCGCCTGCCGCGCGGGGTCGATGGCGGTCGTGTGCGTGCGCGTCGTCGTGGTGCTCGTGGCGGCCGACTTCTTGTCACCGCACCCCGCGACGCCCAGCGCGAGGAGGGCCGCCACGGCGCAGCCGAGCATCGCACGCGTCATACCGTCCCCCATCGAGCCATCCCCCTTGGTCCATCGCCGCTTCCCCGGCGGCTCGGGCGAGCCTACCAGCCCGCGCGTCAGGCGCGCCGCAGCGTCCGCACCTGCGCCCGCGTGAGCGCGACGAGGTCCGCCGGCGCGAGCTCCAGCTCCAGCCCGCGACGGCCGGCGCTGACGAAGATCGTCGGATGCGCGAGCGCGCTGTCGTCCAGGAAGGTGGGCAGCGCGCGGCGCTGTCCAAGCGGGCTGATGCCCCCGGCGACGTAGCCGGTCACGCGCTCGGCGCGGTCGGTCGGCGCAAGCTGCGCGCGCTTGCCGAGCGAGCGCAGGTCGAGCGTCGCGCCGGAGGGGACGATGCAGACGACGAGCTGCTCTTCGAGCGTGACGACGAGCGTCTTGTACACGCGCGCGGGATCGAGCCCGAGCGCGCTTGCCGCCTCCAGCGCGTAGGAGTCGGCTGCCGGGTCGTGCGCGTACTCGTGCACGGCATGCTCCACGCCGGCGGCGCGAATCGCGCGCGGGGCGGGTGTCTCACGGCCGGCCATCGCCGGCCCTCCGGGATCCGCTCGCCCGGATCTTCGCGAGCATTCGCCGTGCCGCGCTACCGCTCATTCCTCCCCCTCGTACGGTCGTGACGCTATCGCATCCGCGACCGCCGGTCCGCGCGAGGCCAGCGGCGGCCCCGCGCGGACGCGGACGACAGCCTTAGATTAGGAAAACCTGGTTTACGGTATTTGGATTGAATTCGCCGCCGATTTTGCCCGATTCGGGGCAAATGCCAAGTAGTCTTCTGACTCTCAGGGCGCTCAGCGATAGTAGGATTCTGAGCGCTGAGATTTCATCTCTTTCATCGATAGATATTAGCGTAAAGATATTGCCTTCGTATAGGCAGACGATCTGCGCTCCGAAGATTTCTCTGGCTTCAATCTTGAATAGCGCCTTTTCGATCTGAACTAGGACGCCTGTTATGTCCGGTAGGGTGCCTAGTATCGATTCGTAGTTCAGATTCCATAGTTCAGGTCTGCCGCCAGTGGTTCTGCATTCTAGATACCCCATATTAAGTCTGCAATCGGAGTTCTGTTCTAGTCTTCTGCCCGATTCCAGTAGGGCTCTGACGCCTTCGACCGATCTGATGAGTTCGCCCCATGTGCATCTCACGCCCGCCACGTCCGTTTCCCAGCGGGTGAGTTTGCCGACCTTTGCCCCTCTTCTCTTCGGTATCGCTCTTTCGAGCATGATGAAGATCCGAACTCTGCAGACGATCTTCGTCATTCTTTCTAGCCCTCTGTCGCCAAAGGTCACGGTGCCTTCGGCCTGGAGGGTCGTTTCTCTTTCCACCTGCAACGATCTTAGGGCGAACGCCGCCTGGCTCGTGAGGCCGATCAGCAGCGCGGCGGTAAGCGCCGCTAACAGCACCTTGCTGTACCTGTACATAGCTCCTCGCATCGATGTCGTGCCGCCTGGTCGGATGGCACGATGGTGCATGCCCGAACCGTCACCCTCGCGACGGTTCGCATCTGTTCACCCCCTCTCCCGCGCTCGCCACCAAATGCCATGCGGGCATCCGCGGGTTCAATCCCGCTTCCTGGCGAGTTAATGATAACCCCAAGATCAAGCTCCCAGGGCAGGCGCCTCCTCCACCGCCACGTTCGGCAGCGCACGCGCCAGCGGCCTTGGCAGCCACCAGTTCCAGGCGCCGAGCAGCTCCATCGCGGCGGGGACGAGCACGAGGCGCACCAGCGTCGCGTCAAGCAGGATCGCGACCGAGCAGCCGACGCCGATCTCCTGGATCGACGGGACGCCGGTCCCGACGAAGACGGCGAAGACCGAGGCCATGATCAGCGCCGCGCTCGTGATCGTGCGCGCGCTTGCCTGCAGGCCCTCGGCGACCGAGCCGCGCGGGTCGCCGGTCGCCGCCCAGCGCTCGCGGATGCGCGAGAGCAGGAACACCTCGTAGTCCATCGAGAGGCCGAAGACGATCGCCAGCACGAGCGGGGGCGTGAGCGCGTCGACGTAGCCGGGCGAGTGGTAGCCGAGCAGGCCGTCGAGCCAGCCGTTCTGGAAGACCGCGACCAGGACGCCGTAGGCGGCGCCGACCGACAGCAGGTTCATCACGACCGCTTTCAGCGGCAGCACGACCGAGCGCAGGAGCAGCAGCAGGACGACGTAGGAGAGCGCAAGCACGAACAGCGCGATCAGCCCCATCGAGCCGGCGATGCGGTCGATGAAGTCCTTCGTGAACGCGGGCGAGCCGCCGAGCAGCGCGCCCTGCGGCAGCGTGCGGTGCAGCCGCGCGACGAGGTCGTTGGCCTGCGGCGACTCGCCGTGGTGGCGCGCGTCGGCCTTGACGAGCACGCTGCGCCCGTCGCGCGAGATCTGCATCGCCGGCTCGATCCGCGCGATCTCCGGGTCGGCGCGCAGCACCGCGGTAACGCGCGCGAACTGCGCCCGCGGCGCGACGACCTCGATCGGGCTCATCGCGCCCGCGCCGACGAGCCGCGCGGCCGCTTCGGCGCCGACGCGGACCTCGTGGTCGCGCGGGAACTGCTCGAGCGCGCCGTTGCGGATCGTCAGGTGCAGCGCGGGGATCGCGAGCACGAGCAGGATCGCGGCCGAGCCGGCGGCGGCGCGGATCGGGCGGCGCATGATCGCGCCCGTCCAGCGCTCCCAGAAGGACGCGCGCGGCTCGGCGTGGCGGCGCCGGCGCCTTACGCTGTGCGAGATCCATGCGGTGAGGCCGGCGACACGGCCGGGGGTGTAGGCGCGCCGGCCGGCAAGCGAGATCAGCGCGGGCAGCAGCGTCATCGCCGCGAGCACGGAGACGGCGACGACGAGAATCGCCCCGAGCGCCATCGAGCGCACCGACATCGTGTCGACGATGAACAGGCCCGCGAGCGAGACGATCACGGTCAGACCGGAGAAGGTGACGGCGACGCCGGAGGTCGCGAGCGAGATCGCGCGGGCGTCCTCAGGCGTCCGCCCGCCGGCGATCTCCTCGCGGTAGCGCGACAGGACGAACAGCGAGTAGTCGACCGCGACGCCGATCCCGACCATCGAGGCGAGGTTCGTGACGAAGACGCTCATCCCGGTCGTGAGCGAGAGCAGGTAGATCAGCGCACCGGTGACGATCACCGCGACCGCGCCGAGCGCCAGCGGCAGCAGCGCCGCGGCGAGCGAGCCGAAGACGGCGAGCAGGATCAGCAGCACGATCGGGAAGCCGGCGCGCTCGGCGACCATCAGATCTTCCTTGCTGAGGTCCTGCATCCCGGCCCACAGCGCGCCCTGCCCGACGAGGTGGGTGGCGACGGGCGCGTTGGGGTCGGCCGTCGCGAGCCCGAGCTGCTTGCGCAGGTCCGTCGCGATGTCGATCGAGGCGCTGTCGGCAGCGGTGACATGGAGCTGGACGATCACGGGCCGCGGCCCGTGCGCGAGCTGGCGCAGCGCCCGGGCGCGCGCCGCAGCGGGGAGCGAGACGCGACCCGCGGCCCTCGCGCCGGCGCCGACGCGCGTCAGCGCGGCGCGCTCCTGGGCGACGGTCGCGTCCTTGCGGGGAACGAGGACCGCCGCCAGCGTCGCCTCCTGCGCATGGTCGAAGTCGTGCTCGATCGAGCGCTGCACCGCGACCGACTGCGAACCGGGAACGTCAAAGCCCCCGCCCGTGAGGTGATCGGACTGGTGCGCGGCAAGCGGGAGTGCCGCGAGCACGACGAGCGCCCATACGATCAGGACCACGCCGCGACGGCGGCGGATCAGCGCATCGAGGCGGAGCATGACGGTCTGCACGTGGCGCCCTCCTCAGGGTCTGGCTGCGTAGCCAGTCGACCTTCTCAGGTCAGCGCCACCATGTAGTGTGCGATCACTCACACATTGCGGCGCTTGCGCATTCCCAGCCAAAGCCACACCGGATACGTCGCAAAGATCGCGGCGGACACCCGGTGCGTCCGCGGCCCGGCCTTGCGCCAGTCGAAGCGCGTCACGCCCGAGTTGATCATCCAGTCGCGACCGGACTCGGCGCGCATCGCGCGCCACATCGGTTTCGTCCACTTCGCGTCGAGGTAGAGCCCGACGCTGACCGCGTAGAAGAAGGCCATCGTCTGCGCGCCGACCTTCAGATCGTTCGCGAGCGTGCGCTCTTCGGGCGGGGTCGTGGCGGCGTAGGAGCGCCCGCCCGCGTAGAGCAGCGCCGGATCGATCAGGAAGGACATGGGATCTCCTCTTCGGTGGTGGCACCCGGCACCTCGCGGCCGAGCAGCGAATACGCCAGCCGCGTGGCGAGCGCCATGATCGTCAGCTGGGGATTGACGCCCAGCGAGCTCGGGACGACCGAGCCGTCGGCCACGTGCACGCCATGCACGCCATGCAACGCCAGGTCGCCGTCGACGACGCCGTGGTCGGGCCGCGCGTCCGCGCGCGCCGTCCCCAGCGGGTGGAACGCCATCAGCTTCAGGTCGCGCACGCCCGCATCGGCCGGCCGCACGCCCGTCGGCAGCGGCAGATAGACCTCGCGCGCGCCGGCCGCGCGGAACAGCTCCTCCATCCGCATCAGCCCCGTGCGGAAGCGCCCGAGATCCTCGTCGCCGAGGTCGTAGCGGATCAGCGGTCTGCCGCCGAGCGAGCGGACGCTGCCGCGCGAGCTGTCGCTCACCATCAGCCCGAACATCGCGAGGTTGGGGTAGCGCCCCATCGCCTCGGCGTGGCGCTTGCCCGAGAGCGGCAGCGACATCGCCACGTACGACGGCGGCCCCGCGACCCCCTCGAAGATGATTCCCTCCGCGGCGAACTCGTCGACGTAGAAGCTCTGCGGGACGCCCTTCGCCATGTCGACGACCTCGTCCATCAGCGCGAAGACGCCCGTCGCCGGGTGCAGCGCGAGGTTGCGCCCGAGCTGCCCCGAGGCCCGCCCCAGCCCGCTGCGCGCCAGCAGCAGCGGCGTGTGGATCGTGCCCGCCGCGACGATCACGTCCGCCGCGCGCACCTCCAGCCGCCCGCCGCCGGCAAGCCGCGCCTCGACGCCCTGGGCGCAGTCGCGCTCGACGAGGATCCCGCGCACGTCGGCGCCGGTGACGATCTGCGCGCCCGCGGCCTCGGCGCGCGGCACGTAGGTGATGCCGGTGTGCTGCTTGGCCGACGTCGGACAGCCGAACGCGCACACTCCCGAGCCGACGCAGCCCTTCGCGTTCCGCTTCAGGTAGCCATGTGACCAGCCGAGCGCCTCCGCCCCGCGCCGCGCGACGGCGGCGTTCCTGCCGGCCAGCTCGGGCGTGACCTCGCCGACGGAGAGCGCCTCCTCGACGCGCTGAAAGCAGGGCGCGAGCGCCTCGGGCGTGAGCTGCTCGAGGCCGAACTCACGCTGCCAGCGCTCGAGCACCTGCGGCGGGGTGCGGAAGCAGGTGCCGGAGTTCACGAGCGTCGTGCCGCCGAGGCCTCGCCCGAGCGGCAGCAGGATCGGCGGTGAGCCGAGCGTCATCCCCTGGCCGCCATCGCGGTAGAGGCGCGCCATCATCTCCATCGGCCGGGCGGAGAAGCGGTCGGCGTCGTGGCGCGGGCCCTGCTCGAGCACGACGACGCGCTTGCCGCCTTCGGCGAGCTCCGCCGCCGCGACCGCTCCCCCGGCGCCGGCGCCGACGATGCACACGTCCGCCTCGATCCGGCGCGGCTTGCGCAAGCGGCTCACGGACGGCCCTCCTCGCGCCGCAGCGCACGGCCGCGGGCGGCGACCGCCGCGGCGTCCCAGCCCAGCGCCGCGGCGTTCGCCGGGTCCTCGAAGTGCTCCATCGCGGTGATCCCGTAGGCGAGCTGGTCGGCCGGCGCGAGGCGGTGCAGCAGCCGCACGCCGCCGGGGCGCTTGGCGAGCGCGCGCAGGATCCGCAGGCCGGTGCGCTGCGGCTGAGGCACGGCGGCGACCCAGGCGTCGAGCGGGGTCTGCGGCGGCGCCGTGCTCATCCGAGCATCTCCCGCTCCTGGGCGCCGGCGAGCTTGGCGATCGCGGCGGCGGCCGCGTCGCCGTCGTGGTCGCGGATCGCCTGTGCGGTGCGCGCGTAGAGCGGCGCCCACGCGTCGCGGTGCGCGACGATGTTGCCGAAGGCGCCGATGCGCGGCAGGTAGAGCTCGCGCACCGAGTTCATAATCAGCTGGAAGACGAGGTTGCCGGCCGCCTCCACGACAGCGGCCATGAAGTGCCAGTCGGCGAGCAGCGCGCCGTGGTCGTCGGCGGCGGTCGCAACGGTGCCGGCCAGCTCGGCGATCGCCTCGGCCTGCGCGGGCGTGCGACGGGTCCCCGCCAGCCGCGCCGCCTCGGACAGCAGCAGCCGACGCGCCTCGAACAGCGAGCGCACGACGCCCTCGTCGACGCTGCCGAGCAGCGCGAGCGCGTCGAGGCCGCCGGAGCGCCGCCAGTCGAGCACGCGCATCGCGTCCCCGTGGCGGACCTCGACGAGCCGCAGCTGCTCCAACCGCTTGACCGCCTCGCGCACGGAGGCGACGTTGACCTGCAGGTCGGCCGCGAGTGCCCGCTGCGTCGGCAGCCGCTCACCCGGCTCGTAGCGCCCACCGAGGATCGCCTCGCACAGGCGCGCGAAGACCTGGTCGGGAACGGAGGTGCGGGAGAGCGGGGGCTCGACGGGCGGCACGAGGCGAGCAGTGTATCGGTGTTCGGAACAATCTTCATGATTAGGCGATTGATCGTCTGATCGTCTAGCCTTCTGTCATGCTCTTCGCCACCCCACCGCTCACGTCAACGCTGGAGCGCAACCTGCATGAGCTCGACGGCCTGCGTGGAAAGCTCACCCGCGAGACGGATCGAGCGGCTCCGTGGATGGGCACGCTTCGGCGCGTCGTCCGCGCGACGTCGATCACGCAGTCCACTGGGATCGAGGGGTTCCACGTCTCCGAGCACGACGCCGTCGCGCTCGTCAGCGGCGAGGCACGCGCAGACGCCGGCGAGACCGATCGGCAGGCGGTCGAGTGCTACGCGCGGGCGATGGACCATGTCGGCGTGCTCGCGCGCGATCCGGAGTTCACCTGGCTGGATCGAGTGATCCTCGACCTGCACTACGACACGTGCGCCTTCCAGCGCGGCCACGATCCGGGCCTGTGGCGGCGAGGGCCGGTCGGCATCGTGGACAGCCGGAGCCGGATCGTCTATCAGGCCCCCGATGCCGGCGCCGTCCCCGGGCTCATGTTCGACGTCGTCGAGTGGCTTGCTGGCGGCGACCTGGACGTGCACCCGGTCGTTCGCGCCGCGATGGCGCACCTGCACGTGGTCTCGGTCCATCCGTTCCGCGACGGCAACGGCCGCATCTCCCGCATCGTCCAGTCGCTCGTGCTCGCGCGCAGCGGCCTGCTCGCGCCCGAGTTCGGCTCGATCGAGGAGTACCTCGGCGAGCACACGCCCGCCTACTACGAGATCCTCCAGCGCACCCACGGACGCACCTACGCTCCCACGCGCGATGCTCGCCCATGGGTCGCGTTCTGCATCCGCGCGCACCTGGATCAGGCGCGCCGGCTGCTGCGCCAGGTGGACGCTGCGGCCACGCGCTGGGAGCGCCTCGAACGGCTCGCAGAGCGGCGCGGCTGGCCCGATCGCTTCGTCATCGCGCTTGAGCAGAGCCTGTTCGGCGTGTGCGGTCGGACCGGCTACGCCCGCGAAGCCGACGTCTCCTTCGCGACCGCGAGCTCCGACCTGCGGCGCATGGTCGAAGCGGGGCTGCTCATCCAGCGCGGTCGCGGACCCGCGACGCGCTATGAGCCGAGCGACGCGCTGCGAGCTGCGGCTACTCGCTCTCAGTGACCGGCCGCCGGCCGCGCGCCGGCGAGGAGGGCTCGACACGCAGCACGCGCGCCGGCCAGGCGGGCAGGACCCAGTTCCAGCGGCCGAACAGCGACACGACGGCGGGCACGAGCAGCGCGCGGATCACGGTCGCGTCGAGCAGGATGCCGGCGGCGAGGCCGGTCGCGAGCACCTTCACGTCGGTGCCGGGGCTCGAGGCGAGCGACATGAACGCGAGGAAGAGGATCAACGCCGCGCTCGTGACGAGCCGGCCGGTGCGGCCGATGCCGCGCACGACGGCCTCGTTCGTGTCCCCGGTCTTGTCGTACTCCTCCCGCATGCGCGCGAGGATGAAGACCTCGTAGTCCATCGACAGGCCGAACAGGAACGCGAAGACGATCAACGGGATCCAGGAGCTGACCGAGCCCGTGGCGGGGATCCCCCAGATCGCCTCCGAGCCGTAGCCCTGCTGCCAGACGAGCACGAGCACGCCCCAGGCCGCGGCGACGCTGATGATGTTCAGCAGCACCGCCTTCGCCGGCAGCAGCAGCGAGCGGAACGCTCGCGCGAGCAGCAGGAACGTGATGATCCCCACCAGCGCGAGCATCAGCGTGAAGTTGCCGTAGACGGCGTCGATGAAGTCCTTGTTCTGCGACGGCTGGCCGCCGACGCGCACGTCGCCGCCCTGCGCATGCGCCGTGGCACGCACGTCGTTGACCAGGCTGCGACCGGTCGCCGAGGAGCCGTCCGGGGTGGAGAAGGCGAGCACGATCGCGCTGCCGTGCGCGCGCCAGGACGGATTGTCCGGAGCCGCCGCGCCGTGAATGCCGTCGACGCCTGCCAGCGCGGTCGCGACCGCGTCCGGCGAGGTGCCGCCGCGTACGAGGACTTCGTTGGGCAGCAGCGCGCCACCGCCGATGCCGGAGTCCTGCAGCGCGACGAGGCCCTCCTTCGCGTCGCCCTTCTTGGCGATCGTGTTGAGGTCTGAAAGGCCCGGGTGCAGCGTCGTGGCGGCGATCACGAGCGCGCCGAGGACCAGCAGCGCGGCGCCGGCGGCGATCACGCGGTGCTTGACGATGCCGCGTGCCCAGCGCGTCCAGCCCGGCGAGGCGAGGTCGTCGGTGCGGCGGTGCGGCCAGTCCAGACGCCCGCCGGCGGAGTGCAGCACGACCGGCAGCAGCGTCAACGCGACGGCGACGCTCATGATCGGGATCAGCATCCCGCCGTAGCCCATGCTGCGCAGGAACGGCAGCGGCAGCGCGATCAGCGCGAGCAGGCCGATCGCGACGGTCGTGCCCGAGAAGACGACGGCGCGCCCGGCTGTCTCCATCGCGCGCACGATCGCCTCGTCGCCCTCGAGCCCGTGCGCGCGCTCCTCGCGCCAGCGCATGACGATCAGCAGCGAGAAGTCGATCGCGACCCCCAGGCCGACCAGCGCGATCAGGAACTGCACGATCGGCGAGACGCCGGTGATCTGGGTGAGGCCGTAGACGGCCAGGAACGAGGTCATGATCGCCGGGACGGCCATCATCAGCGGCACGAAGGCGCACAGCGAGCCGAACACGAACCCGAGCACGATCAGCGCGCCGAGGCCGCCGAGCAGCGCCTCGAGCAGGACGCCGGGGCCGTTCGAGTCGCCGCTCTGCGCGTTGAGCGCGTCGTAGCCGGAGAGGTGCACCGGAGCGCCCGCGACGGTCACGCCCTGAAGCGCCGCACGCGCCTTCTTCTCGGCCTTCGGGTTGTCGCCGAACGGCTGGTCGGGATCGGGCACCGGGAACGCGACCACGAACGCCGTGCGTCCGTCCCTCGACGTGAAGGCCGCGTCGCCCGTGGAGCCGTAGCCGGCGACGCGCGCGCCCGGCAGCGCCGCGGTGAGCTTCTGCTCGACGGTGCGCAGCTCGCCGCGCACGCCGGCGTCCCGCACGGTCCTTCCGTCCGGGAGCGACACGACCGGGATGAGCGGAGCGGAGTTGCCGCCCGTCCCGTGGTAGAGCTTCGCGATCGTGACGTTCGTCTCCCAGCCCTCACGGCCGGGGACCGAGAACTTCTGGTTCATCGCCTTCGTCGCGGCGCCGGAGGTGACGATGCCGATCAGCGTCAGCACGACCCAGAAGGCGACGACCAGGCGGCGATGGCGGAGGACCCAGCGGGTGAGGCTCGTCACCGGGTCCGTTCTAGCAAAGATCGCGGTCCGAATGCTTTCCGGTCATCGGTGCGGGGAGGACTTCACCTGCTTCGCGACCGCGGCGGGCCGCCGCAAGCCGTCAGCCGGCGCGCCGCAGCTGGCGCTCGAGGTCCGCGAGCTCGCGGCCGAAGTCCTCGATCGCGGCTCTGAGCGGCCGGGGCGCTCCGCCCTCGCGGGCAGAGGCGCGCTCGCGCAGCGCGTCGATGACCTGGCGCACGCGGCGGGCGCGCTTCTCGAGGCGATCGCGCTCGAGCTGGCTGCCGAGCGAGCGCGCGCTGCGCGTGCGCCGGCGGCGGTCGGTGGCTGAGGAGGCTTGTTCTGCGGTTAAAGAGACTTCGAGAGCTTTGTGCACGAGCCACATGTTCCCGGGTTGCCCCCACTTCATGCCTCCGTAGCTCTCCGCAGAGTTGGACGAGGCGGCTGCCGACCCCCTCAGGCGCGATTCGCCGCTGTGCAAGGGATCGCGACCTGCGCACGACCTAGGCGGCGCACCTTGTGCATCTGCCTGCGCCATTGCGGCGCAGCGCCGCTCAGCGCCCGCCCGGCACCTGCGCGAGCGCGGTCTGCGCCTGTGCGGCCAGGCGCGTGACCTGCGCCGGCGGCGCCTGCGCGTGCACCGCCGTGGCAAGCGCCGCGACGCGCGTGCCCAGCGCCTGTGCGCCAATCGGGTCGAGCACGCGCAGGTCCGCCGAGGCGGCCGTGAGCGCGCCGCGGATCCGTCCGAGGTCGCCGCTCACGGCGGCCGCCTCGTCGCCGCTGGAGCGCAGTGCCTGCGGATACTCGGTCGGCAGCAGCTCGAGCCCGGCGCTGAGCGGCCGCAGGCGCGTGCGGAGCTGGGCCACGACGTCCTGCGCGGAGGGGTCCGGGCTGCTCGAGCGCCCGATGCCGAAGCCGATCGCGCCGCCGACCAGCAGCGCGACGAGCGCGACGGCGGCGATCAGGAGCGGCCGCGCGCGGCCGGGCTGGCGGTACAGCGACATGCGCAGCTCACCGCCAGAGGACCGCGACCGCCGGCCCGTCGTGGTCGGCGAGCGCCGAGCGCGCCGCGAGCAGGATGTCCTCCGGCCGGCGCGCCTCGGACGTGTCGATGATGCGCGCGCCGCAGACGAGCGCCACACGCGGGAGCATCGACGCGACGCCGAGCTGCACCGTCGCCGCGCTGACGGCGTCGTCGAGCGCAGCGAGCACCTCGTGCTTCTCCCCCGTCAGCACCTGGCGCGCGCGCTCGGCCAGCGGGACCGAGCCGAGCGGGTCGACGACCGCGATCGGCCCGCGGGTGCCGAAGGCAGCCAGATGGCTGCCGGAGGCGGGTCCCGTGAGGCTCTCCCCGCCGTTCTCGCCGTAGACGCGGTAGTACTCCGTCGAGGTGACGAGCCGCAGCCCGTCCGCGGCCACGCCGAGCGCAAGCGCAGCGGCGCGCTGCTGCGCCGGCTCGCCGACCGGGGCGCGGCCGGCGGCGCCGCGTTCGAGCGCGACCGCGCCCGTCGCGACCGCCCGCAGCTGCCCCTCGCGCGGCTCGTAGACGCACTCGACGCGGACCGTGTCGGGCGCGGCGCCGGCGGCGACGCAGGCGCGCTCCGCCGCGTGGGCGGCGAGCGCGGCGCCGGTGCCGTCGCCGGTCGCGCTGCGCACGACCTCGACGCGCACGAGCGAGAGCGCCGCGCCGATCGAGGACAGCACCTCGGGATGGTCCGGTGCGAGCAGCGGGCGCCCGAGCGCGCGCGCGACCTCGCCGGCGAGCGCGGGCCCGGCGCCGCCGAGCGCGACGATCGGCACGTCGGGACCGAAGTCGTGCGCCTTCGCGGCCTCCGCGACGGCGCCGGCGATCTTCGCGACCGCCGCGTCGAGCAGCGCGCGCGCGGCGCGCTCCGGGCTCGTGCGCAGATGCGCGGCGAGCGGCGCGAACGCGGCCAGGGCCGCCGCCTGCGAGCCCGCCGCGTGCGTCCCCTCCTCCACGAGCCCGAGCGCGTTCGCCGCGCAGGTCGCGGTCAGCGCGAGCACGTCGCCGGCGCGCGTGCGCACGGCCGCATAGGCCTCCGGGTCGCCGGCGCGCGGGGCGACGAGCGTCAACGCCGCGCCCTCCAGCTCCGCGGGCGCGGCGAACGAGGCGTAGGCGAGCCCGGCGACGTGCGCGCTGCGCGGGCCGACCTCCACGAGCTTGCGCTTGCGCAGCCGCGCCATGCTGCCGCCGGCGGCGCCGACGACCCACGAGTCGACCGAGCGGATCGCCGTCGGGCGCCCCATCACCTTCAGCGTGCGCAGCACCGTGCGCCCGCCCGCGACGACGGACACGTTCGAGGAGGTGCCGCCGCACTCGAGCACGATCCCCTGCGTCAGCTCGAGCTGGTGCAGCGCCGCCGCGACGCCCGCCGCGGGCCCGGCGCCGACGGACAGCGACGGCGCGCTCGCGAACGCCTCCAGGCTCATCGCGCCGCCGTCGCCGCGCAGCACGAGCAGCGGCACGTCGATCTCGGCGCGGTGCAGGACCTCCTGCACGATGTGCGCCGTGCGCTCCATCAGCGGCAGGATCGAGGCGTTGACGGCCGCGCTGACGGTGCGCAGCTCGAGGCCGTAGGCGCCCGAGAGCTCGTGGCCGGCGCACGTCGGCAGCCCGCGCTCGCGCGCGCGCAGCGCGATCAGCCGCTCGGCCTCCGGCGCGTCGACGGCGAACGCGCCCGAGGCGGCGATCGCCCCGCAGCCGGCCGCGACGAGCCGGTCGAGCGCGGCGTCCACGTCGGCGACGGAGAGCCCGCCGGTCGCGTCGAGGAAGACGTGCTCGGTGCGCAACGCGCGGCCGGGCGCGAGCGCGACGTCGCCGACGGCGGTGCGCTTGCGCGCGGGGCGCAGGTCCGGTTCGCGGCCGACGCCGATCACGCCGACCTTCGCGACGTCGCCCTCGAGCAGCGCGTTCATCGCCTGCGTGGTGGAGAAGGCGACGAGCTCCACCGCGCTCGCGTCCGGTCCGAGCGTCGCCAGCAGCTCGTGCAGCGCGCGCGCGACGCCCTCGGTGACGCCGTCGGGCGCGTGATGGGTCGTCGGGACGACGGCGTGCGCGCGCAGCGCGAACGGGTGCGGCTCGACGGCGACTGCCTTCGTGAACGTCCCGCCGACGTCGACGCCGACGCGCAGCGTGCTCATGAGACGCCCGCCTCGACCGGCGGCTGCGAGCCCTCGCGCGCGGGGTCCTGTGGCGGAGAGGCGACCGGCGCCGACGCCACGGCGGCCAGACGCTCGCGGCGACGCCGCCGCGCCGGCGCCCACGCGAACACCCACGCCGCCCCGGCGGCGAAGATCACGAGCAGGACCGCCTGCACGAGCAGCGACTCGCGCGTCGGATGGATCCCCGTCAGCTCGGAGACGAACACGGGCGGGCGCGCCCACGCGGCGTGCACCGGGGTCGCCGAGACGATGTCGGCCTCCTGCAGCGAGCGGACCGCGTTGCCGGAGAAGGCGACGGACAGCAGCAGCAGCAGCGAGGCGCCGGTGACGAGCATCGGCTTGAGCGGCAGCGTGCGCCCGAGGCGCAGGATCGCGTATGCGACGGCGCCGAGCGCGACGGCAGCGGCTGCCGCACCGAGCGCGACCCACAGGCCCAGCCCGTCGGCGAACAGCAACAGCGCCTGATAGAAGAGCACCGTCTCGAAGCCCTCGCGGTAGACGGCGGTGAAGCCGAGCATCATGAACGCGGTCGCGCTGCCGGCGGCGATCGCGGTCGCCACGCGCGCGCGCATGAACTCCATCCGCCGCCGCTGCTCGATCCGCGCCACGAGCCAGAAGCTCACGACGACGAGCACGAGCACCGCAAGGAGCGCGGTGGCCGCCTCCAGCAGCTCGCGGTTCACCGGCGCGACGTCGAGCACGACCGTCGCGAGCACCCAGGTGATCGCCGTCGCCGCGAACGCGGCGAGCACGCCGAAGGACAGCGGCCGCTTGTAGTTGCTCGCCTGGCCGGCGGCGAGCGAGCCGAGCAGGATCGCGATCAGCAGCACCGCCTCGATCCCCTCGCGGAAGAGGATCGAGAAGCTGAAGCCGAAGGCGAGCGCGGGCGCCGCGACGCCGTGGGCGGCGAGCTTGCGATCGGTCGCGAGGATGCCGGCGCGTACGTCGCGCACGTCGGCACGGATCGTGTCGATCGGCGCGCGGCTCTTGAGGTCGTTGCGCAGGTCGGCGAACTTGAACTCGGTGTCGAGCACGAGGTTCGGGTCGCGCAGCCGCAGCGGGATCTCGACGTACTCGTAGTGGTCGAGGTAGCCGCTGCGCGCGAGCTCGTAGGCGCCGGCGTAGTCGCCCGCCTTGGCAACGCCCAGCGCCCGGTCGACGAAGCTGCGCGCGATCGCGTTCTCGCTGCGCCCGCGCTGGAGGTCGTTCTGCTTCGCCCCGGCGACGCCGGGCAGCGCCAGCGCTGTCAGCGCAACGGCCAGGAGCAACGGGATGAACGACCGGATCCGGGGCATTAGGGCGCCCGAAAACCTAGCACACGGGTGGGAATGGGGCGAGCGCTCCGCGCGCGGCGCGTCAGCTCAGACGACCAGCGCGAGCGGGTGCTCGAGCAGCGCGCGGATGCGCGCGAGGAACTGGGCGGCGTCGGCGCCGTAGAGGATGCGGTGGTCGCACGTGAGCGTCACCGACATCGTGTGGCGCGCGACGAGCGCGCCGTCGCGCACGACGGCCTTCGGCGCCAGCGCGCCGACGGCAAGGATCGCCGCCTGGGGCGGGTTGATGACGGCGACGAAGTCGGTGACGCCGAACATGCCGAGGTTCGAGACGGTGAAGGTGCCGCCGCTCAGCTCGGGCGGGGTGATCTTCCCGTCGCGCACGCGCCCGGCGAGCGTGCGCGCCTCGGCGGCGATCTGCCCGAGCGCCTTGGCGTCGGCGTCGAAGATCGTCGGGACGACGAGCGCGTCCGTCGCGGCGACCGCCACGCCGACGTTCACGCGCGAGTAGAGCTCGAAGCGGCCGTCCTTGTAGGCGCCGTTCGCGCGCGGGTACTCGCGCAGCGCGAGCGCGCACGCCTTCACGACCATGTCGTTGTAGGAGGGGACCGGGTCGTGCTCGAGCGCCTTCAGCTCGCCGCGCAGCGCGACGCACGCCTCCATGTCGATCTCGCTCGTGAGCGTGAACTCCGGCACCGTCGCCTTCGACTCCGCCATCCGGCGGGCGATCACCTGCTGCAGCTTGGAGAGCTCGACGACCTGCGTCTCGCCCTTGCCGCTGCCGCCGGGGCCCGAAGCAGGAGCGGCGGCGGCGGGAGCCGCCCCCGCGGCCTCCACGTCGGCCTTCACGATCCGTCCGCCGGGGCCCGAGCCCTGGATCCCGGCGAGGTCCACGCCGCGCTCGCGCGCGAGCCGGCGCGCGACGGGCGACGCCTTCACACGCTCTCCGTCCGCGCCGGCGGCGGCCGGCCGCGCCGGCTCCGGGGCAGGCGCTTCGGCTTCCGGCGGCGCTTCAGCTGCGGTTGGCGCTTCGGCTTCAGCGGGCGCTTCGGCTTCCGCCGGAGCCTCGGCTTCGACTTGCGCCGCGGCGGGCGCCCCGTCCGCGGGCGCTGCTTCGCCGCCGACCCGCGCGATCACGGCCCCGATCGGCAGCGTCGCACCCTCCTGCGCCACGATCTCGAGCGAGCCGTCGGCGTCGGACTCGTACGTCATGTTCGCCTTGTCGGTCTCGATCTCGACGATCTCCTCGCCGCGCGCGACCTCCTCGCCGGAGGCCTTCAGCCACTTGAGGATCGTCCCCTCCTCCATCGAGTCGGAGAGGCGCGGCATCACGATCTCGGTCACGCCGCAAGCCCCAGCGTCGCGCGGATCGCGCCGGCGAGACGCTCCTCGTTCGGCATCGCCGCCAGCTCGAGGTTCTTCGCGTACGGCAGCGGGACCTCGGCCATCCCGACGCGCTCGATCGGCGCGTCGAGGTCGTCGAAGCAGGCCTTCTGGATGCGCGCGGCCAGCTCGGCGGTGACGCCGTAGCTCGGCCAGCCCTCCTCAACGCAGACGGCGCGGCCGGTCTTGGAGACGGAGGCGGCGACGGTCTCCATGTCGAGCGGGCGCAGCGAGCGCAGGTCGACGACCTCGACGGAGACGCCCTCGCCCGCAAGCTGCTCGGCGACGTGCAGCGCGCGCACGGTCGCGTAGGAGTGCGAGACGACCGTCAGGTCCGAGCCCTCCCGCGCGACGGCGGCGAGCCCGATCGGCACGACGTGCTCGGGGTCGAGCGGCACCGGGCCCTTCTCCTTGTAGATCGGCAGGTTCTCGATCACGAGTACCGGGTCATCATCGCGGATCGCCGCCTTCAGCAGCCCCTTCGCGTCGGCCGGGGTCGCGGGCGCGAGGACCTTGAGGCCAGGCGTCCCGGCGAACCAGCCGTCGAAGCTCTGCGAGTGCTGGGCGGTCAACTGGTTGCCGGCGCCGTTGGGCGTGCGGATCACGAGCGGGCAGCGCACCTGCCCGCCGAACATCGCGCCGATCTTCGCCGCGTGGTTGATGACCTGGTCCATCGCGACGAGCAGGAAGTTGATCGTCATGATCTCCACGACCGGGCGCTCGCCGAGCATCGCCGCCCCAACGCCCGCCCCGACGAAGCCCTCCTCGGCGATCGGCGTGTCGCGCACGCGATCGGGGCCGAACTCGTCGAGCAGGCCGGCGCTGACCTTGTAGGCGCCCTCGAACGTGCCGACCTCCTCGCCCATCAGGAAGACGCGCTCGTCGCGCGCCAGCTCCTCGCGCAGCGCCATCCGCAGCGCCTCGCGGTAGGTCATCACCTCGGTCGCGCCGGCTGCCGCAGGGGCCTCGGCCTGCTTCGCGGTCGCGCTCATGCGCCCAGCCCCGCGTCGAAGGTGAGCGGCTCCTCGCCGTAGGCGCTGCCCGGCCGCATGCGCGCGAACTGCTCGGCGCTGCCGGCGGCATGCATCCCGGCGGCGAGCTGGTCGACGCGCGGCTCCGGGCTCTCCGTCGCGAAGCTCACCGCAGCCGCGATGCGCTGCTCGGCCGTCGCGTCGATCGCGTCGAGCTGCTCGTCGGTGACGCCGTCGCCGCGCAGCTGCGTGCGCACGCGCACGAGCGGATCCCGCGCGAGGTGCTCGGCGATCTCCTCCTTCGTGCGGTAGGCGAGCCCGGCGTCGGCGACGGAGTGGCCGCGATATCGGTAGGTCATCAGCTCCAGGACGGCCGGCTGGCGCTGCTCGCGCGCCGCACGCAGCAGGCGCGCGCTCGCCTCGATCGCGGCGTCGAGGTCGTCGCCGTCGACCCGCTCGCCGTGCATGCGGTAGGAGGCGGCGCGGCGGTAGAGCTCCGGCTCGGCGGAGGCGCGCCCGACAGGGGTGCCCATGCCGTACTCGTTGTTGATCACGAGATAGACGATCGGCAGCTTCCACAGCGCGGCGAGGTTGAGCGACTCGTGCCAGGCGCCCATGTTCACCGCGCCGTCGCCGAGCTCGCAGAGGACCGCCTGCGGGCGGCCCTGGCGCACAAGCGCAAGCGCCAACCCGGTCGCGACGGGCAGCTGGCCGGCGACGATGCCCCAGCCGCCGTAGTAGCCCCGGCCGACGTCGAGCAGGTGCATCGAGCCGCCGCGGCCGTGCGCACAGCCGTCGGCGCGGCCGAACAGCTCGGCCATCACGGCCTCGGGCGGGACGCCGCGCGCGAGCGCGAAGCCGTGCGAGCGGTAGCCGGTGACGAGCACGTCGTCGGTTTGCAGGGCATGGACGGCGCCGACCGTCGCGGCCTCCTGCCCGGAGGAGAGGTGGCAGTAGCCGCCGATGCGCGCGGCCTTGTACTGGCGCTCGGCCTCGGTCTCGAAGACGCGGATGAGCACCATCCGCTCGTAGAGCTCGCGGCGCATCGCCGCGTCGATCGCATCCGTCGCGGGCGGCGGAGCTGAGACGGCGGCGCTCATGCGCCCTCCTCGAAGTAGTCGGGATGCGCGATCTGGATCTGCGGGACGTGCGAGAGCACCATCCGCAGGTGGTGGCGCAGCGACGTCTCGGCGCGCTCGGCGTCGCGCTCGGCGACGGCCGCGACGACTTCGCGATGCTCGGCGAGCATCTCCTCGAGGTAATCCGCGTCGGGGAGGCTGAGGCGCCGGACACGGTCGAGGTGGCCGTTGGCGCGGCGGCTCAGCCGCCAGGCGATCTCATGGCCGCTGAGCTCGCAGAGCTGCTGGTGCAGGCCGTCGTCGAGCCGGTCGAAGGCGTCGGCGTCGGCCGCCTCGCAGGCGCGTTGCTGCGCGGTGAGGTTCGCTTGCAGCTCGGCGAGCCCGGCATCGTCGGCGCGCGCGGTCGCGAGGCGGATCGCGCTGCACTCGAGCGCCTCGCGCACGAACGCCGCGTCGGCGACCGCCTGCGGGCTGATGAGCGTGACGAACGTCCCGAGCTGCGGGACGATCGCGATCAGCCGCTCGTCGCGCAGGCGCGCGAGCGCCTCGCGCACCGGGGTGCGGCTGACGCCCAGCAGCTCGGCGAGCTCGTTCTCCGAGAGCCGCCGCCCCGGCGCCAGCTCGGCGCTGACGATCGCGTCGCGCAACGCGAGGTAGACGGTGTCGCGGGTCGCGACGCCGTTGAGGCGATCGCTCAGGGGGATCCGCATGGGCACTAGTATACAAGTGCACGTCAACCCCTGAACGGCTTCTTGCAAGGGGTGCGCTCGGCATTACTGCAGCGTGGCCGTCACCCGGTCGAGCAGACCGTCGACCCGCTGTACGAGCCGAGCGACGTCGGCCGTGGGCGCTCCGGCCTTCATGCGATCACGGAGCGTCTGGCGAATGGTCTGCTCGACCTTCACCCGCAGCCCGTGATCGACCCGGTCCAGCGGCGGCTCGACGAGCTCGAAGTGCTCCAGGTAGGCGTCGCCGACCTGCTCGCTGGCCTTGGCGCGATCGCCCGCGCGATACGTCGCCAGCGCCGCGTCGAGCCCGGTGCGCACCTTTGCGACCTGGGCGATCGCCTGCTGCGGCGTCGCCTGCTGCGCGGCCTGCTCCTTCGCGGCGTCGCCGCTCTTGCTCCCACAGCCGGCGGCGAACACGCCGATCGCAAGCGCCGCCACCGTCATACCGATCCGTACCGTCACGCCGTCCTCCTGGCCAGGTTTATTAGGGTGCCCTGCTTAGGGCGCCCGAAAACCTAGCACGGCGCTCGGAATCGTGCGGCCGGCGATCAGTGGGTGACGAACACCAGGTGCGAGGAGGAGGTCTTCGTGTTGCCCGCGGCGTCGCGCGCCCGTGCCGTGATCGTCGCCGAGGAGCCGGCCGAGGCCGAGTTCCAGACGAAGCTGTACGGCGAGGTGGCGTCGCTGCCGACGACGTTGCCGCCGACGAGGAACTCGACGAGCGTCACGGCGACGTTGTCGCTGGCCGTCGCCGTGAGCGTCACGTTGCCCTTCACCGTCGCGAGGTTCGCGGGCGAGGTCAGCGAGACCGCCGGCGCGGTCGTGTCCGGATGGATGACCGTGACGGTGCGCGCCGGCGTCGTGACCGTGTTGCCCGCGGCGTCGCGCGCGCGCATCGTGATCGAGGCGGAGCTGCCCGCCGACGATGAGTCCCAGTTGAAGCTGTACGGGGCGGTCGTGTCCTGCCCGACGACGGATCCGCCGACGAGGAAGTCCACGCGCGTGACGGCCCGGTTGTCGCTCGCGGTCCCCTGCAGCGCGACCGTCCCGGTCACGCTGGCGCCCGCGGTCGGCGACGTCAGCGACGCGGTCGGCGCGACCACGTCGGCGACGGTGACCGTGCGCGCGGAGGACGTCGTCGTGTTGCCGGCCGCGTCGTAGGCCTTCGCGGTCAGCGTGACCGAGGCGGGCGAGGTCGAGGAGTCCCAGCTCGTGCTGTACGGCGAGGTCGTGTCGGTTCCGACGACGACGCCGTTCGCGAGGAACTCGACCTTCGTCACCGCGACGTTGTCGCTCGCGGTCGCCGAGATCGTCGTGGCGCCGGAGACGGTCGCGCCGTTGGAGGGCGCGCTCAGCGCCACCGTCGGAGCGGTCGTGTCCGGCGGCTTGACGGTGACCGTGCGCGCGGCGGTGGTCGTCTTGTTGCCGGCCGCGTCGCTGGCGCGCACCGCGACCGTCGAGGAGACCGGCGCGCCCGTCGTGTTCCAGTCGAAGCTGTACGGCGCGGTCGTGTCGCTGCCGACGACGGCCCCGTTGACGAGGAACTCGACCTTCGTCACCGCCACGTTGTCGCTCGCGGTCGCCGTGATCGTCGTCGTCCCGGTGACGGTCGCGCCGCTGGCGGGCGCCGTCAGCGCGGTGGTCGGAGCGACGGTGTCGGCGGGCGGCGGGGGCGGCGGACCCGTCTGGCCGAATGCGTCCTTGGTCGTCTTGACGCTCAAGCCGGGCTGCTGGCCGATCCACGTCAGCAGCGCGTCGAGCGTGTCGGACTTGATCGCGTATTCGTCGAAGCCGGTGCAGGGGTCGTCGCAGACGTCGTGGAGGACGAGGTCCACCACGCCGCCGCCGCCGTAGCGCGCGCGGTTGATGAGGTCCTGGTACTCGGACAGCGGCGAGGTGATGCGCGGCTCATACGCCCGCAGCGTCATCGCGTCCTTCGGCGGGACGGTCTCGGCGAAGTCGCAGCAGGACGGCGGCTCGTCGAGCCCGCCGGTCGTGCGCGCGGTCAGGTAGCCGCAGCCGGCGACGACGCTCTTGACGCCGGCGTTCCAACCGCCGAACGGGTACGCGAAGTTGCGCACGTCGAAGCCGTGGACGGTGAGCGCGAGCCGGTCGTCGCAGACCTGGCGCTTCTGCTCGGCCGCGCTGACGGTCGTCAGGTTCGCGTGCGTGAGCGTGTGCCCGCCGATCTCGTTGCCGGCGTTGGCGAGGTCGGTGAGCTGCGCCCACGTCGCGTAGCCGGAGGTGCCGACCTTGTCGCTGTTGATGAAGTAGGTCGCCTTGACGCCGTGCGCGGTGAGGATCGAGCGATGCTGGTACTGCGACGCGAGCCCGTCGTCGAAGCCGATCACGACAGCCGTCGGGGACGCGTGCTTGACCGTCAGTGTGCGCGCCGCCGACGTCGCCGGGTTGCCGAGCGCATCGACCGCGCGGGCGGCGATCGACGCCGAGGCGCCGGCGCTCGAGGAGTCCCAGTCGAAGCTGTAGGGCGCGGTGGCGTCCGTGCCGACGACGCTGCCGTCGACGAGGAAGTCGACGTGGTCGACGCCGGAGGGGTCGCTCGCGTCGGCGCTCAGCGTGACCGTGTGCTCGACGCTCGCGCCGTCGTCCGGCGCGGTCAGCGTCACGGTCGGACCGGTGAGGTCCGGGTGGTTGACGGTGACCGTGCGCGAGGCCGAGGTCGTGACGTTGCCCGAGGGGTCCACCACACGCGCGGCGATCGTCGCCGAGGCGCCGGCGGTCGAGGCGTCCCAGTCGTAGCTGTAGGGAGCTGTCGCATCGCTGCCGACGACGGTGCCGTCGACGAGGAAGTCGACGCGGGTGACGCCGATGTCGTCGCTCGCGTCCGCGGTGAGCGTCGTCGTGCCCTGCACCGCCGAGCCGTCGGACGGCGCGGTCAGCGCGGCGCTCGGCGCGGTCGTGTCGGCGGGCTGGCCGAGCTCCTGCGCCTCGGTCTTGATCGTCACGCCCGGCCGCTGGTCGATCCACGTCAGCAGCTGGTCGAGCGTCGTCGCGCTCATCGAGTAGTCGTCGGCGCCGAGGCACGGGTCGTCGCAGACGCCGTGGAGGACGAAGTTGACCCAGCCGCCGCCGGAGTAGCGCGCCTTGTCGATCACGTCCTGGTACTCGGACAGCGGCGAGGTGATGCGCGGCTGGTAGGCGCGCAGCGTCAGCGCGTTCTTCGGCGGGACGGTCTCGGCGTAGACCGGACCAGCCGGGTAGTCCGTGCCGCCCGTCGTGCGCGCGCTGAGGTAGCCGCAACCGGAGACGACCGTCTTGACGTTCGCGTCCCAGGCGCCGAACGGGTAGGCGAAGTTGCGCACGTCGAAGCCGTGCTGGATGAGCGCCTGCCGGTCGTCGCAGACCTCGCGCTGCTGATCGACGGCCGCGAGCGTCGGCAGGTTCGCGTGATCGAGCGTGTGCCCGGCGATCTCGTTGCCGCCCGCGGCCAGATCCCCGAGCTGCGCCCACGTCACGTAGCCGGCCTTGCCGACGTTGCCGCTGTTGATGAAGTAGGTCGCGTGGGCGCCGTGCGCCTGCAGGATCGAGCGATGGTCGTACTGCGAGGCGATCCCGTCGTCGAAGCCGAGCGTCACGACCGTCGGCGAGGCGTGCTTGACCGTCACGTTGGCGACCGGCGAGGTCGTCGCGTTGCCGACGACGTCGACCGCGCGGGCCGCGATCGTCGCGGATGCCCCCGCGCTCGAGGCGTCCCAGTCGTAGCTGTAGGGGGCGGTCGCGTCGCTGCCGACGACCGCGCCGCCGACGAGGAAGTCGACGTGGTCGACGCCGACGTTGTCGTCCGCGTCGGCGGTGAGCGTCGAGACGCCCTCCAGCGAGGCGCCGTCGCTCGGCGCGGTCAGCGTGACCGTCGGCGGCACGGCGTCGGGATGGTTGACCGTGACGGTGCGCGAGGCCGAGGTCGTGGCGTTGCCCGACGGATCGACCGCGCGCGCGGCGATCGTCGCCGTGTCGCCGGCGGAGCCGGAGGCCCAGTCGAAGCTGTACGGCGCCGTCGTGTCGCTGCCGACGACGCTGCCGTCGACGAGGAAGTCCACGCGCGAGACGCCGACGTCGTCGCTCGCGTCGGCGCTCAGCGTCACCGTGCCCTGCACGGTCGCGCCGTCGGCGGGCGTGGTCAGCGCAGCCGTGGGCGCCGTCGTGTCGGCCGGCTGGCCGAGCGTCTGCGCGGTCGTCTTGACCGTCACGCCCGGCTGCTGGCCGATCCACGTCAGCAGCTGGTCGAGCGTGTTCGCGTTCGTGTCGTAGTCGCCGCCGCCGGTGCACGGGTCGTCGCAGACGCCGTGCATGACGAGGTTGACCCAGCCGCCGCCGCTGAAGCGGGCCTTGTCGATCACGTCCTGGAAGGTCGCGAGCGTCGTCGTCAGGCGCGGCTGGAACGCGCGCAGCGTGAGCGCGTTCTTCGGCGGGACGGTCTCGGCGTAGACCGGGCCGTCGGGGTAGTCGGTGCCGCCCGTCGTGCGCGCGCTGAGGTAGCCGCAGCCGGAGACGACGGTCTTCACGGCCGCGTTCCAGGCGCCGAACGGGTAGGCGAAGTTGCGCACGTCGAAGCCGTGGGAGATCAGCGCCTGGCGGTCGTCGCAGACCTCGCGCTGCTGATCGGCCGCCGACAGCGTCGGCAGGTTCGCGTGATCGAGCGTGTGCCCGGCGATCTCGTTGCCGCCCGCGGCGAGGTCGGCGATCTGCGACCACGTCACGTAGCCCGCGCCGCCGACGTTGGCGCTGTTGATGAAGTACGTCGCCTTGATGCCGTGCGCCTGCAGGATCGAGCGGTGCGCGTACTGCGAGGCGAGCCCGTCGTCGAAGCCGAACGTGACGACCGTCGGCGAGGCGTGCTTGACCGTGACGGTCGCGGCCGGCGAGGTCGTCGCGTTGCCGGCGACGTCGACCGCGCGCGCGGCGATCGACGCCGAGCTGCCGGCGCTCGAGGAGTCCCAGTCGAAGCTGTAGGGCGCGGTCGCGTCGCTGCCGACGACCGCGCCGCCGACGAGGAAGTCGACGTGATCGACGCCGACGTTGTCGCTCGCGTCGGCCGTGAGCGTGACAGGGCCGAGAACGCTGTCGCCGTTGGCGGGCGCGGTCAGCGAGACGGTCGGGGGGACCGCGTCGGGGTGGATCACGGTCACCGTGCGCGAGGCGGAGGTGACGACGTTGCCGGCCTTGTCGGTGACGCGCGCGGCGATCGTCGCCGTGTCGCCGGCCGAGGCGGTGTTCCAGTCGGCGCTGTAGGGCGCCGTCGCGTCGCTGCCGACGACGGCGCCGTCGACGAGGAAGTCGACGCGGCCGACGCCCTTGTCGTCGCTCGCATCCGCAGTGAGCGTCGCGGTGCCGGTCACGCTCGCGCCGTCCGCCGGCCCCGTCAGGGCCACGCTGGGTGGCGCGAGATCGGTCGGCATCGCGAGCGCCTGTGCGGTCGTGCGCACCGTGACGTCGGGCAGCGGGTCGATGAACCCGAGCAGCTGGTCGAGCGTCGTGGCGTTGATCGAGAAGGAGCTGGCACCCGTGCAGGGGTCGTCGCAGATGCCGCTGAGCACGATGTTGACCCAGCCGCCGCCGGCGAGGCGCACGCGGTTGATGAGGTCCTCGTAGGTGGCGAGCGGCGTGCTGAGGCGCGGGTAGTACGCGCGCAGCGTGTAGGCGTTCTTCGGCGGCAAGGTCTCCGCGAAGACGCAGCAGGGGTCGGGGAAGTCGGTGCCGCCCGTGGTGCGCGCGCTGTCATAGCCGCAGCCTTGGACGACGGTCTTCGCGGTCGCGTTCCACCCGCCGGAGGGGTAGGAGAAGTTCGTCGGGTTGAGGCCGTGCGACTGGATTGCGGTGCGGTCGTCGCAGACCTGCGTCGTCATCTGGGCCTGCGTGAGCGTCGTCAGGTTCGTGTGACTGATCGTGTTGCCGCCGATCTCGTTGCCGGCGGCGCTCAGCTCGCCGAGCTGAGCCCATGTCGCGTAGCCCGACGTGCCGACCTTCCCGCTGTTGACGAAGAAGGTCGCGTGCGCGTTGTGCGCGGCGAGGATCGAGCGGTGCGTGTACTGCGACGAGGCACCCTCGTCGAAGCCGAGCGTGACGACGGTCGGCGCCGCCTGTGCGACGGTGGCGGCGAGCAGCAGCGCCGAGACGGCGAGCAGGAGCGTGCGCGTGACCCGCGTCGGGAAGCGGGAAGGGATCGACGAAGCGAGTGGCCTGGGCATGTGTGGTCGCATCCTTACGTTCCACCGTGCCCAAGGTCATAGGGCCCGTTGCGGTCAATGAAGCTTGAGCATCATTGCATCTTTTGGGGAGGTTTGGATCGCTTTAAGCACAATTCGTGCGATTTTTCGCGTGCCGACGTGCCAAAGCGATGCAAATGCTGCACGGCGGTGAGAAGGTGTCTCGCGCGTGGCTACAGCGGATTCCGACCCGCAGGCTGCCCCCGCACGGCCTCGGCTGGTGCTCACCGCGCTGATCGCCGTCGCGGCGGTCGCGAACCTCAACCTCGCGGTGGCCAACGTCGCGCTGCCGGACATCGGCAAGGCGTTCGACGCCGGCCAGGTGCAGCTCGACCTCGTCGCCGTCGGCTACTCGCTCGGGCTCGCGGCGTCCGTTCTCTACCTGGGCGCGCTCGGCGACCGCTACGGGCGCAAGCTGATGCTCGTGCTCGGGATGGCGCTGTCGATCCCCGCAAGCCTCGTCGCCGCGCTCGCCCCCAGCATCGGCGTGCTGTTCGCCGGGCGGCTGCTGGGCGGGGTCGCAGCGGGCATGGCGTTCCCGACGACGCTCGCGCTGATCACCGCGCTGTGGTCGGGACCGGCGCGTACGCGCTCGATCGCGCTGTGGTCGGGCATCGGCGGCGCGCTCTCGGCGCTCGGTCCGCTCGTCTCCGGCGCGCTGCTCGAGCAGTTCGAGTGGGGCTCGGTCTTCTTCGTCACGCTGCCGCTCGCGGTGATCGCGCTCCTGCTGGCCCTCCGTTATGTACCCGCGCACGTGAACGAGACGAGCAGCCCGGTCGACAACCTCGGCGGGATCCTCTCCGTGCTGCTGGTCGCGGCGCTCGTGCTGAGCATCAACTTCGTGCCGGTGCCGGACAAGACGACGCTCGTGCTCGGGCTGGCGGCGATCGCGCTGGCGGCCGCGGGCGCGTTCGTGCTGCGCCAGCGGCGTGCGGCGAACCCGCTCTACGACCTGCACGTCGCGGGGCGGCGCGTCTTCTGGGTCGCGGCGCTCGCGGGGATCATCGTCTTCGGTGCGCTGATGGGCGCGATGTTCGTCGGGCAGCAGTTCCTCCAGAACGTGCTCGGCTACTCGACGCTCGGCGCGGGCGCGGCGATCCTGCCGGCGGCGCTGCTGATGGTGCTGATCGCCCCGCGCTCGGCGAAGCTCGTGAACGCGCGCGGGGCACGCGTCACGCTGCTGACGGGGTACGCGTTCTGCCTGCTGGGGTTCCTGACGATGCTGCTGCTGTGGAAGGACGGCGCGGCCTACTGGAAGGTCGGCCTCGGCTACGCCTTCATGGGGATCGGCGTGGGCTTCGCCGGCACGCCCGCCTCGCACTCGCTCACCGGCTCGGTGCCGGTGAAGCGGGCGGGGATGGCGTCGGGCACCGCCGATCTCCAGCGCGACCTCGGCGGCGCGATCATGCAGTCGATCCTCGGCGCGCTGCTGACGGCCGGCTACGCCGCGGCCGTCGGCACGGCGATCGCGAGCTCGCCGAACGGCTCGAAGGTGACGGACAACGTCGCGAACGAGCTGACGAAGTCGTTCGCGAGCGCATCCGACGTCGCCGCGCAGTACCCGCAGTACTCGACGCAGATCATCGCCGCCGCACGCGAGTCGTTCGTGCAGGGCGACCAGTGGGCGTACACCGCCGGGATCGCGGCGATCCTGCTGGGGGCGGTGCTGGTGTTCTTCCTGTTCCCGAAGCGGGATGAGGAGCGGATGCTGCTGCTGGAGTACCAGACGGAGGATGCGGCGAGCGAACGCTGATTCGATCGCCGAATCGGTCCGCCGACGCAGCGGGTTAGATAGGGCCGCATGGCCATGTCGTTTCCGATTGCTCCGCCCGCCTCCGCCGAGAAGCTTCGCGGCGGCTACTACACCCCCGGGGAGATCGCCGCGTTCCTCGCGGAATGGGTCGCCGGCGCCGGTCCCCGGATCTTGGAGCCCAGCTGCGGGGACGGAGCGATTCTGTCGGCCCTGCCGACGACCGGCAGCGTCGTCGGGATCGAGCTGGAAGAGACCGAGGCCGCCAAAGCGCAGGTGGCGGCGCCCGCTGCGGAGGTGATCGTCAGCGACTTCTTCGAGTGGTACTCCCCGGAGCAGGACGAGGCGTGGGACGGGGTGGCGGGAAATCCTCCGTTCATCCGTTTCGGCAACTGGACGGAGCCGACGCGGGGCCTTGCGCTCGACGTGATGCGCCGCGTCGGCATGCGCCCGACGAAGCTCACCAACGCCTGGGTCCCGTTCATCGTCGCCTCCGCGCTGGCGGTACGCCGCGGCGGGCGCATCGGGCTCGTCGTGCCGGCCGAGGTGATGCAGGTCAACTACGCAAGCGAGCTGCGCGGATTCCTCGTCGACGAGTTCTCAGAGCTCACGGTCGTGACGTTTCGGCGACTCGTCTTCCACGGCGTCTTGCAGGAGGTCGTGCTGATTCTCGGTGAGCGCGGCCAGGGGCCGGCACGGATCAAAGTCGTCGAAGTCGCGGACGCATCGCGCCTCCCGACGCCCGCGGCGCTCACCGCGCTCGACCATGCTCCCGCGCTTCGGCACGAGACGGAGAAGTGGACCAAGTACTTCCTCGATCTCGCCGAGATCGAGGCCCTGCGCACGGCGCGCGAGCTGAAGTCGCTCACACGCCTCGGCACCATCGCCCAGGTCGACGTCGGCGTCGTGACCGGACGCAACCGCTTCTTCGTCCTGCGGCCTTCGGGATCGATCGCCCACGGCGTGACCGATCACGTCATCCCCCTCGTCAGCAAGTCGGCGCATCTTCAAGGGATCGAGTTCAAGGAGCTCGACCTGGACGCTCTCAGGGAGTCCGACGCTGCCTGCGAGCTGCTTTCGATCGATGACGCGCTGGACCCGCACGACGACACGGAGCTGAGCACCTATGTGCTGGCGGGTGAAGCCGAGAACGTCCACACGGGATTCAAATGCTCCATCCGGCGGCAGTGGTGGGTGGTGCCGTCTGTCTGGACTCCCGATGCATTCCTGCTTCGTCAGATCTACGATCACCCTCGCGTCATCGCCAACAAGACCGGTGCCACCTCCACCGACACGATCCATCGCGTGCGAATGGCCAATGGAACGCCCCCGATCAAGCTTGCGGCGGCCTCGATCAACTCGGTCACGTTCGCGTTCTCGGAGGTCATGGGGCGCAGTTATGGCGGCGGCGTGCTTGAGCTGGAGCCGCGCGAAGCAGAGGGGCTGCCGTTCCCCGATCCACGGCTCCTCACGAGCGCCGACTGCAAGAAGATCGACCGCCACCTGCGGAACGGTCAGCTCACCGAGGCGCTCGACTATGTAGACCAGGTGCTTCTCGTGGACAAGCTGGACGTGGAATCCGAGCTGGTCGAACAGCTGCGTGGCGTGTGGGAACGTTTACGCGATCGCCGTTTAGCTCGCAGCCGATCGTTCCGTCAGTGAGGGGGCGAACCGGCGTAGCGCAGCCGATACGCCTCCTCGACCTGTGACGAGAAGTGCTCAATTCGCAGCTTTGGATGTCTGGCAGGATCCGGCGTTGCAGGTGAGATGTCTCCTGTGAGCGGATCCCACGTCGCGAAGCACATCGCCTCGGCTACGTGAGCGGGGGCATGCTCGTCCTTTCGCCCTCCGAGGCCGTCGAGCCGCCACGTGATCGGATCGAGCGAATTGCCCACGGCAGGCAGCGGAATCAGAACCAGAAAGGCGACGACGGCCATCGGAAAGCGGGTATGGATCGTGGCGGCCTCGGTGGCGAGGTCGTTGACCATGTTCTGCCAGTTCTTGCCGACGCTCTTCGAATCGTTGAGCGTCTTGCTATCGAAGGCGAAGCGAACGCCGTCGGGTCGATACACGACGTCGTAGTTCTGCTTTCGAATCCCACCGACGACGGTGACGGGAGCCGTCTCGACGCAATCCGGCTGCGGCGGGTAGAGCCGAGTCGCCTTCTTCTGGCTGGCCTGGACGACGGGGACGCCTCCGAGCATCGTCGCGAACGACGATGCGACGGCGCCGTCGATTGCACCACCGAGTTGGATCGAGGAATTCGGCGGCGTCCGACTGAGCGCGCCACCGTTCGCCGTCCATTGAGCACCGAAAGACGCCAGGACGGTCGGACCGAGCGGGAGCGCCGGCATAGCCGTGAGTGGAGTCACGCGAACAGCGTGCAACACATAGCGGACGGACGGTCCACGGGGCACATGCACAGCAGCGCCCGCTGGGAGCGTCCCGAGCGAAGCCCCGCCATCGCGGGGCTTCCACCAACGCGCCCGAGAGGATTCGAACCTCTGACCTTCGGTTCCGTAGACCGACGCTCTATCCAGCTGAGCTACGGGCGCAGTGCGAGCGGGGGATTGTAGCCGGGAGCTGTGCTCGGCGGTTCGCGCGTCGTGTGCGGCCGGTCAGCGCTCGATCGGCCGCGCGCCGTCCAGGAGCGCCAGGTACTGGTGCATCAGGCGCACCGCCATCGCGCCCTCGCCGACCGCGGAGGCGACCCGCTTGATCGAGCCTGAGCGCACGTCGCCGACGGCGAACACGCCGGGGCGGCTCGTCTCCAGTGGGAACGGCGCGCGTTGGCGGCCGTCGCCTGCGGGATCGAGATGCGTGAGCTGGAGGTCGTTGCCGGTGAGGACGAAGCCGTCGTCGTCGGTGGCGACCGCGTCGCGGAGCCAGCCGGTGCAGGGGTCGGCGCCGATGAACACGAACGCAGCCCCGGCGTCCAGCGTGCGGGTCGCTCCGGTGCTCGTCTCCTCCACCGTGACCGCCGCCAGCGCGCCGTCGCCGTGCAGCTCGCGGATCTCCGTGCGGCAGTGCAGCTCGATGCCCGGCGTCGCCTCGATCTGATCGACGAGGTAGCGCGACATGCCCGCGGCCAGGTCGCCGCCGCGCACCAGCAGCTGCACGCGGCTGACGTGTTGCGCGAGGAACACCGCGGCCTGACCGGCCGAGTTGGCGCCGCCCACGACGACGACGGGCTGGCCCGCGCACATCTGCGCCTCGACCTGGGTGGCGGCGTAGTAGACGCCCGCGCCCTCGAACTCGTCGAGGCGCGCGACGCTCAGCCGGCGGTAGCTCGCGCCCGTGGCGAGCACGACCGTGCGCGCGCGCAACCGCTCCTCGCCTTCCAGCTCGACGACGTGGTAGCCGTCCTCGAACGCCAGTGCGCTGCACGTCTCGGGGACGGCGCTGCGCACGCCGAAGCGGGTCGCCTGCACGATCGCCCGTTCGGCGAGCTCGGAGCCCGAGATGCCGGCCGGGAAGCCGAGGTAGTTCTCGATCCGCGACGAGGTGCTCGCCTGCCCGCCGACCGCCACGGAGTCGACGAGCACGGTGCTCAGGCCCTCCGACGCCGCGTAGACCGCGGCGCCCAGCCCGGCCGGCCCCGCCCCGACGACCACCGTGTCGCAGACCTGCTCGGGCGAGCTCGCGGCCCGCAGGCTCAGCGCGTCGGCGACTTCGCGGTTCGTCGGATTCCGCAGCGCGAGCGACCCGCGCAGGACGAGCGGCGTCTCGCGCGGGGAGATCGAGAGCCCGCGGAGCAGCTCGTCCGCCTGCGCGTCGGTCTCGAGGTCCATGAAGCTGTGGGGAATCCGATTGCGCGTCAGGAACTCGCGCAGGCGGCGGCTGTCCGGCGAGAGGTGCGACCCGATCAGCCGCACGCCCGAGCCGAGCCCGATCAGCAGTGCCCGCCGCGCGATGAACGCGGTGAGGATCAGATCCCCGAGCTGCTGGTTGGCGGCGATCACGCGTTGCAGCTCCGCGCGGCTGAGCACGATCGCCTCCCCCGCCTCGCGCACGACGGCCGTGTTGTACGCCGGCTGGCCGCTCATCAGGCTCAGCTCGCCGGCGAAGCGGCCCTCGCCGTGCACGCCGATCACGCGCTCGGCCGCGGAGCCGAAGCCGTCGACGATCGCGACGCGGCCGCGCACGACGACGAAGAAGTCGGACGACGGGTCACCGGCGCGGAACAGGATCTCGCCGTCCGCCAGCGCGCGCCGCTCACCGGCCTCGGCGAGCACCGCGAGCAACTCCTCGTCGAGGCGCGGAAACGCGCCTCCGCGATCGAACGGGTCCTCGGCGGCCATCTCCGCCTCAGCCTACGCCACGGGTGGCCGCGCGGACGGCTCAGTCAGCCTACGGGCAGCCGAGAGCGAAACGGAGAGGGCGGGATTCGAACCCGCGATGGAGTTGACCCCCATACTCGCTTAGCAGGCGAGTGCCTTCAGCCACTCGGCCACCTCTCCACAGAGGGAAATCCAGTCTAGAGGCTCGTGCGCGCGGGTGCGGGGTCACCGGCTAGCATCGTCCTGCCGCACCACCGGAGGGGTGGCAGAGCGGTTGAATGCGGCGGTCTTGAAAACCGTTGACGGGGGCGACCTCGTCCGAGGGTTCGAATCCCTCCCCCTCCGCTCGCCCGCCCGAACCCGTCCGGACCCCCCGGCATGCTGCCGGTCATGTCCTGGCACAACGGCCGCCTCGCTGCGTTCGACGTCGAGACGACGGGGATCGATCCGGAGTCCGACCGGATCGTGACGGCCGCGGTCAGCGTCGTCGGCGGCGGGCTGCCGCCCGAGAGCGGCGCCTGGCTGCTTGACCCGGGCGTCCCGATTCCCGCCGGTGCGACGAACGTCCACGGCATCACGACCGAGCAGGCGCGCGCCGAGGGTCGCCCGGCCGCCGAGGCGATCGAGGAGATCGTCGCCGCGCTGGCCGCGCAGCTGGAAGGCGGCACCCCCGTGATCGCGTTCAACGCGCGCTTCGACCTCACCTGCCTCGACCGCGAGGCGCGCCGCCACGGGATCGTCCCGCTCGTCGAGCGCGTCGGCGGCGCGGCCGGGATGATCGTCGTCGACCCGTTCATACTCGACAAGCGCCTCGATCGCTTCCGCCGCGGCCGGCGCACGCTCGGCGCCGTCTGCGAGCACTACCGCGTCCCGCTCACGGACGCCCACGCCGCGAACGCCGACGCGCTCGCCGCCGCCCGCCTCGCGTGGCGGATCGCACAGGCGTACGCCGAGCTTCAGGACCTCGACCTGCGCGCGCTGCACACGCAGCAGATCGGCTGGGCCGCCGAGCAGGCCGCGTCGCTCGCCGAGTACTTCCGCGGGCAGGGGCGCCACGAGCACGTCGAGCCGGCGTGGCCGATCGTCCCCCTCCCGGCCGCCGTGCCCGACGTGCCCGCGATCGCCGCTTAGTCGCTCACGTGGTCGCGCCCACGCGCGCGCGCACGAACTCCACCAGCAGCCGCTCCACCGTCTCCGGCGCGTCGGCATACGGCCAGTGGCCGCTGGCCGGCAGGACATGCACGTCGGCGGAGGGGAACGCGTCGCGCTGGCGCTCGGCGTACTTCGCCGGCAGGTAGGCGTCGTGCTCGCCCCAGATCACAAGCGCCGGGATGTCGCGCGGCGCCATCAGCGCCGAGAAGCCCTCGGCCGCGCTGCCCGGATCGTCGGTTGCGCGGTAGAGCTTCAGCACCGCGCGGCGGGTGCGACGGTCGTAGTGGTCGTACATCTCGTCGACGAACGCACGCGGCAGGCCGCGCGGCTCGCTGCGGCGCAGCATCGTGCGGAACGCGCGCCGCGTCGCCAACGCGTGGAACAGCTCGCCGAGCACCGGCGTCCGCCACACGCGCGCGAGCCTGTGCCAGCGATAGCCCGGCAGCACGCCCGTGTCGATCAGCGTGACGCTCGCGAGCTGCTCGACGTGCATCGCCGCCCACACGAGGCCGATCGGGCCGCCGAAGTCATGCAGCACGAGATGGACCTGCTCGATCCCGAGCGTCTCGAGCGCCTGCCCGAGGAACGTCGCGTAGCCGACGACGTCGTGGGAGAAACCCGGCGGCGCGTCGGTCTCGCCGAAGTCGGGCAGGTCGAGCGCGACGGCGCGCATGTGCTCGCCGGCCGCGCCGACGAAGCGCACCCAGTCGTCGCACGAGCCGGGGTTGCCGTGGACGAAGACGACCGCCTCGCTCGCGTCGGCGGGGCCGGCCTGCACCAGGCGCGGCTGCGTCCCGCCGACGGCGACGCGCGTGCGCTGCACCTCCGCCGCGCCGCTCATACGCCCACCGTCTCCCGCTCGCGCTGCTCGCGCACGACCGTCGCGGGCGGGACCGGAGCGGCGGCGCGCCGCCGCAGCGCATGGCGCGCGTTGACCGCCACCGCGCGCGGCAACGTCGTCGCCAGCATCCGCCCCGGTCCGATGCGGCGCGATCCGAACGCGTCGAAGCGCGCGGCGAGCTTGTCGTCGCGCGTCGTGGCGGAGAACAGCAGCTTCTCGGACGCGGTCAGGCGCCGGCCGTTCGCGTAGGCGACCATCAGCCGCGCGTGCCCGCCGAGACCGCGGGCGTGGCGCTTGCGATACGCCTCGAGCCCGTCGTCGAGCGCCTCGCCGCGCACCAGCGCCGGCGTGATGCTGTCGGCGAGCCACTCGGCCGTCTGGAAGGCGAAGCCGCAGCCGACGCCCCACAGCGGGTCGATCGCGAGCGCCGCGTCGCCGACGAGCGCAAGGCCGGGCGCGGTCGGGCGGCGCAGCCGGTTGGTCATGTCGAGCTTGCCCATCACCGGCTCGACGAGGCGCGACTCGCGGATCGGCGGGACGCCGCCGGGCAGATCGCAGATCCACTTGCGCAGCGCCGCCTCCGGGTCGCGCTTGAACTCGCCGACGCGATCGAGCGTTCCCATCGCGGCGTAGAAGGTCAGGTCGTTGTCGGTGGGGAAGGCCGCCGCCCACTGCGGATCCATCATCCAGATCGTGGCGTCCGGCGCGCAGTCCGGCGCGGGGCCCTCGAAGTAGCCGCCATAGGCGAAGCGACCGTGCGGCGTCTTCTTCTCCGGCACGCCCGCGAGCTCGGCGATGCGCGAGTCGCGGCCGTCGGCGCCGATCACGAGCCGCGCGCCGAGGCGCGTCTCGGTGCCCTGCACGTCGCGCACGACGACGCCGTCGATCGCGCCGCCGGGGGCGCGCGTCAGCTCGCGCGCGCTCTGCCCCAGCAGCAGCTCCACGCCGGGCGTCGCGCCGGCGCGCTCGCGCAGCAGCGGGTCGAGCAGCTCGCGCCGCAGGTTCACGGATGCGACGGTCAGCTCCGGCGGCGCCTGGATCCAGCCCCACTGCGTCCAGGCGCGGAAGCCGGTGCGCAGGCCGCCGGCGGCGATGATCGGGTCGAGCAGGTCGAGTCGCTCCAGCGTCGGGATCGCGGAGGACTGGATGAAGTGCGAGCACATGCGCTTGAACGCCTGCGGGTCGGGGCTCTTCTCGACGAGCGCCACGCGTGCGCCCGCGCGCCCGAGGAGGATGGCGGTGCTGCAGCCGGCGAGGCTCGCGCCGACGATCACGGCGTCGTAGTCCGGCGCACCGGCGATGATGGGACTTCCGTTGACGTGGTCGTGATCCGGCATGGCGACTCCCCGTGTCGTGGACCTTGCACAGTTCGTGCCGTACTATACGTAACGCATCATGAAACGCAAGCCGATTCGTCTCACCTCGACCTCGTATGCCGTGCTCGCGCTGCTCGACCACTTCGGCGAGGCGACGCCCTACGACCTCAAGCAGGCGCTCGACAGGTCGATCGAGAACTTCTGGCAGGTGCCGCACACGACCGCCTACGAGGAGCCCGCGCGACTCGCCGCGGGCGGCTACCTGTCCGCGCGCCAGGAGCCCGGCGGGCGTCGCCGCAAGGTCTACGCGCTCACCCCGCTGGGCCATGAGGCGCTGCGGGCGTGGGCCGCCGTGCCAGACGTCGCGCCGCCGCAGCTGCGCGACGAGGCGCTGCTGAAGATCTTCGCCGGCGCCGACCCGCAGCCGATCCTCCTCGCCCGCCGCGCCTGGCACGCGATGAAGCTCGAGGAGCTGCAGGGCTACCTCGACGCGGTGCGCGCCGAGTGCGGAGACGAGCACGAGCCGACCGGCGCCGAGCGCACGCTGATCGCCGGCACCGCCTACCACCGCATGATGCTCGAGGTGCTCGACGCACTCGAGGCCGCGCGCGAGCGCTGAGCAGCCTCGCTCTATCCTCGGCGCATGGACGCCGCCGCCCGTCTGCTGCGCGTGCCGCTCGACGGCGCCCCGACCCCGACGGACCTGCTGGACGCGCTCGCCGGCGAGCCGTGGCCGTTCGCGTTGACGGGCAGCTGGGCCGGTGGGGGCGCGATCCTCGGCGCCGGGCCGCTGCGACTCGCCGGGCCGGACGAGGATCCGTTCGCGCTGCTGGACGACCTCCCGGCCGTCGCGAACGCCGGCGAAGCGGCCGCCGAGGGCGCCGTCGGCGGCGGCTGGTTCGGCTGGCTCGGCTACGCGCTCGGCGCGCGCGTGGAGCAGCTCGTGCCCAGCCCGCCGCGACCGGCGCCGCTGCCGCCGTTCCAGCTCGCCTACTACGACCATGTCCTGCACCTCGACGCAGCCGGCCGCTGGTGGTTCGAGGCGCTTGCTACGCCCGCGCGCGAGGCGGATCTCGCCGCGCGCCTGGAGCACCTGCGCGCGCGGCTCGCCGCCGCCGAGGACGGGGCTCCGGCCGGCAGTCGATCCGCCCCCGGCGCGTTTCGCCTCGCCGGCGCCGGCGCCGCCGGCCACCTCGCGGCCGTGCGCGACTGCCGCGAGCGGATCGCGGCCGGCGAGATCTTCCAGGCGAACGTCTGCCTGCGACTGGAGGCAGACTGGGACGGCAGCGGACCCGACGACGTCGCGGCGCTGTTCGCACGCGGCAGCGCGCTGCTGCGCCCCGCCTTCGGCGCCGCCTTCCCTGCACCATGGGGCGGCGTCGCGAGCCTCTCGCCCGAGCTGTTCCTGCGCCGCCGCGGACGCGCGGTCGTCACCGCCCCGATCAAGGGCACGATCCCGCGCGCGGGCGACGCCGACGTTGCGCGGGCCGCGCTCGCCGCCTCCGCCAAGGACCGCGCCGAGCACGTGATGATCGTCGACCTGATGCGCAACGACCTCGGGCGCGTGTGCGCGTACGGCTCGATCGCAGCCGAGCCGGAGCCGGGCGTCGAGCCGCACCCGGGCCTGTGGCACCTCGTCTCCCACGTGCGCGGGACGCTGCGCGAGGACGCGGGCGACGGCGCGCTGCTGCGCGCAACCTTCCCGCCAGGGTCGGTGACGGGAGCGCCGAAGGTGCAGGCGCTGCACGTGATCGCGGCGCTGGAGGCGACCGCGCGCGAGGCCTATACCGGTGCGATCGGCTTCGCGAGCCCGCTCGCCGGGCTGGAGCTGAGCGTCGCGATCCGCACCTTCGAGGCGGCGGGCGGCCGGCTGTGGCTGGGCGTCGGCGGCGGGATCGTCGCCGACTCCGACCCGGCGGGCGAGCTGGAGGAGTGCCTCGTGAAGGCGCGCCCGCTCGTCGCCGCGATCGGCGGCCGGATCGAGGAGCCCGCCGCGCCGCCGCCGAGTCGGCTGCACGACGTGCCGCGCGCGCTCGCGCGCGGGCGCGCGCGTCCCGACCCGGCTGAGGGCGTCTTCGAGACGCTGCTCGTGCGCGACGGAGCGCCGGTGCGCGCAGAGGCGCACCTCGCGCGCCTCGCCGCCAGCGTCGGCGTGCTCTACGACGCCGAGCTGCCCGCCGGGCTCGCAGACCGGATCCTCGCAGCAGCGCTCGCCGCCGCGGCCGACGCAGACGGGCGCGCCGCGCTGCGCGTCCTCGCCCGCCCAGGACGCCGTGGCGTCGTGGACGTCGCGCTGGAGCCGGGCGTCCTGCGCACGCGCCCGCTGCCGATCGCGCTCGCGCCGGTTGTGCTGCCAGGCGGGCTCGGCGCGCACAAGTGGCGCGATCGTCGCCTGCTCGACGCACTCGCCGGCGACGGCGCCACGCCGCTGCTGCTCGACGCCGACGGCACGGTGCTCGAGGCCGCCTGGGGCAACGTGCTCGCGCTCGAGGGCACGACGTTGATCACGCCGCCGGCCGACGGCCGCCTGCTGCCGGGCGTCACGCGTGCGGCGCTGCTCGAGGCCGCTGCGGAGGCCGGCCTCACGGCACGCGAGGAGCCGCTGTCGCTCAGCCGGCTCGTCGCGGCAGAGCAGATCGTCGTCACCTCAGCGCTCGCCGGAGCGGTCCCCGCGACGCTGAGCGGTGCCGCGCGTTCGAATCTGGGCGCGTCAACGCTCGTCCGAAAAATAGAAGAATGTGTAGCTTCAGGACCCTTTCCAGCGCAGGTCTGAATACTCAGGAATTCCCCTTTATAAAGGGGTTTGAGCGCATGCCGGATTGGGCCGACGAACGCGACGCCATCCACGAATCCCCCCGCCAGCGGGGAAAAACTCCTACCGTCGCCATACACGAGCGGCCACGCGCCCGTGCCACAGTGGAACGCGGATGCGCCGAAGCGCCCCCTCGCACGCAGAGCTCCGCGTCGTCGCCGGCCTCCGTCGTCGCGACCCCGACGCCGTCCGCACGATGTGTGCGGAATATGGGCAGCCCGCGCTCGCGCTCCTGCGCCGGGCGCTCAGGGACGGGAACGCCGTCGAAGACGTCTACCAGCAGGTCCTGCTGGAGGCATGGCAGCGCTCGCCGACCTACGACCCGGCGCGCGCGTCGCTGCGCACGTGGATGGCGACGATCGCCCGCTCGCGCGCGATCGACCACATGCGCCGGCGTGTGCCCGAGCCGATCGACCCCAGCATGGTGCGGCTGCATGCCCGCGAGCCGGCGTTCGAGCTCGTCGATCGGATGGCGATCAGGGACCTGCTGCACGAGCTGCCGGCCGCAGAGGCCGAGGTCGTGCTGCTGCACTTCCACGTCGGGCTCAGCCAGTGCCAGATCGCTGCGCGCACGGGCCTGCCGTTGGGGACCGTCAAGTCGCGCATGGCCAGCGCCCTGCGGCGCCTGCGCCGGATGGTCGACGAGGAGTGCACGCCGCCGCTGTGAGCGACGGCGTGCGGCTCGACCAGGCTACGCGACGGCGCCGAAGCGCTGCGCGACGACGTCCCAGTCGACGACGTTCCACCACGCGTCGAGATAGTCGGGACGGCGGTTCTGGTACTTGAGGTAGTAGGCGTGCTCCCACACGTCGACGCCGAGCAGCGGCGTCGAGCCGTTCGAGATCGGGTTGTCCTGGTTCGCCGAGCCGACGACCGCGAGGCCGCTGCCGTCATGCACGAGCCACGACCAGCCGGAGCCGAACTGGCCCACGCCGGTGTCCTTGACCTTCGCCTTGAAGTCGTCGAAGGAGCCGAACGCCGCGGCGATCGCGTCGGCGAGCGCGCCGGACGGGGCGCCGCCACCGTTCGGGCTCATGCTCTCCCAGAAGAGCGAGTGGTTGTAGTGGCCGCCCGCGTTGTTGCGCACCGGGCCCTGCTTGTCCGCGGGCAAGCTGCCGAGCGCCTGCAGCACCTCCTCGACCGGTTTGTCCGCCCACTCCGTGCCCTCGAGCGCCGCGTTCGCCTTGTCGACGTAGGCCTGGTGGTGCTTGTCGTGGTGCACGCGCATCGTCGCCTCGTCGATGTGCGGCTCGAGCGCGTCGTATGCATAGGGCAGTGCCGGAACCTCATACGCCATGTCGAGTGTCTCCCTTGCCGGGTGTCTGAAGATGGGTACCTACCCCGCAAACATATCCTTCAGCGCGTGAGCTATACGCGCGCGCATGTCTGAGAACCTCGTCGAGCTCGTCCGCCGCCATCACGGCGAGCAGGCGCCGACGGCGCTCGCCGTGCTGAAGGAGGCGATGGACGCACGCGGCGAGATCACCGACGCGGACCGGCGCATCGCCGCCGAGCGCTCGGGCCTGCCGGAGGCGACGGTCCACGGCGTCTCGACGTTCTACGACGACCTGCTGGCACCGCGCGGGCGGCGGCACGTGCGCGTCTGCACGGGCACCGCCTGCTTCGCGGCGACCGGCGACGCGCACGTCGAGCAGCTGCGCGCCGGCCTCGGGCTCGAGCTCGGCGAGCGCGCCGCCGACGGCTCGTGCTCGCTCGCGGAGACCGTCTGCCTCGGCTTCTGCCACAGCTCGCCCGCCGTGCGCGACGGCGAGGTGATCGACGCCGGGCCCGGTGTCGTGGAGCGCGTGCTCGCCGGCACAACCGCCGCAGCCGCCGAGCCGGAGCCGGTGAGCCTGCTCGAGGCGCCGGTGCTGACGCGCCCCGGCGACTGGTCCGGGCTCGCAATCGCGCTGGAGCGATCGTCCGAGCAACTGCTGGAGGCGGTCGAGGAGGCGAACCTGCGCGGGCGCGGCGGGGCGGGCTTCCCCGCCGGCCGGAAGTGGGCGTTCGCGCGCGCGGCGGCCGGCGAGCAGAAGTTCATCGTCGCCAACGGGGACGAGGGCGACCCCGGCTCCTACATCGACAAGCTGCTGATGGAGCGCAGCCCCGCGCTCGTGCTGGAGGGGATGGCGCTCGCCGGCTACGCGGTCGGCGCCGCGCACGGCTTCGCGCTCGTGCGCTCGGAGTACCCGCGGTCCAAGCCGGCGCTCGAGGCCGCGGCCGCCGCCGCGCGCGCCGAGGGCTGGCTCGGGGAGGACATCCGCGGCAGCGGGTTCGCGTTCGACGTGACGATCGTCGAGGGCGCCGGCTCCTACGTCGTCGGCGAGGAGACGGCGCTGATCGCGTGCATCGAGGGGCTGCGCGGCACCGTCTCGGCGCGACCGCCGTTCCCGGCGCAGCGCGGTCTCTTCAACCTGCCGACCGTCGTCAACAACGTCGAGACGCTCGCGAACGTGCCGTTCATCGCGCGCGAGGGCGCCGCCGCCTACCGCGCGCTGAGTCCCGGCGCCACGCCGGGCTCGAAGCTCGTCTGCTTCAACGAGCGGTTCGCGCGGCCCGGCGTCTACGAGGTCCGCTTCGGCACGTCCGTGCGCGAGCTGTGCGAGCGGCTGGGCGGCGGCCTGCGCGACGGCCGCGCGATCAAGGCGCTGCAGATCGGCGGCCCGCTCGGCGGGATCCTGCCTGCGAGCCTGCTCGACACGCCGTTCGACTTCGACGCGCTCGCCGCGGTCGGCTGCATGGTCGGCCACGGCGGGATCCTCGCCTTCGACGACACGACGGACATGCGCGCGGTCGCACGCCACCTGCTGCACTTCGGCGCCTCCGAGAGCTGCGGCAAGTGCTTCCCCTGCCGCATCGGGCTGCAGCGCGCCCATGCGCTGTTCGCAGCCGACGACGCGATCGATCGCGCGCGGCTGGAGGCGCTGCTGGAGACGCTCGAGCTGGGCAGCCTGTGCGCGCACGGCGGCGGGATGCCGGCGCCGATCCGCAGCCTGCTCGCCCACTTCCCCGACGAGCTGGGGCTCGCATGAGCGTGCACGTCACGATCGACGGCCGGGCGGTCGAGGTCGCCGACGGGGCGACGCTGCTCGACGCGGCGCGAGCCGCCGGCCGCTGGGTGCCGACGCTGTGCTTCGACCCGCGCCAGGCGCCGTTCGGGGCCTGCCGCGTCTGCCTCGTCGGCGTCGAGGGCTCCGCGGTTCCGCTGCCCGCCTGCACGACGCCGTGCCGCGAGGGGATGGAGGTGCGGACCGAGGACCCGACCGCGCGCCGCGTCGCGACCGCCGTCGTCGAGCTCGTGCTCTCCGAGCTGCCCGAGCCGCCGGCGGCGCACACCGAACTGGCGGGCATCGCGCGCGCGCTCGAGGTCGGCGAGCCGCGCTGGCCGGGCGCGACGCACGCGGTCGTGCACGAGGACGACCACCCCTACCTCGCCTTCCGCCACGAGCTGTGCATCTCGTGCGGGCGCTGCGTGCGCGCGTGCGACGAGGTGCAGGGCACGTTCGCGCTGACCGCGGTCGGCCGCGGCTTCGACGCGAACGTCGCCGCCGGCATCGAGGAGGGCTTCCGCCACTCGGCGTGCGTCTCCTGCGGCGCCTGCGCCGACACATGCCCTACCGAGGCGATCGCGGAGATGTCACTCTTGGACCTGGCCAGCTCATGAGCGAGCGCTTCGACTCCACCGTCACGACCACCTGCGGCTACTGCGGCGTCGGCTGCCGTCTGGAGGCGCATGTCGCCGGCGGCAGGGTCGCCGCGATCTCGCCCGCGCTCGACGGCCCGGCGAACGCGGGCCACACCTGCCTCAAGGGCCGCTTCGCGCACCAGTTCTCCCGCCACCGCGCGCGCCTGACGAGCCCGCTGATCCGCACGGACGGCGAGTTGCGGCCGGCGACGTGGGAGGAGGCGCTGGAGCGCATCGTCAACGAGCTCACGCGCATCAAGGACGCGCACGGCCCGGACGCGATCGCCGGGCTCGCCTCCTCGCGCGCGACGAACGAGGACTGCTACGCGATGCAGCGGCTGATGCGCGCCGCGGTCGGCACGAACAACATCGACAACTGCTCGCGCGTGTGCCACTCGCCGACGTCGTTCGCCCTGCGCAAGTCGCTCGGGCTCTCCGGCGCGACCGGCACGTTCGCCGACTTCGACCACGCCGACGCGACGATCCTGATCGGCGCCAACCCGACCGAGGGCCACCCGGTCGTCGGCGCGCGCATCAAGCAGGCGACGCTGCGCGGGATGCAGCTCGTGACGATCGACCCGCGGCGGATCGAGCTGGCGGACTACGGGGTCCTGCATCTCTCCCCGCGGCCGGGAACGAACGCCGCCGTGATGCTCGGGCTCGCGCACGTCGTGCTGCGCGACGGGCTGCTCGACCACGACTTCATCCGCACGCGCACGCAGGGCTTCGAGGTGGTCGAGGCGCTGCTCGCCGACTACGACCCGGATGAGGTCGAGCGGATCGCGGGGATCCCCGCCGGCGACCTCGAGACGGCCGCGCACATCTACGGCGAGGCCGAGCGCGCGTCCGTCTCGTGGGGCCTCGGCGTCACCGAGCACCGCTACGGCTCCGAGGTCGCGCAGCTGATCTGCAACCTCGCGCTGATGACCGGCAACCTCGGGCGCCCGGGCGCGGCGCTGCTCCCGTTGCGCGGGCAGAACAACGTGCAGGGCTCCTCCGACATGGGCGCGCTGCCGGACACCTACACCGCGTACCGCTCGGTGACCGACGAGGACGTCGCGCAGTCCTTCGAAGCGGCGTGGGGCGTCGCGCTCTCGCGCAAGGTCGGGATGAAGATCCCCGAGATGTTCGACGCGGCCGTCGCCGGTTCGCTGAAGGCGATGTACATCTTCGGCGAGGACGTCGCACAGACCGACCCCGACACCGCGCACGTGCAGCATGCGCTGGAGTCGCTCGAGTTCCTCGTCGTGCAGGAGATCTTCGAGAACGAGACGACGAGGTTCGCCGACGTGGTGCTGCCGGCCTCGGCGTTCCTGGAGAAGCGCGGCACGTTCACGAACGCGGAGCGCCGCATCCAGCTCGTCGAGCCGGCGATCGAGCCGCCGGGCGACGCGCGCACCGACTTCGACATCATCGCGACGGTCTCGCGTGCACTCGGCCACGACTTCGGCTGGCAGGACCCGGAGGACGCGATGCGCGAGATCGCCGCGCTGACGCCCCACTTCGCGGGCGTCACCTACGCGCGGCTCGGCCGCGCGGGGCTGTGCTGGCCGGTCGCGCCCGACGGGACGGACGCGCCGATCCTCTACGAGCGCGAGTTCGAGCTGCCGGGCGGCCGGGCGCGCTTCGCCGCGCTGCCCTACCGCGAGCCCGGCGACCACGTCGACGAGGAGTTCCCGCTGATCCTCGTGACCGGGCGCCGGCTGCAGCACTACAACGCGGGCACGATGACGCGCCGCACCGGCAACGTCGAGCTGAACGACCGCGACGTGCTTGAGATCCACCCCGACGACGCCGCGCGCCTGTGGATCTCCGACGGCGACGTCGTCTCCGTGCGCAGCCGCGTCGGGCGCACCGAGGTGCACGCGCACGTGACGGAGCGGATCGAGCGCGGCAACGTCTTCACCACCTTCCACTTCCCCGAGACGGGCACGAACCTGCTGATCGGCCAATCCGCCGACGTCAACACCTCGTGCCCGGAGTACAAGGTCGTCGCCGTCGACGTGCGGCCGATCGGCGAGCAGGCGGCGAAGACGCCGGCGCTGGGGTTGGTCGGCACGGGCTGAGCGGGCGCCCCACCGCGTGCGCTACACGTAGTCGATCACGTAAAAGAGACCGGCGTCCCACAGCCGAGGGGCTATCTCGTCGATCACGAACATCCTCAGCCGGTCGTCGGACTGGGCGCGGGCCAAGCCGAGCTCCCGATCCCATGCGGCAGCGCCCCATCGCTGCTCGCCGGGGAGCCCTGGCGGGACGATCGCCCAGCTGACGACCCGATCCGCCAGGATCGCCAGATCGCCGCGGGCGCCACCAGCGCCATGCCGCGCAAGCACGATCCCTTCGAGGAAGCGCCCCCACAACGACGCGTCGGTGGTGCCCTGCGGCGGCATGCCTCCCAGCGAGCGCAAGCCCTCGGCGACCTGAGCGTCGCTCAGATCGCCGGCCAGTCCGAGTGCGTTGAGGATGGCTGCTCGATCCAACTTCTAGTACGCCTCTACGTAAGACGTGATGACGTGGCGCCCGATGGGAACTGCCGCGTCAGTACGGTAGCTGACGGCGACGAGCTGACGGCAGTGCAGACCTTCGGGAGCGCCCGGTATCTCGTAGAAGTAGACGAATGACTTACCCGAGTTGTCGTGGGCCGTGTCGAGCGTCGGTGCTACGTCGGTCTGCAGCGCGAGCCTTGTCCGTCTGGCGGAGCCGGCGTTCCAGCCGTGTCTGATGACGATATGACGGTAGCCCCAGGCTTTCGTCCCCCAGCGCAACTTGACCGTCTGCGTTCCGCTGATGAGCGGGTTGAAAACTCCTTCGAAGGAGTCGACGTCATAGTCCCAGTCTTCCGCGCCTTCTTCGGCTCCCGCCGCACGCTCACCCGGATCTTCTCCGGGCGCGTCGCCAAAGTACGCCTTGCATTCTCTGTCCTCTCTGGGTCTGGTGGTCGGCGGAGCCCCAACCTTGATCGGCTCCTCGGCCGCTTGCGACCCCGGTGTCTCGGCCCAGTCGATCTCTTCCCGCATCAATTCGCTGCCGTCCGCGTCCATCGCCGTGCCAAGCTGTCCTTCAACCGCTTCCGCGCCCGGGTCCGGCGGTCTTTCTGTCGTGTAGTCGGGCACGTCGTTTTCGGCGTCGAACGGGAGGAACGGCCCGGTCGGGTAGAGGTCGCTCACGAGCAGGTAGGGGTAGTCGACGTAGACCGGGTAGAGATGGAATTCTCTGTCGACTTCGCTGTACTCGTTGCATAGGGCTAGGGAGGCGACGTGCGTCTGGAGTCGACCCCCGCCGGGCGCGGAGAAGCCCGAGAAGTCGCACGGCGACTCGAACCAGCGCGCGATCGGGAAGCTGGAGCCGGCATAGCCGGCGTTGTACACATAGGCGCCCGGTCTCTGCTGCACAGTCGCGCCAAAGAAGATTTCAGTCCCGTAGGGCTCCCAGGTCAATTCGTTCCACGACCATGTCCCTCCGGTCGCCGATTCATCCGGACCGGTCAATTTCATGAACACCTTTCGGATGCCCGTGCCGACGGCGACGCCCACCACGGCCGTTCCGCCAACCACCACGGCGACCGGAGCCATCTCCGCGAGCGCGGGCAACAACCCCACGCTCTCCGAGACCGACAGCTCCTCGAGCCCGATCTCGGGCGCGAGCGGAAACTCGTGGTAGCCGCTGTCGATCACGCTCTGCGCCATCCCCTCGGCCGTCGTCTCGGCGTCGCCGCTGTAGGGAACCGTCGCCTGGCCCGAGCGTGACGAAGACGGCAGCGGCCGCCCAGCCCCCACGCTTCTGCATCGCGATCCCCCGCTTCGATTTCACACCGATGGTAATTCAACCGACAAGCTGCTGCACCACCGTGTCCGCGATCAGCCGGCCGCGGAGGGTGAGGCGGATGCGGCCGGTTGCGAGCGCGGCCGGATCGGCGAGACCGTCGGAGGCGGCGCGCGCGGCGGCGGCGCAGCCGGCGGCGTCGAGCAGCGCGGTGTCCAGCCCCTCCGCAAGGCACGTCTCGAGCATGATCCGCTCGAAGCGCCGCGCGGCGGGGTCGAGCAGCTCGCGGGCGTGGGCAGGCGAGTTGCCGGCGGCGAGCCGCTCCGCGTACGTCGAGGGGTGCAGGACGTTCCACCAGCGCACGCCGCCGACGTGGCTGTGCGCGCCGGGGCCGATCCCCCACCAGTCGCTCCCGCGCCAGTAGCCGAGGTTGTGACGGCAGCGCGCCTCAGGCGCGGCGGCCCAGTTCGAGATCTCATACCACGACAGCCCGGCGGCGCCGAGCGTCTCCTCAGCGACCTCGTAGCGCTCGGCGAGCACGTCCTGGTCGGGGGCCGGCAGCTCGCCGCGCCGCACCTGCGCCGCGAGGCGCGTGCCCGGCTCGACGATCAGCCCGTAGGCGCTGACGTGATCCGGTCCCGCGGCCAGAGCGGCGTCGAGCGAGGCGCGCCAGTCCTCGTCGCGCTCGCCCGGCGTGCCGTAGATCAGGTCGAGGCTGACGTGCTCGAAGCCGGCGGCGCGCGCCTCGGCGGCGGCCTCGCCCGCGCGACCGGGCGTGTGGGTGCGGTCGAGCGTCGCGAGCACGTGCTCCGCGGCGCTCTGCAT
>Ga0134121_10000023_pt1 | contig 166315 bp, 130 predicted proteins | sample KB301_FD_96463 | JGI IMG/M metagenome (GOLD analysis project Ga0134121, IMG submission 96463) | Terrestrial soil microbial communities without Nitrogen fertilizer from Kellogg Biological Station, Michigan, USA - KB3-0-1 | ecosystem: Environmental > Terrestrial > Soil > Unclassified ... | reverse complement strand
TTCCTCTCCAGTTTTTTTAAGATCATCTTTGTCCTTTATACCTGAAAAAAACTTGAACGATCAATTGAAAACACAAGCCTTATAAAAAAAGCCAACTGTCAGATCAAGTACTAACTATTACAGCTGATGGGAAGGCCGGGTTTGTATCTTGTATTTTTGTTTGTGAGTGGCTGACAGCCTTCAAAAACAATTAACCCACATGCGGTACGTTGCGACTTAATCAACTTGAAATGAAAACCTATCTTACCCTATTATCCATTGCTTTATGGAGTAGTTCGTACTCTCAAATTGATTGGTCTGTTAAAGAAGAATTCAAAGGCCCTGTAAAATCTGTTACATCTTATACTTATTCCGACGATCACTCTTGGCGAGTCTCTACCTGTCCTGATACTGTTACAGTTGCCGACTACAATTCAATTAAAATAACGGTAATACTTTTCGACAAAGAAAAAAGGCCAATAAAGAGTATAATGATCGGTACAGCATATTGTATTTGGGCTTATGACGATATCGGGCGGGAAATAAAACAAACTGACTACAGGGACAGCAACAGACTTGAAAGAACAATAGAATATAGTTACGAGAAAAACGGAGCAACTATAGAGAAAAATTATGATAATAAAGGAAAGCTATACAGTACTTGGGTGAGAGAAATTGATTCAGCAAATTTTATTTGTAGGTATTATGAATTAATAAAAGGAAAAATTGATGATGATTATGTAAGTACTTTGAACAATTCATTTTTACCATTAAGCTCCTTTACTATTGATTCTAAAGGCAATCGGGTTCAATACCAGGAGCTTTCATACGACGATAAAAACAGAAAAATTTCTTCAGCATTTTATTCTGTTGATTCTTCAATATATGACCATTATGAAAACAGATACAACAAAAAAGGAAATATAATTGAGATTACAAAATTTAATAAAGAAGGACAAATTATTGGGTTAACCAATCAACAGTTCGATGAATTTGGAAATGTAATTCAAATATTGCGCTATTACCTCAAAGACATCAATTATTTCACCACTGACGTGGAAAGAATTGATTATACCTATGATGAACATGGAAATTGGACGTCAAAAAAGATATACTCCGAATACGCGAGCGGGAAAGATTATCAAACATCTAAAATTATCAGAACAATAGAATACTATTAAAGCTGCCTCTAACAACTCGTATCTGCGAGGAGGAGTTTAGCGCTTGCAGAGACGATATTTCTGGAAGGGGAGACCGCTAAAATTACAAATCCACTCTCCCAATCATATAATTATTTTTCTTCTCAGCATATAAAAACATTTGATTGGGACCACTCTGCTCGCAAATCTTCGGGCGAAGGATCACGCCCTCTTCTTTATTGCTGAAAAGCAAACTCTTTTTCCATTTACCATCACTCCCCAATGTAACCAGGGTGGCTGCTGATCTTTTTGGACTGGTATATTTCGCTATTGACGCCGGATCATTCACACCGATATTGTCCGGATCATCATTGAAGAGCAAATAAATCTTATCGTCTTTAATAGCATAAGCATAAGAAGAATAATAACCTCCATCATTGGCCGTAGTTTGACGCTTCGGAATCCTGGTAGCCCACTCAATGGACATATTTGGATTGATGTTTACTGCAATGATGTCATTGTAATGATAATAGTATGTAGTGTGCGAGGTTGACATGCCACCGCTGTTTGAATAAGTGGTAACCACAGTTATATAATATTGCTCGGCGAGTAAGAGTGCGCCCCCATCAGAGCGTATAATGATGTTGTCAAGATCATATTCGTAGAGCTCAGGATCATCTTTCTTTCTGCTCACATCTTTTCTGCTGAACAGTTCAATAAAACTTGCATCAAATTCCTTTGTGCCCTGCTTCACTACCTCTTCTGTTGCAGCATCAATAAGGATGAAGCAAACACCTTTGATGGTAGTTGTTCCTCTGTCAGAATAAAACCCGGCAACGGCCAGTTTATCATCGTCAGTAATGTTGAACCCCAGATCGGTGATGAATTTGTCTTTCAGGTTTACATTGTACTCTTTAAAATTTTTTCCTTCATCACGGTATGCAAGAATTTTGTAAGAATAATTTGGAGCGCCTTTCACTTTTTCTTTGACTTGTTCATTATAAATTCTTCCGCGTATGTAAATGTTACCGTTATCATCAAGAAGCATATCCTCATTCTCAAATAGTCTGCTTTCGTAAGGCAGGGTTATATCTTTTTCCCACAATATATTCATGCGCGCATCGCAAACGGTAGCTTTGAATTGTTCATTCATTTCCTTTTCGGCGTGGTGTACGGCAATGATGGCAATGGCCTTTTTATCTTTTGAAATGTCGTAATCAAAATATCCCTTCCACCGTCTTTTCTCGAAAGAGATGGAGGTGATTTTTTTGTGAGTCCCCAAGCGCATGAGCGTACTCTTGTCAATGGGCTGATAATATAAATTGGTTTCATCCGACTTTTTCTCCTCTAAAGTGAAGAACGCAAAAAGTTGCCCGTCAAGAAAAGCTACCTCTTGAATGTCCGCCCAATCTTTACCCACCTGAAAGTCTAATTCTTTTTGTACGTGAAGGGCCAGTTTTTTATCGTACGATTCAAGAACCACTATACCACCTGATTTTTTTCGCAGCACATACATGTAATTTTCATCTTCCCCAAGATAATCACTAATGGTAGAGCCCGAAGGTTCCTTCATTTCTGCGCTCAGCGTTAACTTGAATGCTGACGAGGACTTGCTTATTTGGGCAAATAATAATTGTGAAGCCATAAGAAGCATGGCGACCGTAGTGAGAATTTTGTACATGAAGAAGGGATTAACAGTGCATTTTACGGGAGAAAAGATAATAGAAAATTTTCACGCTCAAAAAGTGCCGGTGAGAAACCGATCCCCCGTATCAATTTCGTCGAAAATATTTTCGCTCCTCTTTCCGGGAATTAATTTGGTGGACTCATTTAATTCTTTCAGCATGAAGAGCCCTACTCTGATAAAAATTATCCTGTGTACTAACGTATTGATGTTTGCCTTTTGTCCGCTGCTCACAGCGCAAGTTGTCTTTGAGAAATCTTACGGCACTGTTAACAGAGATGTCGCTCATTACGTTGAGATCACTTCCGATAGCGGTTATATTCTTCAGAGGCAGACAGGCCTTTTACAGCGGATAAGAATAAACAGGAGCGAAAAAAAATAAATCCTTTTTTATCTTGCCAAAAAATTTCCGGTGTCCTTCCGAAGAGATCAGCGTCAGCAAATTTTTTTTCACTCAATACAGTAATTGTGCGGTAAGTTGTGCAAACAAAACTCTTATGAAGATTAAGACGATGATTGACATCTTGTTCCCCTTGTTTCCCCTTCGCATAAATAAGTTTCAATCGTTGAAAGAACATTTTGATTTGTTTGCCGTATTGGAGATAGATGGCTGTTTGAGAATACACACTTTATTCCTGCATAAATCATCACCACACACACATGAAATTAGCTTTCCTTTTTCTTTTGGTTGCCATCACGTCCCATAGCACGTATGCTCAATTTCAGTACCTGTCACCTGTGCCCGGATCAACATTCATCAATACCGAACATAACATTGTTATCCGCGAAGGGCATTACATTAATCCTGCCTTTCTTAAAAATGATTTATTCATTGTTCACGGATCCAGGAGCGGCAATCATGCTTGCAAAATGGTTTTGTGTGCCGATGGTAAAACCATTGTGCTCACTCCTTCATCACCTTTTCTTTGCAATGAAGAAGTGATTGTTACCATCAATAAAGGACTTCGAACTTCAGAAAGACAAACCGTTACGCCGTATTCGTTCAACTTCTTTACTCACCGTGAATATACAGCCGAAGAAAAGGAACGGATCCAAAATGATTCGAAACTTGCTTGGCGGCAAGAACTGGAAGATGCCGGTTCGCCCTCTAATGAAGAAAGCGGTGACACGCGAAGTGCAATAACAGGCTCATTTCAAATTGTAGTGAACACATCTCCTTCACCCGGTCTGATCTTCTTCGATGCATTTAATGGTTTGCAAGCAGAGAAAAGCATTTATGATGGTATTCACATCATCACGACAAACGGCGATTCTGTTTATTCCAGTGCAGGACAGCAATACCTCCTCGGTGACTGGGATCTTAACCCAAGCGGTGATCTTTCCTTTCCTAATACTGATTCCGGAAGATTCGACGTGCTGGACTCGAACTATAACCTTATTGATAGCTATACTCCTGCAAATGGCTACGAGCTTAATGGCCATGAATTCACCAAATATTCCAATGGGCATGTATTCATGATTGCCGATGAAACTCAAATCATGGACCTCACCGGATATGATCCCGGTTACAGTAAGAATGCCTCGGTAAAATGGGGAGTGATCCAGGAATTTGATGAGAATAAAAATCTCGTCTTCGAATGGCGGTCATTTGATCATGTAGGGGTTACTGAAACAAATCAGAACCTGCATCTTAATCAGATTGATGTTGCTCATACCAACTCGATTGAACTCGATGCCGATGGCAACATCATCGTATCGCATCGTGATCTGAACCAGGTGATGAAGATCGATCACAGCACAGGCGCTTTTATCTGGCGGCTTGGAGGGCAAATGAATCAGTTTACTTTCGTCAATGACGCAGAGCAATTCAACTACCAGCATGATGCGCGCATACTTAGTAACGGCCATCTCACGCTGTGGGATAACGGCAACGGGCATACTGTTCATCACTCTTCTGCCAAGGAATACCAACTGGATGTAGTGAATCACATAGCCACGCTCGTGTGGAGTTACGCTCCTGTCAATACTGCTAACGGCAATGCTGCTTATTATTCAGCGATGGGAAATGTGCAACGCTTATCCAATGGAAATACCTTCATCAATTGCGGATACGATTTCAGTACTACGCAGCCCAATATGATTGAAGTAACACCGGAAGGACAGATAGTATGGGAGCTTTTACTAAATAATGATTCGTACTTAGTGAGCTACCGTGCGCACCACCGTGATTGGAATCCATGTGCGCCGGTGAATCAAAACAGCATCGCGGTAAAAAAGATTACTGCATCGTCAGCAAAGATTACATGGGAAGGCGTGAGCAACGCAGTGTCTTATGATGTTCAATACAGAAAACTCGGCAAGGTGGAGTGGAAGCTCAAGAACACCACAGGCACCAGTAAGAAACTCATGAACCTGATGGCAGAAAAATCCTACGAGTTCCAGGTGCGCGCACATTGTGCCAATGCATTTACTTGCGATTGGTCACCAATCGATACATTTAAAACTGCACCGCTGAAATTATTCGTTCCGGAAGAAACCCAACCATCCGGGATACTTAAACTTTATCCCAATCCCGTGAATGATGTTTTCACGATCGAATGGAATTCTGATGAAGATGCCTCTGCCATCATTTCGATTTTTGATCTCTCCGGAAAACTGATGCTCACCATCTCCGGTTTCAATGCTGATGATGAATCATTGCAGGTGAATGCGTCTTCATTGCCATCGGGTCTTTATTTTGCTGAAATGAGTTTTGGAAACACAAAGCAGAAAGTGCAATTCACAAAACAGTAGGCCTTGCTATCCGAATCAAGAAGCGTGTCGTGATCCTTGTAATTCAGAGTCTCACAAATGCCCAATTTTGATTCTCATTTCTTGTGCGAATGAGCATATCACCAGTGGTAACATGGCGGGAACATCAATTATCTCAGCTCTGAATAGGATTGTTTGCTCCATTCCTCGTCATGAAATAAGAAATTACCTTTCAATAAATTTTTCCTCCGCAAGCAACTCCATAAGTTTAATTTTCTTTACCGCTATTTACATTTCTCCCGGAATTATTTTTTCACCGCAGCATTGAAACTTTTAAAGGGAAATTCGTTGCAAAATGCTGTTTTTTTGAGCGGCAGAGCATCCGGAAAAGTGACTGCGGCTGAAAGCAATATTATTGCTGTCGTAAAATTGACTCTAAAATAAATTATCCGATGGCAGATAAGAAAGAGCTGGATTTCATTTATAGCACCATCGACAAAATATTTCGCCTGAGCATGGGAGAAATGGGTGATTTCAGTTGTGCAATGTATAACGGTGATTTCTCGCTTTCATTAGAGGAGGCGCAAAAAGCAAAGCACAAATTTATCGCTGACAGTTTAAATATACACGAAGGAAGCAGGGTGCTCGATTTAGGTTGCGGATGGGGAGCGCTGCTCCGATATGTGACCAGGGAAAGAGGTGCTGAGGCTGTAGGGTTGACTCTATCCGGATCGCAGGCAAAAGCATGCAGGAAAAATGGATTAAATGTGCATGTGAAAGATTGCAGGGACGTGAAGGTGGAGGACTTTGGAACTTTTGATGCAATCACCTGCATAGGAGCATTTGAACATTTCTCTTCACCCCAGGACATGATTGCCGGAAGGCAACAACAGATTTACCGGAATTTTTTTAAATCAGTTTGCTCTCTGTTGCCATCGGGCGGACGATTCTATAACCAGACCATGGTATTTGGAAAAAACATGATACCCTATGAGCAATTTGATATCAAAGCCCCAAAGGAATCCGATGCCTATGTTCTCGCATTGATACAGGAAGAATTTCCTGCTTCATGGCTACCTTATGGATGGGAAATGGTGGCTGATACAGCATCTCCTTATTTTAATCTGGCTTTCAAAAGCAGTGGGAGGTTAGACTACATTGAGACCATCCGTCAATGGGAAATACGATACCGGAAATTCAATCTGAAAAAATATTGGCTCTATCTTTCAATGCTACCGAAATATCTCTACAACAAGGACTTCCGGTACAGGGTAGCAATTTTCCAATCGAGTCCAAACCGGGAATGCTTCAGGCGTGAGATCATGGATCATTATAGAATGGTTTTTGAAAAAGCCTGAATGGTTTAACTCTTCGAAATGAAGCTTACCTCAATGTAGTCAACTCCAGTAACATCCCGGATTTGTAAGCTGAAAAATTTTTCTTCAAAAAAATTTACCGAATCATTGCGGAAACTGAGAATAGAGTAATTTGATTTTATGACTGATGACGATAATGCAATCAAATATTTCAAAGGTCGCGGCGCACAGGTAAAACCGCACAATAAATTTCTGCAGCACGAATATGTGCAGGAGCATGTGGAAGGCGTTGATGAAGAATTGTTTTCCGATCCTAAAACACAAATCTTTTTTGAGCATCCGAAAAAGATCATCAACAAAGTTGACAGTCCTGATCTGGGTTTGGAAGCTTCCATGAATCCATACCAGGGATGTGAGCATGGATGCATCTACTGTTACGCGCGCAACACGCATACCTACTGGGGCTTCAATGCAGGTCTTGATTTCGAAAGTAAAATCATTGTGAAGAAAAATGCGGCGGAGTTGCTTGAGAAAGAATTATCGAAACTCAATTACGAGGTGAAGGTGATCATGCTTTCGGGAAATACCGATTGCTATCAGCCACTGGAGAGAAAGTTTGAGATCACACGTAAAATGCTTCAAGTGCTCCTGAAGTTCAAACATCCTGTTGCTATGATTACCAAGAACGCATTGATCATGCGCGATCTTGATCTTTTAAAACCGATGGCAGAAAAAGGATTGGTGGGAGTAACTATTTCAATTACTTCTTTGCAAGAAAAACTAAGGAGGTTGATGGAGCCAAGAACTGCTTCATGTTTGAAGCGGTTAGAAACGGTTAAGGTTTTATCAGAGAACGGAATTCCCGTGAATGTGAACCTTGCGCCGGTCATTCCTTCCATCAACAGCGATGAAATTCCTGCTATCATCAAAGCTGCGGCCGAGGCTGGGGCATGCGATATTCATTATACGATGGTACGATTGAATGGTGATGTCGGAAAAATTTTTGAAGACTGGGTGCACAAAACTTTTCCTGATCGCGCGGAGAAAGTTTTGAATCAGATCAAATCTGTTCATGGCGGAACATTGAACGATAGTCAATTTGGAAGAAGGATGAGTGGCGAAGGAAATATTGCCCAATCTATTCATCAATTATTTTCTGTCGCTAAAGCAAAATACTTTACCGGACGCTCGCTTCCTGAATTGAATTGCGATTTGTTTTCTCTGCCCGGAAGTGTGAAGCAGGCGAGTATGTTTTGAAACTGTTGTTATAGCATGAGGTTAGTGGTCATCAGCATTAGACAGAAGTCAAAAACTGTAGTCGCCCCCAATAAGAAGTGGGCAAAAAAAATTTCCCTTATTGTCGCACAAACTTTTTAACAAAATTTCCTTCAGGGGTTTTTATCGTTGCTAAATAAACACCGTAAGGCAGTTGAGAAACATCTATGCTGTTTTCGCTTTTAATCATCACTCCATCTTTCAAGGTCTCTCCCAAGAAATTTGTAATGATCAAATAACCTGGTTGATAATAGTTGTTGAAGGAAATATTGAGTTGCGAGGAAACAGGATTTGGATAAATTTGAAATGTCGGCTCTGAGGAAATTATTTCGTTGATGTTCTGAGGAACACAAAAATCATCTTCAATTATCTGTTGAATATATTCATGTGCGCCAGCCGGATGCGCGGTTAAAGAACCAGTGTCAGCAATTGCTCCGGTTGTGTCGAACGAAGCTGCCGCTGCTGCCGTAACGTCAACATTCTCAATAAGGCAATCGTCAGTATCAATGTTCAGTAAGAAATCTTCATAGTAATAATCTTGTCCATGGCCTGATATCAGAAAAGTATTTTGCGATGAAACTAAAATGTTTAAGACATAAATGTTATCCCATGGTCCCCACTGCTTTGACCATTGTAAGTTTCCCGTCGAATCGGTTTTAAGCAAAAGCATATTCGTGGTGGCGGTGAAATTTTGGGCAACAACAATATATCCTCCATCTTCAGTTTGTTCAACATCATAAGCGTGGTTTAAATAAATGTTTCCGTAGGTCATTGACCATTGCAAGTTTCCGTTCGAATCGGTCTTCAGCAAATAAACATCATAATCCCCCGCTCCAAAACTCCTGGTTTCTCCCGCAATAATGTATCCATGGTCTGTCGTTTGTTTTACAGTTTGACCTTCATCACTTAATAAGCTGCCAAAACTTTTTGACCATTGCAAATTCCCTGCGTCATCAATTTTAATTAAGCTAACATTTGATTGTGTGCCGGAAGGAGAGTTAATTGCACCGGTCATTATGTATCCCTGATCAATAGTCTTTTGGAGATTGTTGCAGTGCATGGGGCTATAATTTTTTGTCCATTCAGGGTTTCCGTATGAATCTGTTTTCATGATGAAAGACTCGTATGAAGACCTATAGCCCGCTATAATATATCCCCCATCGTGTGTTTGAAGAACAGACTTGCCAGTTGTCAGAGTATCATAGTATTTCGACCATTGCAAGTTTCCATTTTTATCACATTTGATTAAGTATAAGTGCGGAGTTTCGTCGCCGTACCAGTCATATTCCTGCCCGACCATGATATATCCTGAATCAGAAGCTTGAGAAAATCCATAGCCAAAATCTCTGATGGAGTCCCCAAAATTTTTAGCCCATTGCACATCGCCATTGACATCAACTTTAATCAGACAAAAGTTCTCTTCAAATGAAAGCCCTGACCAACCAAACAAGGCATAACCTCCGTCAAGTGCCGGTTGTACTAACCCCTCAGTGACCCATTTAATTGAATCCCAATAGGCCTTCTCAAATTTAGTCTGTGCCGTGAGAGAACAGAGGTTTGAAAAATAAAAAGCACAAAGCACAAGGATTGTAAAGTGTTTTTTCATGAGGTGGAATTTAGTAGTTAAGTCGTTAGCATTTTGAGGCAGAAAGAAAAAAGTTAGCATTGTCGCCAAACATTCGAGGTAACTTGTTTTTACCTTAAACTCTATCTCATTATTCCATCAATGTAAGATGATAACACGAAACGGTTCTCGCAAAATTTTTTTTGCCTCTAATTGGTATCTACAATAACCACTTTATTGCTTTCACTCACTACCCGATCCTCAACCCATTCTTCACCGCTCTCTCCGGTTGCAGCAATGTGATTTCTTTTTCTTCGCCAACAACACCGAGTACTAAACACTCAGAGAAAAAATTTGCAATCTGCTTCGGAGGAAAATTCACAACTGCAATCACTTGCTTGTTCAGCAGCGTCTCTTTCGAATAAAGCTTTGTGATTTGCGCGGAAGATTTTTTGATTCCGTATTCGCCAAAGTCAATCGTGAGTTTGTAAGCGGGACTTCTTGCTTCAGGAAAATCATCAGCCGCGACGATCGTTCCCACTCTCATTTCTACTTTCTCAAAATCATTCCACGTTAGCATAAAAGAAATCAAATTCCAAGAACCAAATTCCAAATAAAATTCAAAACTCTAAATTTCAAAGCGAAGGCCGTATCATTTATAATTTTTTTTCCGAATTAGAAATTGAAAAATTATTTGCGATTTGGAATTTGTGATTTGGATTTTAATTGGACTTGGTATTTTGCGCTGGTAAAACTTGATGGCTATGAGTCAAACCGTAAGAATAATTTGCTGGAATGTGAATGGCATTCGCGCGGCATGGAAAAAAGGATTTCCCGATTGGTTTTCGCAGGAAGCACCTGATATTTTATGCCTGCAGGAAACCAAAGCGCATCCTGATCAGCTCGATTATGAAATCACACACTTTGAAGATTACAAAAGTTATTTCTCTCCTGCTGAGAAGAAAGGATATTCCGGAGTCGCTATCTACACGCAACGCGAACCCCTCAACGTGAAGATGGGATTTGGCAATCCATATTTTGACACAGAAGGAAGAGTAATAGAAATGGAATTCGAGAATTTTATTTTGTTCAATGTTTATTTTCCCAACGGTGGGAGAGGAGCGGAGCGTGTGAAATACAAACTCGACTTCTACGATGAGCTTTTCAAGCGCACCGAAGAATTACGCAAGCGACAAAAGAATATCATCATCTGCGGTGACTACAACACTGCTCACAAAGAGATTGATCTGGCGCGACCAAAAGAGAATCAAACTGTAAGCGGATTTCTACCTGAAGAAAGAGCATGGATTGATAAGATCGTCAGGATGAATTACGTTGACACTTTCCGTGAATTCAATCAGCAGCCGGAATGGTACACCTACTGGGATCAAATCACGCGCGCGCGCGAACGAAACGTGGGCTGGCGCATTGATTATTTTTTTGTGAGCAAAGAAGCAAGACCTCTTGTGGCCAAAGCTGACATTCACATGCAGGTGATGGGCAGCGATCATTGCCCGATTGAGTTAGTGATGAATTTTTGATGGTGAATAGTGAATGGTGAATAGTGAATGGTGAATAGTGAATCGTTAATAGCAACTTGATAAAAGTGAAATCAAAATCAAAGAAAGAAGATCTTCTCAGTGATCTCAAATTCGTTGCGGATGTTACGCACTTGCAGAATGAAAATGAATCAACAAAAGCTGATGAAGACATTACCTTGATCAAAAAGTCTATTGTGAAGAAAAAAAATAAAGCCATTACAAAATACTTGTGATGTATGGCTCATCAGTTTGTACGTTAATTGCAGCGCGACATAAAAGTCACGCTACAGAAGAATAACTAATCTTGGATTTTATTGCTTAATCACCTTTGTGACCGCATATCCTTCAGCCGAGGTTGCTTTCAAAAAATAAATTCCCGATGGCAATCCTTTAAGAGAAAATGAAGTTGCTTGTACTCCGCCTGAAATAGTTTTGTTCCACACTTTTGCAATTTGCCCTTCTTCATTCACCAATGAAAAAGAAAGGTCGGTTGCTTTCTGAAGTTCAGTCCCAACATTCAATTCATCGAGAACCGGGTTTGGAAAAACATGCATCGGCAAATTTTGCTGTTGCACAATAGGGGGCACAGACACGACCGTGCTGTCAAGAATGATATCCTCATCACCGGGCTGATATGCGAGAAAAGCGAAAAACACAATCATCATTTCATCAGTAGTATGTTCTCCGGAACTCACATCCTCAGGAGGATTGTTGGGATTGTCAAGATTGTAAATCGTGTTGTCATAAGTTGCCTCACCCCAAAATGTAGAAAGTGTTGTGATGTGAATCAATTTCTGATACTCGTAAAATCCCTGCCAATGAAAACTCCATTTTGGAATTGAAACCAATTTTGTGGTATCACCACCATCGGTCACTGCAAATGACTTTATAGAAGTCCCCACTTTGTGCATGTGCGGAAAAACAGAAACAAGAGACACGGGGCCATCCTGGTTTGTCAGCTTGTATTTCTCGTGAAATGTTTTCACCGTGTTTGCAGGAATGAACAACGGTCCATCAGTGAGGTTAGAAAGATGATTCAACACCCCCGCCATGTATACTTCTCGTGGAGATGGATAGGTTGTGAATTTGAAATTCAAGCTGGAGCTATCAATTTGACCATTCTCGCCGGGAGAATAATGTATCTCCAATCCAATATCAGCACCTGCGGGAATTCGTATTCCCATGTTTGAAGGCAATTCAAAAATTCCGGAGCCGGGAGCCCATGCGCCGAGGATGGTAGCAGTGAAACTCACCGGTCCCAAACCGTAGCTCTCGTAACCGGGAAGAGGATCATTCTGATCAAAAGTCCATGACCAGGGTCCTGTGTCATAGAAGAGCACCATGTGATGCACCACCGAACCATTGCCCGGCAAATATTCGATTTGATTCAGGTAAACATCCTGGGCATAGTTCGAGTGAATTACAAATGTGCGATACTCATCAATATCAGAAGAGATGGTCCACTTCGGCCATTGAATGGTCTGATCAATAGAAGCCATTTGCGAGCCGGTCGGGAACACTGGTGCCGTGGGTGCTTGTGTGGTATCCCCTGCAGGAACTCCGGCATCAACCCAATCTACAATGGTATTGATGTCGTCGTCGCTCAGAATCCGCTCGTCTTTGAAGTGAACGTAGTTTGGATCGGGCATCCACGGAGGCATCTTCTTCGCCGATACATACGATTGAATATTTACAGCATTATCCACTGCATCCTGGTAACTCATGAGAGTGAATGGGCCAATTCCGCCGGCATGATGACAATTGCTGCAGTTATTGTAAATGATGGAAGCCACATTTCCGGACCAGGTGGGAGTCTGTGAATGGGAAAGCTGAATTCCGAAAAGAAAAGAGAGAATAAAAACGGATATTTTTTTCATGCGGAAATTTTTTTTGAGAAAGGGTATGAGTGTGAAAACGAATTTAGAAGTGTCGGATAGTAATTTTTTTGCGCGCTAAAGCTACAACAATCTGATAACGCAAAACCTACTAAAAGATACAGCAAACAAAAACAGCTCGTGAATTTTACGAGCCGTTTTTATTGTGTTTACTTTATTAATGAGCCTTCACCATCTGCCGTCCCCAAGCCACGCAAGGGACACGGCGGGGGAGGCAGATTGGATGGAATTAATGATCGGGCTTGCCGTCTACTGCTTGATCACCTTGGTAATCGCATATCCTTCTGGTGAGACGGCTTTCAAAAAATAGATTCCCGGCGACAATCCTTTAAGAGAAAATGAAAATGCTTGTGCACCTCCCGGAACACTTTTCTTCCACGCTCTTGAAATTTGACCTTCTGCATTCAACAGTGAAAAGGAAAGTGCTGTGGATTTCTTCAATTCAGTTCCCACATTCAATTCATCGAGAACGGGATTTGGATAAACGTGCATTGGCAGCTTTTGTTCATGAACATTGGGTGACACTGAAGCAATGGTACTGTCGAGGATAAGATTCTCATCACCTGCCTCGTAAGCAAGAAAGGCGAAAATGAAAATCATCATCTCATCTGTAGTGTGCCCGCCTGCGCTCACATCCTGAGGCGGGTCGTTCGGGTTATCGGGATTATTGGTGGTGTTGTCATAAGTTGCTTCACCCCACAATGTAGATTGAGTCATAACGGGAATTAATTTCTGAAACTCATAAAATCCCTGCCAGTGAAAATTCCAGTTGGGAATGGAAATAAGTTTGGTGGTGTCACCGCCGGCATCTACTGCAAATGATTGTATCGAAGTTCCCACTTTGTGCATATGAGGGAAAATCGAAACAAGAGAAACCGGGCCGAAATAATTTAAGAGCTTATATTTTTCATGAAATGTTTTCACTGTGTTTGCCGGAATGTATAAAGGACCGTCAGTAAGACTGCTCTCGTGATTCAAAAGGGCATAGCTATAGACTTCACGGGGAAAAGGGTAGGTAGTGAATTTGAAATTTACAGCCGTGCTATCAGTTTGTCCGCTCTCATTGGGTGAGTAGTGAATCTCCAATCCAATGTCTGCTCCTGCCGGAATTCGTATTCCCATGTTCCACGGCAGTTCAAAAATTCCCGATCCGGGCGCCCATGCGCTAATAGTTCTTGCAGTGCCACTCAGCGGGCCAAGACCATAGCTTTCATAGCCGGGTTGCGGATCAGACTGATCCAGGTCCCACGAGGTCGCTGAAGTGTCATAAAACAGCACCATGTGATGCACGACAGAACCATTTCCCGGCAAATATTCAATTTGATTTAGGAAGAAATCCTGTGCATAGTTCGAGTGCACTACAAAGGTGCGATACTGGTCAATGTTAGAATTGATTGTCCATTCGGGAAACTGTATTGATTGATCAATGGAAGGCATTTGAGAGCCACCAAGAAAAACCGGCGGTGCGGGTGCTTGCGTGGTGTCACCGGCAAGAGTTCCGCCATTAACCCAATCTACAATGGTATTAATGTCGCTGTCACTGAGAAGCCGCTCGCCTTTGAAATGAGAATAACCGGGATTGGGCATCCACGGCGGCATCTTCCTGGCCTGCACATATGATTGAATATTCGCAGCATGATTCACCGCATCGGCGTATGACATCAGCGTGAACGGGCCGATGCCGCCTGCATGATGGCAACTGCTGCAATGGTTGTAAATGACGGAAGCAACACTACCGGACCACGTTGGAGTTTGTGAATGTGAAAACCGGACTCCGAAAAGTAAAGGCAAAGCATAAGCGAATATTTTTTTGATGCTCACAATTTTTTCCGGTTAAGGGTATGAAGTCGGGAAAACAAGTTTTGGAATTGAGAGAAAGTATTTTCGTGGCTCAAAGCTACTTACAACAAACTAAATAACGCAAAAGGTGGACAAGGATAGAGGCGAAAAAAAATCATAAGAGGGTTGTATCTTTTGAATGAATCCCCGTTATCCTTTAAACGAAAAACACATGAACATTCTAAAATCAGGTTTCCTCATTTCATCATGCATTATTCTTTTACTCGCTATCGCAAGTTGCAGCCATTGCATCAACGGAAGCGGCAATACTGTAACCGTAATCCGCGAAGTCGGAAATTTTTCATCAGTAAGTTTTGGAACTGAAGGAACGATTTACGTGAGCCAGTCGCCCGTAACGTCGGTTAAAATAGTGGCCCAGCAAGACGTAATTGACGACATGTCAACGAATGTGAACGGTGGTGAGCTTAACATTTACAATCGCCATTGTCTCACCGGCAGTTTACCCATTACCATTTACGTTACTACTCCCGACCTGAATGGTGTGAAGATGAGCGGCAATGGAGATTTGTATGTCACAAGCAAAGTGAATGCAGGTAATTTTGACGCCACACTCAGTGGCTCCGGAAATATTTACATCCAGGATTCTGTTGTTGCCGCTGCAATGTCCACCACCATCAGCGGATCAGGCAGCATTGATCTCATTGCCTTCTGCAATACCATGAATACCACCATCAGCGGGTCGGGAACAATTACCATCAGCGGAATATCGCCATCCCACACAGCGAAAACATCCGGCTCCGGTAATTTACATGCATATGGCTTCATCACCGATGCCTCCACCATCACCATCAGCGGTTCCGGCAATGAAGAGCTTTTTGTGAATGATGCACTCGATGTCACCATCAGCGGCAGTGGAAATGTCTATTACAAAGGTGATGCTGTAGTTACTACCCACATCAGCGGCAGCGGCAACGTGATTCATGTGAATTGAAAAACGAACTGTCATTCCGACGAAGGAGGAATCTGCAACGATGATTGTAAAAATAGATTCCTCCTTCGTCGGAATGACACAAAGTGTGCTTAATTAAATAAGAATGGAAGAGCTGAAGTATATCGAAGCCGCAAAGAAAGACCCGCAGCAGTTCCGGTATTTCTATGATAAATATTTCAAGGAAATTTTTCTTTTCATCAATCGCCGCACCGATGATGAAGACACCACATCGGATATCACGCAGCAGGTTTTTTTGAAAGCAATGCAAAACTTACCGCGGTTTGAATATCGTGGAGTTCCGTTTTCAGCATGGCTCTATCGCATTGCAAGCAATGAGGTCACACAGTTTTTCCGGGATGCATCGAAGACAAGAACCGTGAGCATGGAATCGTCGGACATGAGTGAGCTGCTCAATGTTGAAGAAGGACACATGGATCATGAAAAGAGAGAAGCCGCATTCACAGCGATGAAAAAATTATCGTCATCGGATCTGGAGCTGATTGAGATGCGCTTTTTCGAGAAGAGATCATTCAGCGAGATCGGTGACATCAAAGGCATCACGGAGAATCATGCGAAGGTAAAAACGTATCGCATCATTGATAAGATCAGAATGTTCATCACACAGGAAATCGGGCAGCCATGAAAAAGATAAAATTCAAAATCGAATATGTGCCGCTGTCGGATGAGCGCATTGAGCGTCATAAAGATTTCAGCAAACTCATGGGCGCTTTCACAGCGAATCCGAAGCCGGATTGGAAGACAAGATGGTTCGGGAATAAATTCATGGTTTACACAGTAGGAATCATGACCGGTGCTGCAATCAGCTCATTGATCTGGTGGAATGTGAATCATTTCAGTGAGCATAAGCTTTCCGCTCAGCAGGATTCTGCGAAGGATTCCGGATCAAAAACAGAACAGGTTCAGAACGATTCTGCGAACGGAAATTTTTCACTCAACAATTCACCGGAGAATTCTTTAGCAAAGGATCAAAATGAAAATGCAACTGCAAATAAAGATTCTGAAAGCGGGGTGAAGAATGAAATCACTTCAGGGCAAAAGGAAAATCAAAACCATGAATCGAAATCTGCGAAGGCCAGAAATCAGATTTCTTCGGCTGAGAAGAAAGGAAACGAAAAAATTTCTTCAGCGCAGAACCAGGTAAATCCACAGCAACCAGAAAATAATTACTCAAAGCGTAACGAAGCTCCATCTTTTTCTTCCGTTAAAAATTCTCCGGATTCCTCAGGATCAAAAACTTCATCTCCGGATATTTCCGAAAGAAATAATCAAACTTCTTCTGCGCTTGAACCGGAAACTTCTTCTGAAAAAAATCAGGTATTGCCTTCCGGAAAAAATTCATCTGCAGACTCAAGCGCTCAATCAGGATCAGGAAATATTTCTTCAAACCAAAAATTACAGATTGATACATTGACGTTGCAAAGTGTTGTTCCTGAATCCAGGATTGACACTCCACTTTCATCACTCCCTCCTGATTCATCCAGGAAGGGAATTCATGTTAGCCTTCCGAAGATTGATCTGAAAGAGGAGTTGAATTCTTCGATCAATACGATATCGAATGTTGCAGATTCAGTCGGGAAGAAAATTGATTCGCTCTTCGCAAAACTTTTTGAAAAGGATTCTTCAAGAGCAGAGAAGCCAAGTGAGGAAATTTCTTCATCAGTTCCACCTGCTGATTCATTCAAGCATCGTTACGCCCAGGTGAGTTTTGTTTCGCCCTTGAGTACAGATGGGGTGAATGCAAAAGATTACACACACAATCTCTCACTGAATGTTTTACAAGGATACAATGGCGCGCTTGACGGAGTTGAGTTTGGCGGGCTGGCAAATATCGAGAGAGGATATGTAACAGGTGTACAGTTTGGCGGACTTGTAAACTTTGCTTTCGGTGATGTGAAAGGTGTGCAGTTCGGTGGCTTGCTCAATCAAGGAAGAAACCTAAAAGGCGCGCAGTTTTCCGGATTGGTGAGCAGTGCAGTGGGCAAAGTTCACGGAGCGCAAGTGGCAGGCATTACCAATTTTGTTCTCGACACGTTTGTGGGGTTGCAAATTGGCGGCGTGATCAATCTCGCTCTTGCAAACAAGCCATCTGTCGGATGGCAGATCGCAGGCGTCACCAATGTTTCTCTCGGTGATTTGCATGGCGGTCAGCTTTCAGGAGTGTTGAATATTGCAAACCGATTCACGGGCACTCAGATTAGCCTGATTAATTTTTCAAAAAAGATTACCGGCTTTCAACTGGGTCTCATCAACATCGCGGATTCTATTCATGGTGATGCGCTCGGGTTGTTCAGCGTTTCAGTCAATGGCATTCACAACCTCGATGTTTTCGGAAGTGAAATTCTCTATGGAAGTGTTGCATTGAAGCTCGGCTCACCTCACATCTACAACATCTTTGCAGCAGGGGCGGCGCCTATTGACACGATCACACGCATCGGCTTCGGCATCGGGCTCGGAGGGCATATCTCTTTCAATCGTGTTTTTATTAACGTGGATGGTATGTCATGGACGATTCACAATAACACACTGCGAGACTGGAATAACGTGAACCTCTGGAATCAAATTCGATTGATGGCCGGATTTCAATTTACGAAAGGATTTGCCGCGTATGCAGGACCTACTGCGAATGTGCAGGTGTACCACAATACTTATCCTTCGATTGCTCCTTACACTTCATACCAACACATAGGGACTACAAATGTGGATGGATGGGTTGGGTTTGTAGTGGGGCTTCAGTTTTTCTGATAAACGGAAACGATTTGAAGAAACACTTCAAAAAATTTCTACCTTTCGAAAAATTTAAAATTATGATCTACATCTCAAGTATTATAGGCTTCATTGGATTTGTTCTGTTCCTGATTGGTTATTTTAATAAAACCAAATCTTGGAGCAAAACGCTACTAACGATTGGATTCATATTTATGGCACTGCATATCGTTCATGATGTGGTTCTTGGCGCCTATGATGGGTGGGTGGGTAATCCTCACAGATAGATTTGAGCTCCGAAGGAAGTTAAAGATCAGGAACTCACCTAAGATCATAGCGAGTAATTATTTTCTATCAATGTCTCAGCCTTTCATGAGTATACATTCTGCCAATATTGGAATCCCACCAGTACTGGGTGCGTGTTCATTTCTATTCTTTTATCCGCCAATGGCTCGTACTCTTCATAATTCTTGCTAACAATTTTTTTTTCTTGCCAAGTTGTAATTTGCCCACAGCAAAAATTGTAGCTGAACTCTTTGGCTGATCTCCCTTACATAAAAAACCTTTCTGATGCAGAACTGATTTCGCTCTATAAGAAATCAGGAAATCAAGCCATCATCGGAGAATTGTATGAGCGGTATATCCACCTCGTATTTGGTGTTTGCCTCAAGTATCTGAAACATCATGAGAACGCACGCGATGCGTCAGTAGAAATTTTTGAGCAACTGCTTACAAAGCTGAAGTCACACGAAGTTTCCAATTTTAAATCGTGGCTTTACAGCGTGGCGAAGAACCATTGTCTGATGCAACTGAGGAAGGAAAAAAATCATATTGAGCTTCATGATGACGTGAATGAAATTGTGGAAAGCAGCAGTGAGCTGCATCCATCTTCTGTGAATGAAAAAGAAGAACAACTTGTCCGGCTTGAAGAAGCTATAAAGCAACTGAACGACGATCAGCGGCGATGTGTTGAGTTTTTTTATTTGCAGGAATTGAGTTATCAGCAAATCACGGATAAGACGGGATTTACCTTTGGGGAAGTGAAGAGTTTCATTCAAAATGGAAAACGAAATTTGAAAATTGTGATGAGTAAAGCTTATGAGCGAAAAACTTCTTGACATATTAAAACAAAAAGGGGAATGCATTCCTGAAGAACTATTGATCAGGTATGCAGAGGGAAAGACTTCCGCTGACGAAGCGAGAAGGGTGGAAGATCATGTTTCAGAATGTGAATTCTGCTCTGATGCGCTCGATGGAATTATGCAGGGTGAAAACGTCCGGCATTTTCATTCAGATATTTCTTCCATCAAAAAGATCGTTCGCAAAAAAATGAGAGGCAGTGATTCGAGTGCAACATTTCCGATCACCAGGATGCTTGCAATCGCTGCCACACTTTTATTACTCGCTATCAGTGCATGGTATGTCCAATACCTTGTGAATGATAATTCAGAGAAAATTTTCAGCAATCAATTCAAGCCATATCCCGTTCCTCAAATGGAAGATAAATCTCAATCACCCGCGCCGGCAGCGAATGAAAGCAAAGTGGAAATGGATTCACAAAAAAAATCTTCTCCAAAGAAGTTCTTGCCGGTATCAAAAAGCGCTTCGCCGAATTCAGTTCCGCAGCAGGAAGAAAAAAAGGAGTCAGAAAAAGATGTGGCAGAACCTTCTCTCAAGCAGCCGGAGACTGTTGAGCAACCATCGTTTGCCGGGACGAGTAAAAACGCTGATGATGCGCCGCAGGAGGATGTCTCTTCACTGAAAATAAATACAGATTCAACAATTGCCTCTCCCAGTTCGTACAGCTATTCAACAGCACCTTCACAAACTGTAGTAGTGACTCAGGGAAGTGCAGCATATTCACAGGATGAAATTATGACAGACGCAAAAAAAGATTCCTATCAAAAAGAAGTTATCATTGACAATTTCAATAAAGCAATGGCGCTCTACCAGTCCAATCATTACGAAGAGGCAATAGCAGAATTTCAGTTGGTGCTGCAGAAAGAGCCGGGTAACCCCGCAGCCAATTTTTACAGTGGTGTGAGCACCCTTGCTCTCAAAAATCCTGATGAAGCATTGAAGTATTTTAAGAAGACGGATTACAAATCATGTCAGTACTATGAGGCTTCACTTTGGTATGAAGCACTTTCATACATAAGCAAAGAGGACAAGAAGCAAGCAAGGAAGTTACTTGAGAAAGTGGTTGAGCTCAATGGAGAATACAAAGTGAAGGCGAAAGAAACACTAAAGCAACTGTAGGGCATCCGGACGTAAGACTTGCGGACTTAAGACTCGTGGACGTAAGACTTGCGGATATGAGACTCGTGGACAAAAAGCTTAATTACAAAACGTGCAAAGAAGGTGTTCCTGAAAATGATTCGTGTTGCTTGCAACTAAAATTAGTTTTCATGTTCGAATCTTGTTTTTCATTTCAATTGTTCTTGCCGATTAAAATTTAAATCCCGCATTCGCAAAACATTCAACCACGCGTCCGGCGTCCGCAAGTCTCACGTCCACGAGTCTTAAGTCCACAAGTCTCACGTCCAACTCTCAGGCATTGCTTTTCTTAAAGATAAAGTACGCTGGAATTCCCAATCCCACAATGATGAATCCCGGCCAGGTGTAATCCGGTTTGTAGATGAGAAGAATGATGCAAATTAAAATCACGAGTAACAGATAAATGACCGGCAGCACAGGATAGCCGAGTGATTTGTATTGCCGCGGAACATCAGGCATCTTCTTTCTCAAAATAAAAACACCGATGATAGTGAAGATGTAAAATAGCAGCACCGCGAACACAACATAGTCGAGCAGATTCCCGTACGTTCCGGATAAGCACAACAGGCACGCCCACACAGAAGCGAAAACGGTGGCTACTTGCGGAACGCCATGACTGTTCAGCTTGCCCATGCTTTTGAAAAACAATTTGTCTTCCGCCATCTTGTAAAACATTCGTGGCGCGGTGAGGATTAATCCGTTCAAACAACTGAAAGTAGAAAGCATGATGAGCGCGGCCACAACCAGCACTGCATGATGACCTGCCATGGCATCTGCAGCAGCAACACCAACACGATCATCTGTTGCGAATTGAATTCCTCTTTCAAAAACATTCCGGGTTACTGCTCCCGGAACTCCCCGGAGCGGCAGATTAATTAAGTAAACAATATTCATGAGCAGGTAAATCAATGAAACTAACCCAACGCCCACACCCATGCTTACGGCAATTGTTCGGCGAGGATTTACTACTTCATCTCCTGTGAACGTGATTCCATTCCAGGCATCCATTGCAAACATGCTTCCTACCATTGCTGAGCCAATGGCAACAATTAAAGTCCATCCACTGATCGGGAAAGGTCCCGTCCAAATATTTTCACCATTTATATTCTTCGGAATCCAATTACTCGCATTCCATACGTCGTGAAAGTTTTGAGTGATTGCTTCCCGGTTGCTGTAAAAAATTCCGGCGACAATCAAACCGAAGAGCGCTAAAATTTTTGTGCTGCTCAAATATGTTTGAATCCATTTTCCATAACGCACGCCACGAATGTTTATCAATGTGAGCAACAAGATAACCGCGATAGCAAGCACCTGCTGTGTGTTTATAGGGAGCATGAATCTATGAAGTTGCCAATGATGAAAATCCACCTTCACCAATGGAATCCGCGCAACGATATTATCCGGATTGAAAAACGGAATAAACACTCCGGTAAATTTTGCGAATGCAACTCCTACGGCGGCAATGGTTCCTGTTTGTATGACAAGAAAGTATGTCCAGCCGTAGAGGAAACCCATAAGCGGGTTGTATGCTTCGCGAAGAAAAACATATTGCCCCCCCGCTTTCGGAAACATGCTCGTGAGCTCACCATAACTCAGTGCTGCTGCAATGGTGAGAAACCCTGAGAGAGCCCATACCAAAAGCAAATACCCCGATGATCCCACGTTGCGGGCAATGTCAGCGCTGACGAGAAAAATGCCGGAGCCGATCATGGTGCCGGCTACGAGCATGATTCCATCAAGTAAACGAATTTCTTTTCTGAAACCTGTTTGTTGTTCCATACAAAACCGAAGCCGTCAAATGTATTGATTTCAATGTTGGAATTGGGATGAATCTATTTCCTGCAACATGATTTACGGGGATTGCAGGATCAGAATGTCGGGCAAGATCGTTGCCTGTGATGCTTTGCTTTGTATGATTTTGCTTTTACTGTGGGTGTAAAGAAGAGCTGCACATTCATGTAATTGATCCAATCAAATTTGTGCGGGTTACCGCGCGGGCTGCTGGACTTTCCGTTCTCACCATCGCTGCCGAGGCCGCTGGGGTCGGTGATGTATTTCGCAAGTTGCTGTTTTTGAGGATCAGCGGGAAAATTGCTTGCGATCTCAGTGTATGTTGCGTAGCGCTTGCTTGCATCATCAAGATAATCAGTGAAAGGGAAATCGTAAAAACACCACTCGTATTGGAGCATGATGTTGCGACTGATCCCGTACTTGATGCCACCTCCGTGCGGAAACCCGATTTGAAATATGCCGTACTCTTTTTTTCTTCCCGGCTGTGGTGTTGTGCTTTGACCCTCAGTAAACCAATCGCGCAAGTGTGTCTCATACTTCTTATCCCGTTGAACAGCGTTGCCGAAGCCAAGTTCCTCGGGCGCATCGCGCAATGTGCCGTCTTTCCAATAATAGTAGCGGTTGTTGATGTCAATGTTGCCGCGAAACAAATCACCGCGAGGGTCCGAATAATAAATTCCGGGACCTATGAAAAAGTATAATGCAAAGCGATGCTGCCATAGCGGAAAAATTCTTTGCAGGTGAATGGTATACGTGAACTGCATGTTGATACCCAGCAGATCATTTCTGAAATTCAATCCCCGCCGAAAGTTCCGCAGACCGGTGCCACTCGCTGCATTGAAGACCAGTGGTCGTGTTTCATCGTAGCCGATTCTAAGCCAGTCTGCACGAACTACTAAAGCAAATGGTGCGTTGCCGGAAACGGGATTCATTCCCGTTTTTAAATCATGCCTCAGTGAAAATGAGCATCCGAAATGCGTGCCTGAAAGGGGAATGTATTTTTCATTTCCCAAATCACCGAAGTACACGGTGCTCCCGGAGCCGAATCCCCATTGCCATCCTGTTTGCGAAAAAGACTTCAAACACAGAAGAAACAGAAACGCCGTGGTGAATAGCGGCATCTTCATAGAAGAAATTATTTTTGAGAAATTCTAGGAGAGAATAAAATTAGCTTTTACTTTTTAAAGCTGAAGCCGGCTGACGGATTTCCCTCAAAAAAAATTTCAGGTGGTGATCTTAATTCTCGTAAGCATCGCAAAAACAAAGTTTCCGCAATGCATCAGGACCCTTCACCTTTTAAAAAGTTTTGCACCCAATAGCGAAAGTATCCACTCTTGTTTATTTCTAAAATTTTGAGAAGACTAATAAATAGCGGTTTTGATTTGGAAAAGTATTGAGTTATCCTTAAATAATAAAGCCCAAACCTTTTAAATAGACTAGTGTAGTTCAATTCCTGACGTGTAATATGAACGAAAGAAATATTCAGCAAAAATGAATATGCGAAACAAAAAACTTTCCGGTTGATCTCTCTATTTTCACTTCGGAAATTTATTTTTTGAATAGAGAAATGGAAATGGCCTTAGTCCCGCTGCAACCCTTATCAGGCGGGGGATTCAAATGAAAATAAATTTGCTCTTCGTAAGCTCATTTGGCGAAAATTGGCTTACATTTACCACCGAAGAAGTTTTTGATTGGAATTATTGATTTGCAGATCAGAAGTGACTTAAAATTATTTTACTATTTCCATCCTTCAAATTGTATCTTATGAAAGTGGTTTTTACGTTTCTCTTCTTATTTCTACTCTCTCAAAGGCTTGTCGCCCAGTTAGATAGCTGTACAATACCGGAAGTCTCGAATTTATTCATAACCCATGAATCCGGATGCCAAACAACCTTACATTGGAATTCAGTTGATAGCGCTATGTTTTATGGCGTTAAATACAGGTTAACCAGCGACACAGGCGACATCAATTGGATTTTAGTGCCCGGCGGCATTCCAGATACTTTTCACACTTTTATCGGACTTAGCCCTCTAATTGGATATACCTTCGCTGTGGCTTCGGTTTGTTATGACACGATACCCAGTGGTTGGGTTAAAGTCGCTGATTCTAATGCGGTTTGTGAGCCACCCCTAAATCTTCAGGACACTATCATCCTCGATAACATGACTCTTGGATTTTCGTGGGTTACTTGCTGGCAATCCCCCTACAACCAAATGCGTTATCGCTCCATCAGCGAACCTGACTGGAACTATATATTCACAGGCACAGCGCAAAGCGCAACCATTTATCTTCCTGCGAATGGAACTGTGCTATTTCAGGCAGCATCATGTCCGGATACAACAGGAAGCTGGAGTGTGACGGATACCATCCTGATCAACCTTCCACCCTCTAAACCGAACCAGATTGTAATTCTTTTGGATGATATAAGGTATGATTCGTACAGTTGTAATGGTGCTCCGGCATTCTTCCAAACTCCGAACATTGATCGCATAGCCAATGAGGGCGTCAATTTTAAAAATTCTTTCGTAGTCTTTTCTCTCTGCAACCCAAGCCGCGCAAGTATTCTTACAGGTCTATATGCTAATCACAGTGGTGCACTTAATAATAAATCTATGCCTTATAGCTTCCTTCCTACTATTGGAACGATCATGGACAAGGCAGGATACTATACAGCGTTCTTAGGCAAATACCTGAATGCCAATGAGGATGATCCTGTACCACAGCCGGGATGGGATTATTGGATGGCGCGCATAGGAAGCGGGCATATAAATGCAGATTTCAATTACAATGGAATTGTTGAAAAAGATATCAGGGGTCATGTAGCTGATGTGCTTACTGATAGCGCCGTGGCGATCATCAATCGCACTCACCAGCCGTTCCTGATTTATATCTGTTATACAACTCATCCGGCTTGGGTTCCACGCAGACAGGATTCCCGTTTATTTCAAAATGCAGATATTCCGTTACCGTCTAATTATTATCCTTACCAGGTAAACTTCCCGAGCTTCCTATCCCATTCAATTTATGCTGCCGAAGATTCTGAAGCCCTGCTGACTAATATGAAACACTATTATCAGGTGGTAGAGGGAATAGATGAGGAGGTGGCAAGAATTTTTGGTGCGCTTGAAGGAAAAAATATCCTTGACAGCACGCTTATTCTTTTTACAAGCGACAACGGATACCTGATGGGAGAACATTACCTTGAAGGAAAACGGCTTCCATACGAGGAATCAATGCGGGTGCCCATGTTCATTCGGTATCCAAAATGGTTTCCGGCAAATTCAGTTATCACCAATCAAATGGTCGCGAATATAGATATTGCTTCCACCCTTTTCGAATTGGCCGGAGTGGATACAATTCCTACAGATGGCCTTTCAATGCATAAGATATTCGATGGTGATACCAGCAGAACTGAATTCTATTATCAGGCAACCCATCTTAACGATTCTGCCGATAACAGTCGCAGTGTAAGAAGTTTCGCATATAAATACAACTACTATTATTGCGATCACAATACTGATGAGTTTTTTGATCTTATAAATGATCCTCATGAAAATACAAACCTGATCAACAATGTATCTTATCAGGATTTGATTCAGGAATACAGGTCGAAAATGGATAGTTTTAAAATTGTGTTTGGAGACAATCTCATTGAAGAAATAAGACCATGTGCTCTTTCTAATGCCGTGTTTATTAATGATACTGTGATTATCCTGCCTGAAGACTCATTGCTATTTTATCCAAACCCATCTGCAGGCAATTTGCAAATAGAGTTTCCTCCGTATGAAAATAATGAAACTGTCGATATACTTATTTATAACATGGATGGTGTTGCTGTTTTTCAGTCAAAGAAAACTTTAATTTCGGGAGGAAATACATTTCATTTGGATGTCAATGATTTATTCAATGGAATATACGATATCCAATTTCGCCTCGATAAAAAAATAATCAGATCGAAGTTGGTTATCATCAGGTAAAATGATTTAGTAAAGTATAGGAATTTTTAATTGACTATTAAAAATTAATTGGAATGAAAACACGTACACTTTCACTTTTAGCTTTTCTTATTTCAGCCTTTAATTCATTTGGGAATAATCCTCCGGTTTTATCTTTAGGCTACGTGCAATCCGGCTTCGTAGAGAATATTGGACAAATAAAGGATCAGAACAGTAAACCAAATGAAAAAGTGAAATTTATTTATGCCGACAAATTTTTTCATCTTGAGTTGACAAATCAGGGCTTCAGCTATGAATTTTTTAAGGTTACTAATTCTTCCGGTAAATTTCCCGAATCCGGCAATGACGGATTGCTAACTAACGAATCCGGCAATTATTCTGATGAACAAATAGTTTCCACCAGAAGAGTGGATGTTACTTTGAAAAACGCTAATCCTCATTTTGAACTACTTGGGGAAGAGGCGTCAGGAGTATATTACAACTACTACTTGAATGCTTTGCCCGGCCCGGGCATAACCAATGCGAGAAGCTTCGGTAAGGTTGTATATAAGAATATTTATCCCGGAATTGACTTGGTCTTTACCGCCCCAAATGATGAGGAGCAGTTGAAGTACGAATTTGTTATTCAGCCCGGCAGCAATTCGAAACTTATTCAACTGAATTATCATGGTGCCGATGGTATGTTTATCAACCCTGAAGGTAATTTACAGATAGAAACAGCACTTGGTTTTGTGCGTGAATGTGATTTGCGTTGCTATTACCTGCCTGATAAAACAGAGGTGCCAAGCAACCTGGTCTTAAAAGGAAATACCGTATCTTTTAATTTGCCGGTTGTTATGGATCAATTGCTTATTATTGATCCGAACCTAATTTACGCCACCTATTACGGAGGAGAAGGTATGGAAACAGTCAATAATGAAATTGCGGTGGATAAAGCCGGGAAGGCAATCATTGACGGATCCACTCAAAGTTTCACTTCTATTGCTACTACCGGTGCCCATCAAACTACCTTAGCAGGGTTCACCGATGGATGTGTAGCTAAATTTGATGTGAATGGCAAAATTCTATGGGCAACTTATTTCGGAGGTGAAGCTAAAGATGTTGCTCATGGCATTGTAACTGATAAATCAAATAACATCTTTATTACCGGGCAAACAAAAAGCAATGTTGGCATTGCCACATCAGGCGCATATCATACGGCGCGTGTGGGAGGAATGGATGGGTTTGTCGCAAAGTTCAATGCCTCGGGAGTTATTCAATGGAGCACATACATTGGCGGATATACTGATGAAGACTTAAAAAATGTTATATGCGATAAGGATGGAAATGTATACGTTGCAGGGCAAACAATGAGTCCTAATGGGGTTGCTACTCCCGGTGCTTTTCAGGAATCATTTGGCGGAGACGAAGATATGCTGCTTGCAAAGTTTACTAATGGCGGACAATTACTTTGGGCAACTTATTATGGAGGCAGCTTGTCTGACCGCGCTCAGGGACTGGCCATAGACTATCAGGGTAATGTCATCATTTGTGCGTCAACAGCCAGTGAAAACGGTATTGCTTCAACAGGTGCCTGGCAGCCTGCTTATGGTGGTGGAGTGAGTGATGCTGTCCTGGCTAAGTTTGACGGCAACGGGCATCGTACCTGGGGAACTTATTACGGCGGGGAAAGAGACGATCATGGAAGAACGCCCATTACTGATTCCGGCGGTAATATTTTTTTTACAGGTTTTACAACAAGTACTACCGGTATTGCCACCCCGGGAAGCTTTCAGCAATATTGGGGAGCAAGTGGAGGTGTTCCGGCAAATGACGCTGTAGTAGCCAAATTCACATCTTCCGGAAATCGTGTGTGGGCATCCTATTATGGAGGTGACAGGAATGATGAATTCTATAGTGTGGCTATTGATCCGCACGCTAATCTTTATTTAGCAGGTGCTTCGCACACTGATTCAGGGATGACGACATCCGATGCTTTTCAACCGCTATTAAATTCAAGTTCAGACGATGGGTTATTGGTCAAGATGGATTCAGCAGGGCACAGAATTTACGCAACATATTTCGGTGGACCGGAGAATGAGCAAATAGGCGATATTGCCATAAGCAAAACAGGGTTTCTTTATTTTGTTGTGAACACAGATGGAACAATGCCATGTTCGCCGTGGGTTTCACAAACTCAAAACAACGGAAGCGCTGATTTAGGAGCTTATAAGTTTTACATGGGTCCAGGATGTTTTGACTATAATGAACCCAACGAAACTTTATCTGCTGCAACTTCACTTACTGTGGTAACTGACACCACTCTTTATGGCTATAATGGGTGTATTTCCAAATCCACTGATGAGGACTGGTTTAAGTTCAGCGTGCAAACCGGAATGGCTAACTTTAAAATTCAGCTTGTTGATTTAACAGTTGACTATGACCTGCAGTTACTCAATACCAGCGGGGGTGTAGTGAAGACTTCTAATAACCTGGGGACTGCAAATGAAACCATTATCCTTAACAATGCCGGCAAAAAGAAATATGATTTGCATATATTGCATAGTTCATCAGAATACGATTCATTGCACTGCTATCGGCTCTTGATTTTTAAAAGTGCTAATCCATTTAAGCTGGAGGAAGGGGATGAACAACTTTCGGATAATAAATTGGTTGTTAGTCCGAATCCTGCATCGAATTGCGTACATCTTTCTTTTAATTCAACATCAAGCGGACAGACCAGTATTATTATTTACGACTTAATGATGCGACCGGTAATGAATAGTACAGTACAGGTTGAAGCAGGCAAAGTAAATACAGAAATTACTTTACCTGATCTTTCTTCTGGCACGTATGTAGTCGAAGTGAGAAAAGATGGCGAAGTACTAAGAAAAAAAATAATGATTCAACACTAAGAATTAATGCTGTTCTTTAAAGCGCAATATTTTAGTTATGCATGATCAAATTCTAATTCAATAATCATTATTCCTAACAACTTCTAAATACTAAAGTAAATTGATGAACATAGTGACTAACAATATAAATGCTTTAAATATTTTCATCCGCAAAAAAAGATATAATAGTTATGCAGTCACTTTTTTAGTATTGTTTTTTTTCAATCAATTAGCATGGTCACAAACTTACAATACTGTAGACTGGGGAACTTACTTTAATGACAATGCTCATTATCCTGCCTTTAACTATCAAAATGATGATGCTATTAATCAGGTAGCAGTTGACGGCAATAATCCTGAATCAATCTACGTAGTGGGTCGAACCTATTCGGCTCCAATGACGTCTATTCCGGTTTGTGACGGTGCTAATTCTATAATGCTTAAAACCGGCGGCGATGGTTTTTTAGCTAAATACAACAGGTGCGGGGAGCTAATTTGGTCAACTTATATTGGCAGCACAATATTCTGTGTGGCTGTGGATGAGGAAAATAATAAAACCGTTATTTATGTAGGAGGGAAGGCTTACTCAGGACATGCCTTTAGCTGCGATGGCAGCCCCGTTTTTCAAGCCGATGTCAATGATGGCAGCAATTCGTTTATTGCTAAATATGTGGATGATGATTCTGTTGTAAGTCTTTCGCGATGGACATACCTTGGCGGCACATCAGCGGCCGGTGCCAATGACGCAGTTTATGCGCTTGACATTAACAGACATCGGATTTTTGCGGCAGGAATCACTGAGAGCACTAATCTTTATGTGGGTGCACTACATTCAGCAGATACTACCTATGGAGGTTCGGGTGATGGATTTGTAGCAGAGTTTGATAGCTTATTAAGCAAGCTAATGTTTTTCACCTACATTGGTGGAGCGGGTGATGACCGTTGCCATGATATTAAGCTATCTAAATCAATCACTAATCCCTTGTCGTTTTTTGTAAGCGGTTCAACTTCGAGCAGTACTGATATTGCCAAGGGGAGCGGCTTCGATCAGACATTTAACGGTGTTAACGATGCTTTCATGTGCAAGTGGAATGATAAGAATAATACCGGCACGTTTAAGCAGGGGTGGGGGACCTATATAGGTGGTTCTGCAAATGAGCATGGACGCAAATCAGCTGTAGATAGCAAAGGAAATCTTTTCCTTGCCGGATTTGGCGGCAGTAACGATTTTCCGACTACACCTTTGGCCTATGATACCACTTATGGAAAACCGGGTGGAAATAATTCTCAGAGTGATGCATTTGTAGTCAAATTGAACAGCAAAGGCGGATTGGTCTGGTCCACGTACTATGGCGGAAGTTCAAATGAAGAAGTGAATGGATTAGCGATCTTTAAAAAGAATGGAATCCAATATGTTGTTATTGCAGGGGTTACAGTTTCACCAAGCACCTCTTTTGATTTAATGACACCTCTCCAAACCCAATTGAACGGAACCGATGCGAGCCAATACTACGATGCTTACATTGCTGTATTTAACGATGTTACCACGCAGCAGCAACTGATCTTCTCTACCTATTTAGGAGGAAGTAATGATGAGCGAGCCGGCGTAGGCCAATATCGCCCCTCAGTAGTGATTGGACCTAAAAACGTATTATATTATGCAGGGGTTTCAAGCAGTTCTGATATCAATACAGTGGTGGGCAGCGAGTTCCAGGATTTGGTGACTCCTTACAATGGCGGAGGTGTTGATGGATTTCTGTCAAAATTAATAGACACCAACGTCAGCAGTGAGTTTAATTGTCCATCCTTTGCGCAAAACAAAAATGAACAATCTGCCGGGGAATATTTAGGAGAGGGACTGATAAAACTGTACCCTAATCCTGCTTCCGCCAATTTAACCATACAATTCAGCGGTGTAAATAACAGCCATCAACAATTAAGCATTTATAATATAGTTGGGCAAAGGATGCTCACCAACGTTGTTGAAACAATAGAAGGAATCAATATCCTTCACCTTAATTTATCCGCATTCAGTTCAGGAATTTATTTTGTTGAAGTAAATAGTGACGGGAAAAGTACCAGGCAGATGTTAGTGATTGAGAAGTAAAATTAAGGAGAGCCCATTTGCACCACACGTATGATAGCTCTGTTTTTTTCAAGAATATCCTTTACGCGTAAACACCACAGCATGAAAACAAAGAGTAGTACTTGCCTGCTTATGGCTCGCCACTGGCCAACTACGCGCACAGTCAACAGTAGTAAACCCCGGTCCATTCACCTATTAAACACTAAAACTAATTTATGATCACAACGACGAACAATATAATTGCTTTAAATATCTTTATCCTTAAAAAAAGGTATAATAGTTATGCAGTCACCTGTTTGGTATTGCTTTTTTTCAGTCAATTTGCATGGTCCCAAACTTATAATACTGTAGATTGGGGAACTTACTTTAATGACAATGCTCATTATCCTTCCTTCAACTACACTGATTATGATGCTATTAATCAGATGGTGGTTGATCAGAACAACCCTGAATCAATCTACATAGTTGGCGGAACTTATGCAGCGCCCGCATCGTCCCTTTCAGTTTGTGGCGGAGCTCAATCTATAGAGCTCAATGATGGCGGCAATGGCTATTTAGCTAAATATAACAGGTGCGGTGAGCTAATTTGGTCAACCTATATAGGGAGCACCATATTCTGCGTAGCTTTAGATAAAGAAAATAATAAGACGATTATTTATGTAGGAGGAAAAGCCTACCCGGGACATGCGTTTAGCTGTGATGGCAGCCCTGTATTTCAGGCTGATGTTTCTGATGGGAGCAATGGATTCATTGCCAAATATATTGATGATGATTCTGTTCCCACGCTGTCACGCTGGACTTATCTTAGCGGCACCTCAGGAGGAGGAGCAACTGATGCCATACATGCAATTGACATTAACAGGCACCGGATTTTTACAACAGGAAATACAGAAAGCGATAATCTTTATGTGGGTGCTATACATAAGGGTGACACCACCTATGGCGGCGGTACTGATGGATTTGTTGCAGAATTTGATAGCTTGTTAAGTAAGCTACTGTTTTTCACATATATCGGTGATGCAGGGGATGATCGTTGCAACGATATTAAGTTATCTAAATCTATTACGAAACCTTTGTCCTTTTATGTAAGCGGGTCAACATCGAGCGCTGCCGGTATAGCAAAAGGTTCAGGCTTTGATCAATCTTTTAACGGTGTTAACGACGCTTATATGTGCAAGTGGACTGATAGGAGTAACATCGGTGTGTTTAGACAAACGTGGGGGACCTATATTGGTGGTACTGAGAATGAGCATGGTCGCAAATCGGCTATAGATAACAAGGGAAATATTTTCCTGACCGGGTTCGGCGGCAGTAATGATTTTCCGGTCACGCCTTTAGCCTATGATACCACCTATGGAAAACCGGGCGAAAATAATTCTCAAAGTGATGTATTTGTTGTTAAACTCAATAGTAAAGGAGGATTGCTTTGGTCCACTTATTTTGGCGGAAGTTCAAATGAAGAAGTAAATGGAATAGCACTTTTCAAGAAGCAGGGAATCCAATATGTTGCAATTGCAGGCGTTACAGTTTCACCAAGCACATCTTTTAATTTAATGAACCCTCTCCAAACTCAATTGAACGGAACCGACGCCGGACCATTCTATGATGCATTTATTGCAGTATTTGACGATGTCAGCACCCAGCAACACCTGATCTTTTCTACCTATTTAGGCGGAAGTAATGATGAGCGTGCCGGAGTTGGACAATATCGTCCTTCTATAGCTATAGGACCACATAACATAATATATTATGGAGGTGTTACAAACAGTTCCGACATCAATACTGTGGTGGGCAGCGAGTTCCAGGATTTGGTGTCTTCTTACAATGGCGATGTTGATGGTTTCGTGTCAAAATTAATTGATGGTAACGACGGAAGTGAATTTAATTGTCCGGCTTTTGCAGAATTCAAAAGTGATCACTTCACTATGGAAAATTCAGGAGAGGGACAGATCACGTTATACCCCAATCCAACTTCCGGCAAGCTAACCATTCAAATTAACAATGTAAACAACCGTAATCAACAATTAACCATCTATAATTTAGTTGGCAAAATGATGTTTAGTAAAGTTGCTGAAACAAAAGCAGGTACTAATATCTTACACCTTGACTTATCGGCGTTGACTCAAGGAATTTATTTTATTGAATTAAATAATGGTGAGAGCAGCAGCAGGCAGATGTTTGTTATTGAGAAATAAAAATAAGAAGAGTCAGTACACAATACGTGTAATGATTCAGCTTTTTCAATAATAATTTCTTTACCGCTAAACCCCACATCATGAAAACAACAATGTTAATTGTTTGCTTTTGGCTCGCCGTTGGCCAAATTCAGGCACAGTCAACGGCGCCAAGCTCCATGCATTTCCACCAGTATGGTTTTGTTCAAAATGAAGGACAATTTTGTGACCAGCATGGAAATGTTAACAAGCAAGTTGAATTTCTATATGCTAAAGATAATTTTCGCCTTGCTCTAACCCAATCCGGTTTTAGCTATGAATTGCTTCAGGAAACAACTCATGGCACAGCCTTTCCTGAAAGTGGTATAACCGATCCTGATGAGCTGGAGGACTGGCAAAATCTGCAAGCTATTCAGGAATCGGTCAATCGCATAAACATAACATTGAAGGGTTCGAATCCGCACCCTGAGATCATCACAGACCAAAATACCGGAACGGTATTCAATTACTATCTGGGAAAGATTGTGGCCGTGAATGTGCCATCATTCAATAGGGTCACCTATAAAAATATTTATCCGGGCATTGACATGGTATTTGAAGATCATCAGTCAGAAAATGGAGGTGATCCGGAGTATTCATTCATCGTGCATCCCGGTGCTGATGTGCATCAGATTAAGATGATGTATTCAGGTGCAGGAAATCTGCTTTTAGAAGATAACAGTACACTGGCAATAACTACTCCCTATGGCTTTATAAAGGAAACCGGGTTAAGGGGATATTGGCTTGAAGACGGCATGCCTTCCGATGTTTCTTTTCACTTAAGAAACGGGATGCTTTCCTTTAATACCGATGTTGATAAAAGCAAAACACTAATCATTGATCCTTCTATTATATGGGGAACTTATTTTGGCGGAACATCAGCTGAAAATTATGATACAGAAGCCGAGGTTGCGCTTGATCAAAACAACAATGTATTTCTCAGTGGTTCAACCAACAGTAAAAAATTCATAGCCACTACCGGTGCATTTATGACCACCTATGGAGGTGGTCGTGATATACTGCTTGCCAAATTTAGTCCGGACGGACAACTGTTATTTGCTACTTATTTTGGAGGCAACGCGCTGGATGCAGCGTATGGAGTATATTGTGATTCACACAATGACGTGGTGATCACCGGTGGCACAAAGAGCACGAATGTGGTGACAACCTCCGGAGTTTTTCAAACCACATTACTCGGGTTCAGCGATGCACTGGTTGCTAAATTTTCCAATACCGGCCAACTAATCTGGAGCACGTTAATGGGAGGAACAGATGATGTCTCTAATGAACTTGAACATGGCAGAAGTTTAGTCTGTGATGCAAACGATAATATCTTCATCTGTGGATATGTCTGCAGCAGTTCCAATACTGCTACCACCGGCGCCTATCAAACAACCTATCGGGGTCAGGGAGACGCCTTTCTGGTAAAATTCAATAAAGACGGGCAAAAGGTTTGGGGAACCTATTTTAGCGGCGTTGGTAAAGATAGGGCCCATGCACTTTGTTCTGATAATTTTGGTCATATATATATCGTAGGAACTGCTAAAAGCAAAAAGAATTGGATTACCCTGGGCTTTCAGACGCATTTTGGTGGAAATGTGGATGGGTTCATTGCAAAATTTGATACATTAGGAAATTACTATTGGTCATCATATTATGGCGGTACCGATCAGGAGCATGGTCGTGGTGTGAAATGCGATGGAGATGGCTATATATACTTTAATGGTTGGACTGGCAGCGCGTCGCCTAACATAATTTCCACACTCGGAAGTTTTCAACAAAATTACGCCGGTGGTCTGGATGGATTTCTGGTTAAATTCACTCCGGCCGGCGGCAGAGTTTGGGGTACATACTTTGGCGGAAACGGTTTCGATCAGTTTTTTGGAATAACGATAGATGCTGAGGCAAATCTGTACATGTGCGGAATAGCAGGAAGTACATCCGGCATTGCTTCGATAGATGCAATTCAACCCACCTACGGCGGCGCTCAAGATGCTATGATAGCAATGTTCGACTCGAGTGGTCGCCGTATATGGTCAACCTACTTCGGGGGCACTGGTCTCGATAATGCGTTTGATATAGAAAGAGATAGTGCCGGCATAATTTATCTTGTAATTGATACGCGTGGACCTTTACCTGTTTCTCAGGGCGCATACCAAACAACAGTGCGGGGACAAGATGATTTGGCTGTGTTTAAGTTCAATTACAACCCATGCATAGACAGTAATGAACCTAATGATAGTATTCAATTTTCTCATGTCATAACCGGTTCATTATCATCTCCGGGTATCACCATCAACGGCTCTGTTTCATCAGCTGTTGACAGAGATTGGTTTGCTTTTCATCTGAGCACAATAGATACCCTGGTGACCATTACACTGTCAGGGCTAATAGCAAACTATGATTTGGAAGTTGTTGATTCAAACAATACATTAATTGCCTATTCAGCAAATTCCGGCGCGTCGAATGAGGTGATTACACTGAATCATCACATTGGCTCCTTCTACATTCAAATCGTTCACGACAGTTTAAATTTCACTCCATTGATTTGTTATACTCTTCAAATCGTTTCTTCAGGGGCAAAATTGAGCGAGCCGATTTACACATCTTCGGATCTCCATCTGAAAATATATCCAAACCCATCCTTCGGTCTAATGACAGCAGAATTTGAAAGCGTATGGGATGGTGACATGTCAATAAAAGTGTTAGATGGGATGGGAAGAGTGGTGTCCAGCAAGGCAGTGTTCGTGAGAGAAGGCAGAAATATCTTCCCACTCAATTTTTCTGACTTAGATGCGGGATTATATTTTCTTGAAATAAAAGCGGATAATACAAGAAGTATGATTAAGTTTGCGATTAAGAAATAAGAATGAAGAAAGCTATTGCAGCGGCACCCGATGGTTCTGCTTTTCAGTAATATTTTATTACGCCTAAATACCACATTTAAACACACACACATGAAAACGACGGTATTATTGGCCTGCCTATGTCTTACTTTTTGTCAAATGCAGGCACAATCAGTAGTCAGTCCTTCTATGCATTTCCGCCAAAATGGTTTTGTGCAAAACCAAGGGCAATTTTGCGACCAGCATGGAAAAGTGAGTAAACAAGTTGAATTTCTATATGCTAAGAAAGATTTTCATCTTGCTCTTAACCACTCCGGCTTTAGCTATGAGTTAATTCAGGAAACAATGCAGGCAGAAGCCTTTCCCGAAAGCGGTTTAACTGATCCGGACGACCAGGAAGATTGGCAAAATCAGCAAGCGATTCAGGAATCGGTCAGTCGTATCAATATTTCTTTGAAAGGCTCGAATCCACACCCTGAGATCATCGCAGATCACAACACCGGAACTGTATGCAATTACTATCTTGGAAAAATTGTGGCAGTGAATGTGCCATCGTTCAATCGTGTTACTTATAAAAATATCTATGCTGGCATTGACCTTGTATTTGAAGATCATCAATCAGAAACCGGAGGCAATCCTGAGTATTCGTTCATCGTGCATCCCGGAGCTGATGTGCATCAAATTAGAATGATGTATTCAGGTGCAGGCAGTTTGCAGTTAGAAGATCAGCATACATTGGCGATCGCCATGCCCAATGGCTTTATCCGGGAAAGAGGATTGAGGGGATATTGGCTTGAAGATGGTACACCATCCGAAGTTTCTTTCCACTTAAAAAACGGAACGCTTTCTTTTAATGCTGAAGATAATAAAAACAAAACTCTGATTATTGATCCTTCCATTGTTTGGGGGACTTATTTTGGCGGAACTGCAACGGAAACCTATCTTGAAGAATCAGAGATTGCGCTTGATAAGAATAACGATGTAATTCTTAGCGGTTCAACCACCAGCTCACACAACATTGCGACCACGGGTGCCGTGATGCTGACGTATGGCGGCAGTCGCGACATGCTGCTTGCTAAATTTAGCACGGATGGACAATTGCTATGGGCTACATATTTTGGTGGTAGCGCGCTGGATGTAGCGTATGGAATATATTGCGATTCGTATAACAATATTGTGCTCACCGGGGGCACAAAAAGCGCGAATATAATGACCACTGCAGGAGTTTTTCAAACCACACTGGAAGGTGTCAGTGATGTGGTGGTTGCTAAATTTTCCAGCGCCGGTCAGCTTATATGGTGCACGCTAATGGGTGGACCTAATGATCTTAATCCGAAAAAAGAATTTGAAGACGGCAGAAGTTTGATTTGTGATGTAAATGATAATATCTATGTATGTGGGTATGTCCAAAGTGCCACCAATATTGCTACCACAGGTTCTTATCAGGCAACTTATAAGGGCAATGGGGATGCCTTCCTGGTAAAATTGAATAAAGATGGGCAGAAGGTGTGGGGCACCTATTTTAGTGGGACAGGCCAAGATCGTGCTCATGCCCTTTGTTTTGATCCTACCGGTCACATATATATTGTCGGAACCGGTAAATCTAAAAAGAGCTGGATTACGGGTGGTTTCCAAACTCACTTTGGAGGTATTGTGGATGCGTTTATTGCAAAATTTGATACAGCAGGAAATTACTATTGGTCATCTTATTACGGCGGAGCAGCCCAGGATCATGGTCGTGGTGTGAGTTGCGACGGAGCAGGAAATGTATATATGAATGGGTGGACCGCTGCCAGCGAGAATAATGTAATCTCGACGCCCGGAAGTTTTCAAGAGCAATATTCGAATAATCTGGATGGGTTCATCGTTAAGTTTACTCCCTTAGGTCACAGAGTATGGGGAACTTATTTTGGCGGACCCGACATGGATCAATTTTTCAGCATGACCATAGACCCTGAAGCGAACCTGTATGTAGAAGGAATGGCAAGCAGTTCGTCCGGCATTGCTACGATAGATGGGTTTCAACCAGAGTATGGCGGTGGCCAAGACGTTATGATGGCAATGTTCGATTCAAGTGGTCACCGCATTTGGTCAACTTATTTCGGGAGCAACACCAAGGATAATTCATTTGATATAGAAAGAGACAGTTCTGGCAGGATTTACATTACTGTTAATACCCATGGAGATTTACCTGTTTCAGAGGACGCATATCAAACGTTCGTTCGCGGACAGGATGATTTAGCAGTGTTTAAGTTCAATTTTACCCCGTGCACTGACAACAATGAACCCAATGAAACCTTTGCAACGCCTCATGTTATTACAGACCCATTGTCACAGGTTGCGATAAACATTGACGGGGCTATTTCTACGGCTGCTGACCAGGATTGGTTTGCGCTTCACCTGAGGTCTGAGGACACTTTAGTAACTCTCACTCTGGCAGACCCCGATAAATATTATGATTTAGAAGTTTACAATCCAAATGATTCGCTCATAGCCTCAACCACAAGTTCCGGAAGATTCGGGAATAAATTAATAACGCTGTATTACGATACCGGAACTCTCTTCATTAAAGTCCTTCATGATAATATAAACTTCTCTGCTTTTAATTGTTATACAATTCAAATCGTTTCTTCTGCCGAGAAAATAAGTGACCCTATTTCCACATCTTCAGACCGCCGTTTGAAAATATATCCAAACCCTACAACGGGTTTAATGACCACAGAATTAGAAGGGTGCCAGGAAGGCAATATTTCAATAAAAGTATTTGATGCGATTGGAAGAATGGTATTCAGCCAGGCGGGGCAGGCAACCGAAGGTGCCAACGCCTTCTCGCTTAACCTCTCTGACTTAAACGCAGGATTATATTATCTTGAAGTCAAAGGCATTAATACCCGAAGTGTGATGAAGTTTGTGATTGAAAAATAAAAACAGATAGAGCCATTACACCTGACGTGTAATGGCTCTGCTTTTCCAATAATGATTTTTTCATGTCTAAACCCCCATTCATGAAAACAGTGGCGCTCACTGCCTGCTTATGTCTCACCATAAGTCAAATACAGGCACAGTCAACAACATCCAGTTCTATACATTTCAGTCAAAATGGTTTTGTGAGAAACGCAGGACAATTCTGTGACCCGCAAGGAAAGCTGAACAGGCAAGTTGAATTTCTATATGCTAAAGATGATTTTCATCTCGCCCTTACCCAATCCGGTTTCAGCTATGAGTTGATTCAGGAAACAAGGGAGGCGACAGCCTTTCCTGAAAGTGGTATCACCGATCCTGATGAGCTGCAGGATTGGCAAAATCTGCAACCTGTACAGGAATCAGTAGCCCGCATAAACATAACATTGAAGGGATCAAATCCGCATCCTGAAATCATCACAGACTACAACACCGGAACGCTGTTCAATTACTATATCGGACATCTTGCAGTCGTGAATGTGCCGGCTTACAACCGTGTAACCTATAAAAACATCTATCCGGGCATTGATATGGTATTTGAAGATCATCACTCCGAAAATGGAAATGGTCCGGAGTATTCATTTATTGTGCATCCCGGGGCCGATGTACATCAGATTAAGATGAAGTACTCAGGTGCAGGAAATCTGTCTTTAACAGATCAGCACACGCTGGCAATTGCCACACCTTATGGTTTTATAAAAGAAACCGGGCTGAAGGGATATTGGCTTGAAGATGGTGCGCCATCAGATGTTTCTTTCCGTTTAAAAAATGGGATGCTTTCTTTTAATGCTGAAAGTGATAAAAGCAAAACACTAATTATTGACCCTTCGATTGTGTGGGGAACTTATTTTGGCGGAGGAGGATCTGAAACTTATCTTGAGGAAGCTGAGATTGCACTTGATAAAAACAATGATGTATTTCTAACCGGTTGCACTAATAGTTCCAATTACATTGCCACCAGCGGTGCGGTAATGGAAACATATAGCGGTAGTCGTGACATTCTGCTTGCCGAATTTAGTAAAGACGGAAATCTGTTATGGGCTACTTATTTTGGGGGCAACGGGCTGGATGTGGCGTATGGAGTTTACTGCGATTCATACAATAATCCCGTGATCACCGGAGGCACAAAGAGTACGAATGTAATGACGACTTCCGGAGTTTTTCAAACTACTTTAGAAGGATATAGCGATGTGCTGATTGCTAAATTTTCTGCCTTCGGCCAACTTATGTGGTGTACCCTGATGGGAGGACCTAATGATCTGTATCCCAAAAATGAATTTGAAGATGGCAGAAGTTTGATCTGCGATGCAAATGATAACATCTATGTATGCGGATATGTCCAAAGTGATTCAAATACGGCTACTACAGGTGCTTATCAATCAACTTATGCGGGTAAAGGAGATGCCTTCCTGGTAAAATTCAGTAAGGACGGACAAAAGATTTGGGGAACCTATTTCAGCGGCGCAGGCCAGGATCGGGCTCATGCCCTATGTTTTGATCTTTTGGGGCACATATATATTATAGGGACCGCCGAAACCAAAAAGAATTGGATTACACTCGGTTTTCAGAAACATTATGGGGGACATACGGATGCGTTTATTGCAAAATTTGATACATCCGGAAATTATTATTGGTCATCATATTACGGTGGAATCGCACAGGATCATGCCCGTGGTGTGAAATGCGATGGAGCGGACTTCGTATATATGAATGGGTGGACCGGTTCCAGCGAGGCTAATGTAATTTCAACACCGGGAAGCTTCCAACAAAATTATTCTGACAATCTGGATGGCTTCCTCGTTAAATTCAATCCATCCGGAATCAGGGTTTGGGGCACCTACTTTGGCGGAACCGCAATGGATCAATTTTTCGGAATGACTATAGACGAACAGGCGAATCTGTACATGATCGGCATGGCAGCCAGCACATCCGGCATCGCCACTTTCGATGCCCTTCAACAGACGTATGGAGGCGGGCAAGATGCCTTTATAGCGATGTTCGACTCAAGTGGTCGCCGCAGTTGGTCAACTTATTTCGGAGGCACCGGCAAGGATAATGGGTTTGATATAGAAAGGGATACTTCCGGCATGATTTACATTGTTGTTGACACGCATGGACCTTTACCTGTTACGCAAACCGTTTATCAAACCGTGGTTCGCGGTCAGGATGATTTAGCTGTGTTTGAATTTGATTTCAACCCATGTATAGGCATATATGAGCCCAATGAAAATTTTTTAGACCCTTTTTTTATCAAGGATACATTGACAACCGCGGGCATCACAATCAACGATGCTGTTTCATCGGCAACGGACAAAGACTGGTTTTCTTTTCACCTAAGGTCTATAGACACTATTGTCACCATTACTCTTTCCGGACTAAGAACAAACTACGATTTGGAAGTTTATAATTCAAGCTATGATCTCATTGCGTCCTCCTCCTTTCCCGGCGGATTGAGTGAAAGCATTACTCTGGATCACGATACCGGCATGATCTACATTCAAATCGCTCATGACAGTTTAAGTTTTACTCCGTACATTTGTTATACACTTCAAATCGTTCCTTCTTCAGGAGGAAAATTAAGTGAACCAATTCCGGCATCTTCGAATCACCATCTAAAAATATATCCCAATCCAACCTCCGGTTTAATGACTGCGGAATTGGAAAACTGTCAACGAGGTGATATCTCAATAATAGTGGTTGATGGAATGGGGAAAATAGTATACACCGGGAAAGAACAGGCAACAGAAGGTACTAATAGTTTCTCACTTAATCTTTCTGAATTGAAACCGGGATTATATATGATCGGGGTACAAGGCAGTGATACTTATCATGTCATGAAATTTCTGATTGCCCGAAAGGCTCCCTGAGAGAAAAAGAGGGATGGAACAATTACATTAAACATACGTAAAGGGCGAATAGAAAGTGATGCAGTCATCCCGATCAGATTAATCGTGATTCAGCAGCAATCAAATTCAAAGGGAGACGGAATTAAATTTGGAAACTCTTTTTGGAGAATGGATTTTCCGGCATCTTGTTGGTAGTAAATCCTTCGCTTGATAACATTCCACCGGGAGCTTGACGAATATCCTTTATTAAACTCTTATAATTTAACTATAAACTATTTATGAAATCAACCTTTTTATTTGCAGCCCTGCTCCTAAATATAAGTCAGTTGCCGGCACAGTCAGTGAACAATCATTCCATGCACTTCTCCCAAAATGGCTTTGTGCAAAACACAGGACAGTTTTACGATGAACATGGAAAGTTGAATGGACAGATTGAATTTCTGTTTGCCAAAGATGATTTTCATCTAGTACTTAAACCATCCGGTTTCAGCTATGAATTGATTCTGAAGTCACCTCAGGTGAAAGGGTTTCCGGAAAGCGGCATATCCGACCCTGAGGATATGGAAGACTGGCGCGATGATCAGTCCACACAGGTATCGGTCAGTCGTATTGATATAAGTTTGGTGGGTGCTAATAGGCATCCTGTCATCATCGCCGATCAAAACACAGGCACGCTTTACAATTACTATCTTGGTAAACGTGTAGTGGTGAATGTGCCATCCTACCATCGCATCACCTATCAAAATGTATATCCCGGTATTGATATGGTATTTGAAGATCATCATTCTGAAAATGGAGATGTTCCGGAATATTCCTTCATCGTGCATCCCGGTGGCGATGTGCACCAGATTAAGATGGAGTATACCGGAGCAACCAATATGTCCTTAGAAGAACAGCAGCACACATTATCCATGGCAATGCCGAATGGCCTTATAAAAGAAACCGGCTTGAAGGGATACTGGCTTGAAGATGGATCTGTTTCCGGTGTATCCTTCCATTTAAAAAATGGTTTGCTGTCTTTCAATGCAGCAGTTAATAAAAACAAAACGCTCGTTATTGATCCCTCAATTGTGTGGGGAAGTTATTTTGGAGGTAAACGATCTGACAATTGGGATACTGAAAGTGAGATCACATTAGATAGCGCCAACAACGTCTTCATCTCAGGCTCAACGTACAGTTCCAAGTTCATTGCCACCACCGGTTCTGTGATGCCGGTCTATGCCGGTCAGCGTGACATGTTTCTTGCTAAATTTAGTTCAGATGGAACGCAGGTGCTCTGGGCTACTTACTTCGGCGGCAGCGGAATGGATGTAGCGTATGGCGTTTGTTGCGATTCGCGCAGCAATGTGCTCATTACCGGCTTTACTGAAAGCCCCGATGTGATGACAACACCCGGCGTTTTTCAGGATACTTTACTGGGAAAGTCCGATGTGCTGATTGCCAAGTTTTCAAACACGGGTCAACTTGTGTGGAGCACCCTGATGGGCGGAGCCAGTGACAGCGTGGAACATGAGCATGGGCGGGGTATCATCTGCGATGCGCAAGACCATATCTATGTATGCGGGTATGCTTTAAGCAATACCAATATTTCTACCACAGGGGCCTATCAAAAGAAGATTCGTGCCAGCGGCGACGCCTTTCTCGTTAAATTCGATTCAACTGGTCAAAAGATTTGGGGAACTTATTTCGGTGGAGGAGGTAAGGATCGCGCTCATGCTATTTGCCTCGACCGGTTTGGGCATGTATATTTTGTGGGAACTACCAAGAGCAAAAAGACCATAGCTGTAAATGGCTTCCAGACAACAATAGGCGGTAAAACGGATGCCATGATTGCAAAATTTGACAGTGCAGGCCATTTTTATTGGTCATCCTATTATGGCGGATCGGGAGAAGAGCGTTGCCGTGGAGTAAAATGCGATGGGGATGGGAATATATATTTTGTCGGATGGACTGCGAGTAGCGATACCAACGTCATTTCAACACCTAACAGCTTTCAACAAAACAGGGGTGGAAATGATGATGGATTCCTGGTTAAGTTTACTCCTTCCGGCGGCAGAATTTGGGGTACTTATTTTGGCGGTAGCCAAACCGATTTCTTATACGGCCTTACTATAGATTCCCTGGCCAACATCTATCTCTGCGGAAGCACTAGCAGCGGAGGCAACATTGCTTCTGAAGATGCTCTGCAACCCGTCAAGAGTAGTTTGAAAGATGGCCTGATAGCAGAGTTTGATTCGAGCGGAAACCGCATCTGGTCAACCTACTTTGGGGGACCCGGGTATGATGAAGCCTTTGATATAGAAATAAATAATTCGGGAAGTCTCTATCTTGATATTAATTCGGATAGCACCTTACCTGTTACAGCAGGGGCATATCAAACCACCGTTCGCGGGGAGGATGATTTAGCAGTGTTTATGTTTAATTTGAACACGGATTCTTCAGGATTAAAAGGCAGTAAAACTCTTCAGGCACTTTCTGATTTCCATCTAAAGATATATCCCAATCCTTCCCCTGGCATTATCACGGCAGAATTGCAAAGTGGTGAAAGTGGTTATACGCGGCTTAACGTTTTCGATGTTTCCGGGAAAATAGTCTTTAGCAGAATGGTAGCGGTAAAAGAAGGAACAAACACTTTCTACCTCGATCTTTCTGCATTAAACAGCGGCAATTATTTGCTTGGAGAAACAGGAAGTGCTCAAAGTAAGACGCTGAGTTTCACCATAGAGAAATAGTTAGGGACACTGGAATTCAAAGTGTTTTCTTTTGAATTCCGCCCACGGCGGAGGTACCAATAAGTTATTTTGTACCCTTGCTGTGGCCCTGTAGAGTATTGGACAAAAAGGATTTTGCCTGAGCTTGTTGATCGTACCATTCTCCTCCGAATGATTCCCATTCGCTTTGACGCAATAATTATTCTTCAGTAGCTTTATGTTCCTGCTATAACGCTTTTGTCAGGTTCTTAAAGAAAGCGCCAATTTCGCACAACGATATGCGACTGAAACTTCAAAAAAAAATTCTTATTTGTTTCTTCGGCGCAGTCATTTTTTTTTCTTATCACGAAAATTCTTTTGCCCAGCAGCTTTCTAACTTCCGCACAAAATCATTTCCTGTCAGCAGTGATACACTGACCATTGATACGCTAAGCATTATTCCGGGCTCGGTGATTGTTGAAGCGAAAAAAGGAAGTAACATCCTTACTGCTGAGAATTATTCTCTCGACGAATGGAAAGGAATTTTGGTTTGGAAGAAAAAGCCTTCTTTAGACACTATTGTGATTTCTTACCGGGTGCTTCCTGTTGCCCTTTCAAAAAATTATTTCCACAAAAGTTTTGCAACGCTGAACAAGAGTGACAGCATCCGCAACCAGCCGATCATTTATTCTCCCGAAGAATTGTCGGGCAAGCAAACTCCCTTCGGCGGGTTGGATTACAACGGCAGTTTTTCGAGAGGAATCACCTTCGGAAACAACCAGGATCTCGTGGTAAATTCAAGTTTCAATTTGCAGTTGCAGGGAAAACTTGCCGGCGATGTGGATGTACTGGCAGCCATGAGTGATGCGAACATTCCTATTCAACCCGAAGGCAACACGCAGCAGATCCAGGATTTCGACAAAATTTTTATTCAGTTCAAGAAAAACAAATCTTCATTGACTGTAGGCGATTATGAACTGTCGCGACCGAATGGCTACTTCATGAATTTTTACAAGAAGCTGCAAGGCGCAAGTTTTTCTACTTCGTATGCCGAAGGGAAAAATTACAGCTTCAAATCTGCCGCGAGTGCGGCGGTAGCAAAAGGGAAATATGCACACAACAGTATTCTCGGCCAGGAAGGAAACCAGGGACCCTATCGCCTCACGGGAAACAATGGCGAGTTGTTCATCATCATTCTCGCAGGAACGGAGCGCGTGTTCATTGACGGGCTTCTGATGCAGCGCGGCAGCGATCGCGATTATGTGATTGACTACAACTCCGGCGAAATCACCTTCACACCTACGCGTCTCATCACAAAGGACAAGCGTATTGAGGTTGAGTTTCAATATTCTGACAAGGCATTTCTGCGAACCATCTTCTACGCCAACCAGGAAATGCACAGTGAAAAGTGGAATGTTCGTTTCAATTTCTACAATGAACAGGATGCAAAGAATCAGCCGCTCCAGCAAGCGCTGAATGACACACAGAAAATTATCCTGGAAGCCATCGGCGACAGTTTGAACCAGGCCTATTACCCGAGCATTGACAGTGTGGCCTTCACAGCAGACCGTCCCCTCTATAAAAAAATTGATACCCTTGGATTCACCATTTACGTTTACTCGACAAATCCTGACAGCGCGCACTTCGCTGTAAATTTTTCATACGTAGGAAGCGGGAAAGGAAACTATGTGATTGCAAATAATCTCGTGAATGGAAGAGTGTACCGGTGGGTGGCTCCTTTGAACGGATTGCTGCAGGGAGATTATGAGCCGGTGGTCCCCATCATTGCGCCGCAGCGAACACAGTTGCTCACGTTTGGAACTGATTACATGATCAGCAAGAATTCAACTGTTACATGGGAGGGCGCATTGTCGAATACCGATTTGAACACCTTCTCGTCCATTGACAATAACAACAATGTTGGCTTTGCTTCTCACCTCGGTTTCAATCAGAAAATTTCTTTGGATACAGCAAAGAAAAAAAGTACCCAGTTGCTGGTGAGCGCACAGTATGAATTTGCTGCCAAAACTTTTAAGCCCCTCGAGCGCTATCGCCCGGTAGAGTTTGAGCGTGACTGGAATATTCAAAACATCACGACACAAACATTCAATGAACATCTCGGGTTGCTCTCACTGAATTTGCAAAAGCTCACAATGGGGAATGTACAGTATACAATTTCATTTTTCTCGCGGAGCGCAGGGAGTAACCTTCCGTCAAATTACAACGGCTTGAACAATGCGATCAATGGAAATTACGTGTACAAGGGTTTCCATTTCACCTGGGTTACCAGCTATCTCACTTCAAAGAGTGATTCAGTCAACACCAGATTTCTTCGTCCGTCATTTGACATTTCGCAGGCGATAAATATTTTCAAAGGCATTACGGTTGGTGTTCATGGCGAACAAGAGCGCAACAGAATTTTTGTTTCGAATGCTGACTCGCTGCAGAAGACGAGCTTCTATTACAATGAAGTGAAAGTTTACCTGAAGAATAATGACACGGCTAAAATTCGCTACAAGCTGGATGCTCTTTCGCGAATTGATTACACTCCTGTTTCTTCAAAGTTTGAAAAAGCCACAGTGGGGAACACGGCAAACTTCAGTGCAGGGTACTTCAAAAATCCGAATAGTGTTTTGCAAGTCACTGCTACCTACCGCGAGCTGAAAATCACCGACACCACGCTCACCACCCAAAAGCCTGATCAATCAGTCCTCGGCAGGTTGACTTATGATTTGAATTTGAAAAAAGGATTTATCAGCAGCAATACGTTGTATGAAGTTGGCTCAGGGCAAGAGCCCAAACTGGAGTTTGCATATGCGCCCGTTCCTTCGGGCACAGGTACCTACACATGGATTGACTACAACGGGGACGGCATTCAGCAGATCAACGAATTTGAGATTGCTGCATTCCAGAGTGATGCGAATTTCATCAGGGTATTTCTCCCCACGAATCAATACGTGAAGGCCTACACTTCGCAATTCAACGAAGCGCTTACAATCACTCCCACGCGCTTGTGGAGCAAGCCAACGAATTTTCAATCAATGCTTTCCCGATTCTCCGGGTTGGTCACCTTGCAAATCACCAAGAAAACTTTTAAAGGAGATTTGGAAACACAGTTCAACCCTTTTCTGCTCAATGTTAATGACGACTTACTGTTTTCCACTGCCGCTCTTGTTTCAGGATTTCTTTACTTCAACAAATCAAATCCGCACTATGGCATTGACCTTTCATTTCAGAATAACCGGTCCAAAAATCTTTTGACGAATGGAGTGGAAGTGAGAACGCTGAAAACTTACGGTACCAGAATTCGCTGGAACATCTCGAAGAAATTTTCAACCATCCTGAAAGGAACACAGGGTGACAATGGCTACGCCCTCGAGTCGCTTCCGCAAAATGATTATTTTATCAAGGGCTATCTCGGCGAATCACAAATAATATTTCAGCCGTCGAATGTTTTTCGGTTGTCCATCGGGTACAGCTATGGCAACAGCAAAAACACGATTGGCGAAGTAGGGGAGAAGGCAATCAACAACAAGTTCACACTTGATATGAAGTACAACGTGATTTCGAAAAGTGTATTGACCATGATTGCAACCTTTGCAAATATTACTTACAACGGAGTTGCAAACTCTCCGGTGCAATACGCGATGCTTCAGGGATTGCAGAAGGGACAGAATTATTTACTTAACATTTCTTTCGAACGCAAGCTCTCAAGCTTTCTCGAGATGACGGTGAGTTATGAGGGAAGAAAAACGGGTGTCGCGAAAATTGTGCATACCGGACAGGCTCAGATACGAGCGTTGTTCTGAAATCCCGATTCGCGATACGCGTATCGCGACTCGCGGGGGTGCAAGACTTAAGCCGATTGGGAATTAATTTTGCAACCAGGATTTCATCTGCGAAAAAAAATTTCCATGAATGGAACGATACATCGAACAACTACTCGCTGACATCGCTTACGCCACTGAAAATGTCAGCTTGCCATTTGCTGATCACGATTTGGAGTTGCATGATTGGATCTCCCCGGAGGAGGAGGATAGAACGGCACCCATCCGCAACTTAGAAGAGTGGACGGGCATCAGCAAAGAACATCTTCCGCCTTCTGAAGTTCTGACCGATGAACAGGTTCAACTGCTTCTTGCTGCTCTCAAAAAAATGCTGGATGCTTACAACTGGTCATTCGTGCTTCAGATTGCAGTTCCGGAGCGTATTCAATATGTAGCCATCCGCGATAACTTTAACCAGCAGGCGAAAGTGAAACGGTGGCACATGGGCTTCTTCGAACTTTGCCGCGAGGGAACTGCACACGGAACTTGTGCGCTGGGAGAATATTGCCACTGCAAATTTTTCGCTGAATTTTTTGAGGGAATGATTGATGAAGAGTTAACTCCTGAAGAAGAAAGAGCGCGTCAATTGGAATTTGAGATAGAGCATCTAAAGAGAAAATATGAAGACGACTGGATGAAGTATTATCCTTACCATCTCGATCCGGAATACGATGACGAAAATGGCAACTCCTATGATTATGGCTTTGGAGATGATGATGATGATGAGGAAGAGAGTGATGACTGGTGGAGAAAATAAAATTGTTCCATGCCATACTAAGGAAAGTGACGACGATTAAATACAAATCAGACTATCTTAGAAAAACTTTCCAGCGAATACTATCCTAAGCTTTGCCAGGATGAATAAATGAATGTTGTATATACCTTACATTAAACCCGGATTTTGCAGTTGAATAGACAAGAAATCCGATTTCTCAAGAAATCGGATTTCTGAAGCGAGAAGAAAATCCTTCTCAACCTTCATTGATAAATATTTTCTACTGCAAAAATTCGGTTAAAGAGTTATTCAGGATCAAATATTACTTCAGCACCAGCTTTTGTGTGCCTATCATATACCCATCCTGATAAATGTTAACCGTATAACTGCCTTTACCGAATGGCGCTGATTGTGTCCAGTACGCGCAGGCATTAGTCGCCTTTTGATCATAATTGACAGTGTTGGAAATGGTATATTGAATCGGGGAATTATCGTCTGCGCTATTCATTACGCCCGAACCGCTACTCTCTAAGGCGAGCGTTATTCCATCAGGACCAATGATGCGTACGTAAAAAGTTTTTTCACCCGCATCAGCAACATCATTCTCCGGAATCTCCCAGCACACTTTCAGCTTTCCGGCTTTTTTCGCATTTGTAGTTTCATCTTCTTTGCCGCTTGATTTTACCCTCACTCCCGAAAAAGTAATAGATGTGGGCTTCAACAAAGAAGCGATGTTAACTTTTTTTGAAAGGGTTGCGTTCGTTGATTTCAGTTGAGTGCTGGTGTTGATTTCCTGGGCAAGAGATTGTCCGAGAGAATCATTCCTGGTGATCAATACCTGGTTCTGCTGCTGTAACTGTATGATTTGGTTTTGCAGATCAGAAACTATGCTGTTCAAACCGGCAACCTGCTTGTCATATTCTGCTTGGGTAATCTTATTTTTTTTCGCCTGCGCTGCATAATTGTTTTTTAAATCCAGCAGCGATTTTTCTTTCACGGCAATGATGCTGTCGAGCTGCGCATTCTGCCCTTTGTACGATTCAATGTTCACTAATGCTTCCTGGTATTTCATGTTCAGATCGGAGAGCCGCGTACTGTCATCATTTACCTGCTCGGTCAGTTGCTGACTTTGAGTGGTGCGCTGGTTGTATTTAATGTACAGATAGACGTTGATACCGAACAGTATCAACAGCAACAGGACATAGAAAATGGTACGGCTATTACTTCGGGGAGGAGTGGTATTTTGATTTACTGGTCCGTCGGTCATGTGTGATTAATTTGGTTTAGGATTTGGCGAGCCAAAGGTAATATTGAAAAGAAGAAAAAAAAGCCGTTTGAGATATTAGTCATTGTTGAATATTCAGGTGAGAGAATGTGATATAGTTCTCATGTGTTCGTTTGCAAGCGGTTCTTCGCTTCGATCAAACTGATTTATTCTGCAACAACAATTGCGGTGGAGGTGATCTCTTATTCAATAAGTAATTCCCCTGCACTCCTGTCAGCCATCCAAATAATTTCTCCTTGAATTAATTGAGCAGGAAGTTTTTGAGGGTCTTGTTTTCCATTCAAAACATCATGGAGCGTTTGAGATTTATTTTTCCCTGAAACCAAAAACACGATTTGCTTTGAGGCATTGATTGCCGGAGCCGTGAGTGTGATGCGAAAACTTTTTTGTTCTTCCACGAAAACTTCTTTCACCCATCTCGTCTCTTCATTCAAAATATTTGTGTTAGGAAAAAGAGAGGCGGTGTGTCCGTTTTCTCCCAGCCCCAGCAGGATTAAATCGAATTGAGGAAACGGCGTGGAGAAATTTTTCTTCAGCATTTCTTCGTATGCCAAAGCATCTTGTTCAGGTGTAGAACCGGTTGGAACCGGAAAAATATTTTCCCGGGGAACCGGCACATGATTCAGCAATGTTTCATTCACCATTCTGAAATTGCTCCGTACATCATCGTGAGGAACATATCGCTCATCACCGAAGAAAATTTTCACCCGTTTCCAGTCAATAAGATTCCTGAAAAAATTTCCCGCGAGCATTTCATACATAGTGCGCGGCGTTTCACCGCCTGAAAGCACAAGAGTAAAATTTCCTTTCTCCGAAATATTTCTTTGACAAGCATCGCAAATAAGCTCAGCAGTACCGCGGCTCAACTGTTGCAGATCATCGAAGATTTGTAGCAAGGCGTTAAGAAGTTAGATGATAGAAGTTAGAAGGTAGAGGATAGGAAAAGTCTTTTCTCATTCATAATGTGCTCTATTTTCTATCTCGCATTTACTATTTACTATGGTCTATTCTCTCTCTTCTAACTTCTACCCTCTACCTTCTCCTTCCCACTCTCCTGCGGAAGAACAAACCAATGAAACCCATCGCGGGCGATGAGCGCTTCTGCAAGTTCGGGACCCCAGGTACCCCCAGCATAATTTGGAAAATTGAGGGAAGGATTATTCTGCCAGCTTTCTATCACCGGCTCAATTATTTTCCATGCTGCTTCTACCTGATCGGCGCGCATAAAGAGCGTGGCATCACCTTCCACCACATCGAGCAGCAGTGTCTCGTATGCTTCAGGAGGATCAGAAGTATACACATCAGCATAGTTGAAAACCATGTCAACTCCATTGATGAGCATCTGTAGTCCGGGTCGTTTTGCCTGGAAGCGCAGCGTGATTCCCATCTGCGGCTGAATGCTGATGATGAGGCGGTTTTGCTGCCAGTTCTCTAAGGCATCAGAAGGAAATGCCTGGTGTGGCACCGGCCGAAACTGAATCATGATGAGAGATGAGCTTTCCGGCATTCGCTTGCCGGTGCGCAGGTAAAACGGAACATCCTGCCATCGCCAATTGTCAATGTGAAGTTTAAGGGCCGCAAAAGTTTCCGTTCCGGAATCTGAAGCCACATTGTTTTCTTCGCGATAACCTAAAACCGGTTTTCCTTCAAGCCAACCTTCACCATATTGACCGCGCACGCTGTTGCGCTGCACATCTTCTTTATTGAAAGGCCGGATAGCATGCAGCACATCTACCTTGCGATTTCTCACTTCATCTGCAGTGAAAGAAATGGGCGCTTCCATTGCAATGAGTGAAAGCAGTTGCAGCAAATGATTTTGAATCATGTCACGCAATGCACCGGCATGCTCGTAATAATTGCCGCGATTCTCGATGCCGATCTTTTCTGCCACGGTGATCTGCACATGATCAATAAAGTTGCGATTCCAGAGCGGCTCAAAGAGTGCATTGGCAAAACGGAAGGCAAGAATGTTCTGTACAGTTTCTTTTCCGAGGTAATGATCAATGCGAAATATCTGCCTCTCTTTAAAACAGTGAGTGAGTTCATCATTGAGTTGACAGGCACTTGCGAGATCGTGACCAAAAGGTTTTTCTATTACGATGCGGGTACGATCATGATCTTTTGTAAGGCCGGAGTTGCAGAGGTTGTCAGCGATTACATTGATGAACATCGGCGCTACCGCGAAATAATAGATCACTGAAGGCTTCACTTTCCATTGCCCTTCTTTTTCTTTTTGAAACGACGCGATCCTTCGGTACAATTGTTCCTTAGTGAAATCACCATCCTGGTAGTGGATATTTGATGAAAATTTTTCCCAATCCTTCTGATTGGTTTTACGGCGGCGTGAAAATTTATGAATGCCTTCGAGGAGATGCTTCCTGAAATTTGAATCGCTTTCTTTATGACTGCCGATGCCGAGAACACAAAACTTCTGAGGCAAAAATTTATCGAGACTAAGATTGTAAAGCGCCGGAATAAGTTTGCGCCACGTGAGGTCACCACTGCCGCCAAAGATGACGAAGATGCATGCTGGCTCATTCGCTACCGGTGAAACATCCTCTGCTTTTTTTTTCTTCTTTGCCATCAGTCCCATTTTGTGTGAAAAGTTCCTTCTTTATCTGTACGCTGATAGGTATGTGATCCAAAAAAATCCCGTTGCGCCTGAATAAGATTTGCCGGAAGCCATTCACTACGATAGGCATCCACGTAAGCGAGCGATGCGCCCAATGCAGGGACAGGTATTTGCCTGCGCATCGCGAATTCAATCGCTTGTTGGATGGCTTCGCGGCGTTTCAATAATTCACCACTGAAAAAATCATCGGTGATCAAATTACTAAGTGAGGGATTTCGCTGATATGCTTCCATGATTTGTTCGAGCAAAGCGGAGCGAATAATACAACCGCCACGCCATATTCGGGCGATGTGTTGTGGCACAATGTTGTATTTCATTTTGTCGGAAGCCGCTTTCAGCAGGTGCATTCCCTGTGCATAAATGGTGATCAATGAAAAGTACGCTGCGTCTTTCAATGATGAAAGTATGAGCGTGGAGTTCAAATTTAGTTCAGGTCTTGTGAAAGGAAGTTTCTTCGAAGCCGCTGTTCGTTCTTGTTTCATGGCTGTAAGATCACGCATGGAAACAGCGAGATCAATTACAGGAGTCGGCACTTGCAGGTCCATGGCGCTTTGGGATGTCCATTTGCCAGTCCCTTTCTGTGCCGCGCTGTCAAGAATGTGATCGAGTAATAATTTTTCATGAGTCTCATCGTCGGTAATGGAAAAAATTCTTGCTGTGATCCCCAAAAGAAAAGACTGGAGCTCGCCTTCATTCCACGAAGTATAAACGTCGAGCATTTGCTCATTGGTCATCTGCAACCCGCGCTTCATCACATCATAAGTTTCAGAAATCACTTGCATGAAACCATATTCAATTCCGTTGTGCACCATTTTGGTGTAATGTCCGGCTGAGCCGGGACCGATGTGGGTCACACATGACTCACCATTCACTTTTGCAGCGATTGCTTCGAAGATGGGTTTCATTTTTTCATAGCCATCTACTGTTCCTCCCGGCATAATACTTGGACCGTAACGCGCACCTTCTTCTCCTCCTGAAATTCCCACGCCCATAAATTGAATCCCTGTTGGTTCAAGTTGTTTGATGCGGCGATCTGTATCTGAAAAATGAGAATTGCCCCCGTCAATCATCACGTCGCCATTTTGCAGGAGCGGCAATGCTTCTTTCAATACAGCATCAACAGGAGCGCCGGCAGGAACGAGCATCATAATTCTTCTCGGGGTCTTAACCATGCTGATGAATCTTTTCATTTCAGTTGTGCCATCCACATTCTTTCCTGCAGCTTCCATTTTCAGAGCAGTCACTTTCTTTTCGTCTGTATCCAACCCCGCAATAGAAAATCCGTGATCAGCAATATTGAGCAGCAGGTTTCTGCCCATCACGCCGAGACCAATCATTCCAAAATCAAAAGTTTTTTCTGCCATTGTTCCACTGAAATTATTTTTCGAAGGTCTTGATTTTTTTGGAAGATGAAAGGAGTGTAATTCCAATCCCCGATTGATCGTGAGAGAAATCTCCTCTTGGGGATGGTCATTCAAATAAATTCTTCTCCCGATTGATTGCATAGGTTGAAGATTACCAACTAAGCGTTGTCAGGACAATAGGATTGGCAAACAGCTCCACGTGAAATTTGGAATCTCTATTTTTAGCTGGAAAATATTTAGCGTGTCATCTCTTCTCGAAGTTCGAAATCTCTCTACCCGATTTACAAGCGATGACAAGATCACGGAAGCAGTAGATGACATAAGCTTCTCACTTAATCACAGCGAAACCATCGGCATCGTTGGAGAATCGGGCTCCGGAAAATCAGTTACATCGCTCTCAATAATGCGATTGGTTCCCCGGCCGGGAAAAATTATAAGAGGAGAAATTATTTTTTCTTCACCCCAACCTTTTCCAAAGTTCAAACCTTTGGAAAAGGTCTCACCTGATGTAAACCTTCTTTCGCTTCCTGAAAAAGAAATGCGTCGCTACCGTGGAAAAGAAATTGCAATGATATTCCAGGAGCCGATGACCTCGCTGAATCCCGTTTTCAATTGCGGAAGCCAGGTTGCCGAAGCAATCAGGTTGCATTTGAAAACGAGCAAGCGTGAAGCGAAGGATCGTACCCTTGCATTGTTCGGGAAAGTGAAACTCTCTGACCCTCTGCGCATCTTCAATTCCTATCCGCATCAACTCAGTGGCGGACAGAAGCAGCGCGTGATGATTGCGATGGCGATGAGTTGCAGTCCTTCTATACTCATTGCAGATGAACCGACCACGGCGCTTGATGTGACCGTGCAGGCCCACATTCTCGAGCTCATGGAAGAGTTGCGTCAGGAAAACAACATGGCGATGATCTTCATCACACACGATCTCGGTGTAGTGGCGGAAGTTGCAGACCGTGTGCTCGTGATGTACAGAGGAAAAATTGTAGAGCAGGGGAGTGTGGAGCAGATTTTTTCTGACCCGGGGCATCCATATACAAAAGGATTGCTCGCTTGTCGCCCGCCGCTCAGTAAAAAGTTGAAGCGCTTGCCGGTGATCAGTGATTTTATGATGGAAGAAAATGGTGAACTGATTGAATTACGCGCGAGCATTCAGCAAGTGAATTGGGTGAATGAAGTTTCGAAAGAAGAAAGTTCGCAGCGACTCAACCAACTGCTACAGAAATCACCATTGCTGCAAGTTAAGAGCCTCAGTGTTTATTTTCCTTCGAAGAAAACATTTTTAGGAAATGTGCGATCCTGGATAAAAGCTGTAGATGATGTCTCATTTCAAGTGCACGAAGGAGAAACACTCGGATTGGTAGGCGAATCGGGCTGCGGAAAAACCACCTTAGGCAAAGCTATTCTTCAGTTGATCAAACCATCAAGTGGTGAGGTAATTTTTCATACAGAGTCAGGCGGAGAAGAAAAAAATTTGGTGACATTGGACGAGGGAGAGCTTCGCAGGATGCGGCGCCACATTCAAATCATTTTCCAGGATCCGTATTCGTCGCTCAATCCCCGTCTCACTATTGGCTACGCCATCATCGAGCCGATGAAAGTTCATAAGCTCTATGATAATGATAAGGTGAGACGAGAAAAGGCGATGGAGTTGTTGCAAAAGGTGAACATGCCACCCGATTCTTTCAATCGCTTTCCTCATGAGTTTTCTGGTGGACAACGTCAGCGTATTTGTATTGCACGGGCGCTATCAGTTAATCCGCGATTTATGATTTGTGATGAATGTGTTTCCGCACTCGACGTAAGTGTGCAGGCGCAGGTGCTCAACCTTCTTACTCAGCTTCGCGAAGAATTTCATTTTACTTACATCTTCATCTCTCACGATCTTTCTGTGGTAAAGTTTATGAGTGATAGCATTATGGTGATGAATGCGGGGAAGATCGAAGAGATGGGGCCGGCTGATGAAATTTATTATCATCCTTCTTCAGAGTACACGAAGAAATTAATTGCTGCGATACCAAAAGGGATTCCGGGAAGAAAATTGGAAGCGGCAAGTAAAAGCTCTCGTTAAATAATACAGAGGGGATGATGTACTTGCAATTGCCGTTTACTTTTCTTTTTTGAATCCCAACGGGATGATATGATTATAGCATGCAGATTGGTTCGCTGTTGAATCCCGAAGGGATGATATTAAATTTCAAAGATAAAATTCAAATAAAATATTTTTCATCGAATGGGATTTCAAATTTCCTGAGAAGCTCAAGGTATTCCTTTCGAAAAGACTTCTTACGATGTATTTTGAAAAGATAGGCGCAATTGAAATCTTTGGATTTTACTTGAAGACAGATGACACAGAGAAAAAGTCTCGTTGAACTTACGACCTTTGCGGAATTGAAAGTGGATGATTACAAATTACAATCAATCTGTTTTCCTTTTCAGAAATTTCTAATCCACCAATGCCCGCACATAAAAAATCCGCATCAAAAAAATCCAAAGCAGAAGCTGCACTTGTCACCTATTTCCTCGAAGGTGAAAAACATTTTGTCTCCTTCAAGCAGCTCAAGAAAAAGTTCGGCAGTCGCTTTCATAAAGGGGATTTGTATGACGCCGTTCACAATTTGGTTGATATTGGATTTCTTGAAGAACGCAGCAACCAGTTTCGCCATCATGAAGAGCAAGCTCAGCTTGAGGTACCCCGTACCGGAGTAAAGCCGGGTTCCCGGGATATTATAGAAGGAGTCATAGACATTACTCAGCGCGGACATGCGTATGTGGTGAGCGAGCAATCGAAAAATGATGTGTGGATTGAGAAAAGAAATGTGCTCAACGCACTCGATGGCGACACAGTTAAAGTGTTGCTCACAAGGAAAAATGCAAAGAAGCCAGAAGGCAAAGTTGTAGAAGTGGTGAAGCGCGCTAAGGATTCTTTCGTCGGCGTGATCCAGCAGACTGGAAGACAATATTTTCTCAAAGCAGATTCGCGAACACTTGCTGTTGATTTTTTTATTCCGGAAGAAAAAAGAAAGAATGCCAGGCATGGAGATAAGGTGGTGGTGAAGCTGGTAAAGTGGGATGTGGGCATGAGACAGCCGCAAGGTGAAGTGATCGAGGTTCTCGGCGAAGTAGGAGAGAATGAAACGGAGATGCAGGCGATATTGATAGAGAATGGGTTCAGGATGCAGTTTCCTCAAAGAGTTTTGCAGGAAGCGGAAAATCTTCCTTCAGAAATTTCAGAAGAAGAAATCAAGCGTCGCCGTGATTTCAGACGAACGCTTACGTTCACGATTGACCCTGCAGATGCAAAAGATTTTGACGATGCAATTTCATTCAAGATGCTTGAAGACGGGTGGTACGAAATCGGAGTTCACATCGCAGACGTTTCTCATTACATCAGGCCGAATGCTGTTCTTGACAAAGAAGCGTTGCAGAGGGGCACTTCTGTTTACCTCGTTGATCGCACGGTGCCGATGCTCCCTGAAAAATTGTCGAATGGAATTTGCTCACTTACTCCTGAGAGCGACAAGCTTTGTTTCGCCGCTGTGTTTGTGATGAATGAAAATGCAGAGATCAAAAACCGGTGGTTCGGCAAAACAATCATTCACAGCAACAAGAGATTTGCGTATGAAGACGCTCAGGAAATTATTGAGGGGAAAGAAGATAAATTTTCAGTACCGCTGCTTGCGCTCAATCGCATTGCAAAGCAACTTCGTGAGATGCGATTCAGGAATGGTTCGATAGATTTTAATTCTGTAGAAGTGAAATTCAAATTGGATGAGAAGGGAAATCCGTTGAGCGCATTTCTGAAAGTACCCAAGGATGCAAACATGCTCATCGAAGATTTCATGTTGCTCGCTAATAAATCCGTTGCCGAATTTGTTGGTAAGAGGAAGGGAAAAGAAATTCCATTTGTTTATCGCGTGCATGACCTGCCGGATGATGAAAAACTGAAAGACTTTGCTGACTTCGCCGCGATGTTCGGTTACAAATTAAATTTCTCCACACCGAAACACACGGCACATTCTATTAATAAGATGATGGAGAAACTGAAAGGTAAGCCTGAAGAGTACATGCTTGAAACTCTTGCAATTCGTACCATGGCGAAAGCTGTGTACACCACGAAGAACATTGGGCATTACGGACTGGCATTTGATTTTTACACGCACTTCACGTCGCCCATCAGAAGGTATCCCGATGTGATGGTGCATCGCATTTTGGAAAAAGTGCTGAATGGTGAGCCGGTACGGGATGAGAATTACGAAGCAAAGTGTCTGCATTCATCAGAGATGGAACGCAAAGCTGCAGATGCAGAGAGAGCATCTGTGAAACTTAAGCAAGTGGAATTTATGGAGAAGCAGATCGGAAAAATTTTCAACGGAATTATTTCCGGCGTCACTGACTTTGGAATTTTTGTAATCACCGAAGATTCGTATTGCGAAGGGCTCGTCCGGCTCGACTCGATCAAGAGTGATTACTTTGTTTTTGAAGAGAAGAAATATTCCGTTCGCGGAACAAATACTGATCGCAAATATCGCCTCGGTGATAAAGTGAAAGTGAAACTGGTAGACACCAACCTTGACCGCAGGACGATTGATTTTGAGATGGTGGAAAGCGCGCGCAGGTAATTTTCATCACCATAAAAATCTTTATTTCCTCATTCTCTTTTTTCATGCAAAGCATTGAAAAACTTCAACAATTGTTTGAAGAAGAATTGCGAAAGCAGCGCTTCAATCGTCAGCCGCGTAACTTGTATGAGCCGTTCGAATATATTCTTGGTTTGAGCGGCAAGCGCATGCGTCCGGTAATGCTCATGATGGCGTGTGAAATGTTTGGCATTGAAGCAAGCAACGCAATACCTCAGGCCATTGCCATTGAGTTGTTTCACAACTTCACACTCATTCATGATGACATCATGGATCGCGCGCCGTTGCGAAGAGGAATGCCGGCTGTTCACGAGAAGTTCAATCAAACGATTGCGATTCTATCGGGCGATGCCATGCTAGTGTATGCATATCACTTCCTGATTCAAACAAAATTTTCACCGGTTGAAAAACTTGTTTCAATCTTTAATGATTGCGCCATCAAAGTTTGTGAAGGACAGCAGACAGATATGAATTTTGAAACTGCCGGCGATGTGAGTGTTGAAGATTACCTGTTTATGATTGAATTGAAAACAGCAACACTCTTGGCTGCCTCGTTACAAATTGGTGCATTAGTGGGTGGAGCACCTGATGCCGATGCAAATCACATCTATGAATTCGGAAGAGAGTTAGGTATTGCGTTTCAATTGAAGGATGATTGGCTGGATGCTTTTGGTGATGCTGATAAAACCGGCAAGCAGACCGGTGGTGACATTATTCAACATAAAAAAACATTTCTGTTCCTTGAAGCGATCAAGCTTGCTGATGGTTCCAGCAGGAATGAACTTCTTAATTTATTTTCTTCGAATGAAAAGCAGGGAGAGAAACAAGTAAAGACCGTTCTTGAAATTTTTCGCCGCTTGAATATTGATCACATCACAAAAGAACAGAGCGACAGGCATTATGCCAACGCAATATCATATCTTGAAAAAGTGTCGCTCACTGAACAGGAAAAAAAACCTTTAAGAAACCTCGCTGCGGCACTTATGCAGCGAGAACATTAAAGAAATGATCCGTTGGATTGGCGGTGCTTCTTCATGCCGTGACAATCTTTCCGCGAACCAGCGCAAGAGGAGAGAATTCCGATAGTGAGAGCGAGTATAACGATAAATATTCTGGAAATCCAGGTTTGATTTTTCATGTGTGTTTTTATGTAAGCAAATCTACAAACTCTTTCGCAAATACAATCCGGATTCTTTCCCCAAGTGCATACTAAATTGTGACACTGCGAAGGTCGTGGAGAGATTGTTGAATCATTTGCGCGCGACCCCTCGAAAAGAGATCAGGATGACCGATATGGCAATTTGTTATGCACCTCTTTGTTGTTTTCCAGCCGGGATAAAATAATGCTCCATGCGGTTTCATAGGGAATGATTTCCATAGAGTCAATTTCTTCTGAACTGATTTTTCCTACGGCTTTTAGTTTTTCTAAGTAGGGTGCAGCCCGTATTTTTACTTTCTTAGGATCGTAGTTGTAATTTACCAACTGGCGCAGCATCTTAATAAATAAGGTGGTTCGGGGTGCTTTTTTCCCTGAAAGATATCGTGAGGAGAAAACACGCAGTGACTCGATTGTTCTTTCCAGTTTATCTTCATCTCCCCGGTCAATGATGTAAAGAATCTGCGCAATGAGGATGGCAGGATAAAAGCCGGCTTTGTCTTTTGAATAGATCGGAACTTCATTTAGAAACTTAAGGATCTTGAAGTCTTTTGTTTTCTGTTCCCCCGGGACCAGATAATTAATGTATGCCTCATAAATTTTCCAGGTTTCATGTTTTTCGGGAGATAAAAACTGAAAACGCTGATGATGCATAGCTTCTTCAACAATTAAAGAGGCTTTTTCAAACTTGCCTGCATGCGTAGCGAGCATAAAGTAGTTTTCCAGCACCACAAACCAATTGTTGCTCCCTTTCTTGTAACGCTGTAGCGCTTCTTCAGCATTTTGCTTTCCCAATTTGAAGTTACGAAGATGAAGACAGCATACCATTTTTAGAAGCGACACTTCCCCTTCGCGCGACGCCACATAAAATTTCGGATGATTCTTCGAATATTGCTGAAGCCGGTTACAGAGGTTGAGCAGAAGACGATAGTTTCCGATAATCTGGTAATAGAGCATGCCTACGCGGTAGTGCAATATTGTGAGGTGAAAAGTGTGCTGGTATTTTGCCAATTCTTTGCATTGATTGAAATAATCTTTTGCAGTTTGCTCCAGTTCGGGTTGAATCGCTTTGCTTCTCCCGAATTGAGCTACTAATGAACCATACATGAATTCAGCGCGGTTTTCTCCCCGCACCTTTTTGAGAGACTCCGTTACTATATTATGATAGTGCTGGTATTCCTTTTTTAATCCTGCCATCGAATAGTGGTGCCTGAGCATGCGCGCGCAGAGAAATGCAATCTCATTCAAATCAAATTTTTCCGCCTGGCTCAACGTATTTCTTGCCATTGCAATAGCACTGGTGCGGGCACCATGAGTGAGGAGCAGTTTTGCGCAGAAATAATTTCGGTTGCATTGATATACCGCCTGCTGGTAGGCTGACTCCTGAATTTTTTTGTGATTGATAAAGAATAACGTATTCACCAGCCGATCCTTCAACCGGCTCTTCAGCATTTGATATTTCTTGTCAGACGGGGAAGTTTGATAGAGTGCAGAAGCCGCTTGTTCATCCGTAGTAAATGTTTCGTCAGAAATCCCATTGAAGAGTTGCTGATACAGATTTCCGGTTACTAAGGACTGCCGATAATCTATTACATCAATTTTATTTAGCTGTTGCTTTGTTACCAGCGATACCATTTCACGGAAAACTTTCATACTGTTTGATAAGGATATTATACCCCAAATATAGTGCGTTAATACGAATAGCCTCAGAAGCCCGCTTTGAAAAATCCGAAAAAGAGATGTTACTTTTTAGAAGTTTTTGTACCTGCAACTATTCCATGTATGCATATACCTTTGACATCTGAAGATAATGAAGAGAAAGAAACTTCGAGGGAAGTACTTAAAGAATGCTAAGCCCGAAATAAACGCAAAGTGAATTTCTTTGGATTAAAGGATGGGTTTCGATAAATATAATTTTTGTACACAAATTATCAGTTTAGGTGGATTTATTTGTTACTCGATTCAGGTTTTGGAGGAATTTTAATCAGTCAGTAAGGAAAAAGTCTTAGAACCATTGCCTGTAAAGGATCTCAAGAGGAAGATTCATATCAAACAACAGGAATTTTCAGGAAGTTTTTCCCGCTGTTTTTTTTTTAAATTCTGAGTACTAACTTGCTGGAAGCCTTTACTATCAAGCATTCTGTTTCATTTTAAGGGTAATTATTTGGATGTTTTTCTTGTAGCAAAATATAGTTACTTAAAAATGATTACTGATTATGAGATTTGAACATTACATAGAGAGATTAAGCAAAATCCTGAGTGGTGTGAACCGGATAATCAAGAGCGTGACGTTACTTATTGACGAGTTTAGTACATTTTCCAACGTGTCAAAAGGGATACTTTTGGTCTGTACAAAAAAAACAAACTCATGTCAACCATCCTCTGCCAGATTATCATCATGCTGAATCTTATGCTTGGAAACGGCAATCATACGCAACAAGCACAGTCAATTTATAATTCACATTCATATACTACCACCAGCAAAGGGGTAGTCATTATTGACACAGATGAACTTTAAAACTTATATAGCATGATGAACTTGAAACTAGGTTTACTTGAGCAAGTTTGGGAAAAAGCTTGCTTAATTCCCGGAATGGATCCAACACTCATCCGCCGTGATGAGCAAGGAGGTTTGATCAGAAAGTCGGAATTCAATAACGAATCCTCGATCTATGGATGGTGCTTTCATCATCTGAAACCTGTTTGGGAAGGTGGCAATAGTGAACTTGGAAACGTGACTCCGCTGAGTTGCACTAATAAGATCATCACTCTTGTCGGTTCTCTTAATCAGTGGCATAAGGAATCGGAGATTTGGGATTAAATCATTTCTGGTGTTTTACTGCCCTGATGGCATTTCTTTCCTCCCAATTCTGCCCTACATTCTCATTGAAATTTTGCCCAAGAAGTTTTACTGCCAAGCGCGGAATTAATCCTTTCAACCTCATATAATTCTTGAAATAAACAGGCCGTGCACCTAATGATGTTTTTGCAGCACGAGCAGTTCTCCCCAATTCCAATTCATTTTTCCCGCCTTCAATTGCATCAGCGATCGCATCGAAAAGAATATTGAAATACAACCAGTGTGTTTCATTGGCCGGATAATCTATTCCGATGTAGTGTAACTCCCACAAGTTTTCAAAGACAATGTTAGAACTGAAGGCGATAAGCTTATTTTCAGAAAAGTAACCGAATAACCGAAAACGCTCTCCATAAGCTTTTTTCATTTCAGCAAAATAATTTCCATTTACAATAATCATCCTGATTGGTTGACGCTTCACCACTTCGAGATAAAGCATTTCTAACTGAGGCGAAAAAGTCTCTATTTCCTCAAGTGAAAATTCCTGGCGAACGACAGATAAAAGTTTTTTACGAGTCTTTCGAATTCGTTGCGCATACCGGTGGCGAAGCGCAGCAACATACTCATCAAATGTTTTCCAGGAAGACAAATCCAATTTCATGGTTAAATCAGAAGGCCAAGATTGAAAATGAAATTGACGAATCCACTTCTCATCAAGGTACTGGTTCCAATCTTTCACTAAGATGACGTGAGGATAGGGATGAAGTGTTTGAAAAAATTCTTCCAGCACCGAAAAAACCGAAGTAGCATTTGCCTTACCTGAATTATAGTATAATCCAGGTGCATCAATGCGAAGCAAATTTCCACATACAAGAATGTTGAAGCCGTTCTTCATTACGGCGTCTTCAATTTTTTTCAGCAGGAAATTTTTTGCCAGCGGAAAAGAATAATGCCTGGTCATGAAGCGCAACCACTGGAAATATGCGACAGCAACAACCTCCTTATTGTGATTTGAAACGATAACGTAGCGGAAAGAAACATCTTCGAGATTGCATCGCTCAATCACGGCACAGTGAACGGAAGCAAGATGATGATTTGCGGGAAGAAATTCATCCCACAATTCGGCACATTCAAGAATGGAAGTACAAACCCGGTAAGTCAACTCAGCGCTTTTCAAATACCCTTGTTAATTGCAATGACAGGTATAGTGACGAGAAAGCGCTAAAGATATTTCCTTTCCAAAAACTGCGCGCAACTTTGCTATTTACTTATTGGAGTAAAGCTGAGTTGATTCAATGTTCCGGAAGAGTAATCAAATTCATAAAGCCCGTCTGTAGAAATGAGAAGAAGAATTCCCCCGAGTGGAATTACATCGCGCGTTTCACCTGCCTGCACAGTTTGTTTCAGGATCAATGCAGTTGGATCAGAAGCATCATACATTTTCAATCCTGAAAGATCATCGCAGACAAAAAGATTTTTGCCATCAATGCCAACTCCATAAGGATTGGCGAGATCGTAAGTTTTTGCAATCACAGGATTGCTGATGTTTGTGATGTCAATCACATTCATCTCGTTGAAGCTTTGCCCGCACATATTGCCCGCATGAATCGTTGAATAGGCATAATTTCCCTCTACCACCACCGGATCGCATCCGGTTACGTGCGTGACGGTTGAAATGAGTGAAGGTGAAGAAGGATTGTAATTGTTGTAGATACTTACACCTGTAGTGCTTCCCACAAAGAGATATTGATTGTAAGGAAACAACGTCTCAGCATTCCACCAACCCGAAACCAACCCATTGTCCACCGGCTGATTTGCATTTTGAATGTTGAACAGCAACAGGGAAGGGTTAGCAATGCAGTACAAATAATCACTGCTGATGGCAAAGCGTGCAAGAGATCCCGCAACTCCATTTCCCGGTGCGCCCGAAGTGGTGTTAGTTCCTCCGGATGTGGCAGCATAAAAAAGATCACCCTCGAAACGTATCGGATAAGTGTTCGAACAATCCTCTTCAATGGTTGTGTCGCTCTCAATCCAATCGGTTACCACTCCTTTGGTGCCATCTGCGAACCAGCCATTGTAATTGCGTTGCGGAAACACATTTTGATCACGCCAGATTTCTTTTGCATTGTTTGGATCGGAAATGTCAATCCCCACAAGATCAATATAGCTGTCGGCGTATAACACATTGTCCTTGATAGCGATATCGAGGTTGCCGGGAACATTGATAAAGGCAATATTTTGAGGTGATGAAGGGTTTGTATTGTCAAGGACGTGAATTCCTTTATCTACTTCACTCAAAAAAATGTAAGGTGCTTTGTAATAAATTTTGCCAATGTTTTTCATATCCGTGATGGCTGATGACTTCACTGCCGCCCGCAGATCATCGTAACTCATGTAAACAGGCTTGTAAAGCTGGTAAGTGTAGAATTGTTTGCAATCATCTTTCAGGCAAGATGAAAATGAAATTGCCATGGCAGAAAGAAGGACGAAGCATTGCAGCGTTTTCAAAGTAGCAGTTGTCATGAGAAGAACGATTTCAGCTAAAGACAACGGACATTTCCAAAATGCTGCATCCAAAAAATTCCCTCATGAAAAAAACTTTCTTCCTCGTGCCGCTGATTGTTTCAATCATTCTTGTGCAAAGTATTTCCTCCTCTGCGCAAAGTCATTTACAGGACGTAGTGTATATGAAAGACGGAAACATCTACAGAGGGATCATAAAACAGGAAAGCACAAATGATGTGAAGATTGAAATCGCGGGAGGAAGCGTGTTCATTCTTGCCCGTCAAAATATTGATTCAGTACGCAAAGAAAACCAGCCCGTCTGCGATGGGTTTTCCTTTCAGCAAAAAAAGTTTGGCTATTTCAACATCACTGAAATAGGCGTTGCCATCGGGAGTTCTACGGTCTACGACTATTGGTACCCGAATGAACAAGAACTGTCTGCCGGATTTACTGCGCAAACCATTCAGGGTTATCGCTTCTATTCACATTGCCTCGCCGGAGCAGGAATAGCCATTGATTTAATCCAACACGCCATGATTCAACCTTTTGGCGATGTTCGCTATGAATTGCTGAAAGGAAGAGCAACACCCTTTGCTTACGCTGATTTCGGATACAACTTCGACCTGGCCAAAGATCGGGATGATGGGTATCAAAAAACGGAATACAATGGTGGTATGATGTGGGGAATAGGAGCAGGGATGCGATTCAATTTTAAAAGTACAGGAGCATTTTTGTTTGATGTGGGATATAAATTTTCGGAAAGAAAAGAATACGTCACTTATGTTGACGGATACTCATCAACGCTCACTCAATATGATTTGCGAAGGATGGTGATAAGAATGGGGTTGTCTTTTTAACCCGTATTTGCAGTCTTGCTAAACCGATTGCGTCAGCCTCAGGCGAGACGCGTCGGTTTATTGCAAGGCCGCTTTCGGCCGGTATGATGCAGTGATCAATTCTAAAATGATTTTTATCCAGATCAAAATACACGGAACTGCTTTAACAACAAGCGGCACTAAAAAATTTGTTCTGACTGCCGGAGGGAACAAATCAGTAGGAGAGAGGCAGGTGAAAACAAAAGCGAAGATCAGCAATGTGGTATTGAAAGTATTCTTCTCCTGCGAAAAATACCAGAGTGCAATTCCGCAAACCGCAATAATGAATGTTGCTGATTCAGCTTTGTGATTGAAGATGATCACCCAGATTAAAATGCTGCAGAGGAAGAGCCATCGAAAAATAAATTGATCATAGCGCGTCACGAACAGAAGTGGTAAGCAGAAGGTGATTACGCCGGCGAGAGTGATCAGATTTTTCGGCGGATCAAAATGAAACCAGCTGTGGAGCCATCCCATCACTGAAATTCCGGCCGAACCCCCGTAATCCATCGAGAGTAATTTCCACCAGCTTTCATAAAGAGAAATCAATTGTTCCGGTGATACAAGGAGGAGGGGAAACAGTGCGAGAAGAGTCACCCATAGTGTGCTGTACGCCACAAATCTTTTCTTATCAGGATAAAGCAGAAATAAACTGAAGGCTACCAGTCCGAAGATTTTTATAAAAACAGTGAGTGCTATCATCAAGGTTGCCCAGGCAATTTTCCTTCTTTCCAAAAAACAAAAAGCAAGAATGAGCAATCCGGCAATCAATGGGTTGCTCTGCGAATTTTGGAGTGAAGTGATTAGTTCAATCACCACAAACCACCAGACGGCGACACGAATTTTCTTGTCATTGACCGGAAGCGATTTGATGGCAAAGAAGAGAACGAGGGCATTCAGCAGATTCCAGCAAATTAATCCAATAGCCACCGACAGGAATGCAAATGCTCCCATGAAAACAGCGAAGGCAGGGCTGTACTTGTAATAATCAAAATGCTCGGCAGGATACGGAGCATACAAATCCTGGTGATGAAAGAGATGGAAAAAGGATTGACGAAAGATGATGTAATTGTTATAGTGTGTTGACGTGTCACTCTTAGAGCCGAGATGATATTCCTGCAACGCTGTTCCCGCGGCAAGCAAAGCATAGATGGCAAGAATGAACCTTGGGTTGGATAAAACTTTTTTTAAGAAAGACCACATCAGTTTTCTTCTTCCCTCACTTGTGAGTATTCTTTTGAATGGTGGGCGGATGATAATGCAATGAACAGAACAATTTCGTAATGCTGTTCTCTGCAATTTTAGTTCTCCTTGCTTCTTTGCGCAATTTCCCGTATTGAAACACCGTCAATCATCACATCCTTCAGCACCGCATTACCTTCCCTGACGGACACTAATGCGTATGTGGTGCTGCTCGTATCACGAAGCGAGCGACGGTAAACATTTTCTGCTGAACCACTCTTTAACTCATCCATGTAAAACCGCGTGAATGGATATTCGATGTAAACTTTATTTTCATTTACTCTTGAGACATATTGTACGAGTGCTTTAACATAATCGGGATCGTCACCAGGCGGTTCTTTTGAAATGGACGCAATGCGCGCAAAGCCATTGTCATCGCTTGTGAGTGTCACGAACACCGGTTCATTTGCATAGTAGTCGCTATCATTCCCGATTTCTAACCAATTGGCCTCAAAGCTCAGCGTGATAAATTTTCCCCGGAACGGGTCACTCGGATCAACAGGCGCTGTTTTGAATTTGAATTCTTTTCCCTGCGCTAATATTTTTTCTTTCTCAAAAATCATCTGAGCCGGAACAAACCACTGCATGCACGCAAGTACAGCGAAAATCAGCACAAGAAGAGTTTTAGTTTTCATTGCAGGGCCTCAATTGTTTTTCTTTTCCTGATCATTAAATAGTTCGCAACAAAAAATCCTGCGCCGACTGCGACGAATAGTATCCCTCTCACGGCGAAACTCATGTTACTATCGAAGAATCGGCACGTTACCAAAGCGGTAATGATGAGCAAGCCGTAGTTGAGCGTGCCGAGATTATTTGCCCGTGCGCCGGCCCTGATCTTTTCGAGCCCGAGCAGGAAGATGAGAATGTTGATGAGCGTCACTGCAATCACCGGCATACCAACGATGAAAATGATGATGAAGAGTATGAATGAAATTTCTATGGGATCAAATTGGCTGAAAGACTTCTTTCGGTACACCAGAACCAACAGAACTATTGCCGCCATTGATAGGAGTGAAGCTGCAATGAATTCCGGGGACCGAAGCATTCCGTCATAAAAACTTTTTCTGTACAGATCATCCCAAAACCAATCGAAACTTAGTGAGAGTAGCAAAGAGAGTGTTCCAAGCGAGCCGAGAACCATGAAACTGTTGTTCCGCAATTTTTGGTGTACAAAAAATTTACTGTTACCGGTTATGCAGAGCAATGCAAACAAGCTCATGTACGCGATGTACATCAGCTCATCAAATTTACCGCTGAGTGTGCCGAGTGCAACGATCACTGACAACGGCACAATCCAGTTGTGAACGATCGTAAAATTGCCTTTTGGATTCTTTCTGTTCAGCGAATAATAATGTGGAAGTGCGAGCAGCAAGAGAAGCCAGTACAGATATGAAGTTTCATCAGGAAAGCTCCAATAGCTTCTGTTCACTGCATACGCGGTAATTCCAGCCACATACAACAGGGAAGCCAGTGATGAATTCATGATGTACATCAGCGGAAAACACAACAACATCCATGTCAGGATAAATGCACTGAGGTCACCCGAGATGTTGTAAATCTGACTTATTAATGAGATGGATGCGCCAACAGCAAAAAATAAAAATGCTGCGGTGGATTCACGCCATGCCACGCTATCACTTTTTCTCAGCAGCACAAAAACACAAAGCAGTTGTCCTGTGAGCAGTGGAACGAAAGACAGAATTGTTTTGGCAGTGCGTGAAAAATCATCCCAGTTGTGCGCGATAATGAGAATGATTCCAAGTCCCATCAGAATCGCTCCGAGAATTCCAAAGATAATCAGCAGGCGGTTTTGCGGACTGGCGCTTCTGCTCTTGTAATAGTTCCGGATACTCTCTGCCGTTTCTTCTGAAATGATATTCGCGCCGACAAGTTCGGGAAGATCATTAATCAGGTGTTTACTCATTCCGGTATGCTTGATGACATGAAAGAAAAACTGATGTGCCCGTAATGTAGCAAACTTTATTTTTCGGGGAGCAACATTTCAGCTTCACTAATCAACTTTAAAAAGCTCGCTAAAACTTTTCCTTCTATGGCAAGCAAAGCATTGATGTTAAAATGAATTTAGAAATGGAGAAAAAACTCCATAGGAGTTTGAGCATCCTTCTTTTTCTTGACGGGTCAAAAATTTTTTCAGGAAGAATTTTCTTTTCCGACTTGAAATTCCTGCCGTAAACAAATCTCCTCAAGTAAGTACTTCTGCAAAGTTTTTAAACTGTTTAGAAATATCATTCCTCAATATGACAAAAATCAGAATCGAGAGATACCTTTATTCAATAGTTTTACTCCTGTCATACAAAAGGTTGGGGGTATGCGAATTCGATTTCTTCCTCTGCTGTTTCTTCCGGGCATATTAAATGCTCAGAATTTGGTATCGAATAATTCTTTTAATACGTATTCCCCTGCCCCTGATTCCTACGCTGAGATGTGCCGCGCAACAGGGTGGAGCAGTGCTACAGGGGCGTGCGTGCTTGTAGTTGGAAGCGGAAGTCCTGACTACTATAACACAGCCGGATCCGGTGGTGCGAATCCGCCGAACACTTTTTGGGCAACAGTGAATCCTCATTCAGGTGGAGGAATGGCCGGGCTCGCTCCGTGGTATGCTTCGCCGAATTTCCGCGAATACATTCGTTGCCAGTTGAGTTCACCACTTGTTGTTGGAACTACTTATGAAGTATCCATGTGGCTTACGAATGCAATAAGCACCATTCATGGTTATGGATGTAACAATATGGGTGTTTACTTTTCTTCCACGCCAACCAATCAATCCGGCGGTTTACCGATTACTTCGGTGACTCCGCAGTGTGAAATGACTTCGGTATTCTGGAACACTAACTGGCAGCAAATAACTTTTTATTATACGGCCAGTGCCGCATATCAATACATGTGTATCGGTAATTTTCATAACGATGCCGGAACGATAGCAGTAATGCACGGTAGCGGCACGTCAGGTTGTTATGTGTACATTGATGATGTGGTGGTGCAGCCAATAGTTGCCCTTCCCATTCAATTGATTTCATTTACTGCTGAGTTGGACAGTAACAATACTGTGGGGTTGAAATGGGAAACTGCATCAGAGCTGAACAATGATTACTTCGCGGTCGAACGCTCTCCCGATGGTGAGCGCTTTGAAACCATTGGCAAAGTGGGTGGACATGGGACAACAGCAGAGAATCACGAATACGCTTTCACCGATGAACATCCCATGCACGGCTTAAATTATTATCGTATCGGACAAATTGATTTTAACGGAAGTCAAACATATTCTCAGGTACGAATGGTAGAAGTCAATTTGCCACAAACAGAAATTCAATTGCTGGTTTCTCCAAATCCTGCATCTTCGAATGCCAACATCATTATGCTGGTAGCCAATGATTGTAATTCTGTTTTGGAAATTTCAATGATAGATATTTCAGGAAGAATTGTCTTCAGGGAAAATATTTCCTCGCAGAGTCCTGCGGACAATGAAGTTATCTGCTATCAGCAATTTCAATTTTCTTCCGGAGATCTTGCAAGCGGATTGTATTTCATAAAAGTGGTTTCCGGAAACAATCTTATCGCCTCGGAAAAATTGTTGGTGCAGTAGCGAAATATTTCGCTGCATTTTTTAATAGCGACTGCGTCCTTTGGGAATGATATTTTGATTCTAACTTTTCTGTTATTCATCCTGCAGTACTGCGGGATTACAATTTAAGCCGAGATCTGTTCGGGAGTGAAGAAGTTTCCTTACAATGACGTTAACACACTTCGTGTCATTCCGACGCAGGAGGAATCTGTTGTTTAGCCTCGATACAGATTCCTCCTGCGTCGGAATGACAGCCTCGCTGGTGTTATGAACCTCCCTCAGGAATTAAAAAAAGTCATTATTGAAAAATTCATATTACTATCTTTAAATCCCACTTCTTCACCATGAGAAAACTTTTCCTCCTGCTCCTGATTTTTTCGCTGAATTTTATTTTGCCAAACAATTCCCCGGCACAATCTTGCGCACCTGCAGTGTTTGGGAATTACTATACCGTGACGAGTGATCAACCCTTTGGATACGGATCACTTTATCAATGCATCGGGCAGGCAAATGCTGATAATGTTGGGGGAATTATTGTTACTCCGTTCTTTTCAACCCTGTATCTCTTTGGCGCTATGCCTCAGATCACGGTTGACAGTTTGCAGATCTTCCCTGATATTTCTATCACTCTTGACGCTCAATCCTCTGCCTTTGATCCTGTGTTCACCTTCGCTGCTTCCGCATCTCACAGTTGCATTGGCACAAACATCATTATCATTAACACCTTGCCCGGAAACATCTATGTTACAAACACTGATGACAGCGGACCGGGTTCGCTTCGCGATGCCATTAATGGTGCCGAACAATCGGCATCAAAAGACAACATCAAGTTTGATATTCCGGGCATGGCGCCACAGGTGATTCATCCGCTCAGTCAATATCTTATTCACCATTCCCTGAACATTGATGGTAGCTCTCAGCCTGCAAACGGCTATACGGGCACGGCACCAAAAATTGAGCTTGATGGCGATGGTCTCGGTAATGATTGTTTTGACTTCCTTAACTACAGTTTGTCTTCGACCTCGGTGGATGTATATGGAATGAACATCCATGATTTTAACGCTGCTGTTTATGTCTATTACGCCAGCAGCTTTACGATGGGAGCCTCAGGAAAGCAAAATGTGATTTCCGGTTGCCAGGGAGTTGATGTACAGCAATGCAGGAACATCACCATTCAAAATAATTTTATCGGTACTGATACAAGTGGTAGCATCGCGGCAGGAAATGAAACAGGACTTTTCCTTCTTCTTGATTCGAATGTTCTTATCAAAGACAATCTCATCTCAGGAAACAGCAACGGTGTAAGTTCCATTGAGTGCGATGCCATTAGTATCAAAGGAAATAAAGTAGGGACCGACGTAAGCGGAATGTTTGCAATCCCCAATGAAAATGTGGGACTTAATATTGATGCGAGTTCAGCCAGCGTGATTGGAGGAACTATCGCCAGTGATGGTAACCTTATTTCCGGCAACGGACTTTACCCGAACACGGATCCGAACGGAGGAATTATGGTGGTTGATCACGTTAAGATCATCGGAAATAAAATTGGAACCGATGTGACCGGAACGTACGCAATTCCAAATATCCGTGGTGTAGAAATCGCAGGCAGCTCCAATGTTGGCGGAACCACCGCTTCTGAAAGAAATCTCATAAGTGGAAACACTGTCGGTATCTATTTGTACAGCGGCCCTGTTGAGATAGCAGGAAATTATATCGGAACTGATGTAACCGGATCAATAGCAATCCCCAATAGCAACGGCATTTCGTTCAACAATTATTTTGCTTCAGACACACTCCGCATTCATGATAACCTTGTTTCAGGAAATACGAATACAGGAATGGGTGTGTTTGCATTTTCATCAGGGTACAATATTTATCGAAATAAAATCGGAGTAGATGCTTCGGGACAAACTGCGCTTCCAAATGCAGATGGAATCTTTATCGGCGAATCGCACGGCGGAATAATTGGGGGAAACGATACAACATTTGCTAACATCATCAGCGGAAATACCGGGAACGGAATTTTATTTTCTTACAACACCGATCAACAGCCCATCGTAAGGAATAACATTATCGGAATGAATGCATCACAATCAATGTTCATTCCCAACCAAAACGGAATTTTTCTTTCAGCCAACAACGACGGAACGATGATTGATCACAACACCATTGCAGGAAATAGTGGCCATGGAATTTTGATCGGGGGAGTTTTTTACGGAATGAGCGCTGACAATAACGATGTTGACTTCAACATCATTCACGATAACGGTCTCGACGGAATTCACTGCACGAGTCAACAAAATACTTTTTCGCAAAATTCTATTTATGATAATGGCGGGAAGGGAATTAATCTCGACACCACCGGTAATAACAACATCGCCCAGATTGTGATGCTGCAAACAAATGCAGCGGGCGCAAGCGGAACCTCGATGCCATATGCTACAATCGAATTGTTTTACAGTCAAAGCCAGAACAACAATCCCCAGGGAAAAACTTTTATTGCGAGTGTCACTGCTGATGCAACAGGAAACTGGAATTATTCCGGTTCACTTTCTTCACCGTGTGATGTCACTGCAACGGAAACCGATGGTTCCGGAAACACGTCAGAGTTTTTAGCAGTAGTATATCCTTCGCCTTTTTCTTTAGGACCTGACACCGTGATTTGTGAAGGAGCATCATACACGATCTTTCCTGACAACTCCTACAACTATTATGTTTGGAATACAGGTGATACTACTTCAACAATCACTGTTACTACTACAGGAAGTTATACACTCGCAGCTTCTAATGTTGAAGGATGTGCGGTCAGTGATACCATTTTTGTAACGGTAACTCCATGCCTTCTTGTTGATGAGTTGCCAATTTCTTCTTTCACCGTTTATCCGAATCCAGCACAGGATAAATTTTTTATTGAAGTAACTTCCTTCCAGCAGCAACAGGCGAATTTCTCCTTGAATGATGCAGCGGGGCGAATTGTTATCGAGCAGCAGGAGATTTTGAGTAAAGGAAGAAATATCATCCCGGTGCGGGTTGTTCATCTTGCCAAAGGCGTTTATGTTTTCGAATTATTTGTGAACGAAAAAATGGAACATAGGCTAATGATGATTGAATAAATCAGAATACATTTTTCGTCCCGAGAATCTTTTCCAGTTCATCAATCAAAGGAATCTGACCCGCTAAGATTTTATTTCTCGCTTCTTGTATTGAAAACCATCCAGCGCGATCTACCTCCGGAAAAGATCTTTTCCTTCCTGATTTCGGAGGCCATTCCATTTCAAACTCATTGCTCCTGATTGTATCTGCATCTGCGCTTCCTTCTATTGCAAATGCTGTTACCAACTTTCCTCCTTTCTGCCGGAGAGGCGCAAGCGGAATAAAATTTCCTTCAATTGTGAATCCTGTCTCCTCGAAAAATTCTCTATTTGCTGCAACTAATGAATCTTCTTCATCACCGAACTCTCCCTTGGGAATTGACCATGCGCCATCCTCTTTCTTCGACCAGAAAGGCCCGCCCGGATGAACCAGGAAAATTTGCAACTCACTTTTTCCAAAGCGATACAGTAAGATGCCTGCACTTTGTTTGGACATGGATCAAAAATAGGGAACGCAGCAACATCGCGATTCGCGATACGCGTATCGCGAATCACCATTCTGTAACATAAGCCATAGTCTTAAACGTTACACTGCGAACTACCTTTCTTCTTTATGAATTCATCGCGCTTGATTCCTTTCTTCGTGGCATTAGCAGTTATTCAGTCTCATGCACAGCAGAAAGTGATCGTGTTTCAAAATATTTTTTCAGGAAAGAAAATCGAACTGAAAGCGGGCGATGAAGTGCATCTGAGATTTACGGTGCACGATACTGCTGATGCTCCACTCGATATTGCCATCAGTGATGTGACACTATTTGGTACTATTGAATCTGTTAATGACAGTTCCATTCTTCTTGTTTCAAAAAACAAAACGTTCGACAGAATTTCATTGACTGTTCCTTTGAATTCCATCGAAGCATTTAGAAAGTACAGCTCAATACGGCCGGTGCTAAAAGCGGCAACCACCATCGTTGCTGCGGCCTCAGGGTTATTGATCTCACTTCAGATTTCGAGCAGCGATGAGATTTTTAGCTGGCAAAATGCAGGGCTTGCCGTGGGGACAACGAGCGCAGCATTCATGTCGAGAAAACTGTTTTCTGATAAGATGAAATATTTTATGGTCGAAGGCTGGAGAGGGGGAGTGGTTATGAAAAATTGTCCCGATTAATCGGGAGGAAATTGGAAAATTGAAAATAGTCAGGTGTGCCTTACATCTCACTTTTCACCATTTTCATCAGCTGAAAAAACTTATTACCAGGAGAATCAGTAACGAAAGATTCAGGAAGGCGGTGAAGAATGATTTTAAGAAAGGGAAGATTAAGCCACAATAGACCAGCAAACTAATGCACGAAATGCCGGCAACATAAAATCCCCAAGGTTCCCCGCTTCTCAACCCAATGAATGAAATCATTTGCGTGATGCCGCAAGTCATGAGGATATGACCGTCCATCAGAAGACGAAGCAAATCGCGATCGTACTTCCTTCCGTGTTCTGATGCGAGAACAAAAATGTCATGAAGAATTCCATTGAGCAATGCCCAGCATCCAGCTATGAGGGCGAAGATTGGCAGCAGAAGGTGCATCAATCAAAAGTAGAAATTGAAATTGCTTTTCGTGGGAAAATGAAGTTCTATCAACCCGTTCCTGTCATTCAGAAACGCGAGGAACCTATTTGAATCAGCGTACAGATTCCTCGTGCCTCGGAATGACAAAGTCGGTCCGCGTACTGCACAGTGGATATGGTTTATGGATAAATATCAATGGCTGTTCCTATTGCCAAATGATAGTACAACTCATCCATCTCAGCATCTGTCACGGCAATGCAACCGTTGGTCCAGTCACGCCAGCGATGGAACTTTCCTATGAAGCCGCAACCATTCAAAAGGCCGTGAATTTTAATATCACCTCCTGCTGATTTGCCAAGCTGCTTTGCTGCCTCTGCATGTTTTATATCAGGATAAGAGATACCAAGATTTTTGTAGCAGGTGCTGTTAGGGTTTTTATCATTGATAAAATACGACCCTTCCGGAGTTCGATTATCGCCTTGAAGTTGTTTAGCGCCTGTAGCATTTTTCCCGATGGAGATAGAATATGTTTTGAGCAATTTCCCATTGGACCAAACGTCCATCAGATGGTGAGATTTGAAAACAACGATCTTATCAATAGTAACTCCTGCAGGAAGTTTTTTCTCCGGAAAGAAATAATAGCATGCAAGTCCCATTAGAGGAATGCATATTATTATCAAAGCTCTTTTCATTGGGAAACAAATAACGCAATGAGGAGTACAAAATTTTTCCGCGGAAAAAAAGGAATGTGATCACTCTCCCGTGATTAAACAAACCACTCCTGCATCTCTCTCAGCTGTAGATTTTTCTTTTTCTCATCTGAAAAGTCGTAAGTGATCTTTCCTTTGTCCATCATCATCAATCGTGAGCCATAGTCCAGCGCCTGGCGAAGGTTGTGAGTGACGAGAATAGCAGTGAGATGTTGTTCACGAATCAATTGATCGGCGAGTTTGATTACAATTTCAGCTGAGCGGGGATCGAGAGCAGCAGTAGGTTCATCGAGCAATAGAATTTTTGGTTCATCCATCGCCGCCATCAGCAGGGTCAGCGCCTGCCGCTGACCTCCGCTCAATTTCCCCACCAGCGTATCAAGTTTGTCTTCCAATCCCAAATTCAAAACAGAAATTTTTCCCCGAACAAAATTTCTGAACTGCGGATTGATTCCGATGCGAAACCCTTTTCGCCTCGTGCGCAATGAAGCGAGGCGAAAATTATCAATGATGGTAAGATCAGGCGCTGTTCCTTTCAACGGATCCTGAAACACTCTGGACATCCACTTGCTTCTTTCGAAATCAGCTTTCGAAGTGACATTGATTCCGTTGATAAGAATGGTTCCTTCATCAGGAAAATAATTCCCGGCAATTATATTCAGTAGTGTTGTTTTTCCAGAACCATTCGAACCGATGATCACCAAAAATTCCTTTTCCGCAAGCGGCAATGAAACATGATCAAGCGCAAGAATTTCTGAGGGTGTGCCCCGATTGAAATATTTTGTGATATGGTTTGCTTGCAACATCATTCATCAATCCATTCAAATAAAAATCTTTCATCGTATTCAATTTCAAATTTCTTGAGAAAGCCAATGTATTCTTGTTTGAAGGTTCTCTTTTTGTGATGCTCTTTTTGATTCATAATGTACTGAATAACCTGAGTAAGTTGTGAATGACTGTAGGAAAGTGCTCCATAACCTTCCTGCCAATTGAATTTGAATTTGCTCAGTTTGTTATCATTGATGAAATCATTACTTGCTTTTTTTATCTCGCGCACAAGATCGGAAAGGCAACAACTCGGTTTCATTCCGATAAAGAAATGAATGTGATCAGGCATTCCATTTATGGCGAGCATTTTTTGTCCTTTTCCGTGAACAATACCTGTGATGTATTTGTAAAGTCGCTCTTCCCAACTTTTAGAAATCAAGCTTTGGCGTCCTTTGACAGCAAAGACTACCTGAATGTAGATTTGAGAAAATGTTCCCGGCATAACGAAGGTTTTTGGTTGTTAGAATTAATGATTGATTTTAATTGGAGATTGCAGCATCCCGAAGGGATGAAACGTTTATAGGACGCGAACATGAATGAGGGCGCGATGCCGAAGGCATCGCACATTGGGAGTTAAAATTTTGAATGATCGTTTTCATGAGTCATGTGTGATGCCTTCGGCATCAATTGGTTTCTTGTTGTTATTGCTATAAACGTTTGATGCCTTCGGCATCAATCTGTCCACTGCTTTTTTTTTCAATAAACGTTGGATGACCTCGGCATCATGTTCCCCGGTTTTTCAAATTCGGAATTCCAACAACAAGCAACACAATCACCGCAGTCACTGCCTTCAACCAATTCGGATTCACACCGAGATCAAGAGCAACCGCAATGATCATCCTGAAAACAATACATCCAATCACCACACCGAACAATCGCAACATCAATGATTGAATTTTCAGCACACTAAACAACGCTTCACCCATCATCACCGAACCCAGTCCGAAAATCACGATACCGATGCCCATATTGATGTCGCTGAATTGCTGAAACTGGGAGACAAGAAATCCGCTTACTGCAGTAAGAGCATTCGCCATCGCAAGCCCAATCACCTTCATGTTTTGTGTGTTCACGCCGAGCGCACGTACCATCATCTCACTGTTTCCCGTGGCGCGCATTGCCACACCAAAATCGGTTTTCAGCAGCCATGATAAGATGATCCACAAGACCATTATGAAAAGCAACAGCAGGCAAAGCCACTGCAAATTATTCGCGGAGAGAAATGAAAAAAAAATTTCAATATGTGCAGTGCCGATAAGCGGGATGTTTGATCTGCCCATGATGTTCAGGTTTACGGAATAGAGTGAAGTCATTACGAGAATTCCTGCAAGTAATGGGTTGATGCGCATGCGTGTGTGAATCAAACCTGTGGCCGTTCCTGCCAGAGCGCCGGAAAATATCGTGATGATTAAAATAGCCGGAAGAGCAATTCCTCTTGAAAGTAATGCTGCAGTGACTGCCGCGCCGAGTGTATAGCTTCCGTCAGTTGTAATATCAGGAATGTTGAAGATGCGCAGCGAAATGTAAATGCCGAAGCCCATTGCGCAAAATGCCAAACCGAGCAGGAGGGCGGAGAGGTAAAATTCCACGGGAGAAAGTTAGTGAATGGCGAATGGTGAATAGTGAATAAGGAATATGGAATTGTAAACAGATAGTATGGAGTTTTTTTGTGAGAGAAAATGGTGATTGATCACGAGCTACCGTGATCATTTTCCCTTCAGCAAATTTCTTGCACTGAAAAAGCCCATTACCAATGCAATAATGAAGAGAAAGAAAAATGGCTGATGTCGTGTGCTCGGTGGCTGACTTGTTCGCATCCCCAGTGTGAAAAAGTTGCTGAAGCCGATGGCGATGATAAGGTAAACGCCAATGCAAATCACTGTCAAGCTCAACACAAGAATAAATTTTTGAAGTGCGCGGTTGCCCGTAGAATTTTTCATCGCGAAATTATCAGCTTGCTCTTACTCAGCGTTGCATCATCATTGAGCAGCATCACGAAATAAATTCCTTCAGCTATTGTATTTGTTTTCAAACCGAAAGGAAATTGATTCACGCGTGTTGAAGCGGAGCAGAACAAAATGTGTGGTTTCATTTCTTAAATGTAAGGAAAATTTCCGCGGGAATAAACTCAAGTGAACCCATCATAATCGGAAGAATTGAACCTTGAGAAACATGATCATAAATATCATCGTGAAGACAAATCGGGTACTGATGTGTATTTGCCCAACTTGTTTAATTAATATCAACCGCAAAGTCAAAGCGATAGTGTCAAACACCAATACATCAAGAGATGTTACCCCTCCCAGGCCAACTGCATAGCCGCCTTTTACTGCAAACAATTTGTAAAGCCAAAGCAACAATTCTGATGATAGAATAGCTATTGCAATGTTTTGAGGCGAAATAAAATACCCAATGCTTAATAGTCCCAAAGCAATTGACGTATAGAGCATATTCTGCCACGAAAAAATTGCTTCCGAATGAATGACACAACCTTGCTGCAAAGTGTAATCAAGCTTGGAAAAAAAACCAAGGAGTGTCCAACTAATAAGAAGTACAAAGCTTGCTGCAGAAGAACTCAATCGCCGGACCCACTCTTTCTCTCCGTGCCATGCCTTAATATACCAGGTAAGTCCTCCTAAAAGTGTAAGGATAAAAATCAATATTATAAGACCAAGCAAAGTGTCCATTTTTCAACCGCGCATCGGATTTAAGGGGATGTGTGGCTTCACCTTTTCCAAAGTTCAAAACTGTTCAAAACTTTGGAAAAGGTCTGGAGCCAATTTTTATTTCATCACTTCAAATTGCGAATCAAATGTGATGTTAAACTCCTTCGCCACTTCAGGATTATAAACTCTCTTTCTCGCTTTCACAATCTCCGGATGCAAGCCGTCTAAATTTCCCTGCTTAAGAAATTGCGACGCTTGTTCGCCTGCCTGGTATCCCCATTGATACATGTCAGCTCCATACGCAGCAACTGCGCCCTGCTTCACCAGACCTGCTTCTGATGTGAAGATGGGAATATGTTTTTCACTACACGCTTTTACAATGATGGGAAAGGAAGCGAAGATGGTATTGTCAGGCGGTGCGAAAAAAACATCAATGGCTTTGCTAAGCAGCGAACTCATCACGAGTTGTGTTTCGGAAGAATTATTTACAGGAAGTGCAATCAAGTTGAATCCAAGATGATCGCAATCACTTTGAAGCGCAGCAAGTGCATCACGTGATTGAGGCTCCGCCTGGTTGTAAACGGTGCCAATTGTTTTTGTCTGAGGCAGAACCTGTTTGATCAATGCAACAGATGTATCAATGTACCAGGTCTCTTCATACACGCCGAATAAATTCGCCGGGGGATTTCCGGTTGCATCAAGCAACTTCGCATTTTTGGGACTCGGTGAAACCATCATGCACACGGGAATTGTCTTTGTTTTCTGACACGCAGTGATCGTTGACAGCGAGGGATTCGTTGCAATGAGATTTACTTTCTGAGAAATAAAATAATCAGCGATCTGCGTGAGTGTGGGAATATCATTTTGCGCATTGCGGTAAATAACCGTCAGCGTACTGCTGTCTTTGCTGAAACCATTTTGTTTGAGCGCATCGAAGAAACCATTGTTGGCCTGTTCCAGTGTTTCATCTTTGAAGGCATCCATGAAACCGATAACAGGAGCATTTGATTTTTTCTCTGAAGTTTTACAACTTAAAACAAAAATGAGAAAGAGGGAGAGAAAAATGTATTTCATTTTTAAAGACTCATTCTTTAAGATGCAAGATATGAGACTTAAGAAATAAGACTAAAAAAATCTCTTTAACTATTCACAGCGAAATCGGAAATCGGAAACCGAAATCTTCTTACGGTTTCACAATCTTCCCCCTTTTATCAATTTGAGTATCCCTCAATACCATCACGTGAGGATTCTTTGGATCTTTTGTTTTCAAAACCACTCTTGCCATTCCGTTGATAAAGGGCAATGCGAATTCATACTCCGGCTTGATTACCCATTTACCGGTGTGATCAATGTATCCCCACAGGTCTTTATCATTTGCCGCCGGAGCCAAACCTTCCCTGAATGCGCCTGCCTTTTTAAAAGAAGGAATAATCACAGTGGTTCCCATTTTGTCAACATATCCATACAGTGCAGAATCGCCGTCCTGAACATCTGCAACACCTTCACTGAATGTTCCTGCATCCGTGTATTTCAGCGGAACTACCACGGTGCCATTCAGATCAATATAGCCGTATCCGGCGTGATTGTCGCGCACGAGCGCAATACCTTCTGAATATTCATACACGTCATCGTACAACGGCGTTACTATCCACTTGCCAAAGCGATTGATGAACCCATATTTACAACTGTCCTTGCTGCAATTGCCAATGGCCGCGATCGCATGTCCTTCCGTGAAGTCACTCGCATCATCCCACGGATAGGTAGCAATCACTCTTCCATCCATGGTCACATACGCATCCTGACAGTTTGATTTCTGACAGGGAAGTTTCACTGCGCTCATGCCTTCGCTGAACGGAGCTGCTTCGGTGAAACGCGGAGCGATCATGGTGTCACGCGTTTGCAGATCTAAGAAACCATACAATCCGTTTTTCTTAAACTTTTCAAACTGACGTGATGAGAGACGGATCTCTCTTTCTACCTGCTGCCGGTTCGGATACTGGGGATAGTGGTCAAGAAACTGGCGGAATGATTTGGCTGAGAAAAATGGCGTTTCGATTTCATACACGCGCTGCCATGCCTTATCTGCATTGCGGTTACCCGGATAGGAAGCGATAAAATTCATGAAGCTGTTAATCTGATCATCGCGGGTGCTTTGGTAGTAGATGCTGTCTTCTGCCTGTGCCGCATACGGACTCAAAGGATACATGCGGATGAATTGGTCGTAGCCGGCCGGCGAATGATCTTTTGTCTTGTCGAGAAAAAGGAGCAACTCATAGTTCGCTCTGGCGCGGGTAGCGTAAGGGCTTCCCGGATATTTTTCCAGGAAGCTCTTGTACGATTGCCATGAGCTGTCTGCAGTTTTTGTTTTGTACAGATATTTTTCATAGAGCGTTTGCGCCTGGCTCACCTGCTCGGCGTCAGGATATTTTTTCAGAAACTCTGCATAGCTCGAGTAATCATTCTTGCGCAGCGCCTCGTTGAATGCAACTGTGTTTCGTCTTTCTGTAGCTTCTTTCAGACGCTGAGATGACGTGTAGGTGTCAATGAAATGATTCCAGCTTGAAGAGGTATTGATGGAATCCGCAATGCGGAATGCTTCAGCATTAATTTGCTGCTTCAATTGAATGACCGTGAATTTGCGCCAGCCAACAGCACGAAATTTTTCAAGGTCTTTTTCCTTCCATTGCTGCGACAGGTATTTTTCACTTCTCAAAATATAAGTGTTCGCTGAATCAGGATTGTATTTAGGATTATCCTCCATGAAAAAAGTTCGTGCAAGCAGGTATTGTGCAGCGGGATTGGGCTCGGGGCGCTTCAGCAATTCATAGAGGCGTGCAGAGGCAACATCATAATCACCGTTATTGACAGATACAAGCGCCTTAATGAGCGACTGCGAAAGGCAAATATTGGGGATAATGAGAAAAAAGAGGTAAAAAATTTTTGATCGCATACGCATATGAATAATTCCGGGGTGCAAGTTCCGAAACGAAAAATAAATGAGAAATGTTACGGAAAAGCGGATGAAAAGAGGGTAGAAAATCGCAGGTTAACGGGCCATTGTTTTCTTTATTTCCTCTGTTGATAAATTCCTCCGCTGAGTCTGATGTAAGGATAATGCCGCATCACTGCTTACTGCAAAGTCAGTTACAATACCAAAGCTCCTGAAACTGCTATTGTTCTCTGCCGTTTGAGGTGATCATAAATTAGTTTTCCAAGGTTATAGTGCCCTTGAATATTGAAATGAATTTTGTCCTGTTCAAAGTTGGTCAGCGAAAATGAATTGATGTTAATGAAATCAAGCCCTGCGATCTTGCAATATTTTTCCAGATAGTTTGCTGTCCATTTGCAAGTCAGGTTTGCTATAAGTGATTCCGGGTTTTGGGGTGGTGAAATAATTATAAGTCTATTTTTTTGTTCAGTGCAAAGTTGATTCACCAATTCCAATTGATGCGTCAAATATTTTAATGTCCACCGGTGAAGCCCTAAAACAATCCCTGCAAGCAAGTTGATGTCGCGAAAGTCGAAAAAATTTTTTCTTGCAAATTGCAAAGGGGTGGACGACTCATACTTTGTAAGTTCCTCCTTCCATATCATTTGCCGGGTGAATAATGCAGGGTGAAGTGAATAGGCAACTTTATTTTTTATTGTTTCATGCTTAACGATTGGCTTCTGCAATGGCATTAAGGGAAAAGGCCTGATAAACAGATAAATCAGGTTGGGTTGTTTTGTGTCTAAGAATATTTTTGCCTGGTTAGGGAGCTGGTTAAATGAAAGGTAACTTCCTAATGACACCTGGTATTCTGTGTGGCTGCCCGATAAAAGCCTTGTAAGAACTGAATAATACAAATCCTCACGGTTAATTCCGCCCTGGTGGTTTATACAGCCGCCAATGAAACCGATATTGATTTTATCCATGTTGCTTTCTGAAAAGTAAAAGATATTCCTGTGGAGTTATTATCCTCTTGTTGTCCAAAGCAAAGCTTCTGCCTTTTTGCCTGTTGGTTGTAAAAGCGTCAAGTGTAAAACCATCGTGATTGAATTTATCAGAACAAACTTTATTCAGGCACCATTCGTCAATCAATTTTTGAAAGAAGATGGTTTGGGTTTTATGCAATGACATTAAAGCAAAATTTCTTTTGCAGAGTTTTGTCAACTGCATAACTGTAAAATCAAGACAGCCGGTGTCTGCTATGTTTGCGTAAGGACTGTTACCATAACTCATTTCGTGACTTTCGATTTTTGAAATGATTGGCTCAACCATTTTCCAATAATCTAAAGTGTGCTGTTCAGTGATTGGGAAAATGTTGTTGTCTAAATGAAAGTCGTAGTTGCCGAAAAAAACAAACTCAACGCTGTCCTTAAATTTGGAACTTAAAATTTCGTCAATGTTATCAACTCCCTTTCGGGTTTCAACTATCAGATTTAGTTTATGTGTATCACCAAATTCGCCGGTGAAAATTGTTAGGTCGTTGCGGCTTTCAACTTTAGGAATAAAGACTGTATCAATGTTGTCAGAAAACTTGTGAAGCAACTCTCTGTCTTTCTTAAACTCATTACTGTTGATTGAGTTTATTCTTAAGCTGAATTTCTGTTCCGGCAGGTTCCGGATGATTTCAGCAAAATCCCGTCTGGCGTTTGATTTTAGTCCGGGTGTTAAATGGGGATTTTGAACATCCTGAATGCTGTCTTCAATATCAAGTAAAATTTTGCAGTTACTCTCAGCAAGGGATTTAATAAGCCGGACAGTTGTCAAAGGCTTGTAAGAGGGAACACATTGATATAGTTTGATAGCTGTCATTTAGCATATTGTGTTGTCTGATTTATATCTGTCTGGCGATGGATGCATTGCCGTCATAGAGTTGCCGATATAGCGGCATGTGTTTTTATTGGACTGTAAATATTCCATTGATTAGCTTGAGTGTAACAACTTGTCCCGTTCGTTTAAAAAATCCTTCATCAGCATCAAACTTAAATTCTGTGTAGGATATTTCATTTGTCTCAGGATTAAAAGTCAGGTTAGATTTTTCGTTTCTCGGATATTCAATTGCCAGGTCGTTATTGTTTGCAAAACACGATTTGCATTTTACAATGGAATCACCGGCGATTTTAAAAATTTGAATGATGTCGTGTTGGTTCCCGTCTCCGTGTGTTCCCCATGCAAAAGTTAAATAAAATGTTGACTTGTTAATAGTGATTTCATTTACTTCAAAAACTTTGCTGTCTGTAAATTCTCCTGCTCCTGCTTCATTTTCAGAATTGAGTTGCTGAACAATTATTTTTCCGCTGTATGATTCAAACTGAGCAATGCAATTTATATGATGCCAGGTCCCGCCAGTAAGGTCATCCCAACTGTAAAATTTGATTTTTTTGTCTGCTGATATTATTATGGTCAAATACTTTGATAAACTATCTAATGAATTACTGAAGGTGATAGGATTTGCCAACCGCGCTGAAAGTTGTTTTTAAATGTGGTTGCTAAGCTGTCAAGGGGTAATTGATAATCTGCAGATACCAATGATTTGAAAGCTTCTGTCAGTTCAATGTCCATCTCGTGCAACTCTTTTATTTGGCTGAATGATGTCAGCCAAAATAAAAGTCCGATGATGGTTATGTAAGCTCTGTTGACCATCCTTTAACGTTACCGCTAACACAGGATTAATAAAGTCTTAAAAGAAGGGGGCAAATAGAAGCACCGTTCTTTGATTACCGGACAAAACCCTTCTTTCTAAACTTCTTAATTTCTCTGTTAAGTGTTCGCTTTTCATTGCTGGTCTTTATACAACTCGTTGTACGTCTTAACGTGATGTGGAAATTCTTTTTGATAGAAAGGATAAGGGATGCCTAAAATTGTTATTTCAAAAATGTCACTATCTATTCCATTGACAAGACACCCTCCATGTCCCTTTATCTCATTTCCATTTATGTCAAATACTTTCAGGTTTGGAATATTCATCCTGATAATAAGCCTGTCTTCCGGATGATCAGTAAATTTAATATTATTCTTTAAGCAATAGTTTTTAAAAAAGTCGTATCCTGAATTAATAGAAGTAAAATTTATCTGACCGAAAACAACACCCATCGGTGCATCTGCATTTTCAAGTTCCGTTGAACCGATTTTTTCATCGTCAAGTAGTATATCGTAAAGTTTATTTGTCATCTTAGCAAAGTTTTTTACTGCCTCTTAAATATCCATTTTATTCTCGAAGTATCTCCCGGATAATTATCTGTGCAGGATGAACCTTCACAAAAACCAAGATTCCATTTTGATCCTAAATTTATGTAATAACCCCAACCGCCTTCTTTTGTCATCTTTTCTCTAAGGTCTTTTGTAATCTGAGAAACCTTCATTCCAACTTTGAAACCCTCCGGTGTGATAAAATTTGTGTCTGATGTTGCTAAATAAATTGTGTCAGCATTGTCCACCACTAAGTCAAACTGACAATTGTTGATTCTAATTATCCTATATGGCTTTGCCTGGCTCGGTGATATAAGAATTTCATTGCCAATAATAGTATTCTGAGAAGTGTCGGCAGTTTTTATGTCGGTCAAGTCAGGTGGTTTTTTGTTTTCTGTCTTACAACTCACCAGGAGAAGCAATATAAGTATAATAAGATAATTTGTCTTCACATGTTTGTCTTTAATCTTTTTGTTATACGCATACTCAATTAATTCAAAACAGCATCCTTCTTCATTTTCACCAACCGGAATTCCGGCCGGTATACCATATAAAAAGAGTATGAGTATTCAAATTGCGTATTGTGTACTCTGAAAAAATTATAGTCACCTTCAAAGCGGGCTACGATTGTTAAGCCGGGAAACAATTCTTTTTCATACATCAGGGAGAAAAACATCAGCTTGCGAAATGGTTCCGTGTAGGCAGGATCACGCTGCGAAACAGATTGATAAAGATATCCGCCATGCCCGCTTATAAAATCGTGACTATACCAATAACTCAGCAATGCATCCACATGATATTTTGATTTCAATAACAAGTTCGCGTAAACGCCATGCCCCGCTAAGAACAACTGGTTAAAATAATGATGACCGAGATCCTGGTAGTATACATAGTAGTCTTCCATTCTTATTTCAGTAATCAGCGCCGATGTACCGGGGAAGTAGCTCAGCCTGATACCTGCGGCATCGTCGAATAAACTTTCATCATGAGGAAGATCAAACGTATCTAACTGCCCGCCGTGATGCACAATGATGGCCTGCAAAGGAACACTTATCTTCCACTTGTTTTTATTAAACAATACCGGCGAGACAGTGGCGCCCGTATTTAGAATTTCCCGGTCATGCGGAATGCCTGCGTACTGATGATGTTCCCAACTAAGGTAAAGATCACCTTCAAGAAATTTTTTCTTCGCAGTAAACTGGACTCCGTTTTCAATATGATCACTCATGTAGCGCTCAAAATCATAGAGCGGTTGAATGAAATTATGATTCACAGTGCCTTCAATAGTTCCAAAGAGAAATGCGTAACCGTTCTTCTGCAACTTGAGGGTAAATGTTGGAATCACCTCGAAGATGGTATTGTTCCCAAAATCATCCCGAAGAAAAACTCCTGCCTGCAATCGCATATACCTATTCGGATTCCACGTGAGGGATGAATGAAGCATGACCCCAAAATATGTTTGTCCCACCATCAGCGGGTTGAAGTACTCATTGTTCTTTAGAAAATTCTCATTACTCAATCGGAATTTCAACCAGCCAACATCAGAGGAATCTATGGGAATAACTTCTTTCAGACCTTCATTATCATATTGTGCCTGTGCCACAGTGATAAAGAGGAAACAACCTGCAAAAAACGACAGCAGAGTTTTTTTACGGGATGAATAGGACATCAGTATAAAAAGTTGGTTACTGTTTCTATGCTTTCTTGCGGGGCAATAACGAAGGAAATTTTTTGGCGGGCTAAGGTAAAGAGAAAATATGCAGGTGTTAATTGATACAGTCTCAAATGAGTCAGTCAGCTAAATTCATTTCGGAATGACTCTCTGGTAGTTGTAAATTTTGAAGAGTCAATTACTAAGCGCAAAAAAATTGGCGCAAGTTTTTTCTCCTTGCGCCAATCACTATTCTGCTACAAAATATTATTTCACCTCGGCTTTTTCTTCTTCTTCACGGGTTGCGGTTTCGGCTGCTCCGGTTGTTGTTGCGGCTGCGGATCCTTCTTGATCTCCTGAGGATTTTCACGTTGCGGTTGCTGAGGCGTATTATCATTTGGAGATGTTACCTCGCGTGGCGGTACTTGATTTTCCGGAACCTGATGTTCATCCTTTGCTGGTGCCTCCTGTATTTTGTCGTTATTGTTTTGCGGATTCACATCCCGCTGAGGATCTTGCTGTTGCCGGTCCTTATCGTTAGCAGGATTATTCTCACGAGGAGGTACCGGATTGTCTTTCGGATTTTTATTTTCCGGAGTAACATTCTTCTGAGGTTCCTGCTTTGGCTGCGGTTTCCTGTCTGCAGGAGCAGCATTTGGCGACGCTTTTTTGTTCTCCAGTTTCTTATTAGATGGATTAGTTTGCTGCTTCTCATTACCTGCAGTTCTTTCATTCACAGCCTTCACCTCTTTTAAAGGAACTACTTTTTGCGGCTTTGGCTTTTCTCCATTCGCGGCTGTTTTTTGAACTTGCGGACGGTAAATGGCCAACTCATTGTTACTTAATTTCTGGCCGGGCTTATCGGCAGCACGAACTTGAACAGGCTCAACCTGTTTACCTGTTCTTTTCTGCACATCATTCCTGTCAGGCCCGGAAATATATGTAACGTGGGTACTATTATCCACATAGGTTTTATTGATCACAGTTGAATTGCTTATGATCTTTTGATTATCTCCCCGCGGTCCATAGTAATGTTCTACATCAGGGCGATCAATGTCGCGATCGGGAACAAATATCCAGCGCTCAGGAGGAATATGATAGCGACCGCCGATTACGAAGTTTACATCCCATCCGGGTTCTAATGGCGCCCAGCCATAATAACCGGGAGCGCTATTCCATGCAACCCAAGCCGGTCCCCATACAGTATCAGGCACCCATATCCATCCATAAATGGGATCAAAGTACCATCTGCCATAGTGGAACGGAGCCCAACCCCAGGCATAGTTTGATACCCACGTCCAACCATAGTCGGTAAATACCCAATGACCGCCAGTGCCATAGGGAGAAAACCCGGCTCCCACACCCGGAACCCAAACATAACCGTAGTTGGGATTTTCAACCCAATTACCATACGGGCTTAGGTCATCATAAAAAATCTGAAAGCTTACGCCTACCTGTGCGGAAGCTTTTTGTGGAGTCAATCCGGTACTCACATTCAAAAGAAGGAGTACAGTCAAAATCTTAATGAGCGATTTCATGATTCTTGGTTTTATTGTGACTAATTGTGGCAAGACAAATACCAAATCCATGCCCCCTTCTCAAAGAGCTGGGTTAGAGTTCATAACTTCAAATAATATTTGACAATGTGGAAACATCTGTCAAAATTTCGTCAATCAACCAGATTGAATATTCTATCGGCGTTTGAGTATTTTGATATCTTGTCCTTGCTCTGAATTCTGAATCAACCTGTTAAGTCGGGAGATTTGTCTTTCTTTTTTCTTGGCGCTCATTAACCAATGCGTTGCAGTGCGTTGATACCAGGGCGCTTTTGCCTGAAAGTATTCCCAGGCTTTTTTGTTCTTTCTGAATTCTTTTTCGAAAACTTTATCTAAGGTAATCACCTTCTGCTCGAAGGCTTAAATTCCGCTGCGCTTTTCCTGACGAAAATTAAATGCTTTAAAACCGGAGGGCTGCATCAATCCAAGTTTAGAAAGTCTGTCAACGTGTTTGATATTTATGTTGCTCCAAATACTTGTTGGCTTGCGTAGTGTAAACCGAATGGTATAACTCCTCATCAATGCCTTTTCTAACGGCGTCAATCCAGCCAAAGCGGGAGCGCTTCATCAAGAGCTTCAGAATACGTCATTCCCGGTTTGCCGGTATGCGTTTTATAAATACCCAGACATAACTCCTGAGCTTTATCGTGATTCTTGCTCAGCCAGTTTCGAAACTGAGAGGGAGATTTGAAGAAATTAATTTTCATCGTCCTGCTCTGAATATTTTGTTATAAGTTTCTTTGGCGCCACTTCACACCAGGCAGTTGTTAACGCATCCCTGAACATTGCTTTTCTCGCTTTCCTAAGTTCAACCATTGTCCAGCCTTGTCGCCCCCAGGCGCCTTCAACTGGATAAATAATTGTTTTGTTGAAGGAACAAAATACAGATTGATTGATGAGTGATAATTTTAAGACCGCTCGTTTTTCCTTTATCCACATGGTGGCAAATATTTTTTTCTTTACCCGAAAAGAAGGGCGCTCGAAGTGGGGAAGTTCTTCTGCTTCAGGAAGCGAAAGCGCCATCCTTCTGAATGTTTCTAAGTCTACCATGGGCGCAAATATCAGAATATAAAATATCAGGAATTAAAATTCATCCCGCCGTACTCCTGGATGTATTTTGAAATTTTACCAAAACATGTCGGGATTTTAAGGTGAGATACTTAAGGCTGACAGAGATAATCTCCTGTTTAGTTTCCCTTTACATGCGTATCCACAACATAGGATGCAATCCTATAAAAAGAATTGTCCAGGTCAATACTTACCCAGTAGGTTCCTTCAGTGACAAATGTCAGCGTTAAAGTATAGTGGTTGGCGGTATGTGTAATCACCGGTATAAACTTAGGGAGGGTATGATCGGAATAATCATAGTTATTTACCCTGGCAATTAAGTGAACATTATGATCACTATCGAAGGCAAACACAATTTTCTTCTTTCCTCTTATGTGCCCTACGCTCGGTGTGAGGTGAGTGACTTTGTATATATCATATCCTTCTCTTAAGATCGGCATATTCTCATATTGTTCCAGCGTCAGGGTATCCTTTGTTAGCTGCCATCGCGCATCTAATGGCAAATGATCACGGCGAAACATGACAGGGTCTTCCATAAAATAGTTCATGTTGCCGGTATTTTGTGCCCACGTTATCTCCATTAGCTGCCATCTCTTATTTACTTTCACCACGTTCCACACATGATTCGAAGAACCGAAACCGTTCAGTATCCACTCTGTATTTATATTGCTCTTCGCATACCCGATAATTGTTTGCGCATCCATGCCGGATGCTACAGATAAGGCAGTGAACAGATCGCAGAAATTCTGGCATACTCCTTTATGACTCTCGAGGGTCACCATCGGTTCCTGCCACTTTCCACCGCCATTCTCAAATGCATCCCAGTCATAATTGATATGCGATGTGATCCATATAAAAATGCTGCGTACTTTTTCTGAATCACCTTTTGCCGGAGCAATCAGGTATGCTGCAAGAGTCGCCACCGTCACTTCTTTCGTTTTAGGTGTCGCCTTTGCATAGGCATCTATTTGCGAGTAATCTTTCAATTTCGCTGACGCATTCATTATAGCAGTGAACAGAAAAAAGAAAGTGATTATTATTTTCATTGGTAAAAAGAGCAAGCCTTTTTTTCACAGATGTAAATTACGCATTCAACGAATAACATCTTCTGTTGGTATCCACTTGCATTTACTCAAAGGTTGAGATAACGCAAGCGGATGTTTCAAAAATTATCTGTAAAATGCTATTTGAATTGAAAGAAGAAAAGGTGAGATTTGACAGCGGAAATTTACCATTACGAAAAATAAAAAGAATTGAATCATTATGACAAAATCAGGCTCAGAATCATTATGGAAATCTCCTGCCAACGCAATTTTAGCATCCTGGTTGGTGGCCGGTACATTGGACGTAACGACGGCAATAGTGGTTTACTCCCTCATTCTTCATAAAGCATCTGCAATAAAAATTCTACAAGGTATTGCCAGCGGCATTTATGGCAAGGATTCCTATTCAGGAGGAGTGGCAACAGCAATGGTGGGGCTTGCATTTCATTATCTTATCGCATTTTCTTTTGCGATTTTATACTTCCTGATATTTCCAAAGCTCGCTTTTCTGAAAAAGAATTGGATCATCAGTGGTTTGCTGTACGGTCTTTTTGTTTGGTTAGTCATGAACTTATTGGTAATACGCCTGGTGTTTCCAGCCCCTAAACCCATCACCTGGGAATCCTTTTTAATCGGGGCTACCATTCTTATGATCATGATAGGATTGCCAATGTCCTTCATCACGAATAAACATTATGCTCTTAGAGAGAAGATTACTTGAATGAAGGGGAGAATCTTAGTGTTTTATGTTTCCGTAGTAGTTCTGTTGACAGGCATTATCACGAACGGTTTATTTTCATTTCTCCTGAAAAACTAAACTGCAACTCATGTGCTACAGATTTTTTGTGAGGAAAGGAAGAAATTTAAGCTATAATCCGAATTGGGGCAAGAATGTTTTTTTGATACGAAGAAAGAGGTCGAAATTTGATGCGGATCTATGAAACCATATTCGTTGTCTGCCATAAGGCGGACAATCACTCCAATAAAACTCAGCGTAACTATATCATGGAAGAAGGAAAAAAGTATCCGATCATTCCCCTTAGCAATCCCATGGTTGCAGGATACTCGCTGCAGCTCGATCAACATTTAAAATCCGATAATAAGCGCATCATCATTGAAGTTCCCCGCCCTGCCATTCTCAGCAGTGAGGTTAGTACAGTGGCGAATCTATTAGCCGTAGTTCAGCACAAGAAAAAATGGATTGATGCATTTCTTTTCGGGATTGATTTTTCTTTCCTGCCCGATCATAAATCGCCCGTCAAATCTCTTCCTGTAGAGGAATGGGCAAGTGATCCTGACTATCAGCGGTGGTTCTATACCCTGGGTATCAAACTCCCCTTTGCTCTATTCTTTCTGCGCAATGAGCATGCACGCATGTTTGCAATTCACGGAGATTTTATGCAGGAATTGCTGGAGCAGCAAAATAATCAGCAGCAAGGGAAGTATCTGGTGGTGGAAGTGCCCACTGAAAAAGAAAAACTCATCAACAGCCGAACGTACTATTCATGCCTCACATTCTACTCGTATTGCAGCGGCATGCGGATAGATGCAAAACCCTACATTGAATCTATCATCGCAGAAATGGATTGCAATTTTACCTTTAAGCAAATGAAGAAAGATTGGCTTGCAAACGAGTATCTGATGGTTCCGGGCGGAGGGAGGTGAAGACTGAGAACAAAATAACAGAAAGGAGAAGATGGTGGGAAAGTGACTAACATTGTTGCAATAAGAAGTAAAGATGCTTCAATTAAAAATTATAGTTGCCAGCACTCGCCCTGGTCGAAAAGGCATTGTCATTGCAAAGTGGATACTTGAAACCGCCCAAAAACAGTCGGAATTTGAGACGGAACTTTTAGATCTTGCCGAAATCAACTTGCCTTTTCTGGATGAACCTGAGCATCCCCGCTTTAAAAAATACAGCAAGCAACATACATTTGAGTGGAGTGCAAAGATTGAATCGGGCGATGCTTTTATAGCTGTTACACCCGAATATAATTACGGGTATCCTGCACCACTAAAAAATGCATTGGATTTTGTTTATCAGGAGTGGGGCAATAAACCAATTGCTTTTGTAAGCTATGGCGGAATTGCAGGGGGTATCAGGGCAGTACAATTGCTAAAGCCGGTCGTGCTTGCTATGAAAATGATTCCTATTCTTGAGGCTGTTAACATTCCTATGTTTACTCAATATATTCATGAAGGGAGATTCATTGCGAATGACATCATTCAAAAATCAGCAGATCACATGTTAAGGGAGCTTGTCCGGTGGGGTGGAAGTTTAAAAGAATTGAGAATGAAAGGTTCTATTTGATTTTCGCAACCCTGAATAGTCAGAAGACTCAAAAAGAAGATAAGCGGGAGTTCAACCATTCAATTCATTACGATGCAACTGAGTTTTAGCATACGACTTTCGGTATTGTTATTTTTTGCCTTCATCGTTGCAACTATAGTCGGGACAGTGAGCCATGAATCCGGACATTATCTTATGGCTAAAGCTTTGGGATATAATGCAAGGATATATTATGATTACACAACCTGGGACGATCCAAAGTCAGCAGATTTTATAGACTCTGTAAATTCAAAATACAGGGAACAAATTTTAGAAGGTCAGGATTTTCCCGGAAAAGAAAAGTACAATCAAATTATAGAGAAGCATTCAGAAGATGATTTTTGGATAGGGCTTGGAGGTCCTTTGCAAACCATGTTGACGGGAACAATTGGTCTTCTTCTGCTTTTCCTTTACCGCAAGTCTTTTTACTCACGAGAACAACTCACTTTCAGACAATGGGTTTTAGTTTTTGTTTCTCTGTTTTGGCTGAGACAAACAGCAAATTTTTTTGCATTGATCGGTAGCTATGTTATTAACGGAAAACTCTCAGTTTGCAGTGATGAAATCAGACTTGAGCAGTCTCTTCAATTACCCGGCTTGACCATTTCTGCTCTCACAGGAATTATAGGTGCAGTGATTTTGACAATTGTAATTTTCAAATTCATTCCGGCAATGCAGCGGATGACGTTCATACTTTCAGGAATTACCGGAGGAATGACAGGATATTTTTTATGGTTAGTTTTGCCCGCAAGAATTTAGTTCACTAAGCGTGATCAAGAATGTTTTTAACTAACATTGCATCTACCTTGTAACGGTTTATGATGAAAGCAGGTTTATCACCCGAAAGATTGTTGTTTTAAAATAAAAGGTTTCTCCATAAAGAAACTACACAAGGATGTGATAAGGAAACAAAAATGAAAAGAAAATCTCCCGACGATAAGCCGCAAGGCATCGGCACAAAAATTCTAAAAGGGATAGGCATTGCAACAGCTATTATCTCGCTGATTCTTGGAGGCAACCAGGTTTATAAAATGATTCTGGAGAGGCAACACCGGGCCGAGCGCGACAAAAAAATCGGTGCCTTGCTAAAAGATTCAGAATCGCAGGTGAATGCCAACGATTATAACGGGGCATGGAAAACATTAAAGCAAGCTCAAGAATTGAACGCCGATTCACGGGAGGTAGAAAAGGAGCAGGTGCAGGTTGCAATGAAATGGATTCGCAGTGTTTATTTTGAAAGAACCGCTGCGATAAAGAATTATTCGGAGGTGGTTGACATGTTAACGCCTGTTCTCAATCACGAATTAAATTTGGTTGATGACAAGCAGGCAGCAGATATCCTGGCTCACATCGGATGGGCAAACTATCTGAAATCGTTCGATGGGATTACCGATTTAAAAACGGAGGAATTGTTTCAGGAAGCAATTAGGAAAGATTCACTCAACGTATATGCAAATGCCATGTGGGGCTATTGGCTTATAAAAAATGGAAATCCCTTGGATGAAGCAAAGGCGCATTTTGAGATGGCATTAAAAGGTGACAGGGACAAACCTTTTGTGAGGCAAATGCAGTTATATGCTTTTTATATGAATCAGGATATAAATGTGCAAATGGAAATTATGAAAGTGGTAAATTCAATGCGTAAAGGTGCGGAAGAGCTAAGTGTAGACAAACGCCAGGGGATAGTAAATGAGGCATACAATTTTTTTGGAAAAGAATTATTCGATAGCATCAACACCGTTTTATCACCGGATGAGCATCTCGCCACTTTTAACTATCTCATTAGTCAAACTGATTATGCAACCCATCCGAATCTGTTATTGACTCATGCTCTTCTTTTAGAAAACGCAGGCGAAAAATCAAAAGCACTTGTGATTTTTCAATCTTTAAAAAAAGAAAAATATTTCGCAAGAATGAAAGAAGTTGATGATGGGATAAAAAGGATTACGGGTAAAAAATGAAGATGTTACCTTTTGAAAAGGATCACACATTATCAGGATATTTCGAAATTAACCAAACGATTGTTGTTCCAATCAAAAGTCCGCCAATTGTCAGGGTAAAAACTATAAATGTTTTAAAGTCTTTTGCAAGGCAATAACGACAGTATTGAAGAAGTTAGGCACAAGCTGCGGATGGTATCGCAAAATGCGTGAATCATGTAACATTTTTCCAAAATTGTGTAACGATAATCGTTTAAAGAGAACTTAGGTTTACAGTGTAATAATTCCGTTACACCCGTCCCGCCGGAAGCGGGAAACTAAATTCAAAAAAAATGTCAACAACACCAACAACAGGAAACTCGTCTCCTGAAAAAGGAAACTGGAATTATCAGAAGAGCAAGCTCAAAGAACAATTCCCGACCTTAACGGATTCGGATTTGCAATATGAAGAAGGCAAAAAAGATTTCATGTTCACCAGGTTGCAAACTAAACTTGGCATAACCAGAACAGAACTTGATACAATTATTTCAGAGTTTTAAGCATTCTTAAATTTGAAAAAGGTCGTTAACCAATTTGCTTAACGACCTTTTTTTTGCGAGGCGCGGTTGCTTGTTCCAGCCAGGAAGGAGGGCACTTTTTCTTATTCTCTCCCAAACAAGACCACGTGTTCACTCTGCGTTTGCATAGCGGTAGAAATGCGGAGCAGATAACTTCCCGGCCAGAGAGAACTTATATCAACGTCAAGATGATGGAAGAAACCGCTTGTGCTTCTCAACAGTTGTCCATTCTGATTAAACAACTCAATAGTGGCATTTGAAGGGTCGAAAAAGATAACTTCCAGGTAGGTGCCGGAATTTATAACCTTCCAATACTGCTCATTGGAGGTAACGATCATTTGCTTTTGTCCGCTGCAACTGTAATTATCAGACATGTCAGGGGAAGAAGCGGCCTTGCACCGGCTGTTTACGCAATCAAAAAACAATGAAGTGTTGATGTTGGAACATTCATCGCACAATACTGCCTGGAAAAAACTCGCTGCGCGCTGAACGATGTAAGCCCTTACCTTCGAATTCTGGTTATAGCTAAGACCGAAGGGATCAGCATCTCCTCCGGTTCCATGACCCATATCAGAATCAAGATAAACCTCGGCACAAATGTTTTTGCTCAGGCATTCATCATAAATAGCGCTTGATCCTGCAAGCCAAACGATATTGCCTGCAGCAGGATTGGTATAATGGATGCTGTCACATTGATCTGCGGTAGCTTTGCTTCCGGTACTATATGTATTAGCGTATAGATTGTATGCCACCGTGGCATCCAATTCCCCGTGAAAGCCAATGAAAGGCGGCTCACCCGCATCTATAAAATTCAGAGCGGTTCCGCTGCTGTCTGACTCTGCCAGACCACCCCATAAATTTATGACACCACGGATCGTGTAGCTCATGGCTGGCTTGCCATAATAGAACCGTGGCATGGGAGCACGATCATCCAGGGTGCCGAGAACGGCGGATACGCCGGGCATTACGGCATCGGCCTCTTGCTGATCCAGGTAGGCGGTGTTCACAGCAATCACCCCACCTTCGCTTTGGCCTCCTATAAAAATTTTATTCACGTCAATCTTATAAGGTTCACCTCCATCGTTCTGCCGTTTGATGATCGTTCTGATGGCGCCGCGGGCATCCTGCAATCCACGGTAGAGCGCAAGCATATAGGAGGCAGAGATCCCGCTATTGTCGCCATCTTTGCCGCGGCGGTATTCAACACTAAAAGCAACAAACCCGCGCCTTGCGAAATCTATACAGTAATCTTCCTCGTCTGATTTATCGCTGCATTCACTGAAACCACCACCATGAAAAAGGATGATTGCCGGGAGTTGAGGATAAGTACCGCAGGAAAGATAAGGATAATAAACATCGTAGGTGAGTGAATTTTCAGCAGCATCACTTCCATATAGGCATCCAGTGTTGACTACACAACTTGGCTTAGTGATTTGGAAGTCAATGAAAGCATTGGAGATATTTGATGAAGCATAAGACATGTTGCTCACGGTGATGATCTTGCTTTTGGAAAGGAATGTACTGTTAAGACAATCAGAACAGGTGAATCCGCAAAAGGCTTGCGAATAAAGAAAGGATGGAAAAATGATCGCTAACAAGAGCAATATCTGCGTACGGCAGTTAGGTTGTTTCATGGTAAGTTTGTTTTTGGACAAAGAAGAAATCAGAGTGAATTTTCAATGGGATTGCTCCTTGTCCTGAATAGCACAATTCTGAAGCCGGGATTTTGAATTTCGGGAGTAGAATATTATGACTCTTCAGGATGGATTCTTTGAAGTGTGGGACGTAAGTGAAATGAAGTGAGCCTCTCAAAAATGTTTTACCTTGAAGGTAAGCAGCACCTGAAATCATAACTGGCGATTGCCATGAGAAATAAAATGATGAGCGCAAAAAATCCAGCGGATTGAAATCGAAAGTTGATAAGTGAATATTGTTCAAAAAAAACTGGGAGAAGGGATTGATATTTCCGGAGTAATGAAATTGAATGTTCTATGAAACTATGTCTCCTTGTGATTTGCTGCCTTTGTTTTTTGGAGAAGATTTCTTCCTGTTTTTCTTTGCATCAGATGCTTCGAAAAGTTTGTGCCCGATGATGACTCGCAAAATTTCTCCCACGCTCCACGCTTGAGCAACACATCCGCGGGGCGTAAAAGGCGGCTCCGCATCCATGATCTCGGAAACCGATCCGATGCATCTTTCGCTGAGATGGTATTTGAAATCTTCAATCACTTGCTTCGCTTCTGATTTACCTTTTGCTCCGTCCACTTTAATAATTGCATCCACATAAGCGCCGAGCAGCCAATCCCAAATAGTTCCCTGGTGGTATGCACTATCGCGTTGCAATTGATTACCGCCATAGTGCGGTTTGTAATCAGCGTGATCAGCAGATAAGCTTCGCAAGCCAGCCGGGGTGTACAATTTCTCTTTTACGATTTTCAAAATGCTCTTTGCTTGTTTGCCTTTCATCAGCGGGAAAGGAAGTGAAATGGAAAACAATTGATTCGGCCGAATGCTTGGGTCTTTATACGCTCCGTTCACGCAATCGTAAAGACATTTCATTTCTTCATTCCAGAAAACTTTTGGAAACTGTTCTTTCACCTTCTCAGCGCGGGCAGAAAAAATTTTTGCTTCTGATTTTTCTCCGTTGAGCTTGAGAAGATCAGCATAGATCATGAGGGCATTGTACCAGAGTGCATTGATCTCAACAGGTTTCCCGATTCGGGGAGTCACCACCCAGGAGTCTATTCTTGCATCCATCCAGGTGAGTTGCTGTCCTTCTGTTCCTGCATACAACAAGCCATCTTCATCCGTGTGAATGTTATAGCGTGTCCCTTTAAAATGCCAGGCGATAATGTCTTTCAATACAGGTAACAATTCCTTCAGTACAAATTTTTTGTCTGAAGATGCTTCGAAGTATTTATGAATGGCGATGAAGAACCAGAGCGTTGCATCTGCAGTATTGTATTCAGGCGCCTCACCATAATCCGGAAAGCGATTTGGCAACATGCCCTGGCTTACACTCTTCGCGAAGGCAGAAAGAATTTTTTTCGCATCAGCGAATCGTTCGGTTGTCAGGCACAAGCCGGGCAGTGCAATCATGGTGTCGCGTCCCCAATCACTAAACCAATGATAGCCGGCTATGATGGTTTTCAAATCTTCGCCGCGCTTTACAATGAACTGATCAGCAGCGAGCGCAAGAGTTTTCAAAACCGGATGACTGTATTTTTTATTGGAAAGAATTTTTTCCCGCCTTGCAAATTCTTCTTTGAACAATTTAACGGCATCTCTTCCTCCGGGGTTTTCTGTAGAGATGATGATACCAAATTCATCATCTGCTTTCGCCTCCTTCAGAAATTTTCCATGCGTAAAAAGATCTTCCGTGAAGTCAAGCCCGCGGTATTGCTCTTCAGCATATTCAAAATTTCGATACCAGTCCGGCTGATGATTGAATGATGAATCAGGAATAGAAATGAAAAGTTCCGGTGAATCACGATATGCCTTCGCTCTGAGAATTCCATTTTGAAAATTTGCTTCACGATTGATGTCGTTATTCTCCCGGGAGAGAGAATGGAAATCCCTGAAAGCAACGAGCGGAAGAAATTCAATTTTGAAAGTTGATGGTGCTGTGAGCACTTTGTAGATGATCAGCGTAGTATTCTCTCTGTGAACGGCGGCAATTGTTTTCCTGATAGAGGTTCCATTTGGCATCTCGTACAGGAATTCGGGAAAGAGATCGCGAGTGAATGATTTGAGAAAGCTGAAGCCCTGAGGATGTATAGCATCTTTGTATTGGTTACTTCCCAACTCAAAACGCTCATCACTGTCAATGAGGGTCTCATCTAATTTTGAAAGCAAATTCAAACGCTCAACGGGCGGCTTCATGGAGGCGATGAGCAAACTATGGTAGCGACGCGTGTGCGCCCCGATGAGAGATGAGCTTGCGTATCCACCCAAGCCGTTAGTCTCAAGCCATTCTAATTTGGTTCCTGACTCAAAAGTGTAGTTCATCGCCGTTACATTGCAGGTTCAAGTAACATTTTTTTCTTCTCATGAATGTCTTGCACAATAAGGAAAGTTTAAACGCTGTTGAAACCAGACAAACAAAAAAGGTTTCAACTTCCGCTGAAACCCTGACTCGCTATGGGTGGGAGTTGACGGGTTCGAACCGCCGACCCTCTGCTTGTAAGGCAGATGCTCTGAACCAGCTGAGCTAAACTCCCTTTTAAAAGTGGTCGCAAAAGTAACTGCTTACGTCGAAAGCACAAACGGATTCTGCAAACTCTAAGATTCATGGTGACTGAAACTTTACTTTTGCCGGCATGAGCGTGAAGTCAGTTCTGGCAAAGCCGTTTGCGAATGTGATTCACCGGCGAATTGTCAAGTGGAGCAAAGAAGCAGAGCGTGCCCAGGAGTTTTGGTTTCACAAGCTGATTACTGACGGAAAGAAAACTTCTTTCGGAAAAGAGCATCAGTTCGAAAAAATCACAAGTCATGATGAGTTTGTAAAGCAGGTGCCGCAAAGTGAATACGAAAATTTCATTCCTTACATCGAGCGAATAAAAGGCGGAGAAGAGAATGTTTTGTGGAAAGGCAAACCGATCTACTTTGCCAAATCTTCAGGAACCACTTCAGGCATCAAGTACATTCCAATCACCAAAGATTCCATTCCCAATCACATTGACACTGCGCGCAACGCGTTGCTGATGTACATCGCTGAAACAGGCAATACGCAATTTGTGAATGGCAAGATGATTTTTTTATCAGGAAGCCCCCGGCTGGAAGAGGTTGGAGGGATCCTCACCGGGCGATTGAGCGGCATTGTAAATCATCATGTTCCACGATATCTGAGGGGGAATCAACTGCCATCCTATGAAACCAATTGTATTGAGGATTGGGAAATAAAAGTAGAGAAGATTGTAGAAGAAACGATGAAGGAAGACATGACGCTCATCAGTGGCATTCCTCCCTGGATGCAGATGTATTTTGAAAAGCTTTTAGAGAAAACAGGAAAACAAACCATCAAAGAAATTTTCCCCAACTTTCAGGTACTCGTACATGGCGGCGTAAACTTTGAGCCCTATCGCGCGAAGCTGTTCAACACCATAGGAGCCGGGATTGATTCCATTGAAACATATCCCGCTTCGGAGGGATTCATCGCATTTCAGGATTCACAAACTGCAGAAGGATTGTTGCTGAATGTTGATTCAGGAATTTTCTTTGAGTTTGTTCCCGCCGGGGAAATATTCTCCTCGTCGCCCGCAAGATTACAATTGAAAGATGTTGAGGTAGGCGCGAACTATGCCATCATAATTTCCTCCAATGCGGGATTATGGGGTTATCAACTTGGTGACACGGTAAAGTTCATTTCAAAAAATCCTTACCGGGTTGTTGTGACGGGAAGAACAAAACATTTTATCTCTGCTTTTGGCGAGCATGTGATTGGCGAAGAAGTAGAGTATGCTTTGATGAAAGCAGCAAAAGAAGAAGGGTTGGAAGTGATTGAATTTACAGTAGCACCTCAAGTGAATCCCTCCGATGAGTTATTGCCATATCATGAATGGTTTGTTGAATTCGCCGTTGCCCCTGCTGATATAAATTCATTTCGATTGAAAGTTGACCAACTTCTCCGGGAGAAAAACATTTACTACGATGATCTTATATCCGGCAATATTCTTCAGCCGCTAAAAATCACTCTTCTGCAAAGGGATGCTTTCCGCAATTACATGAAATCAATCGGTAAGCTTGGCGGACAAAACAAAGTGCCGCGATTGAGTAATGACAGGAATGTTGCTGACGCAATTCAACCGCACGTTGTGAATGCTTGAATTCCCGCCATTAATTCTTCTTTTGAAAGGTTTCGAGTCCTATTTCTTACTATTTCAATTCAATAGCCCTTCAAATTGGGTAGCAATCATATATTATAAGTACCTTTGTGGTCAAGATGAAAGAACTCGAAATTTACCAGGCAGTCTGGAAAAAATACTTACCCGTGATCGCCATGAAATTGAAGCAGGTGATCAGGAACAACGAATCATCGCACGTTGGCATGTATCAATTCGAATTCCACAGCACGGGCAAAAAGAAAAAGGTAGGCTATCAATTCGATCTTGAATTGAATAAAGGTCGCGTTATGAATGATATTTCAGGATCACTGGTAGCCAAGCAATTGACTGAAACAATGAAATCAGATCCTACAGTAAGGCCTTTACTGAATTCAGGTCATTTCATATTTAGCCTCAACAGTGATTATATTTTAACCATTCAAATCAAGAGTGAAGTTCCACACCCTGTAACTGAGGCGTGAGAGAGTGGTTATCTTTTTTGCTTCAATGAATTGATGAGTTCCTCCTTATCACTGTTATCATCGCTTCGTACCAATAACTACTTTTCTGTAACTTCCTGGTTAATTTCGTTCTTCAAACTATGAATGAAGCAACCGGAATCGGGAAACTGTTCATCATTTGCGGAATAATCCTGGTTGTGATAGGAACTGTATTGTTGTTCGCGGGCAAAATTCCATTCATCGGAAAATTGCCGGGAGATATTGTTATAAGGAAAGGAAATTTTTCATTTTATTTCCCTGTCGTCACTTCGATTGTGGTAAGCCTTATCCTCACGCTCATTTTCTTTTTGATTTCCAGATTCAAACAATAATTTTACCTTTCAGGATAAATTTTTCTCATGCAGTGGATTGCTTTTGTTCTTGCGATAATAGTTTTAATCTACCGTTTCATTTCGAAACAGAAGCGGGAACAGGAAGAAGCGGAACGAAGACGCCGGCAAATTCCTCCCAATACTCCTGCTACAACAACATCCACAACCACAACTGAAAACCCGGAGAACGGTGATAAACCGCAACCTAAAACGATTGAAGAGATTCTGAGGGAAATGCACCGCCGCGTTGAGACGCAATCAAAACCGTATGCAAAACCCGTAGCGCAAAGGCCGGTGTCCCAAAAGCCCGCAGCAAAAAAAGAAGCGCCGAAGCCGCTTCCAAAAGTTCATGCGAAGAAGGAACCTGAACCATTTCTTACGGAAGAATATTCGGCCTACAAAATTGAAGAGGCCAAAATTCCTGCAAACATGGCAGAAGATTTTATTAAGCAAGGGCAGCTCTCTGATATTTATAATGTGCCGAAGAAAAAATATTCAGCGCTCAATAATTTCAACCTGCAGGATGCGGTGGTGGCACAAATTATTTTACAGCGTCCTGAATGGTAGCGCCATAAAAAAATCAGGATTGAAGAGATGTTCTACCCGTCATTCGGGTCATTCTGCATCACCAATTGCATGGTCTGCCTGCTTTTCTGCTCCAGTAAAATCGTCTTTCCCTTCAAATATCTCTCGATCACTTCCGGCGTATAATGACGAATGGTGAGAAGTTCAAGATGCTCATTAATCAGCACTGCGAAAGGTTGTTTCAGTTCTTCAAGCAGGGGAGAAATTCTCTCTGAGAAATCAGCACAAATGGAAAAGCTTAGTGCAGAGTTTTGCATCAGGTTCGCTTTCACTCTGTGGTTTGCAAGAATCCTGAAGATGTGACTCAGGCTTTCTTCAGCGATGAAAGAAAAATCTTTCGGATAAATAGAGATGAGAATTTGATTTGGTTTTAAAACAAGAACGGGAGTATAGCCTGAAACATCACCGTCTTCATTGATAATTGTTCCTGATTTTCCGGGATCAGGAAAGTAACGAACATGCAGCGGAATTTTCTTGTTCTGCAGCGGCTTGATTGTTTTTGGATGAATCACTGTAGCACCGTAATATGTCATTTCAATCGCTTCATGATAGGAGAGGAGATCAATTTTTGTTGCGTTTGGAAAATACCGTGGATCAGCATTCAGCACACCATAAACGTCTTTCCAAATCGTGACGCTTTCTGCATCCAATGCATACGCAAAGATTGCTGCTGAGTAGTCAGATCCTTCTCTGCCAAGAGTCGTGGTGAAATTTTCTGAAGTGCCACCGAGAAAACCTTGCGTAAGTACAAACTGATTGTTGAGTAATGAAGGAATCTTCTGCTGAATGTTTTGCTCGGTGATTTGCCAGTCTACTTTCCCTTCCCTGAAAGTGCTGTCAGTTCGAATGCAGTCCCGCACATCAAGCCATTGAACAGGAATGTTGCGATGATTCAGGTAACCTGCGAGCATTTTTGAAGAAACCATTTCACCGATGGAAACAATCTGGTCGTAGAGATAATCGTAGGCGTCATGCGGCTCATCTTCGAGAATCCAATCAATCTCCACAAAGGTGTTGTTCACCTCATCAAAAATCTTGTCCTCTGTTTCGTGAAAAAGCTCTTTAAGGATTTGGTAGTGATCATGCTTCACTTTTTCGAGCAACTCATTTGCATTTCCTTTTTTGAAGTAGTATGCATTCACAACTTCTTCGAGTGCATTTGTTGTTTTACCGAGAGCCGAAACAATGAGCACAATCTTTTCCCCCCGAAATGCTGAAAGAATATTTGCGACGTTGATGAACGAAGCTGAATCTTTAATTGACGCGCCGCCGAATTTAAAAACTTTGATCATGCTGAAGAATCCTTTTTCAATAGTGCCGCGCAAAACTAAAAGTATTGTCACGCAGATTGCGCAGATTAAGCAGATGAAAAAATAAGTGGTGCTGCAAGAGTAATTCTATTCCACAATAAATAATGAGTTGTGTTTTAATTCCAGGCAAAAAAAATCTGCCTGATCTGCGAAATCTGCGAGACCTTGATTATTTCAAAACAAAAAAATGATCCACACCGGTTTTTCTGGTTGTGGTAAAGTTCTCGGCGTAATCAACGCCAATCATTCTTCCCAATGTTTGAGCGCGATACTTCAATGACTCCAAAAATTCAGGAGTAGAAATGTAAGTGACGGGCTCTTTGGAATTTGGATTATAGAACTGCGATCGAAAGCACATAACCGCTTCCATTCGTTTTTCCCAATAACCGGAGATGTCAATCAGAACATCAGGCTCGAGCCACATATCCTGCAAATAGTGGTACAATGCTCTTGGTCGCCACGGCTCCTGCGATTGGTCATCAATTTTCGTTTCAATCTTTTTCAGACCTGAAAGAAAACATGCTTCGCGAACCAGCTCCGCAGCTCTGCCATGATCGGGATGACGGTCCACCACAGCATTCGCCACCACAATTTCCGGCTGATATTTTCTGAGCATCGTAATAACCTTCAATTGATGCTCTTCATCATTTTGAAAAAATCCGTCGCGCATATTGAGATTCTCACGCACATGCACTCCCATTACTTTTGTTGCTGCTGCGGCTTCTGCATCCCGAATTTCAGGAGTGCCCCGTGTTCCCAATTCGCCGTGAGTCAGGTCAATGATGCCTGCTTTTTTTCCGAGCGTAACATGTTTAATAATAGTCCCGGCACAGGAGAGTTCTACGTCATCAGGATGAGCACTGAAAGCAAGGAGATCGAGTTTCATTTGGTGAATGGTGAATGGTGAATGGTGAATGGTGAATGGTCAGTGGTCAATGGTGAATGGTCAATAGTCAATGGTCAATGGTCAATGGTCAATGGTCAATGGTTAGGTAATACAAGTGCAAAGGTAATTTTTACGAACACCTTACTTTGCAGGATTATGAAAAAGGAATTTGTTGTCCTTGTAAATAGACATGGAAGGAGAGTGGGTGTTGCTGAGAAACTTGAAGCGCATAAGAAAGGATTGCTTCATCGTGCATTCAGTGTCTTCATTTTTAATGATCGAGGAGAAATGCTTTTGCAGAAGCGGGCCGCAGGTAAATATCACTTTGCAGGATTGTGGAGTAATGCGTGTTGCAGCCATCCCCGCGAAGGAGAAAAAGTTTTGTCGGCTGCGAAAAGAAGATTGATGGAAGAATTGAATTTGAAAGCCCTGCTTGAGTCAAAAGGGGTAATTACATATAAGCTTTTCGATACAAAAAGCGGCTTGACGGAACATGAGTTGGATTACATTTTCACAGGGAGATTCACCGGTAAGATTGATTTCAGGAAGAATGAAGTGGAAGATTTGAGATGGATTTCAATTTTGCAGTTGAAGAAAGAAATGAAGACATATCCTGAAAAATTTACGCCGTGGTTTCTGACAATCATGAAAGAGATTAGTAACCTTCTAAAATGAAATTCCCTCGAAGAGGATGTTCTTCAAGGGAATCAGCTTGTGCGGAGAGAGAGGGATTCGAACCCCCGGAACCCTTGCGAGCTCAACGGTTTTCAAGACCGCCGCATTCGACCGCTCTGCCATCTCTCCGTGTGCAAAGGTAAGCCGCAGAATTCATTTGGCTGGAGGAATACTTTAGAGTAATGACCAATAAATTCGATTTGCTTAGTCTCACCGGAACCGGACGAGAAAAACATGGTGTTCGACAAAAAAGAATTCTGACGTTCGGGGAAAGCCAGTTGCATTCAGGTTAATGCACCACGGCAATTTTTTCAGAAACATTTTTTCTGCCGGCAATTGCAGAGGCAACATAAATTCCTGATGTTGGCGTCGTGAATTCAAAACGGTTGATTCCTTTAGCCGCGATAAAATGTTTTGCTACTATTTTTCTTCCCAAAATATCTGAGAAGGTAAATGATACTTCTCCTCCGGTTTCGCTGTAATATTCAACCATCATATTTCCCTGTTGATGCACCATCAATCCATTCTGTTGTGATGATTGCGTTTCAATAGAAGTTGGAATTACGGAAGGGCTTAAGATCCAATTCACAATCGTTGTATCAAGCGGGCTCATGGCAGTGGGATACCACGTTACCCAATGTCCTAATTCATCAATGGCAAACTTTTGAAAATTCCAGAGGACGGGCGCGTCAGCGACTCCGTTCAAGCTTTCATGCGTGAGCCAGTCGTAGATATCGCTGATTTGGTTTCCACTCACTGTGGTTAGCGACATCATCTGAAAGGTGATACCATAAGTATCGAGGCAAAATTCGATGATGGTAGAATCATCATCGGATTCCTGGTTAAAATCATCGGAAGGAAAACCGATAATCTCAAAATCAGTTCCACCGTATTGATCGTAGAGTTCCTGCAGCAAACCATATTCATACGTGAAGGCGCAGAAGCTTGCCGTGTTTACCACCAGTACCTTCTTACCGTAAAATACAGAGAAGTCGAGCGTGTCGCCATAGATGGTTGGTTCAGAAAAATCGTGAAAGGTTTGTGCCTGTGAAAGCGGGGAGAAAAAAACAAGAGCGAAAAAGAGGAAGAATTTTTTCATCGTATAAAGGTTGAGACTTTTACGCAATCCGGTTGCGTAAGTTTTCTTTAAAGGAAATGTGATCTGTAAATTTAGGTTACTTAGCCGGAACAAGCTTCATCATTAACATGGAGCGGATCAAAAATATACAGCCGCGGATTTGAAGACAGATTTGTTTACTAGGTGCGCTCACGTTTCGAAATTATTTTTTTCGCTTTTACCTTAACGCCCGCAAGTTAGCTTTGCATTTTAAGCTTGATAAATATGGACAAAGATCCAAACCTCATCGTTCACACCACGCACCCGCTCAATGCCGAGCCACCGCTTGATAAGCTGCGTGAAAATTTCATCACACCCTATCAAAAATTTTACATCCGCAATCATGGCGACATACCTCAAATAGATCCAAAGACATTTCACCTTCAGGTAAACGGCCTGGTAGAGCATGAATTGGAATTGTCACTCGATAAGCTCATAAACGATTTCACAAAACATACCGTGATGGCATCGCTGCAATGTGCTGGCAACCGTCGTACTGAATTGCTTGCAGTGGCGCCGATTCCGGATGAAGTACTGTGGCAAGAGGGCGCGATTGGAAATGCAACATGGAAGGGAGTGCCGTTAAAAGATATTTTGATGGCCGCAGGCATAAAAGAAACAGCACGCTATGTCGAGTTTACGGGTGCCGATGAAGTATTTCGTCAGGGTGAAAATGTTGGATTTGGCGCATCCATTCCCATTGATAAAGGAATGAGCGATGATGTGTTGCTTGCTTATGAAATGAATGGCAATCCACTCACTCCCATTCATGGGTTTCCCTTGCGTGCTGTGGTTCCCGGTTATATTGGCGCACGAAGCGTGAAGTGGCTGACGCGAATTACATTGCTGTCCGGGCCATCAAAAAATTATTTCCAGGATCATGCTTACCGCTTGTTTCCACCGGAAGTGAATGCTGAAACAGTGGATTGGAATTCCGGCTTGCAGTTGAGTGAGATTGATGTGAATAGTGTGATCACTTTTCCGAAGAACAGTGAAATAATTTCAGATGCAGAATTCACGGTGCAAGGTTGGGCGATGAGCGGGGGAGGAAAAAAAATTGCACGGGTTGAGGTTTCCATTAACAGTGGAGAGACGTGGATTATGGCAACGATCACTGAGGGCAATCAACCATGGGCGTGGGCTTTCTGGGAAGCCCGATTGAAATTAGAAAATGGAGAACATGAAATCATCGTGCGTGCGTTTGATACCGAATCGAACACGCAACCGGAACACGCGCGACAAGTATGGAATTTCAAAGGGTATATGAACAATGCGTGGCACCGGGTTAAGGTTCAGGTGAAAAGCGAGAGGTGAAATTGTGAGTCCCGGTTAAATAGGGAGAGCTTGGCAATCTTGAATGGTGGAGGGTATGGTATCTGTTTTCAGATTTCAAAAGAAATATTTCTTCGCTGCTTTTTTATTATTCTTGGTTGAGGTATTTATTGCTGTGTTCATTCATGACAAATTTATCCGCCCCTATGGTGGTGATTTTTTAGTTGTCGTCATGATATATTGCTTTCTTAAAAGCTTTTGGAATGAACCGGTTTGGGTAGTTGCAGTATCGGTGTTGTTGTTTTCTTATTTAGTTGAAGTGTCGCAGTATTTTAAACTTATCATCCACCTTGGATTGCAAAACTCCAAACTGGCTACTGTCATTTTAGGGAGATCCTTTCAATGGTTTGATATGCTGGCGTATACCCTGGGAATTGTCCTCGTTTTTTGTCTTGAAAAAATGAGAATGGGTAAAAGCTAAATGCAGCTCCGGTAATTCCATCTTTGCTCTTAATATTATGAGGTAGCGCAAACGGGCAACCTAACCGCTGTTATTTTTTTACATAAGGCGATGAAACATGTACAGTACAAGAATCGCTTCCCACTTCCAACCATATTGTGGATTCACAAAATTTATTCTTTCCCCGTTGAACAACCTGATAAATGAGGTAATTAATGTTTTTTGCCCGTTCTTGTAACTAATCAGGTTTAAGTACGTAAATCTCTGTCTGATCCTTCAATCTAAAAACAATGTCGGATCCAGAGACCATGCAAAACCAAGCCATCATAAAAAATATCCTTCCCCGTAAACTACAACCTGTCGCCAACCCGCAACATCTGCAGTTGCTCAACCCGTTAGTAGCGCACACTGTTGAAGTAAAAAATATTTTCCCTGTAATAAACATTGATCACTCTCACGTTTCCTTCGAGGTTGCTATTCGGCCGAATGTGAAAAGTATGCTTCAATGCAAAATCGAAACGATGGTAGTGGGTGAGGAGACTTCCCAAATTCAAACCATCGTGATAAATAGTTCTGATGTTACGGTTTTGCGTTTTGTAATTGGTGTTGATGACAACGAAAAAGTTAGCTGATTCATAGAAGCGCTGTAGCACTGTAAAGGAATATTCTGAACCGGAATTTCCTCACACATCAAACTCTCATTTCAAATTTGCCCTGTTGTTGTAGTAAACGTCTTTGCTGTGTCGCCTGACCTGCAACTCAAATTTTCATCAGTGGGTAGTTCATAGTAAGCTGTCTCCAGGAAAGATATTCTACCCGCCGGTTTAAAATGGCGGGCACTTGATTTCCCCCTTAACATTCTTCCGTAAATTGTTTGCATGGCGCTCCTGCGCTTCGTCGCATTTCATTTAAAGAGTCTCATGTGGAATGGGAATGATTGAGAACAGTACATTGAAAATTTTTTTTAACTTTGATATAACTCCCCATGTCTCTGTTGTAGCTTAGAAACATCAAAAAAGGATATGCATAATGGAGATAGCTCTTCAATATTTTTTCTTTCGATCTAAAAACTAAAACCTAACATGAAAAGAAATTTTCTACTCCTTCTCGCATTAACTATCTTTTCAGTCCCGGCGTTAAGCCAATATTATTATATCCCCTTTCTATCGGATCCCGGTAACCCCGGTGGACTCAATCCTGATAGTGAATATCCTGTTGGTGGTGGTCTTCCGGCAGGATGGACGCCAATAGCTTCTACCGGCAATCTTCCTCCTTCATGGAGCAGCATAGAAACACTTCCATTTGCATTTTCTTTTAATGGAAATGCTGTCACTCAGTTCAAGGCCTCGACAACCGGCGTTGTTACTTTCGATGTGAATGCAGTTGCTGTTCCTTCCGCCTACAATTCAACACTTCCTGATGCATCCATTCCTGATAACTCCATTATGGCCTGGGGAATTCAAAGCATGGGTGTGAATGACAATATCTGTACGAAAGTATTCGGTACGGCTCCCAACAGGCAATATTGGATTTTTTATACCTCCTATTCGAGCAACAATGATTCCGCTCACTACGTCTATTGGTCAATCGTGCTTGAAGAAACTTCAAATAACATTTATGTCGTCGATCAGCGTAACAATTCTCAGGATCAAGACCTCACTGTAGGTATTCAAATCAACTCAGCAATTGCAACCGAGGTCACGGGCTCGCCGTTGATTGATGCATTTTCCGGTTCTGACCCTACTGAGGCCGACAATAATTATTACAAGTTTATTCATGATGCCCAGTTCTCTCTGAACATGACCGCAACTAATATTACTATGCATCCTTACCAGAGTTTTGCCAATCCGCCTTTCTTCGTGACAGGAAAATTATTAAACGAAGGGTCGGCGACTATCACGAGCTTTGATATTAATTATTCCATCGACGGTGGAGCTCCCATTACGGCCCCTGTCAGCGGTGTTTCGATTGTCTTTGGCTCTCAATATGATTTTATTCATCCGACGGCCTGGACACCTTCATCAACAGCAGATTACACCGTTACAATTTGGGCAAGCAATCTGAATGGTGGCAATGATGAAGACCCTGCCGACGATCAGCTCAGCACTATCATTCATGTAGTTCCGGTAGTAACTCAACTCACTCCTTTATTTGAAGAATTCACGAGTTCCACTTGCCCTCCTTGCGCCGTTAACAATCCCATATTCGATGCATTGCTGGAAGATAATCCTGGTAAGTTCACTTGTGTGAAATACCAAATGTCATGGCCGCCTCCCGGTGATGATTATTATAATCCGGATGGTGAAACACGCAGAACGCTTTACGGTGTTACGGGCATTCCTGATTTAGAAGTTGATGGTATTAACCCCGGAGTGCCCCCCGCATATTACACTAATTCTAATTTCGATCAGGAATACTATAAGCCATCTTACATGACTATTGATGCGACTTATACTATTACCGATAGTACTGTTAGCGTCAATTCAACAATTACTCCATTAATTGATTTTACCGGAGCGATCAAAGCTTTCATTGCGGTGGTAGAAAACCCCACACACAATAATGCTTCCACCAATGGCGAAACAGAATTTACTTATGTAGAACAAAAGATGCTTCCTAACGGAGTGGGCACATTACTTCTGGACCTTACTGCTAATTCTGTAAAAACAGTTGATAAATCTTACACTTTCTCTGCTTCCAGCAATGTGGAAGATTATGGTCACCTGCTTGTTGTGGAGTGGGTTCAGAACCTGACTACACATGAAGTTTATCAATCTGCTTTCGCTACACTCGTCACAGGTCAACAGGAGATTGATAATGTTTCAAGTGGCATCATCAATGTTTTTCCTAATCCCGCTACAGATGTTTCTGATCTTTTCTTTCAATTAGAAAAAGATGATGTCGTCTCTCTCAAAATTATGAATACCCTCGGCCAGCCGGTTTATGCAAGCGACATGGGAATGATGCACCACGGAAATCACCACGCAAGCATGTGCGTTTCTGATTTGAGCAATGGTATTTATTTTATTTCATTGCAAATCGGGAAAAACATCTACAGGAGCAGATTGGTAGTTCAGCAATGAGAGCAGGAAGGCACTTATGAGTGCGGCAAGAATCTTGAGTTAATCTTATAGAAGAAAAGAGAAGTGGCAGCTTCTCCCGAAAGTGAATTTCTCTCTATCTGAACTTGCTAAAACCGTGCTCTATGAAAAAAATAATTTCCTCATCGGCTATTCTTTTGCTCCTTTTAATTTCGAACTGCGGTTATGCGCAGTGCATGTATCCCGTTTCATTATTGGAGAGAGTACAACAATCTCAGATCATTATAGAAGGAAAAGTAATTTCCGCAAGCTCATTCTGGAATGATTCGCAATCCATGATTTATACGGCAAGTGAAATAGAAGTGTATAAGTTCTTTAAAGGAGAATTTGCTTCAGAAAGAATTTCAGTGATTACAGAAGGTGGGCAGGTAGATAACGACATGGTGGTCGCAGAGCCGGGCATTCGGCTTTATAATGGGCAGGCAGGAATATTTTTCATGCACCACTCCAATTACAATGTTTCAAGAGCAACCGGCAGCACAGTTAACTATGAATTGTATGCCGCGAACCAGGGGTTCATAAGATACGATTTGACAGATAAAACTGCCCATGATCCTTTTGGAAGTTATGATGATCTTGAGACAGAACTTTACAACCCGATATTGAGTGTTGCCGGCAATCCTTCCTTCATTGAGATAAAGGAGGTTGATTTTTTCCAGCCCGGAAACAATAGCCGGTCACTGCTACCTCCTACTATTTCTTCCTTCAGTCCCACTTCAACTTATGCCGGCACACTGAGCGCCAACCTGTTTACCATCACCGGAACTAATTTCGGTTTCAGCTACGTGCCAGGCACCTCGAAGCTTGAATTTAAAAATGCCAATGACGGAGGTTCCACCTATATTACTGCACCGGATAATCACATCCAGAGTTGGACCAGCACCACCATCACCGCCTGGATTCCGACGGGTGCCTGCAAGGGGCAAATCAGAGTTACAAATAACATCCCTGAAAGTGCAGTGTCGTCCTCATCAGTTACTATCCTCTACAATGAAACGAATGTTAATTCAGGCGGGACCTACTATTTGCCCGATCTTGTCAATGATAACGGCTCAGGTGGATACACCTTTGTTTACAATACAACATTCAATAGCAACACGGCGGCAGTTGGCGCTTTCGAGCGTGCGCTTGGAACATGGCGCTGCGGTACGTTTGTAAACTTCACAAAGTCCGGAACCACGTCCATTGCTGTAAATGCCAGCGATGGAACGAACGTTATAACTTTTGACGGATCAAGCCCGCTCTCATCAGGTGTTTTAGGTACTGCCTACAGTTACTATACGAGCTGTGCGGCAGGAGTATGGTATCTTTCAGAAACAGATTTAAAATTGCGCACTAACGGAACAGGAGGAATTACCTGGAATTACGGGCCGGGTGCGACTACGTCAGGATTTACTGATCTTGAATCTGTTGTCTTGCATGAATTAGGTCATGCTCATCAGTTAGGTCATACAAGTCTTAGTCCTGTTACAGTTATGCATTATTCTATCGGCAGTGGTACTGACCGCAGAACCCTAACGTCTGCCAGTGAAGTTGACGGAGGCGATGATGTTATGTCACGAAGCATCATCAGCAATTCGTGCGGACCATCTCATATAACAGCGCTCACAGCAGGCACCTGCGCGTTCGCTGCTGCGCCTATTGCTGATTTTGTTGCTTCGTCAACGTCAGTGTGCAAAAACAAGACACTTGACTTCACAGATTTGAGTACTAATTCACCTACATCATGGTCGTGGACTTTTGACGGTGCAACTCCTTCTACCAGCACTCTTCAGAATCCAACAGGGATAAAATATACAACCGTGGGTAGCCATGCAGTTACTCTCACTGCAACGAATGCTATTGGCTCTGATGCGGAAACGAAGAGCGGCTACATTACAGTGAATGCTCTGCCCACTGTTACAGTTAGCTCGGCACCGTGCTCCAGTGCGGTGGTAGTTCTTACAGCTACTGCTACTCCCGGAACAGGAATTAAATACAAATGGAAGAAGGATGGAGCTGCGATAAGCGGTGCAACTAAGAAAACTTATTCAGCAACAGCAAGCGGCACCTACAAATGCACGGTGACCATCAGCGCTACAGGATGCGCAAAAACCTCATCGGGTATCGCGGTTACAATCAGTTGCAAAATGAATGATGCAGATGCATCTCCTGCTGTGAATGTTTATCCGAATCCGTCAGCAGGTTTTTTCGTGTTCGGAACTTCAGCTTTTGATTCCGATGGTGAGGTTGAGATATATGACATCACAGGCAGGCGAATCGAAAGCCATCATTTCTCAAGTAGCGATGTGATAGCAGGACAAAATCTTGCAAACGGAATTTACATGGCGGAGATCAGAGTGAGCGGAAAATTAAAGAAAGGGATTAAATTGGTGAAGGACCAATAATCCTGTAGCAATAACTATATGGCGAGATAGGCATCTGTTTAAAAATAAATTCGAGCTATCCTTCAGTCCTTCGCAACACTTTGACAAGCTACTGATGGACCACCTCTGGATAATGACCAATTATCAATCACCAATTTACCAAATAATTATAAAAGAAAAAAATGAAGGAATGAATCTGAGTCCACCGTCATTTTGAAATTTTAATTTTAAAATTTGATTGATCATTGATCATTGGCAATTGGTAATTTTTTCAGGTTCATCTTCCGTTGTTTTCCCGCTCCGCGGGATGGGTTCTCAGGGTGACCTCCCGGCACGGTGCATGCCTGTTCCTGTCGAAGGATTGAGTTTGCAAATCTTTTATATAAGTTTTAAACCGCTTCCAAGAGATCTTCTTTGATTGAGTGGTTCTGAAAAAAAATTTTGCTTCGCTTGCGAAAAAAAAATCATTTTAGCTTTCTGAAAACAAAAAAGAATACCGCTCCTTTATTTTTCCAGGCTGAATGATCTCAGGAAAATCCTACGCTACGTTTATTCGCTACTACCGAATCGTTCCGGTTACCATTTTGGGCGCAGTGATAGGATTTATCTATTCCAACATCCTCTACTTCAGCAAACTCTCAGCATTGAATAATTACATTCCCGGTGCGCTGCTTGGAACTGCCACGGCCATGGCGATCGGTTACTCGGTTTTAGCTTTCGATTTTCTTTTTATGAACCGTGTGATCCGGAAAGCTCAACCCTGGATTTTGCTAATAACAAGAATCATTGCGTATTCAATTTTCGCTCTTTTCTGGATTTCACTCCTCTATATTTTTATTTACGGGATTCGTGACCGATTGCCGTTGCATGAGATCGGTTTGAAGTTCAGGGAAAACGGACGCATACAAATCGTGAGCGCCGGCGCAGTCACCATGACAATTATAGCCGTTTTCTTCTACCAGATTTCGCTGATGCAAAGCCGCAATGCACTCGTCAATTATTTGCTGGGAAGATATTCAAAACCGAAGAGGATGAAAAAGATTTTCATGTTTCTTGATCTCACCTCCTCCACCACACATGCTGAGCACTTAGGTGATTTGAAATTCAGCAGTCTGCTCCAGGATTGCTTTTTTGATCTCGCAAGATCAGTGCATGAAACAAATGGCGACGTCTATCAATACATTGGCGACGAAGCAGTACTGGTATGGGATTATCTGGATGAGAAAAAAAATTCCAACTGTATAGAATGCTTTATGCGTTACCGTGACACGTTGCAAAAGAGGGGTGAATTCTATATGAACAAGTATGGTTTTGTTCCCAGATTTAAAGCAGGCATTCATGGCGGGGATGTGGTAGTGGTTCGTGTGGGCGAAATAAAAAAGGAGATCGCTTATCACGGCGATGTACTCAACACCACGGCGCGGCTCGAATCACTTTGCAATCAAATGCAAACGCCCCTGGTAATTTCAGGAAACTTGCTGAGAGACATTCACCTCAATGGCGAATTGAAATTTGAGCAGATGCCTTCTGTTCCATTGAAGGGAAAGGAGCAGTCAGTAGAGATTTTCAGGTTGCTATTGCAATAAAAAAATTGCCACCAGGACAAGCAGGACTTAGCCAGGATGCTCGTAAGATTTCAAAGCGCCTCTCCTTCGGCCGGCCGATGTAAAAAATTGAACGAGCGTTAGTTGGTCTGTTTCAATTAGTTCTTATCTTGTTGCCGTTAGCCTCATTCATTCACCCAAAAAAAATTTCAATTATGGTAGCAATCGTTGTCATTTACATCGCTGTAATAGTAATGATGTTCGCCGCCTTATGGCGCATCTTTGAAAAAGCCGGTCAACCGGGTTGGGCCGCCATTGTGCCCATCTACAACCTTCTGATTGAACTGCGCATCATTCACAAACCATGGTGGTGGATTCTTATGTTTCTCATTCCATTAGTGAATATCATTTTCGCCATTTGGATGGTAAACCTGATCAGCAAAAGCTTTGGAAAAGATGAGGGGTTCACGATCGGCCTCCTGCTGCTTCCTTTCGTCTTCTATCCAATACTTGCCTGGGGTAAGGCCACTTACCAGGGGGGAATCGTGAGAGAATCAGATCCTACAGTAATTGATTCCGGAGCGATGAGCTGAACGAACAGTTTGAATTCCTGTGTCTCGGATGAGCAATTCATTGCTGAGGTCTTTAATTTCATTGAATGCCTTTGCAGAAAGTTTCTGTGGATCTGAAACTACCCGGTAAGCTGTGTGTGAGTCGAGCAAATATTTCATTGCATATACTCTTTCATTTCATCGAGCGGTTCGTCAAAGTCGGGAGACATAGAACCTTTGCCAACTCCAACCCCAAGAATTCTCTCGTGATTTTTTTCGCTTGCTTGCTTATGTGCTTTCGCAAGCAATGAGTCAAGATATACATCAAGTTGCGTTTTAAAATCTTCGGGCAACTGTGCAATTTTTTCGAGCAGGGAATTTACTGAGGGTAGGATCATTCACTGCGGCGGCATACTTCTGAGTTTCCTCCACTCAAAAAGTTCGTGCACTCACGGTTGACATTTCGTTTAGCGGTTTGTCTTTGCGGGCATCTGCAGTGATCACCACTTCCTTTCCTTCCATCACATTTTGTTCCATCTGGACAGAGAGTACTGTTTCCTTTCCTGCATTCACTACAATATTTATTGCGGCATCCTTATAACCGATGTGAGTGATTTGGAGAACATGATTGCCCACAGGGACATGCTCCAATCTGAAATTTCCATTGTCATCTGTTGATGCACCAATCACCGGATCACGCCCAACAAGAATCACATTGGCGCTTGTTAATGTTGTTTCCACAATGACGCTTCATTATTAGTAATCTTCATATCAGTTTAGTATTTACTTTGCATGGTTTACTTTGATGCATAAACAATATAATTATTGAAATACTTTTCGACTTTACTTTTATTCTTTGAAACAAAGTCAGCATATTGATCATAAATATCGAAATGAAAGCACGTTACCATCACATAACAATCGAGGTAACCATCCTTCTGCATTCTTCGCGCTTCTTCCAATAGAGGGTCATTGCTGTTCTTAAGCATTTGTTCCCAACAAAAGACTTCAAGGTAATGTGATTCGGTGAGCTGATTGGGCTTAACAATGACTCCTCTGTCATCACAATAGTCTTCGATTTGCTCCATGGCATCTTCGTAAAAAGTCCACGGTTGTTTTACGACTATGGAGTCAGGATCATTGTAGAACATATCAGAGCTGTCAAGCCCAATCCTGTTTGGAAAGACGCCTCGTGCTGTCCACTTGATATCAAGCTTTTGGTTGTTCATGTACGCTGCATCGTCCAGCTTCCCCGTCATTGCAAGATCGGGATACACTGCCATGGTCAGGATTGATTCCTGGAGGGCGCGTTCATAAAGCTTCTCCTTCATGTATGCATCTACCAGGTATTTTCTTGGTTCCAGGAATGTGGGAAATCTGTTCACCGCCTCTTGAAATGATTTGATCGCTTCCGTGTAGTTTCCCATAAAGAAATAGCAATCGCCGAGGTACAAACTCGCTTTGTAAAAATCAGGCTGCTCACTTACCGCTCTCTTGTACAATTTTGCAGCACTGCTGTAATCCTTATTCACAAATTCCTTTTCTGCATCATCAAAATATTTTAAAGCTTTTTTACTTACTTCTGAATCCACTTCCGTGTCAATAAAACGAATTCGCAGCATGGTTGATGCCCTGTAAGCTTCATTAGACATAAGAGTAGCTTTTCGCATCGTGTACTTGTACTTATTAAAAGCTAGCTTGGAAGGTCGAATGTTGTTTAGCATATTCATCAGGTTCTTTGCCAGGGAATCATCCTTTACTTCATTCCCGTCCTTGTCTTTAGTGGTGACTGTCATAGCTCCTCCAAGAAGCTGATCCATCATTTTGCTGCTTTGATATTCCTGATATCTCAAATCACAGAGGTAATCCCAGCCTGCTCCGTATTCCGGATTTTCCCTGAGCACTTTCACAAGATATTCGTCTGCCTCATCGGTTTTTCCGTTGTCAGCAAGAGAATGTGCCTTGTCTAATTTCTTATCGAGTTTGTTTGACTGAGCAAATGCGACTGATATGGAAATAGAAAGTGTGAGTACTATGGAGATAATTTTATTCATGTGGTTGGTGTTTTAGAATGAAGTATGAGGAGGAATCAGTTTTTCATCAAGATATAGAGTGAAAGTAACATTTAAAATGAGCTTTGCCTTCACAAACTTTTCAAAGAGAAATCTTCTGACGTTTCAAATTGAGTACTGCCTCTCGCAGGTTTTATAAATTAAAATGCAATTAGGTAACTGCTAATAACGAGCAATAGATCGAACAGATGCAATCAAAGAATCGCCCTCAGTTTGGATAAAGAATTCAATTACCATGGCAGGAAAAAATTCACACGGCGGAGGATGATCTAACTTCCGGCCAGCCCCATCATAAAATCCAATTTGATTATTGTTCTTATCATAATTATTAAGTACACCAACCGGTTCAATTTGTATTGACAAGCCGGAATCAGTTTGTTCAATCCAGCGAATCCAATAAATATCAGCACTTAATCTGTTTAAATTAGTTTGCAATTCACAAATTTCATCCTCTGTTAAAATAACTACGGAATCAATTCGAACCTGTTTTAAATAATGAAACCAGACGGAGTCAGATGAAAAAATAAAACCCTTGGACAAAATTGGGGCAAAAAAAGTATCTGATTTTTTATTTTTTGCAAACGTTAGTTCCAATTTAATTGCTGCTTCAAGAGATGCTATAGTATCACTAAAATTCTTTTTCTTCTGATCACTCAGTTGAGAGCAGTTATAATTCGCGAGAGATACTGCAAGACATAAAATCAGGATTCTCATTGCTCCTTTTTAAACTATCATTTCACTCCATATAAACCACCTTCTCCACCTCCCCAACATTAACTCTCCCATTCTCTTCCCTCCTCTTCATCTCCTCCAGCGCACTTGCCACAAATTTTACAAACAACGGATGAGGATTATCTACTGTACTCTTCAGCTCCGGATGATACTGCACACCGATAAACCAAGGATGCTTTTTAAGTTCCATCACTTCCAACAAATCACTTTCAGGGTTCGTGCCCACTGCAGCAAAACCATTTTCTACTGGCAGGTGTCCTCACCCGCCACTACTGAAATTTATCTCTTCTTTTTCTTAGAAGCTTTCGCTATTTTGTTATACGCTAAAGCGAGCTGAATCCAGTACTCTAATTTCTTTTTTGTATTCAGTGCATCTATATCAACAAAAACATAACCTTTCATTACTCTACCTGTAAAGTCCATGGGCTTGCAACCTTCTTTCTCCATGGCTTCATCAAACTTTGCGGGGTCAAGACGTACCATCAGGCGATCCGTTTCGACGCCCACGCACATTTTATCATTGACCATAAAACATAAACCGCCAAACATTTTTTTCTCTTCAATATTTTTATGAGTTTGAGAAATAATTTCTCTTGTTCTGTCAGCTAATTTTTCGTCGTAGGCCATTGCGTGAGTTGCGATTAAATTCAATTTGCTATTCTGATTTTTTCGGCATCACTCCATATAAACCACCTTCTCCACCTCGCCAACATTCACCTTCCCATTCTCCTCACGCCTCTTCTTCTCCTCCAGTGCACTGGCTACAAACTTCACAAACAAAGGATGCGGATTATCTACTGTACTCTTCAACTCCGGATGATACTGCACACCGATAAACCACGGATGCTTTTTAAGTTCCATCACTTCCACCAAATCACTTTCAGGGTTCGTGCCCACTGCAGCAAAGCCATTCTCTTCAAAAGCATTCAGGTATTTGTTGTTGAATTCATAGCGATGACGGTGGCGCTCGAAAATCTTTGTGCTGCCATAAGCCTGGAATGCTTTTGTACTCTTCTTCAGATCACATTGCATCGCACCAAGGCGCATCGTACCACCCTTCATCACCACACGCTTCTGCTCTTCCATCATATCAATCACCGGGTCGGGGGTATCGGGATTTACTTCGGTAGTGTGTGCTTCCTTCAATCCTAAAACATTTCTTGCAAACTCCACCACTGCGCACTGCAAGCCGAGGCAGATGCCGAAGAACGGGAGATTGTTTTCGCGTGCATATTTTATCGCAGCGATTTTTCCCTCGATGCCGCGCGCACCAAAACCCGGAGCTACCAAAATTCCATTCAGGCCGCTGAGCAGGTGATGTACATTCTCTTCGTTGATGTGCTCGCTATGAATCGAAACTACTTCCACATGGCATTCATTCACGGCGCCCGCATGTATGAACGACTCGCGGATGCTCTTGTACGCATCCGTAAGCTCCACGTATTTTCCGATCAAGCCGATCTTCACTTCTGATGTCGGGTTCTTCAGCTTGCCCAGGAAGTCTTTCCACGAATCAAGATTCGGCTCATCACCCGAACGCAGCTTCAGCTTCGCCAGCACAGTGCGATCGAGATTTTCTTTCAGCATCAGTAACGGCACATCGTAAATGCTATCGGCGTCAATGCTCTCCACCACGGCGTTCACCGTCACGTTGCAGAACTGCGCCACTTTACGACGAAGCTCGAGGTTCAGGTGATGCTCTGTCCGGCACACGAGGATGTCGGGCTGCACACCTTCTTCCAATAAATCTTTTACAGAGTGCTGTGTGGGTTTTGTCTTCAGTTCATTCGCTGCTTTCAGAAACGGGATGAGCGTGAGATGAATGACAATGCAATTGGTGTTGCCCAGTTCCCACTTCATCTGGCGGACACTTTCTATGTAGGGCAGCGACTCGATGTCACCCACGGTGCCACCGATCTCCGTGATCACGATGTCGTAGTCGCCGGTGTTGCCGAGCATTTGAATGCGGTGCTTGATCTCATCCGTGATGTGCGGAATCACCTGCACCGTTTTGCCGAGGAAGACTCCTTCACGCTCTTTGGTGATTACATCGAGGTAGATGCGACCGGTAGTCACGTTGTTCGCCTGGCTCGTGGGCATGTTGAGGAACCGCTCGTAATGACCGAGGTCGAGATCGGTCTCTGCCCCATCATCCGTTACATAGCACTCGCCGTGCTCATAGGGATTCATGGTGCCGGGATCTACATTGATGTAGGGATCGAACTTTTGAATGGTGACCCTGAAACCTCTTGCCTGAAGCAGCTTTGCAAGAGAAGCGGAGATGATGCCTTTGCCGAGAGAAGAACTAACTCCGCCCGTAACGAAGACGTATTTTGAGGTGGACATACGATTTGTTGTTACGGGCTTCAAAGTTATGAAATTAGATAATGGAAAATGGAAAATAGTTTGGGTGGAGACTTAAGAGTGGAGACTTAAGAAATAAGATGTAAGAAATAAGACTGTGAAATGGAAAGCGATTAAGGCGCAGGTCATCTTTGACCGGGCTCTGCTTCAGACTTGAGTACAATGTCATTAAGTTAACGGAAGAGATTTGACAACTTTTTTAAATTTCTATGGTTTGATGTGCAGTAATACCTTTGAAAAGTTGTCAAATCTTGCCTTCCATTTGATTCAAATTCATTCAATGACCAATGATCAATCCTTAATTTAATGACATTGGACTTGCGCAAGCAGGAGTTTTAGCAGGTACAAACTCCCATACCGGAATGTTATTCCGTAACCTGGACTCGAAATCAATCCTTGATTAAGTCTTCGAATCATTTAAAGGGGTTAGTTACTCAGAATGTCACATTACCCTGAGAGATTGATGGGGGCACGGTTGTTACAGTGTATGGTCGTGTTTTAAACCCACACCCATGATGATCAACTTAATCGAGACGAAGGCAGCATCTATGGTATTGGATTCAATAAAGAATATTTATAGAAAAGAAATCCTTAACCTGATTAATGACTTTCCCGGCATTACTGTTAAGGAACTTTATAAAGGGCTGTGTTGGAAGCAGTCAGTGGTATCCCATCATTTGGTCTGCCTGAGGCGATCAGGTTTGGTTCGATCTGAACGCGCCGGGAAATCCATTCACTATTATGCTCATCTGGAGAATATCAACGTAATGAGACTACTTGTACAACAACTGGCGACTTACTTCAAGGGAGTTGATTCCCGGAAACTTCAGAGTGTCGCTTAATTTTTCTTCGAAGAAAATAACCTTTTCTGCCGCTGTTGGTGCGAGCGCCGTTGTTGTGTCGCTGACCAACAACCAAAGCGCGAGCAATTTTTTTTCCGAAGGGATTCCTTCGGAACAGGCAAAGAAGGTAGAAAATTTTTATTGGGATTTGCGGTTGACAGGGAAATCAACCTCAAGTAAGAATCCGCACTTCAGTTGTTGGTTTGGTCTACCTCGCGCATGATCAAGTACAAAGACCAACAACGGCATTAAGATAAAACTTTGTTCCTGACTCCTTAGTTTTTGACAAACACTTTCCTCATTATAACCTTATTCGCAAATGCAGTGAGAAGATAAACACCGGATGAAAGCGAGCTCACGTCAAGTTGAATATTCGGTAGTGTGTATTCAGAAACCAGGTTCTTTACGAGTATAACTTGTCCGGCGAGATTGGTGATCTCGATTCGGTCTATTTCATAATTGTTAGCTGAAATGTTCAGTTGATCTGCAACCGGATTTGGGTAAGCATTGAAAATCATTTCCTCTTGCTGTGCGATTCGCAGCGGAGTACTGAAAGATTGAGTGTCACTCCACGCAGACCATGCATTCGGATTGCTTGCGCATTTAGAGCGCACCTGCCAGACATATCCTGTGCCCGGAGTGAGCCCGGTTATCTTCTTCGATCCTTTTGTTCCGGCCGGATTTATAGCTGACCAGCTTGACGCTCCCGAAGGTTTGTAACGGACTTTGTAACCAATGGCACAGTTGGTAACTGCCCAGTTCAGCTTAGCGCTTGTGCCGGTAATATTGGACGCAGAAAGCCCTGCAGGTGTGGTGCAAATGATGCTGCAGCAATTAATGGCCCAGACCGGTTTGGTAGAAGAAGTGCCGCTACCGAGTGTACCGTCGTTGTTGGTGGAAGAATAATCATTCACTATGGTTCCGCTGCCGTCATTCATGCGCCAGTAAGAGATCAGGTTTGGCTCACTTGCGCTAAGCACGCTGTTCATGGTGTTTTGAATCTGGGATTGTGTCCGCGCGCTGTTCCACATCCTGATTTCGCGAAAGGTGCCTTTGTGCATTCCGCCGAGACGAAGAGCTGTTCCAATATTGATGTTGTTGAGTATGGTGTCTTCTATCCAGTACTGGTTCCAGACCACCATATTTCCATCAATATATAAAGTGACATAAAACGGCGGATTAATATTCCTGTCGACCACGGCAGCAACATGGTGACATTGTCCGTCCCGTAAATCCTGCCCGTCTGCTGTAGCGAAAGCTCCGACCTTCAGGAATAATTCCAGGTATCCGTTTTCAATTCTAAGACTGAGTGTTGATGACCAGACACCGTTGTTCCATTCAGGATCGCTTCGTATAATGTTTTCCTGGGTATAACCTGAAGCAGGCACGTCATCGCGAATCCAGGCTTCGAGGGTGAAATCACCTGTGCCGAAATTGTAGACTGAATTAGCCGGCACTGTAACTAAGTCATCTGCGCCGTCGAAATAAAGAGTAGTGCTTGAGATTTGTGCCTTCGACAGAAAAGAAATGAAAAGAAGGAACGCCAAAAACGGAGGGAGGAATTGTTGTTTCATTTTCCAGGTGTTTCTATTTAAAAAAGTATGGATTTTCTGCCACTGTTGAAGTGTTCGCCAATGTAGGAAGAGTTTTGAATATGAAAGGGAAATTTTTCAGGGAGTCGCTCTCCAATTCTTGCATGAACTCCTTTCTTTATTCCTCACTTGCTTCAAGAAGAGTCTTGAAGTACTGTTTCGATTTCTTGCTTTCATACTTGAAGGGAATGGTGAAGAGCAAGCATCCAAAAACCACCATAATAAAAGGGATCAATGCTCCAAACGAAAATCCTTCTTTCAACACTTGCCGGTATTGAGCGATTAATGCCAGCAGTACTACAATGCAAACACTAAGGACAACTCCCATCCAAAAGATCATGAAAATTATTACCGCTTTTGCAGGACGCATTCTGATTCTGATTTCAGTATATGCCTGCGTCTGAGAAACATGTCCCATGATCATTGGCAGAAAAGAATTTCTATAATCAATGATCCTGCGGATTTTAAAATAGCCGTCCTTTAATTTTCCTTCGTAGGGTTTTGAGGAGTTTTTTGTCCAAAAAAAATGATTGAATGTTTCTTTCGGCTCGATGATTTGTGCGAGACGCTTTATAACCTCATCTTCCGATAGCGGAGATATTAATTTATAGTTTTCAAAAGGCAGAACTTTCATTTTTTTATTTCAGGTTTTTACTTTCTGCAATCCTATTTGCTCTCTTTTTTCTTCATCATCTTCTTCAGCCACTCGCAAATCCGGCACAAAGGTCGCCAAGGGCTTTAAAATTTGGGAGATGGTTTGCTATTCAGTGTAACCTCCTCACGAAAGAAAATCTATCTTATAATTACAACTTCAGTTTCTCCAAATTGTATTTCACTCCCCGCAACCAAATGATAACTTCCGGAAGGAAGATTTTTTGACTGGATCGAAACTATTTGATTGCTCCGATTTACTGTTATATTACTCATGCTTAACACGGCCTGACCGATACTGTTAAATAACTCAAGAGTCATCTTATCTGAATTCTCAGAAGTGATTGTGACATTTATTTCATCTGAAGCAGGAACAGGAAAAGCGCTGATGCTAAATGCAGGATAAGTAATTGGTGACGGGATGCCCACAACCGATGATAACTTAAACAACACAACATCACCAGCTCCGTGATTGTTAGTCACGTCCCCATCATTTGAATCTGTGCTTCCCGTAAAAATAACTTCCTGACCATTGAAGAAACTCACATCCCACATCTCATCGTAACCTGAGCCGCCAATACATTTTTGCCAGACAAGATTACCCGATGAATCTACCTCGATGATCCAGCCATCAACCGAACCATGATTTCCTGACACATCTCCATCATTAGAATCAACAAAACCGGAAAGAATAAAATGATGATCAGATGTTTCCAGTAATCCAAATGGGATATCAAAACCGGAACCCCCGAAACATTTTTGCCAGATTATATCACCATCGGAATCCAAATGCACTAACCAAAAATCCCAGATGCCATGATTTCCTGAGACGTCTCCATCATTTGATTCCGTAAAACTTAAGACCATATAACGTCCTTCAAAAACCTGAAGCGCATTAAATCCCTCTTCGCCGAGCGAACCGCCTAAACACTTTTGCCAGACGAGGTCACCGTCAGCATTAAGTCGAAGAACCCATGTACTACCGCTTGTTTGGTCGCAGCCGATAGGATCTCCATCTATTGAGGAAGATGCTCCGGCAACAATGTATCCTCCATCAGAACAGGTGCTGATTCCTACACCCAGATCCGCATCACTGCCGCCATAGTTCTTGTTCCAAACAATATTTCCGAAAGTATCCACCTTTGTTACCCACAGATCATATTGCCCTTTGTTGCCTGTAAAATCGCCATCGTTAGAATCTGTAAATCCTGTAATAACAATTGCTTTATCCAATGAAAGTGTAGCAAATTGCACATTATCATTGGACGAACCACCAATAGATTTCTGCCAGATAATCTGTCCCGATTTTGTTAAGCGAACTACCCAATAGTCATGATCACCATGGTTGCCGGAAACATCTCCATCATTGGACTTCGAATATGCTACTATAAAGTATCCGTTGCCTGCTTCATATCCATCATATCCAAAATCTGCATTCGTGCCTCCCAAACATTTCTGCCATTGAAGACTTCCGTTTGCATCTAACTTAACCGCCCAAACGTCCTGAAGAGTATCATGTAATCCGGAAACATCTCCGTCATTTGAGCGGGTAACACCTACAATCAAAATACCTCCGTCAGAAGTTTCATGCGCTCTGAAATTGCCCTCGCTATTTGACCCGCCAAAACATTTCTGCTGGAGAATTGATGGTTGCGTAAAGGCGATTGTTGCTTCTGTTAAAAGCAGAATTAGAATAGTAAGGGTCTTTTGTATAAATGACTTCATGATTTCTTCAGGTGATGATGCAAGAACTTAAGCGCGGGCAATCTTTCAGGCAATGAAGATAAAAACTTTGTTGCTGCAATCAGGAAGTAAAACTCTTCACTTGAAACAATACTGCACACCTCCTGCAAGTCCGAAATAAAACTGGCGTACAATTAAGTCTTTGTCAAGCAGAAAATATTTGAAAAGACAATTTAGAGAGATAGAGATTTTCTTTGAAGCCCGGTAGCGCATACCTGCCTGAAACAGCAAAGCCGCATCGGTGCTTCTGAATAAATCCTGTTCGCTCCAGGATTCTTGAGTTCCATTGTTGTAGTAAGCGGTTGTGTGCTCATTCTTGCTCAGTAAGAAATCGACGGAGCCACCTGCTGAAATAATCGGAGAGAATCTTCCTGCATTAAAATCATATTTGATGAGAACAGGAAGGGTGAAGAAACTTGCCTGCTCATTATAGGAAATGATGTGAGGATCGGTGCCGCTATAGCCGTTAAAACCAAGTCCGTCAAACTCGTCACCGAAATCTAACTTGTCAACGTTTAATTGGAGTTCGAGCTTTTTAATTTCAATGCCGGGACAAGCAAGTATTTTCCAATGGCGGGTAAAAGAATATTCAAGTGAAACATTACCTCCGTAATCCCAATGACCAATTACGCTATGTTCGATATCGGGTGAAGAGTTATCAAGATCAGGGCTCGCCTGATTTCTAAAGAGGCCGAGATCAAAACCCAATGAAAATTTTGAGCAGCTTGAATCATTATTTTCCTGCTGCCCTTTAACCAAAACAGCGGTAAAGAGAAAGTATAAGAGAATGAAGAACCTCGAAGTACACATTGCATGTAAATGTACGAGGATTCTTATTCAGTAGTCTTCAATTTTCAACTACGAATTTCTTCACATCATTCCTTCCATCATGACTCACTTGTAATAAGTAAGTTCCGGAGGAGAAACCCTGCGAGTCAAGTTGCTTTGAAAATATCCCTGTAACCGTTCCAAGATTTTCCGAATACAATTCTTTCCCCGAAAGATCGAATACTTTCATGGTGATCATGCTTGGTTCAGGCGATTGAAGTTGAATGCTTAAACTATTAGCGGCAGGATTTGAAAGGATATTGAAGGATAAGGAACCTGTTTCTTCAAAGATGCCTGTAACACTTTCGTCAGCATAACCATCGCAATTGTCATCAATTCCATTGCGGACAATTTCTTTGACATCGGGATGAACAGCAGGATTTGAATCATCACAGTCATTATTTACACTTGAATAAGCTCCATCGGGACTCACTGAGAAAATATATCCGGGAGCATTCATCGCTCCATAACTATCGCCGTCATCATCAGGATAGAAGACGACACTACCTATATCTCCTGCTTTAATCATCTTGTTAGGGGTGGCTTCATAGGCATAATCAAGTATGGTGCATGGGGATGCCTCACTACTGACAGAGAGTCTTACCCAACCATAATGCAGTTCTCCATTAAAATTGAAACGCAGACCGAGATACTTTTTTTCCTGACTAATCCAGTTGCCGGATGTATAACGATATCCGCTTGTAAAGGATAATGAGAAATATGCTAAGGTTTGGCTCGACATATCGTCCCACTTTAATTGCGGATCAATATTATCACCGGCATTGAGAACAGCGGGGTAAAATTCAATTTGAGCACCAGGATAATTTTCAACGTTTGCGACCTCATTGTTGTCAACCGGCGAGACGTATACGTAACCGGTTTCAGTGCCTGTAGAGGAATATAGATAGGTGGTGATCCAATAGTCAACTAAGCCATCATTGTTTAAATCGAGTGAGTAAACTGAATTCAGTGAGACGGCATCAGGATTGACATCTGTGTAAACTATTTGAGCGTCGGCCAGTTTTGAGCCTGCGAGCAGACAACCAGCCATTGCTGAGTACTGCTTAAGTTTTTTACTGAGTGTGGCATTTTTCATAGGTGAGATTTTTAGAGCGTGAATTAATATCAGGAGACATAACACTGCATTTCTCTGCACTGTTGTTGGGAATGCGCTTGTTATGTTCCATGATTGGTAAATCTAACGCAATAGATATCAGGTTTCGTGTATCTAATAAAAAATTTCTAAACTGTGACAAAGTGATTTAAGTGAACCTCGTTCGGGCGAGACAATTTTCTCCATGAAAAAAATATTCATGCTCATCTCAAGCAAAGCAATCTCTCGGCTTTCAAGTCCGAATTTTTTTTTGTACTTGTCACTTTGTACCCTGATTTCTTTTTTCATTTCGAAGAAAGACTGTCAGGTACTGGAATCAGGAATATGAAAAGACGTGCCGGGGAACCAGGTAGTGAAATGACGATTGATTCAGTTCGCGGAGAAGGGACGATGCTGAATCTTATTTTTACTATTTGAAATCATTGGAGTACAAATAAACAGATGAGAGCTATATTAACGGCATAAGTCGGCAGCAATATTAACATCAACCAACATGAAAATGTTTTACGCCGTTATCGTACTTTTTGAAATAGGCGGGTTAGTTTTCTATTTAGCAAGTTGTAACAATAAGTCAAAAGTTAACAAGCAAACTCAACAACAAAATCAAGACATGACCAAACGACAAATGGTTGACCCTAACAACAACCCCTACACGGGACTTCGGGACATGGCTTTAAGTGTTACCGCAGAACAAATTCGTGTTCAAGTTCCATCCGACCAGACAAAAATTTATGGAGTAATTATGGATTGGGATTTAGGCAAAGGAACTGCGACACTTGTTTCATTCCTTTCGGGTGACGCAAGTTTGTATTTAAGTTCAGGCGGAGGTATTATCGGTGGCGTTGGCCACGACAATGTACACCAGGCAGCTGTAGCGTTTATAGACAAAGCAGAAGATTATTTAAGCAGGACAATAAAAACCGAAACCGCTCCTTTACCTGACAAAAACGGTGTGAGATTTTATTTCTTAACCAATAAAGGCAAATTTGTAGGGCAGGAGCAAATGAAAAATCTTGATAACCGCTCATCCCAATGGCTGGGCTTATTTGACGAAGGAAACAAAGTGATAACTGAATTGCGCCTGAGTACTTCAAACAAATGACGAGGCAATCATGACATCAAGCGGATTTTGCATCATGCCACGGAAATAAAAAATTTATTCTTCTCCATCAATCAAATGCATAAAACCTGACGCAGAATTACCAGGACTGCGTCAGGTTTAGGATAGTTGATAAAACCACTGCTTGATATAAACTATGGAAGAGGTGCAATGGCAATGGCTGCGGTGTCACCTGCATCGAGATAATCCAGCGAGTTAACACCATCAGTATGCGTCGCATCAACGTGCAAGGTTTCTGCAAATGCTGCCTGCGGACAGGTACCAAGCATGGTGCCCACCGGGATTACTTTTGAATAAGCATCGAGCGGACTTGCTCCCATGGGTGAATTACCAACGGTGTAGAAATTATTTCCAATGGTTACTGCACCGGCTGAATTGCCTTCGATTACAGGATTGCTGTTTCCTTTCGTCACATTGAAACTATAGGTCGCAAAGTCGTGCGGATGTCCGGCAACGAAACGCAGCGTAACATTGTCCGTAGCCTTGTCATTGTAATAGCCAAAGCCGCACACGGTATCTGTAGTACCACTTGGAACAATCGCATCCTGAACATCAGCATAACAGTGATTATTATCAATGCGCATATAAAAACGGAATGCAATGGCCAGTCCCGCACCATTCTTGACCACATAGTGTTCGGGCAATCCATCGGCTGTTACCGTTTCCTGGGAAGGATCGAGAACAATGTCGGAAGGTTTCTTGGAAACCACATACGTGTCTGCAGGTATAGCCTGAACAACACCGGCCGCATTGACCAATTCGAAGGTTAGTTCATAGAGGCCTTCCATGGATAGTCCTGTTGTATTCAGATAAATGGTTGCCGTGTCCTGCCGTTCCCATTCTGCTCCCGGTTCGGGTACATCCAGTACTGCATCCGTATGCGGTATTTTATATTGAGCGTTTCCGCCAACCATTGCTGCACCCATCGGAAAATTATTAGAAGCGAATTGTGTATGTCCGGCCACTACAATCGGATAGGTATAGTGCTTTGCAATATCTCCGGAGAGGTTATGATCGCCATCAGCAATAGGATTCAGGTTCCCGTCAAAAATTCTTTTAAACCTCCAGCGATAATGCGATGCGGCGGCGTTCGGGAATCCTGCACCGAACTGAACTACGAGTGGAAACGTGCTTCCAAACGGACTGATGTTTCCATAACCTCCGTATTGTGTAAGACCAACGGCGTCCGCCAAATGACCGCTGGCTGCGTGAGACTGTTGAATGCCCCGAATACTTGCTCCGAAGTTGATGCTCTTCATCCAGATCACATCACCCGGCAATGGATCGCAAGAGCAGGGCCTCACCCGGTCATCATAGATGCGGATGTTGATGTCCGTTCCGCAGGGATAATTCCACCAGGTGTGGCAAGGTTTAAAGGGACGATAAACCGTTACCCAATTACCATCAATCAATACCTCAACCCAGACGTAAATGTTCTTGCCGCCGAAGTCCCAGAAGCTGAAATCGAAATGACCGTTGCAATCACTTTCTGCCACGCCTAATTCTGTGCAGCGATAGAACCACGGCCAAAACCAGGGCCATAAGCAGAAGTAGGGATGCAAATCGGTAAAGTGTTCTAAAACAGAGCTCTTAATGGCAGATAGTGAATCAGAGATGATGGCTGTTTGAACTTTTGCAGGAAGCGTAGGCAACGCAATCGTTTTGGCATTGCCGGTTGTAGAACTCATAACCTTTGCCATCCTGATACCCGGAACTCCTGATAGGAATGGTGGGTCCGGTGGATTGGGATTCGGGATGGGAATTGGAATGCGTTCTTTCGGCCAGTCAATATGCGGGCGAAGCTTGGTGGCTAAATCAATGAATACCCAATCGGGGATATGGTTCCACCAAATAATAATCGGATCAATATCACACACATGAACTCTTGCATCGCAAACAGGCAATATCTTCTCGACTCCATCAATGATAAACGATTTGGTCAGGTTACCTGTAATGTGACACCATGGCCAGAAGATGGGCCAGTCAATGTGAGGTATAGCCGTAACATCAATTGTATGCTCAGGAGAAATAATGGTGGAGGTTTGAAATCCGCCCGCATTCTTCAACATGCCCGCTGAAACATTTTGAGCTAACTCTTTCGGCATTGGCGGGCCTATGATAAGTTGAACCTGGCCTCGCATAAGCGCCACCGGAGTTTCCAATGTTGCCTCTCCTTTTGAAATGGGTTTAGACTCCAGCAATTTGCCGGTAGCATTTTCGAATACATAGGCATGAGCATTTTTCAATGCTTCGTGATGCCTGCTGTCAATTTTTAGTTTGACAGGCTTTGATCTTGTGTCTTTCATAAGTTATTTTTTTTGCCTACTCTATTTCCCTTTTCAGCTTCCGGGTGCTTACTCTTTTCTTAGGATTTTCAGCTTGCTCCTTCTTTATCACATCTATAGTTCCGGGGAATCCATTCGCTGGCCTTCGACAAAGGCTAAAGCATTCTTGAAATATGGATTAGTGGGATCTCTTCTTTCCTTTGCCTGATTTTATTCTGCATTTAGCATTAAGAGACAGGAATTAATAAAGAAGCGTTAGTGAAGTATATCCTTCACTGCTATCGGTGCTTAGCATTATATCCCGTCCGAAATAAAAACGATTGTAATTTTCCTGCCAGGCAAATGAATCTATAGTGCCGGGAATAAATTGCAGGTCACCGCTGACAATCGTACTGTCAATATTTACCTTCTCCCATGCATCATCTCCCTCAGCGATGAGCTTTACTTTCAGGTGACCACTTAGACCGTTTTCAAATTCTTTATAGCAGGGGAGGGCAGTGCCTGAAAAGGCAACTCCGGGACCATCGGGGTTTTTAAATTCCCAACAGTAAGCTGCATCGGAATCTTTACCGAGGCGAAGTGTGCGGCCCGGTTCCAGATTGGCGCGTTGAAGTAATTCATTATCACGATAGATTTCAAGGACTACAGGAGCGTTACTTCTGCTCCACCAGTTGTGACCGGTTTGAATTGTCCAATAAACTTTGGTTACTTTAGTTGACATGACTTTTGATTTTGTTTTTTTCGCCTATTCCTAAAACCATTTCGGCTTCCGAATACTTCCTCTTTTTATCCCGTTCTTTCAGTGCTTACGGGCACAGGAAAGAGGGGCAAGGATTTTTAGCAAACTCCTATATGAATTGATTTATGAAAATGCTGTTGTTTTAAATCTTATGGCAGCAAAGGTGCAGTTCAGCGCTACTCCAGTACAACGGGAAAAACACCAGTAACCGCGGGTGATTTAACGGGGGTGAAAGAGCGGTTATATAGGAAGGAATAGGTTCTTTGCAGCAGATAAATCATCTACAAAATCATGGAAACAAATAATTCAATGGACAAACCTATAGGACATGGCGGGGCTACAGCTATTAATACCGCATTTTGCAGTTCAATAAAATGAACCGCAGACCTGTCCCGATTTTTTTCGGGAGAGCGCAAAGAATTTCGCAGAGAAAAAAGGCAAAGTTTGACACCAGATAATTTGTAACTTTTTCTTTGTGCTATTCTTTGCGTTTTACTCCGGGTTCTTTGCGACAAAAATTCGAACTGCAAATTTCGGGTTAATCGGTTGTTCTTCGATTGTTTTAACCCTCTTTAAGCAATCTTGCAACAGCATTAGCAATCGGTAGTCCTGTCTTCAATTCAAAGTATGAAAATGCCGGTGAAGCATTTACTTCAAAGCAATACCATTCGCCTTTTGAAGTGCACCGCAGATCAATGCCTGATAGATGGAAGCCCAGGTGTTTGGAGAGCTCGATGCAATTATTTTCAACAGCTTGCGGCAGGGTTACAATTTCCATTTCAGTTTGAGAGTAACGATAGTCTTCAGCAACAGAATGGATTTTGCAACTAAACGTACGAGTACCCACCACGTGTACTCGATAGTCAGTGCCTGCAATAAATTGCTGGAATTGTGTGGGGCAAAATTGGACATCCTTCATCCGAACGTAATCTTCGTCAGACAATTTACGGACAATACTTCGAATTCCGCTGATGGATTTATAAATGATTTGTCCATGTCGCTTCCAAAATTTCTTCAGTTCATATGGAGACGTGGTTATTAATGTTTCAGGTATAGAGAAGCCGAAATTCCCGATGATTGAACATTGATAAGGTTTGGAATGATTGGAAGCCATCAAAGAAGGACGGTTAATAACCAAAGCGTCGGTCATTTCAGACCAGCTCCATAGAATGTCTTCCGCCGCCGCCATTTGCTGAATATGACTATCAGTTGTGTCAAGGGCTTCATACTCCTCATAATCCCTGAAATTATAAGTTCTAAAATAACATGTGCTGATATCGCTAACTGAAATTTTTTCTCCATAAATCTCTATCGTTCCTTTCAGCTTTGGAATAAAATTGATTTTTACTTTCAGCTCATCTAAATCGCGGTGGTTAAGAAAATAGAACGGTACATTCATTCGCTTCAATTCGTCAAACACCATTTGCATCGGTGTATCATCTAACAGTCCCCAAAGCAGTATCATGTCAAGTTTTTTTTGAAAAGAATTTAATGATTGCAGCAGCCACTTTTTTGTCATTAATATCGGGAAACTGAGATGCATGTGCAAACTTCCATTCGCCATCAAAATTTCTTTTGAAACCGACTTGCAATAGATTTAAGTTCGTCACTTCAGCTAACCGGAGTGAATAATTTTGAAGCACTGCATTCTTTGTACCGATACATTTTCGCCCAATAACAGTTATTCTCGCATAGTCTTCATTTTTCAATGTGTTTGTTGTATAAGACCTTGTATTGGATCTCTTCAATGATAGGGTAGGGATGGCTTGTTGCTGTGCCAATTTCATCCAATATTCTAATCTCCACAGTTGACCATTCAAGCAAGTGGGCGAAGGAGGGTTGAGTACAGGACATTTCAACTGTGAAAGAAACCATAGCATGAACGCATTCATTTCGCTGGCCACATAACTACGGTCTTCTTTATTTATTTGGACCAATTCCATCGGATAGATATTTGGAATAAGCGTGAGAACTCCTGAGATATTTCCAAGTTGGATTTTTTTACCCGATGCAACAATGCTTCCCTTCTCAATTTGATGGAAGAGAATATCTGTATCCTTTCTCGACAGATCCATACTCGTAAGTAAAGAGGCCGCCCCCCTGGTAAACTTATTTACCAAAGAAGCGGCTGCTTCGTCAAGAATGCTTGCAATTACCAGGACCATTAGTTCTTGTTGCCTTTTCTTGCGGCTTTAGCTACTTTGCTTCCTACGGCAGGGCGTTCAGTTGATTTTATGAAAGCAGGGTTTTGACCAATAGTTTTTTCAAGCCCTTCTAAACGCTGTTCAACAGAGGCAAGCCATGCGGGATCACCAATATTTTGGAATGGGTCTCCTACTTCAGCATCTTTTAGCTTAGGAATTTCTATCTCCCGCTTTTGATGTACCTCATAAATAAATTCCTTATACTCTTTGAATTCTTTGAAATCTTTAATGAACTCCTTATGGGTCTCTTTGATATCTTTATTCTCTTTAATAAACTTGTGAAAAGGTTGGAAGCAAGTGAGAACAAGATCATTAAAATCCCCATCGCCGGCATCTTCTGATAAAATGTCGAAGGACACACCTGTTCCTAAAACAGTAGGGGAAGTAAGCTGCATAGCGGAATCCCGAAAAACGCCACTGCCAGGATTATTTTGGATTTGAATCGTCCAGGGAAATCCGGCTCCGGCAAGTACAGTTACCGGCGGTGAGCCAACAGTGCCCGGATGAGGGCCGTTGTTTGTTCCGCCGCCGCTTACTACAAACTGCTGAGCAAAAGCAGCAGACTTGGATTTTACAGTAATGGTCCAAGTTCCATGCATTGTAAGTGACATAAGTTAAAGTTTTTACTTTTTCGCCTACTCGTTCCCTTTTCGGCTGCCGGGTGCTTACTCTTTTTATCCCGTTCTTTCAGTGCTTACGGGCACAGGAAAGAGGGGCAAGGATTTTTAGCAAACTCCTATATAATTAATTTTTAAACCTTCCGGTCTGTTAAGTCTGTGTAAAAGTTGATGAAAGCTGTTGCACATCTGAAAAGAAATTCTTTTAATCTTGTCGCAGCAAAGGTGCAGTGCAGCGATACCGCCGTACAACGGGAAAAATACCGGAAGCCGGGGGTGATTTAACGGGGGTGAAAGAGCGGTTGTATAAGAAAGAATGAGTGGGTTCCTTGTATAGGATAAACATTGTTGGCTTTAACTTTCAATCCAGTAAGCCGATATTAGTCTTGCAATCGCATACTTTACCACATCTGACCAATTTCAATAACCAGTACCAGAAGTTATAAGTAATTCAATATTCCAGACAACAAGAAAGGATTGATGGTTGTTAACCATTTCAGGTTGCTTCGACTATTCAATCAAGCATTAGCGGGGGAAAGGCGGCTTCTGAATATGCCTGTTCTATTTTTCTAACCGTTTTTTCCCAGAGCCACTTTTTCCTTACCTCTTTTGCCCCGGCTATTCCAAGCCGCTTGCGAAGTGAAGTGTTTCTTGATAACTCGATAATGGATTCTGCCAGCGCATTGGGGTTTTTTGGAGGGACTAATTTTGCAGACACATTATGAGCTAAGATTTCAGATGGACCTCCAATGTTTGTTGCAACTATAGGCAAACCATATAGCATTCCTTCAAGAACAACCATACCAAAGGGTTCATACCAGCTTGGAATCACCAGCATGTCTGCTTTTTCATACCATCCGTTTATTTCGCCAGGTGTAAGCCAACCTGTGAAATGCACTTGGTTTTTAAAGGGGGTAAGTGTATCAACCAAGCATTCTTTTTCGATTTCAACACCTCCGCCATAACCGCCTGCCAAAACAAATTTGGCCTTAGGGAAAGAGGTAAGTACTGTTGGAATAGCATCTATCAAATCCCAAATTCCCTTTCGCTCTACAAATCTTCCGGTGTATAAAATAGTCAACTCAGTTTCTTTCCATTCGCGTTTTATAGAAGATAGCTCTGCCTCTTTATAATCTTCAATTCCGTTTCCTGCTACGCTTACTTTGTTTATTGCCTGAGGATAATATTCGGCCAGTATTTCCTTTTCACTTTCTGAAATGGCAATGATTCGATCTGATTCATCGATGGCTTGTTCCTGCACCTGCCAGTGATTAAAAAGTTTCCCCACCTCATACTCAGCCTTGTCAATCGAATGCACGGTAAAAACAATTGGGCAGTTACATCTTTCGCGTATTCTCATTGCGACAGGTAGTAACCATGCAGTGTGCAGATGTATAATATCAGGCACCCAATATTCTGATAACACATCAGCGATCTTCCATGCTTCGTTGGGAGCGACGTGAAAGAATAAAATATTTTCACGAACAATGATTTTTTCAGTGGAGAATTGATCTCTCAGGTCTTCCATTGAGTTGGTCTCCCAGCTTCCATAAGGCTGTTTATTCAGAACCAAAGCCCCACCGACAAGCAATACTCCAACTGAATAATGTTCTTTAGCGAGCGCTTTTGTCAATCCGCCTACTGCTGTACCGAGGCCTCCCCAAATTATAGGAGGATATTCCGGCGTTATGTGAAGGATTTTCATGTATGATTCACGACTAAAACTTTTTTATATCATAGAACATCTCAGCATTGTATTTTAAGGCATTGTTTAAAGAACAACAGGTTCTAAATTGCTTTGAACTGAATCCTTCTGAATGATACCCTGCCAGTGTGCGTTTGCAATCCAACAAAATGGGTAACATCACTTCCTCTTAGCGGATCAGGATTAGAATAATCTGTTACTAAGCTCCCGTTGAGGAAGACATTGTAATTCTGACCGATGCACAGAATTTCCATTTGATTCCACTCTCCAGGATTTTTTAATTGCGGATTATTAGGCGCAGCAAATCCATAGATGGCCGCGGTTTTATGAATATCCAAACCAGGGGGATTTCCCTCTCCGATGTTATTAATCTGAACCTCGAAGCCAAAATTGATAGCCACGTAAGCCGTGTTATCAAAACCCTTGCTGTCTATATTAGGGAAGCGAACGAATACTCCGGAATTATCATCGTCACGCCATGTGAGAAACTCCAGTTTCAAGCTGTAATTCTGTGGCATCGCATCGGTATAATAAAGTAATCCTAAATCATTTCCTGGCTGTGATTCTAAAGCGCCACGTACGATATTAAAGCTACCGGGATTATCCCGGCCCGGTTGATTTTTAATGGTGCTCATCTTCCATTTACTCAAGTCAACTCCGTTAAACATCATTGTATAACCGGCATCGGGTACATCAGGAGGAACAATAAATTGATCGGCTAACCTTCTTGCGAGTCCAACCCCAGTCAACATCGGATTAGGTGATCCTACTGTCGGAAACAGAACAGGTCCTGCGGCATAAGCATTGGAAACGAAATGAAATTTCCCGGTTTCATCCGTAACCGAATTCATGGGGTCACTGCCCATCCATAAAGTGCCGGCTTCATGATGCGTGGTGCCCATGCCATCTCGCCTTCCGCCATTCCAGCGATAGTCATAAGCATATAGGGCTTTCAAATCAGTAGCGGCGTTAGCAGGAAGCCATGCGTTTGAATTCGACAGCACCTCGAAATCTTCTCCATCAGCAAAAACTTTTGCAACATCATCTGAAGCTTTATCCATTGCATCCCACAATGCCATATCATTTGCGTTTAGACTATACGTGATGAAAGCGCGGGTTACTCCAACTTCATCAACCGGTTGCTCTGTAGCGAGGCGTATAAAACTTCCGGGATTTCTTGCTTCGGTTTCACCTATGCCCCTGATAGTAATAACAACCGTAGTATCACTTGATTGGTTGAGCGCGTTGACAGAATCGAAGTCAGGAATTTTTTTGAAAAGCTCAGCTTCTGAATCTGTTGTTGGCTTTGAAACTCCCGAAGCTGTTATCTGCAAATGGAAGAATCCTTTCTTGCCATTACCGCGATCGTGAGCGCCTTTAACAAACAGTGCAGATGCTTCGAGGGCTTGCAATACTGAACCCAGATTTTTTACTGACGTGCGCGGAATTCGTATAGTGAGATTCGATCGCAAATGCGCCATCAGGTTCTGGCCAATAAGGTTGTAGTTATTAATTCCCTGAAAAGAAAGTAATGCCAGGCGGGTATTTTCAATGGTACCAATTGCGAGCACCACTTTGGTGCTTTCAGCAAGTGAGATAAATCCCTGCGTGGTTTCGATGCCGGTTACATGTGCAGTACCGTTAATTATTTCGGTTTGCAAACGAATTACCCTGCAATGCGGAACCACCATCAATCTCTTCTTAACATCATCAGGAGTGCCGTTGTGCATTGATTCGTTCGAGGCCTTTCGTGTTGAATCAATCATAAGTGGTACAGCACTGAATTTATTGATTGGAAATAATCCCGAAGCACTCTTGGTTTGCACGGCGAGCGGCGCTTCTAATTTGAACTCGTTTACCTTTAATGGAGAAGAACCCGGAGGCGTTCCCGGATTAACAGGTAGCTTATTGAAAGGTATAGCATCAGAAATGTTTCCGTTCTTTATGCCGTCATGCAATTGCTTTCTGAGAGCATTATGAAGACCTCCATGGATAAAATCGTTACTAACATCGGTTCCTATTTGTGAGGCAGCTTCGGCGAAATACTTATTGTTAAGCTCATCCTTAACTATAGATGGCCATTTGTCATCAGGCATTTCAGTTAGGCCATTTAAATTTAAAAGTTGCGGCGACCAACCACCAAAAAATACTGACCTGCCTCCTAAACAATAGGACAGCCCTGGGAAGCCACCTTTAACATCCGAGCGCCATGGCAATCCCCATATTTCATTTCGTGGCACCATGGGATCAATTTCCGTTGCGCCGGGCGGAACGAGACCCAGTATGGGATAATTCTGAAAATGCTCACTCAGGACAAATGGTCCTGCTTCAAGAATGAGAATGCGGTGGCTGTGACTTTTGTCTTTTTCAAAAAGATGTTGGGCAAACACAGGCCCGAAACTGCCACCGCCAATCACTATAATGTCAAATGGGAGTGCATCGTTTTGCGGACTTCCGTCTTTGCGGCTTCGTCCCTTATCTGTACTGTTGATTGCTTCATCAAAACCATTGCAGATATATCTTCCCAATACATCTTTCGAAAAATCGGTTTCCTGAGATTTAATTGCTGTCATAAACAAAAAGGTTTTAAGGTATTTGAATCTGCAGTTTATTTTTTTTGACTTAGGATTAAGGGGCGTTATAAAGATTTTCTGTAACCTTCGTTTTTATTTTTAAGGTTGATTTTTGTAAAATAGTTGAAGCCTTTTTTTTCAAATCGATTCAGATAGCATGTGAAGATATTCGTCAAGTACGGAAATCCTGATCTCTCGCCACTTTCAATCCCATTTAATATATTTAGGCTCTGGTTAAAATCTTTCGGTCTGTTAAGCCTGTGTAAAAGTTGATGAAAGCTATTGCACATCTGAAAAGAAATTCTTTTAATCTTGTCGCAGCAAAGGTGCAAGACAACGCTACCGCAACACAACGGGAAAAACACCAGGAGCCGGGGGTGATTTAACGGGGGTGAAAGAGCGGTTGTATAAGAAAGGAAGGAATAGGTTCTTTGCAGCGAATAAATAATCTATAAAAAAACTTGGTTAAACAATTCTCCTATGCAAAACATTAAAAAGACGCCGATAGAGGCACTATGTAAATACCTGCTTTATGGAATAGTGATGATCGTGTTGTGGCTACATTTTTCCTGCAAGCAACAACAAACGAGTCCTGCACCTATTGAGAACATTTCAGACGACGCGTACTGTGCGACCAAGGTTGATAGCCTGATCCAAAGTCCTGAAGACCATACCGTGTTGGATTTCGAAAACCTGAGCCGCCAATGCCAGATGAAATTCCTGAAACAAGGACAGGACTCCCTTAGTGTAATGGATTCTACATCTCAGCATTTTCTCGCCTTAAGTCAGTTAGTATATGAAGCCGGATATTATCTTCTTGAGAAAGAGTATGAGGCAATTTGGTTTGAGGCACATAAAGGAAAATCAGTGCTTTATGACAATACAATTCCTGCTCAAAATGTGGTGGCAGGCTTTGATGTAAAAGTGAAAATAAGTGTATTGATTCAGTACTATACTAATTCTGGCTTTGGAGACAATGGCGGAATTTTATGTGAGCCGGTTCTTGGTCCGATATTACCAGACGGGACAAGGGCTCTTGCAATTATGATTGCTACAGCTAATTCAGTGAATGGGAGTGGTAGCGGTTCGCTCACCATCAGCCAATATTGCGTTCTTAATAATCCGGGTCCGTACAGTAATATTTCTGACTTACATTTGTTGACACCACCATCGCCACCTCTGCCAGCAAGCCCCTTTAACACTACTATAGGAAGCCCAATTATTTCTTCTCATGACCCAAGAACTTACCGCTTTTATAGCTGGGACATGATCTATAATCACTACATTAAAGATAACCACCTTGATCCCCAATCTCCCTTCGCTTCGGATGGCAGACCCAATAACCCAAACGGCTACATAGGTTTTGAGCTTGGTTATATTGATGGCGATATGCAGACACAGATTTGGGATCCACTACCTCCTAATGATGGCAGCGGTGCTATATTATCTGTTGCGCCATATAATTATAACAAAGATGATGTATCAGGCATTACCACGCTCTTACCGCTTTATGACGATAAGGGTCACCTCGTTTTTAATCCCGCGGTAATGTTACCAAAAGATGCAGGAGGGAAAGGTGAAGGATACATCATGGAAATAGGAAAGCCCTGTCCGCCATACTGCGGCAGTAGTGGTACTCTTTAATACGGTGAATCACTATCTTGCGAAGAAATCCCCACCGCCCAGTGAGTGATTTCTTCAAGGATATTTTTACGTGGATTCCTTTCGATGTTGAGCTTGGAACTGTTCTCATCTTTATCCTTTTTTCCAAAACACTTACAACAGAAGAAGTAATGGCAGCGGTAATAATTTTTGTTTCCTGGTTGATGGATGTTTTCAGCGATGCTATAACATTCAGTTATCATCCATTCTGGTTACTGCTTCAGGAGCACAGTAATCTCTGGTTCCCGAATTATAGCATGCCCATCATTTTCGCTTTGTATGCTATTTTGTATTTCTATCTTTTTCGAAAGCTGGAAATAAAATGGATAGTAGTATCCGGTTTCATGTTTTTTCTGTTACTCCATGTTGTCAACTTATTATATTACCAGGGTTACCGGGGAACTGCAAGCAATTCATTGCTCGCCGGTCAGCTGCTAATTGGCGCCCTGGCATTTTTATACCTCCGGCATGTTGTGGAAACATCAGATGAGTCACCTTTTCGGAATTTTATGTTTTGGTTCTCTGCTGCAACATTGCTGAGTAATTTTGTTACGGCGCCTGTGACTTCCCTTTTAAGCTGGCTCCCATCAAATGACCCTAAAGTTTTTGGTGCGCTTTATAGTATTATTGGATTGTACATCGGTTACTACCTCAGTTACTTAATCATCATCATTGGATTATTATGGACCCGAAAGCGTGGGATATTATTTTTTCAGTAGGCATTAGCACCTTCGCATTGCTTGTGCTTTTTGTGCTGGTAATCAATTTGCTTTTGGTGAGCCGCAACAAAAGGCTGACACACCGCAATGAGGTCCTTGAAATGAAAACCTCCTTCGAGAAAGAGTTGATGAAAACACAAGTGGAAGTCGCAGAAAATACACTCAACGATATTGCCCGCGATTTGCACGATGATGTAGGACAGATGCTTACGTTCAGCATCATTCAGCTTAACAACATTCGACCGATGCCCGATGCAGCGACAGAAAAAAATATCGCGGCAGCCCGCGAGTCGGTACAAAACACACTTCAAAGTGTACGCAGTATTTCGAAAACACTCAGCAATGATTATCTTTCTTCTTTTGGAATGGAGGAATCTTTAAAGAGATTGTTTGAGCGAATTGCAAGACAGGGTATCGTCAGGACTACTCTTGTTTTCCCTGCAAACGTCCTGTTTAGTTCCCGGTCTAATGAAGTGTTTGCCTTTCGCATTATTCAGGAATTGGTCACAAATACTCTGAAACATTCCGGTGCAACAGAATTGTCACTGATCATCAGCGAAGCGGACGGTAATATTCAAATAGAGTATAGTGACAACGGCAAAGGGTTGCATGGAGATCAATTTAACAATGAGCAACTAAAAAACAGCCTGGGCTTTACGAATATTTTCAAGCGGGCGGAATTAATGCATGGCGAAATCACCATTTCAAATAATTCAGAAGGTGGATTCTATCTTCGTCTTTCATTTCCGAATAAGTAAGAGTATTTCAACGCGTGATCAAGAGCGCAAAATCAAAACGAAACCTTCCCCAATATGCAGATCAAAATTGCACTTACCGACGATCACCAATTGGTGCGAAGCGGCATAAAAATGCTCATTGAAAATTTTCCGGAATTCAAAGTTGTCGTCGAGGCATCAAATGGAAAGGAGCTTCTGGAAAAACTCGCACTGCTAAAAGTTCTGCCTGAAATTGCAATGGTTGATGTTGCTATGCCGGTAATGGATGGATTTGAAACAACAAGAGAGTTGATTAGACAATACCCAAAGCTGAGGGTTGTAGCCTTGTCAGTCCATGATGATCTCCAAAGCGTGAATAGTATGATTGAAAGCGGAGCGAATGCTTACTTACTCAAAGATTCTTCTCCGCAAATTGTAAGGAACACGTTGCAGCAGGTTTTTGAAAAAGGATATTACTACGATAAGTTTGTGATCGAAAGTTTGATGAAAGCAAGGCAGAAGCAGCAAGATGATGAACTGAAAAAAAACAACAGGTCGGGCCGTAACTCCGGAATTGATCCTGCATCACTTCTCACAGTCAGAGAGATTGAGTTCATGAAGCATAGCTGCAGCGAACTCACCTATAAAGAAATTGCTGACCTCATGGAGGTTAGTTTGCGAACAGTTGACGGCTATCGCGAATCGGTATTCTCCAAACTTGATTTGAAATCAAGAACCGGAATTGTTTTGTATGCTATTCATAAAGGATTGGCCCAGTAAAAGAAGAAGTGGTTGTATCAATTAATTTTGTCTGGAAAATTGGAGGTGATTTTTTACATTAGTTCCCGCAGTTAACCAAAAATCAAAAACCATGAAAAAATATTTATTCGCCTTTTGGTTCGCCCTGACCGCAACGGGACTTTCAGCACAAACCGTAAACAATAAATTAAGTTTTACTGCCGGGGGAGGGTTTCAGTTTTACTACGGGGATCTCGGAAACAACATCTATAAACTTAACCCTTCCTCCTATGGCTCAGTAAATATTTCGCTGGGATATTACTTAACAAGATCCTTCGATGCCGGCTTCTTGGGATTCGTAGGTGACTACGGATATTGTCAAACTGAGGAAATGAAAAACACGGAGGTTCCCTTAAGCGACAGATGCCCCGGTTGTACAGCAAGAATAGGAATGGGGAATTTGAATTCGCGGTTGACTTCAGAAGGAATTTTCCTGAGATACAAAATTGCCAATGGGTATCTCTTTTCTGAAAGCTCGAGAATAAGGCCGTACATTTTCTCAGGTGTAGTATTCAATCATGTAAGTGACCGGATGAAAAAGAATTGCGTTGTTGCAGGCAATTACTATTCGGTAAACAACGGTTTGGGCTTGCGGTATTATATGACTGAAAAAATCAGCATCGGTTGCGATCTTACAGTTGGTTATTTCCTAAGCGATAAGCTTGATTATATCAAAAGATGTAGAAACGATATGTACATTCAAAACACTTTCTTTCTCGGAATAGATTTGTTCTAATGGTAATAGTAAGCACTGTTTCGGTGAAATTCACCGATAGCGAAACACGTAGATCAGGCACAGGCGGAACAGTACATCGAGAAAAACAAAAAGCAGGTAGGCGTAAATAAAAAGAATTCTCGAGATCGTAAAATCTTTAATGAGAAATACTACTATAGAAAGGAGCAACGCATGAAAGATGATCGCTAAAAAATGCTTCGGAAGTGATCGGCCGAAAAACTCATATTGCTCCCCCCCATAAAGCTTCAGCACCAGAGCGGTGATAATCCAGCAAAGCAGAAGTGCAACGGATGCTTTGAGAAAGTAAATTTGAAAATTGGGTTTGAAATGTCCCCAGATCAAAAGGTATGCAAGAATAAAAGAAAAGATGAGCAGAAAAACATCTCCTGCCAGATTTAACAATGAATAAAGGCGTAACCTTTCTCGAATCATATTCAGGAACGGATTTTTCTGTTCGTAGTGCGAGCGCCGTGGTGGTGTCACTGACCAATCCCTCAGTACAACAAAGAGGCGCGAGCAATTTTTCAGGCAATGAAGATAAAAAAAGTCAATGCAAATTATTTCACAGGCTGAGACCCACAATCATTGCATGGGTGTTAACGACTACTGATAGAATCATTGAGCCAATTAATCCGAGGCCAAAAAAGTGAGCGCTAAAAAAAATAGCGCAAGCGAAAATCACCCGCGCTATTGCAATTTCTATTTTTCCTGAAATGAAAAACGCTTCTACATGGGACTATCTTTCTTCATCATCGAAGAATCACCTGAAGATGCTTGCGGCGGCATCATTCCCATTTGCTGCATCATGGTCGCCATATCTATTATTCCCCAGTGGTCAGTTATTTTTCCGTCCTTAAATTTTAAAGCATCAGAAAAATCAAAACTCATTTCCTTATTCGAGACGGGCATACCCATGAATGACCCAGAGTTGGTTCCCTTGAAGGTTCCGTATTGCATCACCCAATCTCCCTCGGCAACCGTAGCCGTAATGGTAGATTTACCATTGGGGAATGCGGTGTGAAAAGAAGATATGATCTTCCTCAATATTTCTTTTGATGAGCCGGTCATACCGGGAGGCGGAGAATGGTCAACAGCATCATCAGAGAGGAGACTGTCAACGATTGTTGTGTCGCCGGCATCAAAGGCATCATCTAACCTTTGAACAAGCGCTTTGTTTTTTTCAAGCGTGTTGTTTTCTTTTTTCATCGTTCCATTGTCGTTGCATGAAGCGATGACAAAGAAAATTAATGCCGTAAAAATCAGGAGCAGAGATGGTGTCTTCATGTTGATGTTTTTTGTGAGGAAATTTTGTGGCCAAAAGATACGAGCGGCATTTTGGAATTTCATTTCTTAAACATTTTTTTATTCCACAAGAGGATTCAATTGCGTTGCGTCGTTAAACTGTCTGATGGGGGAGCAATACATCGCCCCTCAATAGACTCAATTTGTTAGGAGCACGTGCATGATTGAAATGAAAGTTAAGAGCGCCGACACTATTGATCTTCTGACTTTTCTGTTCTCTCCACAGAAGTAAAGGTTCTATGAAGGTTCACGTATGTTGATTTAGCAACCTGAAAAAATTCCCCATTAGATTTGTGCGATCAATGTTCAATATTTAATCCCTCAGAGGGGTACGGAATTTTTCGAATGAAACACCTCATCTTCTTTTTAATATTTCCCCTGTCGGTAAGTTCACAGGATGCTGATGTCTGGAAGAGGATTGATCATTTTGCAGAGAATACTTCTCCTGAGAATTTCACAGATGTTAACGAGTTCGGCAATTTTATCAATCAGCATTATTCAACGGCAAATGAAAAATCCCGCTTCATATACACTTGGATTGCAATCCACATCAGTTACGATACAGACTGTTTTTTGGGAAGAAACGATAACAAACAGGATGCAGAGTCCGTCTTTACAACGAAGAGGGCGGTGTGTGAAGGGTATGCAAATTTGTTCGACAAATTGTGCTGGTTAACCGGAGTAACAAGCATGAAAGTAGAGGGTCTTGGAGCAAGGCAAGCACACTCGCAGCATGCATGGAATGCCATAAAGGTGAATGGCACATGGTATCTTATTGATGTAACCTGGGCATCAGGTGGTTTAGACAGCAGCAATCAATTCGAACATGCCTTTTCTGACTATTATTTCCTCACACAACCCGAACAATTTATTCATGAACATCTGCCTTACGATCCCATGTGGCAGCTTCTACGCAGCCCCGTGACCAAGAAAGATTTTTTTAACAAAAAATTTGCTGTCATATCAACTATTGGTTCCTTTTCTTTTGAAGATACTATTGCAAACTATTTAGCACTCGACAGCGTCCGGCGTGAGTACGATTTTTACAGGAGATCATTCGCATTTGATCCTTTCAATTCTTTGGTGAAAGAAGGTTATACATACTCACTCATGTTGGTTGCGAATAGCTACATCCACCAAGGTGATGATCGGTTCAACGATTATTTTAAAATAAAGAAACTTGCATTTGACTCTGCTCAAATCTTTGCTGGCAAAAGAGAGCAGGTAACTCTGTTGTTAGACAGTTGTTCACAATATTATTATGAGGCAAATCATATTTTTCAAAACCTGGACGCGCCGTCGCAGCCGGAGAACCTCATCGCGCTGAAAGAAAATCGCATGGTAATAGCTGAGAGATACCGCAATCTTGCCGAGGAAAAAAATTTCGTGAAATACTATTTCTCAGCATCGCCTGAAAAGAGAGCGTCAGTTCTTCACAGTTATCTGAAAATATTAAATTTCAAGTTTTAAGAGTTGGTTTTATGAGGTCAGGAATTAGGGTGTGATATTCCCCGGAAAAAATTGCCTTGCCTGTATCTTTTCAATCTTTCTCCGTTCTGAGAGAAAACATTTCATGAAAAGAACATTCTCGTTTATCACCGTATTCCTATTTTTCTCTGCAATTCTTTCCGCCCAAACACCCACTCAAACCGTTCGTGGTACAGTGGTAGAGCAACACGTTGAAACACCCTTGCCCGGCGCCAATGTGATAGTTGTCGGAAGCGATCCTGTCATTGGATCATCCACGGATGACAACGGAAACTTCAGATTGGAGCATGTGCCTGTAGGCAATCATGTTCTTCAAATCACTTACATGGGTTACAAGGATGCGGCAATAAACATTCTTGTGAATGCCGGAAAGGAAACTGTTGTGTCAATACAGCTTGAACAAAATGTTGTGGAAGGAAAAGAAGTGGTGGTCACTGCAGATTCCCGTAAAGACAAACCGTTAAACGAAATGTCAAGCGTGAGCGCGCGAACTTTTTCAGTGGAAGAAACACAGAAATATGCAGCGGCCGTAAATGATCCTGCCCGTATGGCGCTGGCGTTTGCAGGAGTGGTTTCAGCAGATGACGGTAATAATAAAATTGTGATTCGCGGCAATGCACCCAATGGTTTGTTGTGGCGCATGGAAGGTGTTGATATTCCAAATCCCAACCATTTTTCTGATGTAGGAACCGCAGGCGGTGGCATTTCGATTTTGAGTTCGCAATTGCTCGCCAATTCTGATTTCATTACCGGCGCATTTGCTGCTGAATATGGGAACGCCTTGTCAGGAGTATTCGATTTGAAATTGCGGAAAGGAAATAACGAGCGAAATGAATTTACACTTCAGGCAGGGTTTCTTGGATTGAATGTGGCAGCAGAAGGTCCGTTCAGCAAAAACTGCAAGGGATCTTATCTCGTGAACTATCGCTATTCTACACTCAGCATTCTCAGCTATCTCGGACTTCTTGATCATACGAGTGTCACCAACTTTCAGGATCTGTGCTACAACATTTATCTTCCGACAAAGAAGGCAGGTTACTTCACGCTGTTTGGCTTCGGAGGATTGAGTGATGAAACTTCACGCGCACCAAAGGATTCTTCGAAGTGGACGAATTATTATGATCGCTACAGCGAAAAATTTTATGCGAATACAGGAGCGGCAGGATTCACTCATGGAATCATCATTAATTCACGCACGTATCTGAAATCTGCATTAGTGCTTTCTTATGCAGGCAACGGTGACAATACAAGTCACTATACTCAGGATTATTCTTCTCTCACAGACGATCTGCTCAGTTATGTGCAGAAAAAAATTACACTCAGCTCAACGTTGAACTACAAATTCGATTCACGCAATTCACTCCGCGCCGGAGCCATCGCAAACAAATTGGTGTATGATCTTTCTGATCAGTGGCTCAACGATTCTACGAGCCTGCTTCAAACCTATATCTCGAATAACGGCAGTACCTACACGGTGCAAACATTTGCGCAATGGCAATTCAGATTGAACGATGCCATCACTTTCAACGCCGGTTTTCATTACCTCTATCTTTTCCTCAACAATACATCTTCAGTCGAGCCGCGCGCTGCAGTAAGCTGGGCATTGAATGAAAAGCAAACCTTAAGTGCTGCATACGGTCTCGTGAGCCAGATGCTGCCGATTGGTGTGTACTTCGCGCAAGCGCAGGATGAGCAGGGTAATATTTCCTTGCCGAATAAAAACTTATCGTTCACAAAGGCAAATCACTTTGTGCTGTCCTATGATTATTTGTTCTCGCCCAATGTTCATTTGAAAACAGAGGTGTATTACCAGGGTCTTTTCAATGTTCCTGTTGATGCTGATTCAGCAACTTCTTTTTCAATGCTCAATCTCTCGCAGGGTCTTGTCACTGATAACCTGGGAAATACCGGCACAGGAAAAAATTATGGCGTTGAATTCACGCTCGAAAAATTTCTGAGTAAAAATTATTACGCTCTTTTGTCAACCTCAATTTATCAATCGAAGTACAAAGGTTCAGATGGCGTGCTGCGAAACACGCGCTATAATGGGAGCTATGCGGTTACCTTCACCGCAGGAAAAGATTTTTCTTTCAGGCAAAAATTTAAGAACCGTGTGTGGGGATTGAATGCAAAGGTGATTTACTCAGGTGGTTTCCGCGATACACCGATCGATCTTGAAGCATCTCGGCAAGATGGAGAAGCCGTGTATGTCAATACCGAAGCATTCACCAAAAAGATTCCTGATTATTTCAGGACTGATGTGGGAATCAGTTTGAAGCACAACAAAGCCAAATCTACGGGCACGTGGTCGCTCGACATTCAAAATGCAACGAACAGACAAAATGTTTTTGTTCAGTACTACGATCCTCATCAGCAAAAAATTGTGACAGCTTATCAAACGCCGCTGATTCCGGTGTTGAATTATAAGATTGAGTTTTAGACCTTTATTTTTTCGGACTCTGGTGTATCTCAATTATTCTATCCGGCCCGGAAAAATTCACTTGCCTCTGAAATCACCAATAACTTTTGCATCTTGTGAAGAAATTTTAAGCTATGAAAATAAATAACATCGAAGGACTTACCATGAAAGAGTTGCAGGATGAAGTTGATCGCGGAGGAAAATTTGTGATGTACCAATATTGCGTCTCCCTCCTCGTAGTGACCTTTCGCCGGCCGACTGATATTTATTTTGTTCGCGGAAACGAAAGTGCAGTTGGAAAAGGGATTCAATATTCCTGTATTTCATTCGTGGCAGGATGGTGGGGAATTCCCTGGGGACCCATCTATACCATAGGTAGCTTGATTAACAACTTCGGAGGTGGAAAAGATGTTACCATCGGAGTCATGCAATCATTGCAGCAGGCAGCACAGCAAGTTGAGCAAGCTCCTAAGAATTAATTTATTCATTGCCATCCCAAATATTTTTTTTGTCAATTGCTTACTAGCTGTACCTATTGCCTATTGCCTATTGCCTATTGCCTACAGCCTACTTCTTCCCGTGCATTCTCTCTTCGCCAAAATCCCCTAAGTTTGCGCGCCTCTTTAAAACACCTGGATGGATCGGAATACAGTTATTGGTTTTGTTCTTATTGCTCTTTTAATCATTGCTTACACCTACTTCAACACGCCCTCGGCAGAGCAGTTGAAACAAAAACATAAGGAGGATTCTATTGCTTTGGTTCAGCAACACTCCCGGGCACCCGGGACTGATTCATTGCAGCAAGTGAATCCTTCAGATACTGTGAAAGTGGCAACTGCTTCCCCAGGGGTAAAGGAGTTCCAACAAATTTTCCCTGACACCACCAACCAAAATGAAGAGCAATTCACTATAGAAAATGAAGTTTTAAAACTCACACTGTCGAACAGGGGAGGAAAGGTTGTTTCAGTGGAGTTGAAAAAATTCAGGACGTATGATCATAAACCGCTTGTTCTTTTTACTCCCGAGAATACTAAATTCGATTACACTTTTTTCGCGGGAACAGAAAAGATTGAAACAAACAATCTTCCTTTCAAGCCTGAATCAACTTCCTTCTCCGTAGCAGGAAAAGACTCCGGAACATTTACGTTTCGCGCATACAACGGTGCATCGCGCTACCTCGAGCAGAAGTACGTGATGAAAGGAAATTCCTACATGGTGGATTATTCATTTTCGATGGTCGGAATGGATAGCTTGTTTCGCAATGCTGACTCGTATGTGAGTCTCGCCTGGGATACAAAATACAACCGCACCGAAAAAGATTTGTCGCAGGAGAGAACCTATTCTTCTGTCTATTTCCGCACCTGGAATGATGATGTGAACAGCATATCAGAAAGATCAACAGGCGAGATGCACGCGCCCGGAAAAGTGCAATGGGTGTCAGGTAAAACACACTTCTTCAACTGTGCCTTAATTGCTAAAAATCCCTTTGATCAGGGTGATGTTAGCTCGCAGTTTGATCTTAATGCAACCGATTATGTGAAGGAACTGAAAGCAGCATTGGTATTGCCGTATGACAGTAAGCAGAAGAATGTTTCTTTTCCCATGCAGTTCTATTTCGGTCCCAACAACTGGCAGGAACTGAAAAAATTTGACATTGAATTAGAGCAGGTAATTCCGATTGGTGCCGGGTTGTTCGGGTTCATCTCATCACCGCTCAACAAATTTTTTTTCATCCCCCTCTTTAATTTTCTCAATAATTATTTTACCAATTATGGATTGATCATTTTGATCATGACGCTTTTGCTGCGCATCATTCTCTTCCCGCTCACATATCGCTCATTCGTATCTGCTGCCAAGATGCGTGTGCTGAAGCCGGAGATTGATGAACTGAAAGCAAAGTATGGTGATGACCAGGCAAAGTTTGGTCAGGAGCAAATGAAGCTTTTCAAACAGGCGGGAGTGAGTCCGCTTGGCGGATGTTTGCCACTGCTGTTGCAACTTCCGATTCTCGCGGCGATGTACACCTTCTTCCCGCAATCTATCGAGCTGAGGCAACAACCTTTTTGGTGGGTCACCGATCTATCTACGTATGATTCCATTTACACGTTCCATACAGCCATTCCCTTTTATGGCAATCACATTTCACTCTGGACTATCATCATGACGGTGACGTCAATCGGATTCGCCGTCTATAACAATCAGCTCAGCGGGGTCACCGGGCAAATGAAATGGATGGCCTATATCATGCCTGTGATGTTGCTGGGAATTTTTAATTCGCTGCCCGCTGCGCTTACATATTATTACTCACTTTCTAACGTCATTGCATTTCTGCAACAGTTCCTCGTTAAGAATTTTATTATTGATGAACAAGCCATACACCGCCAAATTCAGGAGAACAAAAAGAAGCCGGTGAAAAAATCCAGTTGGGCAAAACGGCTGGAAGATTTACAGCGAGCGCAGCAACAACGACAAAAAGGAAAATGATGGAATGATTTTTGGCCAAAAACTGATTATTTTCCTGAGAATAGTTACCTTTATTTTCTAAACAAAAAAAACCAAACCATGAAAAAATCAACTTTACTACTTCTTTTCTGCTTACCGCTCTTCGTTGCCGGCCAAATAATACAGAAGGCACCGGGATTTTTATTAAGTAAACCGGAAAGCAATCTTGCAAATAAAGCAATACCCTATGTAAGACAATTGTCAGGAGAAGTACCCACTGGCAATGAACCTTCGATTCCACTTGTTCCTGCACCCGCCCCTCCACAAAATACGCTGAGAGATGTTACAGCAACGGAAATTGGAACTACTTACTATGATTTGCAAACTAATGGTTCGGTATATCCACGCCTGATAAACAATGGCGATGGAACATTCTCTGCCGTGTGGACCATGTCGCAGGAATCCACACCATGGACTGATCGCGGAACCGGTTACAATTATTTTAATGGATCCACTTGGGGTCCTGAGCCGGGCACGAGAGTGGAAGAAACGAGAACGGGTTTTACAAATGTTGCAGTAACAGCAAGCAACGCCGAATTTCTTCTACCTCATGCAGCTACTGCTGGTCCTTCCGGGGTAGGTGAACCATTCCTTTCAAACCGTCCTGCAAAAGGATCAGGAGTGTGGACTTCATCGGCGACAGTGCTCGAATCACCGTCAGCAGGCAGTTTGTGGCCGCGTCTTGTGAGCGGAGGAAGTGATAATCAGACATTGCATGCAATTGCTATTACTACACCTACTAATCAAAATCCACCGGGCACCCTTTATCATGGACAAAGCGGAGCACTTCTCTATTCACGTTCACAAGACGGTGGTGCAACATGGGATTTGAATCAGGTTCAGTTGCCGGGCATTGATAGCTCCCTTTATGAAGGATGGGATGGTGATGCTTATGCTATTGACGCCAATGGTAATAATGTAGCCATAGTGCTTGGCGGCTTCACTCGCGATTGGGTACTGCTGAAATCTACTGACAATGGAACAACATGGACGAAGACGGTGATATGGCAATTTCCAATTCCCTTTTATCAATCAGGAGCGCTTACTGATGTTGATGGAGATTATGTTGCTGATACAATTGACACACAGGATGGATCACTCGCCGTTCTGATTGATGACAATGGCACAGTGCATTGTTGGGCTGGCTTTAACAGGGTGTTTAATGATGGTACTGCTGCCGGTTACTATTATTTCCCCGGACAAAACGGAATCCTTTATTGGAATGAAAGCATGGCTTACAATCCTCCGCAGATCATTGCAGGCGCCGTTGATGTAGATAGTAGTGGCACTCTTGACCTTGGGACTCTCGCAACTTCTTATGCTTGCGGCTTAAGTTCTTTCCCAAGTGCCGGCATTGATGCAAATGGTAATATTTACTTAAGCTATTGGGCAATTGTAGAAAATACTGCCGACGCTAACGGAAATAATCTGGGACACTCTTATATCATTTACTCAAAAGATGGAGGCACTACATGGTCATCTTTCACTGACCAACCAGGTCCGGTTGATTATATTGTTGACAATCTTACCGAAGGGTGTTACAGCTCCCTGGCACGCAAAGTTGATGATGCTTTCATTTATGCTCTGGTGCAGGAAGATTATTGCGGGGGACAAGGAGTTTCTGTTGATGGATCAGGTGCTGTTATTGATCCCTGCAATACTGGCGGAACAAATTACATGATGTTTATCAGCATTGGAAATTTCGTGGTTGGTACTCCTTCAATTGCAGACAACTCCGCAAACATTAAAATGTACCCCGTACCCTCAGATGGTAACTTTACCATTGAAGGAATTAGCACTGATAGAGTAAACGTCCTGGTGACCAATGCACTCGGTCAGTCAGTGGCCAAGTTCACTGATCAAAAGGTAAACAAGAGCCGTGTTGAATTGAACCTATCTTCGCTCAATAATGGAATGTATACTGTAAGTTTTGAAAACCAGGGTCAAACCATCTCAAAGAAGATCACCCTTTATAAGGATTAATTTTTACATGGTACTTTCAAGAACCTCCGGGCAAATTGTTCGGAGGTTTTTTTATGAGCTAACTGAATTACTGCATACCGGTTACTCAATTTTAAAGAAAGAGAAGTTACATTCACATGACTTCTCTTTTCTTTTTTCTAAACTGTTTTTTGCATCTTTGCGACAATCTCAATTGCCAATGTCATTTGTTACATTTGTCTGATCAAAAAAAAAATTCTGAACCAAACACAATTCAAAGCTCATGAAAAAACTTTTACTCACTTTAAGTTCAGTACTTGTTGTAGCGATCGCTTTCAGTCAACAGAATGTTTCTGTCAGCAATGAAGCACTGAAGGGCCGTCTCAAAAACTTCCCGTCGCAAGATGGAACTCCTTACGCAAATCCCTTAATGGTCACTCACGTGTTGCCACAACATCAAAGCAACGGTGGTCTTCGATCACTTACCGAGGTGAAGTTTTCCAGTTCTCACAATGGATTCATGTTATTAGTAAGTCAATCGCAGTGCCTCACGGTGAACACTGATTTAAAACTCATCAACTTCACTCAACGCGCTCCTGAGAGCATTGTTCAGGCGAATGGTGGAGGAACTAATGCAACCGGTATTATTACAAACAGTTGGTCTGTGAATGATGGAGCAACATGGGATACTGATAACGTAGTCATTCCTGTACAGGGTGCCTCTCACTGCCGGTATCCGTCTGGAGGCATTTACAATCCTCCCGGAAATACAAATCCTCTTGAAGCTTATTCTGTAGTTGGGGGGCCATGTACTGATGACGTTAACTGGATACAGTATTACTATGGAAGCGCGAAACTTGATGGTTCCAACGGCGATCAGCAGTTCTACGATAATCAAAATGGAAATTCTTTTCAGCAAATGCCGCGCTTGAGTTTTACTACTTGCGGAAATTTAGCCTTCGTTTTGGGATCTACTATTGATTTTAATCCCACCCCGTTATTTACTGATTTCCCGGGAGCTGTTATCAACCGGGGGGTATTTAATACAGTAACAAATAAATTTGACTGGACTCAAATTCCTGTTCATGTACCTCTTGCACTTGATCAAACCGGTACGCAGGAATTTGAAAACCTGGGCAATCTTGCGTTTAATGATGATGGCTCTATCGGTTACTTCGTAATTCTTGGTGTTGATTCAGCTAACCCTGTTGGATATTATCCTATCATTTTCAGATCTACGGACTTTGGACTTACATGGGTAGAACAATCATTCTTTGATTTCAGAAATATTGCTGTATGGGATAGCGCTCTTTATCTGCCGACACACGGTTCTACAAGTAAAAAACCGCTCTTCTCATGGACTGATGGCATCGATGCCGTAGTGGATAACAATGGACTCTTACATTTAATCTGCACCATATACAGTGCGTCTTCTGATGATATTGATTCACTTGGTTATAGTTACACCTTTCCCAAGCCACTCATTTTCGACGTACACCAGGTCGGTGATGTTTGGGATGCTTACTTCATTGATAGCGTTTTAACCCTCAATGGTACTTCTATAATATGGACAAGCACTACGGCTCCTTTTACAGTCGGAGTTGACGCGCGCATTCAGGCAGCCACTTCTCCTGATCGCACAAAGATCTTTACAATCTGGGCTGACACTGATCCGCAATGGGGCCTTACCACGAATGATTTGCCTGATCTCAAAGGAATGGGCGTTGATTGGTCATCAGGTGTTCCTACAAATACCGGGGTCATTAACTTCACTGCGAATACCGATTACCTCCAGGTGAATTTCTGGCATTACGTTTCCGACCGTGCTTTCGATGCCGGTGGTGGAATGTTTACAGTCCCTGTTACCATTTCACAATCACGCGACGGTCAGAGCGTCATGGATAATGTGATGGATCACTACTATGTAAACGATGTTACCTTCCCCTTCACAGTGGGAGTTCCTCCGGTAAATAACGTTTCGTTCTCGGTTGATCAAAACTATCCGAACCCTTTCAGCGATCAAACGCAAATAAAAGTAACGCTCGCCAGACCTTCTGATGTGAACCTGAGGATCACGAACATCTTAGGTCAGGAAGTAGCGAATAAGAACTTCAATTTTTCAGGCGGAAGTCACAACATCCATTTAAGTAAAAGCAATTTCAGCAGCGGGGTTTACAATTTCACTGTTACCGCTGATGGCAAGCAAATAAGTAAGACGATGATTATCCAGTAATGATGTAAACTGAATTTTTAAAAAACCTCCGGGCAATTGTTCGGAGGTTTTTTGTTAAGAAGATGTTGGTGTGAAGAAACCCGAGAATAATAATTTCAAATTTTGAATAATTGTCCCGATTGATCGGGATGGATAAATTGTTAAATGGCTTTCGCTCCCTCTGTTATTTTAGCCATTTAGCCATTGAACCATTCAGCCATCGTTACCAATAACGATTAACAAATAACTTTACCCCCATGATTAGAGTAGGAATTTTTTTCGGCGGGGCTTCGCGCGAGCGCGAGATTTCATTTGCCGGTGGTAGAACGGTATATGATAATTTGGATAAAAATCTCTTTGAGCCAATTCCCATTTTCGTTGATTCGAAGGGAAACTTTATTGAACTGACCTGGAAATTTATTTACAAAGGAACCATCCGCGATTTCTATCCTCCTGCGAATTTTATTCCTTCATCACAATATAGTTTCCTCCAAAAGGAGTCCTTCGGACAGATTTATCTTGAGTCACTCGGTGAATTGAGTGCGGAGCAACAAGAAAAAATTATTTCTTCTGTCGGGAAAAAAATTTCCATTGAAGAATTGAAATCGAAAATTGATTTTGCATTTCTCTCATTGCACGGTGCGTGGGGAGAGGACGGAACAATACAGGGAATGCTTGAATGGCTGAACATTCCATATTCCGGCTCCGGTATTCTTCCTTCTGCAATTGGAATGGATAAAGCGTTTCAGAAAAAGGTGATGAAGGAAAGTGGTTTTGAGGTGGCGAAAAGTTTTGTAATCCACCGCGATGAATGGATCACCCCTCAATCCCCTGAATGGGAAGCCCTGTCGCGCAGCGAAAGCGGTTCTCCCTTTAGCGAGTTAGACAGTAGTGAGAGCAAGAAAAGTCAGAAGGAAATTTTCAAACGCGCGGTAAAAAAAATTGGGTTGCCTTTTGTCATTCGCCCGGCGAATCAGGGATCGTCCATCGGTGTTTCCATCGTTCATAAAAAACACTTTGAGGAATTTTCAGTCGCGGTAAACGCCGCATTCTTCATCACAAAAATTTCTTCGAAGGAATGGAAAAAATTTTCAGAAGAAGAGAAAGTACATTGGGTTCACACAGTTTCGGAAATAAAAGATGGAATTGGAATCCCCTTCATCATCAACAGCACGATAATCTATCATCCCGGGGAATTGCTGCAATTCATTGACAACTATTTTGCAAAACCTGATGATGATCTCTTTGTTGACACAGGTGATTCTTTGCTTTTGCAAAGCGTCTATCAGGAACAGGAAGTGCTCATCGAAGAGTTCATAGAAGGAATCGAATTCTCCTGCATTGTAATTCGCAATGATACTGATGAAGCGGGAAGAGAATCACTGGCGCTTCCTCCAACGGAAATCAGAAAAGGAGGAGAGGTATATGATTACCGCTCGAAATATCTCGCGGGAATGAGCCGCAAGGTGACGCCGATTGATTTGCCCGATAAAGAAATTGAACGCATCCGCAAAGCATGCGAGCAGTTGTTTGATTTCTTCGGCTTTCACGTGTATGCGCGCATTGACGGATTTATCCGCAAGCGCGACAATAAAATTTTTCTAAACGATCCTAACACTACTTCAGGAATGCTGCCTTCATCATTCTTCTTTCATCAGGCGGCAGAGATCGGCCTGAACCCTTCGCAGTTTCTCACCTATATTATTCGAACATCGCTGAGTGAAAGAATTCATTCACAATCATACACGGTAAATTATCGCAGGCTTCTCACACAACTCGATGCTTCAATTTTCGCTCTGAAAACACAGGCAGCAGAGAAAATGAAAATCGCTGTGATTCTCGGCGGCTATTCTTCTGAGCGGCACATCTCCGTAGAGAGCGGCAGAAATGTTTTTGAAAAACTTTCTTCTTCAGTAAAGTATGAACCGGTCCCAATTTACCTGGTAGGAAACGAAAGTGAGTATGAACTTTACCAAATACCCATCAATCTTTTGCTGAAGGACAACGCCGACGATATCCGCGACAAGATTCTTCATTTCTCCAAACACCCGGTGGTTGAGAAGATAAAGAAGCAGGCGAAGCAATTGACCTCGAAATATGCTTCACCGACCCTGGTGTTTGAACCAAAGAAAATTTCCCTCGAAGAATTAAGTAACATGGTGAAAGGAGTTTTCATTGCGCTTCACGGCAGACCGGGAGAGGATGGCAGGTTGCAAAGTGAGCTGGAAAAATTTGGAATCCCTTACAACGGCTCCGGAGTGCTCTCATCACAAATCACCATCAACAAGTACCAGACGAATGAAATTTTGAAACAGCACGGATTTAAAGTTGCCAGCCACTTGCTGATGATGAAGGAGGACTGGATTCGTGACAAAGAAAAATTTTATGGTGAGATTCTGTCTGTTGTTACCTTTCCTTTCATCTGCAAGCCCGTTGATGATGGATGCAGTTCGGCTGTAAAAAAAATCCACACGCAGGAAGAGCTTGACGCATACTGTCATTTGCTTTTCAGAGATAAAAAAGAAATGCCGAAAAGGTTTTCAGAAAAAATTAATCTCCACCGCAATGAAGAATTTCCGGTGAAGAAAGAAATGTTTGTGGAAGAATGGATTACCGCCAACGGCGCAAAGCATTTTCTTGAGATCACCGGGGGCATGCTGACAAAGATGAACGGTACAGGGGAAATCCAATTCGAAGTGTTCGAGCCATCTGAGGCGCTGGCAAGTGATGACGTGCTTTCGCTTGAAGAAAAATTTCTTGCGGGAGAAGGGCAGAATATTACACCCGCCCGCTTTGCGGAAGATTCTAACGAGTACAATCGGATTGCTGACATCGTGAAAAAAGATTTCGAAGGTGTTGCCAAAGTTCTTGGCGTGGAAGGATACTGCCGCATAGATGCATTCGTTCGAATCTTTGATCCCGGAGCTTCGGGGGGAAAAGTAGAGACTGTCATCATCGAAGTAAACTCATTGCCGGGCATGACTCCGGCTACAGTGATTTTTCATCAGGCAGCATTGAACCACTACAAGCCCTTCGATTTTATTGATAAAATTTTGGAATTTAGCTTTCATAAACATCAAGCCCTTGGAGCGCACTAAGTCACTGTGGCAATTCATCCGCAGCCGCAAATTTCTTTACAATGTTTTAGGTGCGTTGGCGTTCTATGCCTTCTTTGTTGTAATATTTATTCTCTTCGTCCGCTGGTATACCAATCATGGAGAGTCTATTAAAGTGCCTGAGGTGCGGGGACAAAATTTTAATGACGCTGTGAAAATTCTTGAGAGTCAGCATTTGCGTTTCCAGATTTCCGATTCATCGTTTGATGATTCCAAACCTTCGCTCACGGTGCTGGATCAGAATCCAAGACCGAAATCACAAGTTAAAGAGTACCGCACCGTCTATCTCACCGTAAATTCGAAAGCTGCACCGCAGATTCAGTTGCCCGATCTCAAAGATGTTTCGCTCAAGCAAGCCTCTATGATTCTTCAGAGTTACGGTTTGAAAGTGGGCACGCTCACTTACAAGCCCGATCTTGCAAAAGATGTGGTACTTGCAATGAATTTGAATGGGAGAGAAGTGCTGGCAGGAACGAACGTGAAGAAAGGAAGTAAAATTGATTTGGTGCTTGGTGATGGATTGGGACAAACACAAATTGAAGTGCCCAACCTCATTGGCTTATCATTGCGGGAGGCAAAGTTTGTTCTAGATGGCTCATCGCTTAATCTTGGTGCACTTGTTCTTGATGCCTCAGTGAAAAATGATACGCTTGATGCCGTGGTGTACAAACAAATTCCTGATGCCAATGATGTCAACAACAAAATGAATGCAGGTGAGGGGGTGGATGTATTCTTAACTTCGCCGGACGATTATAATTCTAAATAGAACGATTCATACTTATGAAAAAAATATTCAGCGGAATTATTGCAGGCGTTATCGTAACTGTTTTTCTCGGGAGCGCTTCGGCACAGGAACAAATATTGCCGTTGTCATTTAACCCGGTGATTGCGCACAAACCAATTCAACCCTCTACGTTGCGCACAGCGTTGTCGCTTCCTTTCTTTGACGATTTTTCTTACCAGACCAGTTATCCCGATCCAAATAAATGGGTTGACAGGCAGGCATTTGTAAATCTGACTTTTCCAGTTGATCCTCCCACATTTGGTGTGGCAACGCTGGATGGGCTGAAAGAGAATGGTCAGCCATACGATTCTATTGGTCACACCTTCTTTTCCATTGGTGGTGCTGACACGCTCACATCACAACCGATTCTTCTCGGAGGTAATTCTCCTGCCGATTCTGTGTACTTCAGTTTCTTTTTTCAGCCGGGCGGTTTAGGTGACGAGCCGAATTCTGACGCATTCAATAACGGAAATTTCAGCCTGGATGCGGGTGATTCCCTCGTGCTTGAATTCAAAGACAACTCGGACACAACGTGGCAGCACATTTGGGCACACGATGGAACCAATAACGGAATTAACCTGTCGCTTCCATTCCAGCAGGTTTTGATTCCACTCACCAATCCCATTTTTTTTCATGATGATTTTCAATTTCGTTTTCGCAATTACGCTACGCTCATCGGGCAATATGATTGCTGGAATATTGATTATGTGAAGCTGGATGCCGGACGAACGTTCCAGGATGTCACCTTGTTAGATGTTGCGATCCAGTACTTGCCCACCTCTATTCTAAAAAACTATCAGGCAATGCCATGGAATCAATTTCAGGACTTCCAGGATAGCGAAAAGGCAGCACAGCAATTCGTCACTGTCCGCAACAATCAAACAAATGTGTATGGACAAAACACCAACTTCAACCGCGTCGCTTATGAAGCAGTAACCAATACACCACTTGATCCGTTAGTTTCCGTCAGCAATAATGTTCCTGCCCTTTCATCCTTTACAAATGCATTTGATGTGCTTCCCATTCAGAATTTTTCTCTTGACAGTGTAAATGTTGTTACAAAGTTTTTTATTGGAGGTGTACCGGGAGATCACAGGAATGATACCCTGGCACGCAACCAGATATTTTCAAACTACATGGCTTATGATGATGGAACACCTGAGGCGGTTTATCGCTTGCTCGGCTCACCGGCATCCCTCGCTTTGCAATTTCATTTGAACCAGCAAGACACGCTGCGGGGAGTTGAGATTTTGTTTGCACATACGGAAGTAAATCTTACCCCTAATCTTTTCAACCTGTTTGTGTGGAGGTCACTCGATCCGGAGGACACCTTGTTGCGCGATGAGTTTCTGACGCCGCAATTTCAAAATGAGATGAATGGTTTTACATTCTATCGCCTGTCACGACCGTTGGCGATAACAGATACATTTTACATCGGCTGGCAGCAGGTCTCCTTGCAGAGTGATTTGAAGATGGACGTAGGCTTGGATTTGAATGATAGTTCGGATCTGAAATATCTATGGTACAATGTGGATGGATACTGGAATCAGTCACTATTTCCCGCTGCAGTAATGATGCGTCCGGTGCTGGGAGAAAGCATTCCTTTCGGTATTGGAATTCCTCCCGTGAATGAAGGCATTGATGATTTCATAATTTTTCCAAATCCCGCTTCTGATATGCTTTATGCAAGCGGAGGAAGCAATCATCTTCTTCTCCAGGCATTTGACATTTCAGGAAAGGCAATCACCGCGCCAGCCACAGACTCTAAACTTGAAATCCGAAACTTACCGGCGGGAATGTATTTGCTTCGCATCGCCGATTTGCGCACGGGAAAAACTTCAGTTCAAAAATTTGTGAAAGCCGCTGAGTAGTGAGCGTATCTTTTTTAAAGTCTTTCCGTGGGACTCTGCGAGGAACTTTGGAAAGGGTAATCATCGCATAACTTTCAAAATAAAAATCTCATGACAGAAATTTCCTCTCAAGAATTAAAATCCCGCATTGACAGCGGCGAAAAACTCAACCTCCTCGATGTCCGCGAAGAATGGGAATATCAGGAATTCAACATCGGTGCGAAAAATATTCCGCTCTCAGTCTTCATGAGTAAACTTGACGAACTGCAGGATTGGAAAAATGAAGAAGTAATCGTGCACTGCAAGATGGGCGGCAGAACTATGCAGGCAGCAGCGATTCTCGAACAAGCTGGATTTAAGAACGTGGTGGTTTACATAGGAGGAATGGATGAATGGATAGCCACTTTTGTGAATCCACCCACACAAGCGCATCAATAGTTATTTATACAGTGTATCAGGGTATCTTTAGCTCTGAAATTTATTCCTGATGAAAAAACATTTACTTTTTCTTCTCTTCATCCTGTTCTCATTTGCTTCTTACCTGGAAGCACAGACGCTGCTTCCGATTTCAGAAGGAATAAATTCTTCAGGGTCAAATGCGGGCTTCGTGATTAAACTTCGTGATCATGTTTACCTGTTTCGCGCCATGAGTTCTTCATACGGGTATGAACCATACGTTACCGATGGAACCCAGGCAGGAACATTTTTATTGAAAGACATCAACGCCGGAAATGAATCATCCTACAGCAATTGGTTCTATCGAATCAGCGACACATTGTGTCTCTTTTATGCCAATGATGGAAATGCGAATCATGGTAATGAGTTGTGGAGATCGAATGGCACCACAGCAGGTACATACATGGTTACTGATTTAACACCGGGTGCACCATCGTCGAGCATTTGGTTTTCAGATATGTACCTCGATAATAAAACTTTTTTCACGACACATGATTCAAACTGGATTGGATCATTGTATGTCACTGATGGGAGTACACTTGGCACTACGCAAATCCTCACCGGCTTCAATGCGGCCAATCCGCAATCGGGAAATGTCATCGCTGTTGCAAATGGAATCGCATATTTCTATGTGACTGTAGGTCCTTACAGCGATTTACACTTGTGGCGAACTGATGGAACCGTTATAGGCACTTATGAGCTTACTGATTTGAATGTCACACCCGGCAATCAAACTTTTGGTGCTACACTCGGTAATGACTATCTGTTTTCTGCGAGAGATAGTGTAACCGGACAAGAACTCTGGAAAACAGACGGCACTATTATAGGAACAGCACTTCTCAAGGATTTGAATCCCGGCATGGCCTCAAGTTATGCGGATATCCCCCACCTGCTCGGAAACAAAATTATTTTTCTCGCTAATCCAAACAACACAACCACGGCACTTTGGGTAACAGACGGAACTCCTTCGGGTACATACCCGCTTGGAGACAGCACTATTTTTCCTTCACTAAGTCTTTGCTGGATTGTTGGAAGGGCAGACAGCAACATTTACTTTGGAATTAGTGACTACTATTCCAGTACGATGTGGAAGACGGATGGAACAATTCCGGGAACTGTACAGGTTCACACTTTTCCCTGCAATAATTGTGGTTTCGGTTCGGGAACGAATGCGGATACTCTTGCAGAAGCATACGGACTAAAGTTTTTTGTCTTTGGTGAGGCGCAATATATTGGTGCATTAGGTTCGATTTGGGCAACTGATGGAACTGATGCTGGTACGTATCAGGTTTACGCTGATCCGGATATTGAAGATCAGCCAATCAATCAACTTACCGGAGTTTGCGGAAAAGTTTTTTGTGAGATGAAAACCGGATACGATGGTGAACATGATCACCTTTGGAGAATTGTTCAGGATAGCGCTTACGACCTGAATCTTTTTTCTAACTATTGGGAGTTGTACTGGATTTATTTCGTTGATGATGGTTCGATTTTCTTTTCTGCCACTGATTCAGTTGGCCTGGAATTATATCAGTTACAGGTTTGTCCGGTTACCACTGTCCAAAATTTCTCTTCATCTGATTCACTGCTGCTCTTTCCCAATCCGGGTGACGGATTATTAACTGTAAAGGTGCCCGGTAAATTAACCGGCGCTGAAGTTCGGGTGAATGATATGATGGGAAAGTATGTGTATTCAGGCAAGGCTGAATTTTCTACTGATGGGAAATTAAATCTGCATCTTAAAAATATTCCGGCAGGAATGTACTCGCTGCAAATTATTTCGAATGGAAAAGTCTTGCAGCAAATTTTTATTAAGCAATAGTTGTCTTTTAACTTTGATAAAGTCGTCAGGTATTTATTTCGCATCGAAATTTTCTCCATGAAAAAAAAATTACTCCTGCTCTTGATAACCTCACTTGCAGTCACATTTCAACTGAGAGCCCAAACATTGATTCCAATATCAGAAGGGATAAACCCGTATGGGTCTTCTGAGCCGAACCAACTTCTAAAACTTCAGGATCATTTGTATTTATTTACAGCTACGAACCCGTCAATTGGTGTTGAGCTTTATGCTACCGATGGCTCTCAGGCAGGAACTTTTTTATTGAAAGACATAAACCCCGGTGTTGGAAATTCATTTATTAATTCTTTCACCCGAATTAATGATACGGTCTGTATTTTCGAGGCGAACGATGGAAGTACTAATCATGGCAGTGAGGTATGGAGGTCGAACGGCACTCCTTCAGGAACTTATATGGTTGAGGACTTAACACCAGGGCCTTCTTCAACTAACTTCAATATTTCAAATGCGGTACTCAATAATAAAACCTTCTTCACAACTTATGCAAACGGGATTGGCGCATTGTATATTACTGATGGAGATTCACTGGGTACTACGCAACTTCTTTCAGGATACAATGGCGATTACCAACAATCGGGTGCAGTTGTCGCCGTTGCAAATGACATTGCATACTTCTTCATACCTGAAGACCCGGATTACGATCTGCACCTGTGGCGGACAGACGGGACTATTGGCGGCACTTTTGAGTTAATGGATTTAAACATGACGCTTTTTAATCCGCGCTTAGCTTCTGCACTGAACGGAATGTTCATTTTTTCTGCATCAGATAGCATACATGGACGAGAGCTTTGGATAACAGATGGGACTGTTGCGGGAACAACAATGATTAAAGATTTGATTGTAGGGTCATCCGGAAGTGATCCAAATTCACCCCTGTCACTGAATAATAAAATCATCTTCACAGCTTCTCTGCCTCCCAACCAGGCAATATGGGCGACTGATGGAACATCAACCGGAACTTATCCCCTTGGAGACAGTACTGTATTTCCGGTTGCAACCGATTTTTGGTACGTAGGCAGAGCTGACAGCAATTTTTACTTTGAGGCTAACGACTATAATAATGGTGATAGCATTTTATTATGGAA